>Ga0209517_10000336_pt1 | contig 83294 bp, 66 predicted proteins | sample PeaSoiMetSII2010_FD_187695 | JGI IMG/M metagenome (GOLD analysis project Ga0209517, IMG submission 187695) | Peat soil microbial communities from Weissenstadt, Germany - SII-2010 (SPAdes) (version 2) | ecosystem: Environmental > Terrestrial > Soil > Wetlands > Peat | place: Germany...
CTTCAACGTCCGCCGAACTGGCGGCAAAAGGAACTGCGCTCTTGGCTTCGCTCACGATGGTTCTCCTTGCCGCCCTGCTCTGTAATTATCGCCGCGGTAAGTGTCTCACCGATATTGGCACGGAGGGGAACGCCGACCTTGTTATCGCGCAGGAACGATCAATCATAGCTGCGGCAGAGAACATCCCGACCTTACGTGGCACGATAACCTATCCACACGATGGAACATTGGGCATCCCAATAGCGGCGGCAAGGATCGGCGATTGGTGCAGGCCCGGAGTCGATGAAGCGTTTCATCAGTTGTCCCGCGGATTGTCGGCGCTAACAGATCAAGAACTTCAACGCAACGGTCTTCACTCCATCGGGGAAGAGTTTTCTTCCGGGGGTTCCATGGAGGAATTCGCGGCAGCGCAGTCCCCTGCGGTGCAAAACCATCTTCGTTGGGCACCGCACGCGGGTACAACACCATTGATATTGCCGGCGCGCCGGGTAGTCCAAGGCATTCAGAGTATGGCTGCAGCGACAAAGCGGGGTGTTGATGTCTGTCTGCTTTTCGATATATCGGAGAGCATGGGGGAAGGCAACAAACTCGCAGACGCTTCACGGGGGGTGGACGCCTTTCTTCAGTTGCTACAGGGAGCCAGTTCGCGCGTCTGTCTGATCACCTTTCAGACCCAAGCCACTCTCGTCTCACCGCTTGGGCCGAACTTTCGATCAGGATACCCTCCGGGATCGCTCCTCGCTGGTGGTCGGACGGCACTACTCGATGCAGTCGACCTCGGCATAAAAACGCTGGAGAGCCGCGGGGAGCAGAACCACATTTGGGCTATCGTTGGGTTTACGGATGGGATTGAAAATGCGTCATCGGCCCGTGAAGCCGACATCGTCCAAAGGTTAACATATTCCGGGAGGATCCGGTTTTACGGCATCGCATATGGATCTGATGCAGACTTCACCACCCTTTCGGCAATGGCTTCAGCCTCAGATGGTCTCGTCGTTCGGGGTGACCCCGGCCAGATCAAGGCGATTTATGAACGACTGTCTACATATGTGTAGGCAGGGATAGGAGCAACTGCGTGCCGGAAGACATGACCAGCTTTTATGCAGAAGAGCGGCGTGAGTGGGAGCCCAACCATAGCTACGACTGGTTACAGTCAGACCCTCTTTTGCCAGCGCTCGCAGGGATTGAGATCGGAACACAGAGTGCGGAGGGAGAAACATTATCATTTCACTACGCCTGGATGCGATCACCAGCACAAATGCGCGCACAAGCCTTCCGGGAAAGGGAGATCGCCGCGACTTTGGTGAAGCTTCTTCCCGAGTGGCGCTCCTCTATTCCAGGTTTGTACTCAGTAGGCGTTGGCCAGAGGAACGTTCCCGAGCCGCGACTTGTCGCCGTGCTGACCTTGGACCAACCTTTGAGTGACGGAGAATGGTACGACATTCGGCAGCGCTGGGCCCGAAGCGCCCGCATTCGCTCAAGAGTGCCCGAATTCGATCGCAACCGAGACGAATCTGTTCCGATTGTTTCCGATCTTCGCCCAGCCCCAACGCTACTCGGGCGGGTTCAGAGCGGCGCATTCCTCCTTGGCAATCCTGATCCTCCGCCAGCCGGCGCCCCTATTGTCCAGAACGGTGATCGGATCGGTTCCGAGTCGCCGATAGGAATTCGTGAGTTTGGAACGCTCACGTGCATCGTTAGCGAGGCGGGATCAGTTGAGCCTCTCGTATTAGGCTCCGGTCATGTTCTTCGTCAGGCTAATTTCCATCTCCTGAGTGCCAGCGGCGCGACAGTTCGAGTCGGCAAGGTGAAGAACGTTGTTCGATCTGATGCAGCTGTCGCCACTCTAGATTCCCCATACCTTTGCGATTACCGATTGAAGGGGTTAAACCTCGTACCCGCCGCTCCGATTTTGCCCACAGCCGACCTGCCCGTGCAGATGTATGGCGCGAAGTCGGGCTATCAAACGGGCTACCTATCAAAAGTGAATCAAATCCCAGCCAATGCAACCAGCATTGGAATGTTCCCACTTTTTACAGCGGATATTCCGTGCGCACATGAGGATTCAGGTGCCCTCCTCGTGACAGGTCGTGGAACGAGTCCGCCGGTTCCCGCGTGGCAGGCGCAACAGATGAACGCCGCGTACCTGGACAACATAACATGCGCCATGCTCGGAATGCTGAATGCCGGCCCACCTCCTGGTGCAGACCCGATGCTCCGCCCGGAGGCATATTTTACGCCCGTTCTTCAGGTATTCAGTGATTTGGGCGTTGAAGCCTGGGTGCGGTGATGTTCCACTCGTGATGTGCTAATGTCGGAGACTTTTTAGGTGGCTCGCAATTCGACTAGACGACGGAGGTGAGAAAATGGCGAAAGAAACGACGGACTCCTCAGCATCCAGTGCTACGATATTCGTGCTCATTGATGAGCCTGGTGATGTCGAGAAGTTTGGGGGACCGAAGGAAATCGACGCAGACAAACTGGGTGAGCAACTGAGAAGATTCAGTGACGGGATTGGTCGTGCGCTTCAACAATGCAAGTGTCTGGCGGGTGAGTTCGAGCTGAGCGAGATCTCGCTCGAGGCGAAACTCACGGCAGAATTTGGCTTCATTCTAGTATCGAAGGCCGGAGTGGAAGGCGCGGTTACATTGAAGTTCTCTCGCGTGCCCCGCACCTCCAACCAAGTGTGACGGTCAAAACGGGCTGCTAAGGGCGTCGCCTCATCGATCTCGTGGCGGGCTAGAACTTCATCGACTAACTAGCTACGTCTTTCCGTGAGGGCAGCTCGCGGCAGCGATAAATGCAAGTAGTGGATTATTGAAGTGATTTGCTGCCAGCTCGGGAGCGCTCGAAGCGGTCCCGTCGTCCGCTTCTTGGAAGCTCCGCCGGATCGGTACTGATAAACGCATTTGCGGCCTTCTATGGCGTTACGAACTTAACGTCGCCTGGACTTAGATCCGAAACGGTCTCCTCACGCTGTGGATATGGCAATCGCGGACTCGTATGTAAACGTCGTGGAGAACGTGACTCACTGCAGAGTCCAAGTGGCGACTTGACCCTGGCCGCTCGCGCGTGCCAGCGCGTGCCAGCGCATTCCCCGTAAGTCTATGAAAACATGGTAGCGCTAACGGGAATCGAACGTGTATAGCGCTAGTTCAGTCCAGTTCAGTTCGGTCTAAGTCAGTGCAAACACGTTCAGTTGGTACGGCGCCACCTTGCCCAAACCGGCTACAGAGACTCTACGTTGTCACTCGGTTGTCACTCTTGAGCAGCTTTCAATATTGCGGCGCTTCAAACCGCAAGCCTTCGATCATTGCGAAGTGTTTTCGGTTCCGGCTGACAAGTGTGCAGTTCTGTTCGATCGCGGTAGCTGCGATCAGAGAGTCGAATGTGCGCAAGCCGTCTGATTTCGCGTATCGTTTCAGCAACTCATACGCACGCTGGCCAATCGCGGCGTCAATGTGAATCACGCGATACGTCGATACGAGCGAATCTATCGCCCGGAGATCTCGTTTGTCTCTTGCTCCAACGATCAGTTCCTGGGCACTGATGATCGAGATCGCCGGGTCACTCAAAGCATCAAGGTAGCCGGCGGCCTCGGCATTCTCCCGGGACAGATCGATCATCACATCGGTGTCGATCAGATAAACCATCGCCCAGCGCTCGCTTAACCGCGCGGATTGTCCCTGAGCTTGTTCACGTAGTCGATACCGTCGCCGATATCCGCCCGGTCCTTCCAGATGCCGTAGAAGGGAAGATCTTTGATCGAGGGCCGCTTGCGTGCCTCCGGTTGTTCCTCGGGAACAAGCACCTCGACAACCGTCCCTTCCTTGATCTCGACATCCCCAAGGGGACGGAAGACGCCATTCTCGTATTTGGCCGCGATGGTCATGATCTAGACCAATGCTAGCACCGAGCTGGTCCTGGTGCGCTCGGCGTTGTCACCCACCTTGAATTCTGACCTGTAAGTTATTGAGCGGCATAGACTTGGTGGCGCTAACGGGAATCGAACGTGTATAGCGCCAGTTCAGTACAGTTCAGTTCGGTCTAAGTCAGTGCAAACACGTTCAGTTGGTACGGCGCGACCTTGCCCAAACCGGCTACAGAGACTCGTCGTTGTCACTCGGTTGTCACTCTCGGACGGGCACTCCCTGGAACGGCACAGTCGACCGGGCCGGCCGGGGGCGGGTCTTCGTCATGCGGCTGAACCGGATCATTGGATGCTGGAAATGCGGTCTGGCCGGGCAGCGCTCTTGCCCATGTCTGCTGTGACCTTGCGCGCGAGAGCTATCCAATATTCGCCAACCGGTTCGTCCGCATACTTCTTCCGCGCGTAATCCAAACCGATACCATGGCACGTTGCAATGAACGCCGCTGCCAGATTCCGCCCCAGGTGGACGGCTTGATCTTCCTTCGAAGGTGCCCTCGACATGCAATCAGTTTACTTCATTGCATTTCTCGCCTAATCCGCCGAGTTGACGCATGCTCTCCAAAGATCTGCCGGCCCGTCGACTGATTACAGTGTCAAGCGATTCCGAAAACCAGTACTCTTAGAATATCGAGCGCTTTAGTTCATCGCGGGCGAGCCGATGATGATCGAGGACTTGTGAACTATACACGAAAAATCGTATGCCTGGCCAACTCAAGGAAACCCGGCGGCCGCTGCGTTGCTGGAAGGGAAGTACTTGAAAACGCTTACGGCGGCTGGATACGCCCCGTGAGTGTTCGGCCTTCCGCAGAAATCTCCCTTGAGGAGCGCCGTTATGAAAACGGCCAAGACCCCCAGATTCTGGACGTTGTCAACATTCCGATGCTTGCTCCGGTCCCGCGAGTCCACCAGACCGAAAACCACATGATCGATGCTGAGAAGTATTGGACCAAGGAGAGGGTTCTGAAGTGGGCCGATCTTCCGTCGCTCGTGGAACGGCCGACATTGCTGTGGCTCAACGAGACATCAACGTACCATGGCACAAATGATTGCGTTAGCCAAACGGACGCCGCTCGGCTCAGCAGCTCCCTCTATTTGATCAGGCCCGAGACTCTGAATGTGCACGTCCAGGTTGAGGGCGGGATGTTCGGGCCCTCAAAAAGGCGCGTCAGGGCCGACTTTCGGTATAACGGAACAAGGTACAATTTCATCGTCACGGATCCCATTGCTGAACAAGCGTTTCTGCCGCGCGACGAAGGTGTGTTTCCGGTGAACAACGTTTATCTCTGCGTGAGCCTTACCGAAGCATACGAGGGAGATGGTAGATGCCACAAGCTGGTAGCCACGATCATCAGCGAGCAGCCCTTGTGAATAGCGCTATGCGGGAAACTGTTTTCACGATTGGACATTCCACTCACCCGCTGCATCGCTTCATTGCGCTGCTCAAGCTTCATCGCATCACAGCGGTCGGGGATGTAAGATCTAAGCCCTACAGTCGGACGAATCCGCAGTTCAATCGGGAGGATCTTAAACGGCAGCTTCGCGAAGTCGGCATCGCTTACGTCTTTCTCGGCGACGAACTAGGAGCCCGCAGCGAAGATCCATCGTGTTACGATCGCGGTCGTGTTCAGTATGACCGCCTCGCGCGGACTAAGCTTTTTCGACAGGGCATTGAGCGCGTCCAGGAAGGATTGAAGAACTATCGGCTCGCCTTGATGTGTGCAGAAAAAGAGCCTCTAGAATGCCACCGGAGCCTGCTCGTGGCCCGGCATCTTTCCATTCTCGGAATAACAGTCCAGCACATCCTCGCGGACGGGCGGCTGGAAAGCCACGCTGAACTCCTGGCCCGTCTGATGCGTCAGCTCGCTCTCCCTGAACAAGACATGTTCCGTTCCCATGAGGATGTTTTATCGGATGCGTACAGGATTCAGGAATCGCGCATCGCCTACACCGTACCGGAGGCTGGGCCCACCACACCGCTTCCAAGAGACGTCCGATGAAGATTTTCACGATCGGATTCACCAAGAAGTCCGCTGAGATCTTCTTTACCCGGCTTCAAAAAGCCGGTGTCCGACGCCTCGTGGACGTTCGCCTGAACAACGTCTCGCAGTTGGCCGGATTCACAAAGAGAGACGATCTACGGTACTTCACAAACACTATTTGCGGCATTGACTACGTGCATATGCCTGAGCTCGCGCCCACCTCAGAGATCCTAGATCCGTACAAAAAGCAGAAGAATGGCGATTGGCCCTTGTATGAGCGGCAGTTCCTGGACCTGATGCGCTCGCGCAGGATCGAAGAAACCATTCCTCGCGATCTCCTTGATGGCGGATGCCTCCTGTGTAGCGAAGAAAAGCCTATCCATTGCCATCGCCGCCTTGTAGCCGAGTACCTCCAAGAAAAGTGGGGCGAAGTTCAGATTGAACACATCCCGTAGCGGGCTACCCCGAGTGATCCCGGCCGTCTCGCAACGTGGGCCTATGTTCTGGTCGTTTGTGGCAGGCGCGCGCAGATTCGAACTGCGATCTTCGCTTTAGAAGAGCGAGGCCCTGTCCTTTGGACGACGCGCCCGTGATGGCCCCAACTTCCACTCGAGCGGGGCCTTAATCCTTGAATGGGTCATAGACATCTCTGCCGGCCATCGCCACACCCAATGGCTTGAGGGTGTGGAGCACGCGCACGGAGTCTGCGTGCTCGGCGAGAACTTCTGGCAGCCGTTTGTAACAGTGCGGCGACTCATCCACGCCGCCACCGCGCAGTTCGATACGGGCGTTGTTGACCCAGGTGTCCATCATTTCCTGGGTGACTCTCGGCTGGCGCGTCCACTCGCCGGTTTTGTCGCGCTTGCCCTTGGCCTCCATCCGGCCCATCACGCGGCCCGCGCCGTGAATGGTAGAGCAGAGCGATAAAGAAGCCTGCTCGTTCTCAATGCCTTCCAGGATGACCGAGGTCTCGCCCATGGTTCCGCCCACGAACCCCCTCTGGCCGGGAAATGCCGGCGTCGCTCCTTTGCGGACCACCCACAGATCTTTGCCGTTATGGGTTTCCCGCCACGCGAAGTTGTGATGGTTATGGACCGAGTCGACGACATGCGCGCCCAGGATCTTCACAACGCGATCGCAAACCCAGTCCCGGCCGGCATACGCATAACGGCCCGCGAGCTTCATGGCAGCAATGTAGTCCTGTCCTTCCAGGGTCCGGGAGTCGAGCGCCACCGGGGCCGAGTCCATATCGTCCTTGGCTCCGGCGCGATTCAGAAAACGAGTGGCGATCTTGTGGCCAAATCCGCGGGAACCGAAATGAACCCCGACCCAGATCCGCTCTTGCTCGTCTTCGAAAATATCGACGTAGTGATTGCCGCTGCCGACCGTGCCTAGCTGCGCCCGCGCCATATCGCGTAGTGAGGTCAGCTTCCACGCCGCGCTGTTTGCGCCCTGCGTGATCTGCCAGGCGTCATCGTTGTTGTCGTCAAACAGTTCGTGATCGACCCGCTCCCTGTTCTTGCGAGCCAGGCCGAAGCTGATGGTTGACCAGACGTCGTCCATGATCCGTGCAATGTTGGCGCGAACATCAGCCGCGTCGGCGTCGGTGAGGACGGCTTTATTGCCGCAGCCGATGTCGTAGCCGACACCTGACGGACTAACGAGAGTCTCGTGAGCGATAACACCGCCGATCGGGACACCGTAGCCCTTGTGATGGTCGGCCATCATGGCGGCCTGGCCGAAGATGTAGTAGCAGGTCTTGATCTGCCGGAGCGCTCCCTCTTCGACCGGGGCTCCCCAGACCGGAATGTTCTCGATGATCTCCATCGCTCATCTCCTTTTGGTGGAACCTGTGGGGATCGAACCCACCTGGTCCTGATTAAAAGTCAGGTGCCTCTCCGGCTCGGCATAGGTTCCAAAACTGGTACCGGGGTATAGGATCGAACTCTACTGATCTTCTTTGTAGGAGAAGCGCCGTCACCAGACGACAACCCCGGCATAGTATCCCAGATCATGCGCTGGGACAGAACTGGCTCTGGGGGCAGGATTCGAACCTGCACATCTCCTGGTTAACAGCCAGGCGCATTGCCGTTTTGCTACCCCAGAAAACCTGGTGGGCCATCACAGACTCGAACTGTGCTCTCTCGATTAAGAGTCGAGTGCTTCGCCGTCAAAGCTTATAGCCCAAAAATTGGTAGGGGCGGCGGGTCACGATCCCGCATCCGCTGATTGAAAGCCAGCGATCCTTGCCAATTAGACGACACCCCCGTGGTAGGGCCGGCGAGAGTTGAACTCGCATCCTCTGGCTGAGAACCAGAAATCCTGCCGTTAGACGACAACCCCGAAAAACTTGGCGCGGTGTGCGGGAATCGAACCCGCATCATCTTGATCGACAATCAAGTGCCTCACCAGTCGGCCTACACCGCGAAATGGTCGACCAGTGGGGATTCCAACCCCAATTTCAACGCTCGGAGCGCTGTGCCCTGTGCGATTGGACGACCGGCCGAAACCTGGTACGGGTATGAGGAGTTGAACCTCAATCTGAACGTTCGTAGCGTTCTATCCTGTCCTTTGAACGATACCCGCAAAAAACTGGCTGGCCGTCCAGGCCTCGAACCTGGAACCTCCGCGTTCAGAGCGCGGTGCGCCGCCAATTGCGCCAGCGGCCAATGGCTGCGGGCCGAGGAATTGAACCTCGAAAGCCGGCTTCAAAGGCCGGCGGCTTGCCGTTAACCGAGCCCGCAACAAAATGGGGTGACCGGAGAGAATTGAACTCTCGTAGTTGGAGCCACAATCCAACGCCTGAGCCACTCGGCCACGGTCACATCTGGTGCCTGCGGGAGCGCTCGAATCTCCGTATCCGGCTTTTCAGACCGGTGCTAGTCCATCTCAGCTACACAGGCGAATCTGGTGGAGAACCGGGGAATTGAACCCCGACTTCTTGGTTGCAGGCCAAGTGTGCTCCCGTTATCACTAGTCCCCCAATGTGGTTGCGGAGGCGGGAATCGAACCCACCTAGTGGCGGCTTATGAGACCGCCGTGTGCGCCAGCTCATCTTCTCCGCATGAAAAGTGGTCCGGGAAGTCAGGATCGAACTGACGGCCTCTCGATTATCGGTCGAGTGCTCAACCAACTGAGCTTTTCCCGGTCGAGCCCGGCGCCGGAATCGAACCGGCTTCACCGGTTTACAAAACCGGCGCATCGCCCGCAATGCTTGCCGGACTTAGCAATTGGAGCCGGCGGAGCGAATCGAACGCTCATCGGACGCCTACCGTGCACCTGCTCGGCCACTGAGCTACACCGGCTGGAGCCGAAAAGCGGATTCGAACTGCCATCTGAGCGTTACGAGGGCTCGGTTTTTCCTACTAAACTACTTCGACATGGAGCGAGTAACCGAATTCGAACCGGTGTCCGGACCCTGGCAAGGTCCAATCCTAGCCGCTAGACGATACCCGCCTGGAGCGAGTAAGACTAAACCAATAAGTCACACTCGCGTGACATACTTTAAATTACAATTCAATTGTCAAAGGGCACACTTCGACGGCAGCGCGTGGACGGTGAGATCCTCTCAGCCCTGATGCGCACTTACCCGATCCTTCGGCCGTCAGACACACTGGTCGGGCACCCCGGATTCGAACCGGGAATCTCATGATCCCAAATCATGCGGGTTAAGCCGTTTCCCGAGTGCCCGTAAAAAGCAAAAGGGCCGGTCTTTCGACCGGCCCCGTAATGAGAATCCTAAGTATCTATCTCATACGGGGCTAGGGACCTTCACGCGCATTAAGGGTATCGACGCACGCGGGTTTAGTTCCCTGTGGCATTCTCCCGAATTGGATAGCTTGTAACATGACGCAATTACATAGTAAGTGAAGCCGTCAGAAAAAAGCAAGAACTTTAATGTGTTTGGCGGAGGGCGGAGGAGTCGGACCCCCATCCGGGTCTTTCCCAGAGCGCTGGTTTTCGGGACCAGAAAGCGTTGCCGTCGCTTCGCGCCCTCCGCCCTGCACCGGCACCCGCGGACATTCATCCTCGACTAACTCCGTAGTGCATTTCACTCCCGAGCAAATTCCGAGATCGACGGTTCTTTATCATATCGAGCGTCCATAATACCCTGCATTCTCAACTGCTTCGGAAGTGTTGACATTCTGAGCTTGTTCAGTGCGTATTTGGTGGGCCCTGAAGCTGCCAGGTGAGGGCCGCCCATTTCGCCGGCGATCTCCAAGAAACATGCGTGATGCACACCAACCCAGAGCCGCAGCGACAATTTGCGTTCCCCAAACAAGGGTCGTGTGGTCGAACGGCTTCAAGAATTCCGAAATCGCTGAAATATCATGTGCTTGCACAGGAAGAGACATACCAACCTCCAGAGCTGCTTTTGCCTTAGCCTGGTGTTGGCCGGAGGCTATTCTAAAGACCGCACCCGCCCACACCACCTTTCTACGCCTGTGCCCCAATCATACATGCGAAATTCAGACCTAAAGGCGGTAATGCTCAAATCGGGGTCCATTCTTCAACGACAGTTACCCTTTTGGGAACTCTAGTTCGCATGTAATGGTGAGCGACCCGGTGATTGAGCGCATCAGTCTGACTAGCGAACTGCAGCCAAAAACACCGGCCGCTGAGGTTAAAACTGAGCAACACGAAAGGTGAAAACGTATGAATCCGCGGGTAGATATAGTGGAACACTTAGCTGAGAGGGGCCTTGACACCGTTGCACCAGCGCTTGCCAAGCAAGTAGAGCGTGCGAATTTCTTGTTCAGTATTATCACTTCAGTCAGTGACGCGATGGCAGAAGAGGTTTTGGAATCAGTCAGACGTAAGTTGGACTGTCCGCATGTGGAGCTATACCCGAGCATTTTTACTCCTCCGTCCTGTGCGGTCGTCGAGGCAGCCGTGCGGTACTTCGGATGTGGATTCTTGGTAGATGGCCTTCCATTCTGGCATCCTCAAACCAGTTTGGACGTCAAACACGTGAGCGCTTGGGTTGCTCGATATAACCGCGTAACAAAGCGGGGGGATCTAAATCCCGTCGTCGCGACGTTTCCGTGTAAGATCTGTCGTTACGGAATCTAGCCGCACAGGCTGGGCCGTGCGCCCTATTGGCATACCTAAGAAGTCGGAAAACGAACAGGAATGTGCGAATGTGTGACTCCACGCCAGAAGATCCATCACCTTAGCGCCTACAGAACAAGCACACTTGGTCAAACCGTCTTTTCAATTTCACGGTGGAGCCAGGCCTTCGCAAAGCGCCAATCCAACTTCACGGTTTCAGGAGATACGTCTAATACCGCCGCCGTCTCTTCCACCGTGAGACCGACAAAGTAGCGCAAGTCGACGACTTGTGCTTGTCGTGCGTCCAGGCGACTGAGCCTCTGTAACGCCTCATCGAGGGCAAGAAACTCCGGAGATCTCTCAGTCGGTACCACGAAAGCGGCGTCCAGGGGCACCTTTTTCCATTCGCCGCCCCGCTTGTTGGCTCGATGTGTTCTGGCATGATCGACCAGGAGTCGGCGCATGGCTTGAGCCATGACGCAGAAGAGGTGCTTGCGATTCTTCCAATGAAATGGTCGACCTTCGCACACCTTCAAATAAGCCTCATTGACGAGCCCCGTTGCTTGTAGGGTGTGATCCGGGCGCTCTCTCCGCATGTACGCCTGTGCAATGTGATGTAAGTCTTTATAGATCAAGTCGAACAGCTGAGGGGCGGTTGTCTGTACGCTCGATGTCCGCTGATGGAGGAGCTCGGTTATTACGCGGAGGGACTCGTCGTCGGTCATCGCAGTTCTCAATGCACGCTCATAAGGTTTGCACCAGAGGCCATAGACGAACTCAACCTCACTGCTCGTTCGGCCGGAATGATACCATCCGTTGAGCTCGATCGAAGAAGTTGTCTTCACACTTTGCTAGGCGGAGCTGCATGGTGTTTCCGAAGTACATGTACTCGATGGATCCCTTCCCTTTAGGGTATGCGATCTTTTCACTTCGCAGCCGGCCCTCATGGTCATATTCCATATCACGCCGATACGAAGTACCGGCGATACTCAAGAGCCTCTTCGAATTGCCGTCCCACGAGAACTTCAGCCTTTCAGAATACGGCGAACGGGGACGCGACACGTCGGGGGCGACGGGGATCGCCTCCTTAATTCTTCCCTGGTCATCGTAAACCAGGTCGAAGATGAAGATACCGGTCCACAGGAACGGATGAAAAAAGGGATTACCAGCCCAGCCTCGAGTTACGACTTTGCCTGTGAACTTTGCAGCGAGGACGGGATCGAACTGAGGGCTGTTCCAATAGCGGATTGGCGTGACGCTTCGCTCCCCAGCCGAATTGGCCTTTGGGCCAATTTCGGTCATACACACATGTTGGCGATCGTATGTCGGCTCTGCTTCGAAATCCGTGGTCTCTTTGGTCGTTTTTCCGACGAGCACATGCGCTGTCGTCGTAATGGATTTCACCATGAAACCTTCCCACTCGAATGCCGTTGCGGTTCCTTTTTCAGCACCGGACGTCAGAACACGCGGGAAAAAGCCTCCGCTCAGCGGATCGTAAAACACCTCACCCGGTTGATAAAGCTCTCCGCTCATCCAATGAGGAATTTTACCGGACGTGGCGACCTTCGGGGTGGATTCGCCGCGACGATACAGCTCAAATAGAGTTTTCGTGGCATCAGGTGCTTCCTCCGTGCAACCGGGATTTGCCAGCTTGAGATATTCTTTGACGGCCGTTCTGGTCCCTTGATAATCACGAATAATGGCAGAAGACAGTGCACTGAAATAGAGTAGTCTCGCATTCGAGGGTTCCGCTTTGAGGCCTTCCTGCGCCGCTTGAAATGCTTCCTTAAACTGGCCATTAGCAAAGTCTTCGATTATCTGTTTCTCGGCGTGGCGGCGGGTAGTTTCTAGCTTGCCATTGAGACTGGCGTCTAGGTCCAGCCACTCCCCAGCCTCCTTCTGTCCGAACTGCACAGTTCGTTCCAGGCGTGTGACGATCTCCCGGGCAGTGGTCAATTCCCCTAAATTTGCCGAGAACTCGGCGCTCTTTAGCTGCAGTGGCAGATAGTCCTTATCTAGACGTTCGCCTTTGGCTATCTCATTATGAATATAGACGATGCGTTCTGGCGTCAACGTAGCGTTCTGATCCAATCCCCGAACAATCTGTTGCAGAATATTTCGGTTCTCGTTTTCGTACTCAGGCATCGCAGGCAGCGCGTTTCTGTTCACGAATTCGACCCGAAGCCTATAATAGTAATCAGTGATTTTGGGATCACATGGAGCATTCTGAGCGGCTAATTGGGCTTCATCGAATGCACGCGCGTACTGTTTCTGCTTGAACAGCTCCGTTGCCCGTTTGTAGTGATAGTCAGCGCTGGCCTTGAGTGCCTGTTGAAGTCCGTTCGCCAGCGGTGGACGCGACCAACGCGCCAGCCCGATCTGATCGATCTTCTCCAAGTATTGGTCGTACAGCTCGGCTTTTTGCAATACGCTCGCAATAGCATAACGGCGGATGAGGGTGCGGTGCGTCGCGGTCAGCTCCTCCTGTAAAGCAGATTCTTCCTGGCCTTTCGCCGCGATTAATCGATATACCCGAAGAGCAGCAAGCCCTTTTTCCAGCGTAGACTCCAACTGCGCCGGGTCGACACTTTCTTTGCGAAAAGCATCTAAACTCGTCCGCATTGTGTTTCGCAATTCATCTCGCCAGCGCCGCAGCTCCTCGGAGTTTGCCGCGAAAATAAGCGCTCCCGAAATCAAGTCCTTTTCCCTTGGGTGCTGGTAACTGGATTCGATTTCGGCGCGAATGAAGTTCACGGCGACGCTCTCGGGCGGTGCGCCACCGAGGAGGGCAACAAATCGGTCCAGAGGCACGGCCACTGTTGTCTTAGCCCGAAACTGCTCCCGGTAATCGATGGTAACGCCATCCCAAACTCCAACAGCAGTTAAGGCGTCGCCCTTTGGCAGCTTCGTCGGCAGCACAACATCGCCGAGTTTTCCATCGGGCGCGTAGACGCGTATTACACCTGTTTTCGGCTCGCGATAGAGTCCCGGAATAGAGCTGATACGGATCGTATGCGCTTTTGCGATAAGGCTTGCGTCAGTGGCTCGTTCCGCTACCAATGTCCGAACCGCGTTCTTGCCCTGAACGGTGATGGTGGCGGCGTGCTTATAGTTGCACGGCCCTTGACTTTCACATGTAATCAATACCAAGTCTTGTGCGCAAACAATACTACTGAGCCATCCGAAGGCCACGACGGCAGAAAATGTGACCCGCCCGCACAGGCAGTGACAATTGTTCATCGCGCTACTCCTTGACCTCAACGATCTCGAACTCTTTGCCATAGTTTTTCTTTGAATCCACAACGCGATCCGCACTCTTGGTCTGCACCTCGGGAAAAGCTTTCCCCAGCTCGTCCGAGATTTGACTTGCTTGAAGAGAAAACTGGCCGTCTGATTCTCCTATCCGTTCGAAAGTGTTCATGGCATCTTCGAGATGATCGGCCATGAGCCACGCTGTCGCTGCTCTCATCGTCACCCACTGCCTTGCCAGAAATAACTCGCTCGCTTTTTTCCAGCCGACCGCGGCCTCCGTCCACATGTGCCTCTTCTCGCTGTCCTCGGCGGATATCACGAGCCGAACCCAGTCCACCTCCCGGCCGGCGCGTTGTTGCACTGCCGGCGTCAGAGCTAACAATCGAGCGCGCTCAACCGTCCCAAGGAATTGCTCCCAATCTCGAAGCTGATAAAGTTGCTCTGCGGAATTTAAAAGCTCAGCAGCCCGATTGTCTTGCTGTTTCCGGCTTTGCGGCCTCAGGATCAGCCGGTCGGTCTTCTTGGACTTATAGACTACCGGCGCCTGGCCCGGGCTGATCTCCGAAGTCTTCTTCTCGGCCAGCGCAAACACTTCTTGGATCTCACCGGATGAGCTATTCAAGGCGTAGACCAGGGACTCCGTGAACGGTCCCATGAGGCCAAATTCCGAGCGGACAGGGGTTGGCAGCCCCGGCTTGTTGGCAAACATAATGTACGTGTTGGGCACATCATCTTGCTGGAAAGCGAATCCACCACGCAATGCCTGGCCGCCAAGGGCGGAGGGTGAAGCAAAAGGATTATTCCGGCAGGCTTCAACGATAAAAATGCGAGTGCCCGGAGCCGCCCGTTCCATGTCGGCCAAGAACTCCTCGGCGCTTTGCGCGTTTGCGCGAACATCGTCCACTACGTGTGCCGTTGCCGAAACGCCTGTCCCCAGCAGGTGCGCCTTCCCGTCGATTTGCAGTCCGTGGCCGCTGTAGTACACGAGTAGAACATCCTCCGGGCCGGCGTTCTCCTTCTTTAAGAATTCGGCCAGCGCGTCCTGAAATTGCTTCGGATCTCTTAGATTCTCGCGTATAGCCACCTGAAATCCGATTGCCTCGAGACTTTCTTTCATGCCGTCCAGATCGCTTCGAACCGAACTCAGAGGCTGGTTCCAGTACTGTGAGTTACCAATCAACAAGGCGACGCCTAACCTCGTCTTGCCAGCTTCTTTGCGGCTCACGGCCGCAGCCGGCGTCGCAGCCGTCGCGGAAACCAAGGCAGGCGCTGACTGTGATGCTGCGACAGTGACGGTAGCCGTCGACGTGGAAAGCGAGCAGATACCTTCGTAGGTCGATTTCGGCAGAAGGCGTCGTAGCTCCACCTTCTCCTCTTCAAAATCGGACTGGCACAGCCCGGCCAAAGCGTATTGCTGTAGTTCGACTGAGCCCTGAGCCAATTCCATGATGCGGCGAGCTTCCACCGCCGCTTTCGACCACATGCCTTCTTCCATCGCAAGCGCCATCAGTTCCAGCGTCTTGAGAAAACGATCCGCGACTTTCGCCCCACTGATCCGGGCTTGGTACAGTTCGGTCCGAACTGATGGAGGGATGTGCACCATCCGCACCGACCTCTGGCCATTTCCCATTACCGTCACCGTAATGTCCACGGCGTCATTTCGACCCTGCAGTCGTTTTAAAAAATCCAGCAATGCATCTTGCGCAAACCTACCCTGGCTCGCTTGTGCGGTGCCGCGATACGTTGCTGGTTGGTCCACTCTTTCCACGACAACCGAAACCTTGCCGTCTCCGGACGTGAGCGGAGTCCAACGCACTTCGAAATCTGAAACATCGACCGTTTCACCGCAAGCCGGCGCCTTCAAAGCGTAGTCACCCCCGCAGCCTGAGGCATCACGCGAGCCGCCTTTTTGTGTAATGCGCTCGAACTTGCTAATCAAATCTTTAATAGTGGGTGACAAGACTGACTCAGACGGAGGCTTCAGGTTTTTCAAGCTGACCCACACGCCGGAGCGCGGCAGTCGAATCGGAAGCCTCTCGGTGTCGACTGAACTATGACTGACCAAGTAGCGCAGTTCGCACTGCCTGACGTCCCGGTCCGTGCACCGAACCTCCATGTTGGGTCTCAAGCATTCATAGCTGCCGACTAGCGGGCGTGCCTCCCCATCGCCAGTGCGGTATTGCCAAGTGCCTTTGATCTCATTGATCAACCAATACCCCTCGGACTGTGCTACGACCGGCACGGCAGCAAAGAACAGAACGCACACGAGCTTACTGTAAGGCTCCGCGATCATCGCTTAACTCCTGACTGCACAAACGTGAGAACAAATTCATCCATAAGCCCGGACACGGCGATACACAGTCGATAGAAAGGCTCAGCCAGAAACGGATAAAGGAACAAGGCGAGAGAAATCCAAAAGAAATCGGGCCAGTAAACGGCTAGCTTGCGGAGTTCCCAGCTGAAAACGAAATAAATAATCGCGGACATGGCCGCAAACGTCAGTATTTCCAGGTAGTGAAAATCCCATTGGCTGAGATGCGGCGAATATGCATGTACCAATCGAGTGCCGACGATTCCACCCAGAACGAAGAGTGCAATGACCAACCTCAACTTCCAGCCGACTCTCTGATCAAGCTCTCGCAGCATGCCCCGGTTCGGGGCCCTGTTCAAGGTCGCGACCGAGCATGCATGTATGAGCAATCCCGAAAGAGGCTTTTGATGCGGTAATTGGCAAAGTTGGTCGCCTGAATCCTCAAGATCACCCAACAGGACTACGCGATTCTGAATCCTGGACCTGAACGCTTGTATGCTGGAGGCGTTCTCTAGGGTGATGATTTCTTTTCTTATTTCCTTCAGATAAGAGTAGTCGATGCGGAAGTCGGCTGCATCCAACCCAGCCTCAAGCGTTCGTTTCGTGGATCGTGCTTCCAGTTCACGCAGAGCGTTTTGAGGGCTCGTTCCGGTCCTTTCCGAGATCATCCACATAGCAACGGGCATTCCAATCAAATCCTCCTGACATGTGCTCTGTACATTCTTGAGGCTACAGTCATAAAGTTGTCGAGTGTAGAGAAACCCGTGTTCCGGATCTTCCTTTGGCAAGGCAATTCCCGCGGCGAGATCGGCAAATTCGGGGCGTCCCAACCATGAGTCCCGTCGTTTCATAGCTCCCCGGTATACGCCGACTCTGACGTTGCCGTATGGTCGCCACTTGGCCAAGTACTGATAGTCCTCAGCGATGATCCCATCTGAGTCGGATTCGGAAAAATCGAGGTCAATTCCTATTGCCTTAGCGTTCGTTCGCTGGAGTTCGTCGATAACGAGGTCTAGCTGCGCTCGGTCGGTAGGCCTCGTCTTGTCGGCGTGTAGCTTGGAAATGTCAACCACCAACGGCAGGCGCTCGCCACCGGCCTCAAAGTCGGCGTCGTCAAATGGACCGTGTTTCAGATCCTCTTCCAGAAATGCGAATTGAAATTGTCGGAGATAGGTACCAGAAGGCCTATGATCGAGGTAGGCATGCGCTGTCAGAAGGAAAGTTACCACTACGATAGCTTTGATCAGATCAGCGATCAGGACGCTAATGGCTCGATTAGCGTGAAAACCAATCATGAAGTCGCCCTCTGCCGTGCGCGAAAACAGAGACGTACCCTACGGAATGCTCTCGTCTTATCACGAATCAGACTTCTATGCAACATTCTCCATCTGTGACTTGCTTTTTCCGGCCCCCGCAATTATTCATGCGTAAAATCAAGATTTCAGGGGTAATCGTCAGGGCTCGTCAGTGGTAGCAGTATGGCTAGAGCAGCAAATAGTCGGCCGTGATTGCGAGGCCCGGAGGGTGCTTAACCTACTTTGTTATTAAATAGATAGCGGCTCCCAAGCCAAGCGCATACAGCATCGTTGCTGCAAAAATGAAAAGGAGAGTCTTCCGGATCGGGGTCTGCTGTGGTTTCGGCTCCGAGGCCTTTCGCAGCCGAACGAGATCCTCATGGATCGCAGCGGCGCTCTGATATCTTAGCAGACGGTCTTTTTGAAGGGCTCGGAGAATAATGCTTTCCAGTTGTTCAGGCAAGCCCGAATTAGCGAGGCGTGGGGGAGCGGGGTCCCGATTCAATATAAGATCGATCACCGTGGCGGTGGTCCCCGGAAACGCCTGTCTGCCGGTTGTCATCTCGTAAATCACAGAACCCAAAGAAAAAAGGTCGGTGCGTTCGTCCAATTCAACGCCACGGAGCTGCTCGGGTGACATGTAGGCGAGCGTCCCGATTGCAACACCGCCGTTTTCCGGAGTAATCGTCAGAGTGCTTTGTCCGCCGCTGGCGCCCGCCAAACCAAACATTTTGGCTATGCCGAAATCCAAAAGCTTTGTGCCAGACCGCGTCAGCATGACATTGCTTGGCTTCAAGTCCCGGTGAATAATCCCGTGCCGGTGTGCCTCACGAAGGGCATCCGAGATTTCCGCTGCATATTGCAAAACCTGATCTACCGACATTGGCCCACGGTTCAAGCGCGCGGCCAGAGTTTCCCCCTCCAGATACTCCATCACCAAGTAGTCGATATCCCCCTCATTCCCAATGTCATAAAGTGTGCAGATGTGTGCGTGGCTGAGGCTGGCGACAGCTTGTGCTTCTCTCTCAAAACGAACGTGAGCCTCTTGACTTCCCACCAGGTATCCGCGGAGGGTTTTGATCGCGACCGTACGTTTCAAGCGTGGGTCACGCGCCTGGTAGACTTCTCCCATGCCCCCCGCCCCTAGTACACGAACAATCTGGTAGGGACCTAACCGCGCTCCGGCAGAAAGCGCTATCGGGGCGGGCCGCAGGGGCCTCTCCATTAGGCCGTTTGCCTGTTCGTCCGCGTTCAGGAGTTGTTCAACTTCGCCGCGAATTTCCCCGTCACCTTCGCATGCAGACTCGAGAAACGCAGCTCTGCTCTCGATGTCCTTCGTTACCGCGCCTTCAAAGATTTGCTTGATCTTCTCTAGTTGCTGTGGACTCATGTCTGTGTCCGAGGCCAGACAGAATTACGACCCAGTTTTCCGCGGTGCAGCCGCGTGACTCAAAACCTGCGGCCATCTAGCGTATCACGAGGTGGTGGCTAAGGGCTCGCTCACGAGACGTACAGGAATTACCCAGGAACGGCCACTCTTCTTGTTGACTCAGCAATCAGGAAAGGTGTGAGGTCAGCCTTTGGGCGCGTCCGGCGCTCGCGAACGTTCAGCTGAGCTCACACCATCTGCGCTCCGGTTAGTTCGTACCGGCGCCCGCCACCGTACTCCAATTGGTAATCATTTTCGTGGCATCAACCGAACCCAGGCCTGTAACCAGGTCATAACCCTTACCAGCGTGGTAGCCGAGGTAACCCTGTTCCGGGCAATCCGCACTGCCGTGCTCGCACGGGACTAAATTGCTCCCGTGCACGACATCATGAAACGCCTTCCAGGGCCGCTCAGCTATTTGATAAAGGGCTGGGTTGATATTGCCCAGACCCGGTTGCCCCTGATTACCGCTAGCTAGGAGGTAATGGTTCAGAAGAGACACGATCCCCGCGAATGCCGGGGCTGCTGCCGACGTTCCACCGTAAGCATAAAAATTTCCGCCGAAATATACCAAATAGCCGTCATGCTCGGGTGACGATGCGAGCGAAACGTCCGGTACGTTTCGAAATCCCGTGTTCGGCACTCCAGGTCCAGCCTGCCACGACGGTTGCGGAAAATAGGTGCTGATGCCGCCCCCGCTAGCTGCAATTCCGGCCAGTGCAGATGAGTCATTCCAAGCGGTCTCGGGTATATACGACAGGACAGACATTCCCGCGTCGGTGTTGCTTGAAGACCAATACCGGCGACCGGAGCTGAACGCAGTGCCGCCGACCGCCGTCACTTCCGGGATACTGGCTGGCAGATTCACTGCGAGACCTCTGGTCGCTTTCGGCGAGCCCGCTGCGTCGCACGCCGCTGCGCCAGAATCGCCCGACGAGGCTATAAACGTGATGCCTTGCAAACTGGCCTGCTGGACCAAACTACGCAAGTCTGGTGAATTTTCCTGCTCGCAGCCACCGTAACTCATGCTGAGCACCGGCGCGAGGTTGTGGTCGATTGCATAATATGCGGCGTCCACGACGTGCTGCGAATAGACATACAGGAGGGACGCATTGCGCGCCACGGATCCCGACCATTCCAAGTCGAGGGCGGCCTCAGGCAGGTCGGTCTTACTAATGCCAGGATCAGAGCCGTAAACAATCACCTGAAGCGACAGTGGCGGCAGATTAAATGTCGTCCGAAATGTTGCGATGTCAGAGGTGTCAATCGCTGTTTGCCCGACGATCACCAATTGCTGGCCAGTGCCATCAAACCCCAAATCATACAGCGGAGTCATGTTATACACCTTGGCCAAATCGTCGGGTGCCAAATAATGGCCGCCGTTGCTGTCTGTGAAATCGGGAGTCAGGCTCCAAGCATTGATCTCATGTCCTGCCGCCGGCGGTTTGAGACGGAAATTGTGGAGTCCACGAACGCTGCTGACCACATCCGCAACATCTTCCGGAATGGAATATTCGGTCGTGTTGGCAAAGTGTACTTCATCGTCTACTTCGTAACGATGAATCTCGGTGCCAAATGCTGCGCCGACTTGCGCGGCGTTTCCATTGAATGTAATCCGATTTCGAGCCAACGCCACATCCTTCACGGTAAAACCTTGCGCTTTCAGCCAACCAGCCAATCGCGCGATGTCGTGTTGACTCAGACCGAAGCGGTCAGCGTATTGCTCCGGCGTAAGCCACCGTTTGTAGTTCGGAGATGAAGGATTCCGCTGCTCGGACAGCAGCAAATCGATCGCCTCCTGTTGTGCAACAGACGGCTTGATCAGGAGTGCCATCTGTTCGATCGGGAACGAGGGCTCGACCAGCCCGCGGTCGTGGTTGGAGTTCGCTCTCGCATGCACGCTTCCGGCAATGCGAAACGTGCGGCTCTTGTCAATCAGGTCGGGGATACGGTCTGGCGACGCCGCAAGCAACGCTGGCGACACCGACAGCGCGTAGAGCAGAATCGCCGGCCAGAGACCGGCGCTGCTGGCATGCTTTGTTCTATCGTTGTGGCTCATAAGACCTCACTCATCTGGGCATGCGATAAAGTCGAGTCCGAACGGTAACAGGAGCCGCGTCTTTTGAGTGTTCTGTTGGCAACGTGTCCATAGCGCTCTGCCTAGGCATCGCGCTTTCGTATATGTCGGTGCCAAATGCCTGAAGGGTCCCAGGAAATTTCGATTGATCGAATGATGCACCGTCGGTCCCGCAATCCTTCAGTGGTGTGCAGAGTCCTGTTGTGAGGACCCGTTAGCAGCACTGGACGTGGCGGGCGTTCCGAATAAAGCCCGCAAGGCGCGTTTGTGCGGCAGGACCGGTAGAACCCGCAGGGGCGGCCGTGCCATGATTGGGACGGATAGGTCAGGTGGTTGCGACAAGGCCAGTGAATCGGGTGGCCTCGCGGGGCGATCAGGAGGCACGAATAGCTTTTGGGGACGCGGTGCTCCGATCGGTTTCGGCCGGAGAATGAGTCTCGGCTTTTTAATTGGCCCAACCTCGTGGTTTTCCATGGAGGCAGTTGCGGACGACACATCACCCGGAGCGCTTAGAGGTGCGGTCGGTATGCACTCCGGTGGTTCGTACAGCAACCCTCCGGATGTTCATTTGTAGGGGCTGAATGCCTGCCGGCGCCTTTGCCGTGATCAAGCGTTGCGAGTCGTACGGCGGAATTCGGCCAGCCCTCCCGCACAAGCAGGCAGAATGTGAACCCGGCAGACAGCCAACCCACCACCGTGAAAACCTGCAGCAGAATAGAGGACCCGAACCGAGCGCGAATGATACCGGCTCGCAAGAAGGGACATTCGGAGGTGCCAATGCCGGTGGCAGCAACTGCTGCACTCCGATGTTCATGCCCGATACCACCCGAACCTTGATGCCGCGGTGGAGCCAACGGCTGGTCGGACCACCGAGGAAAGGCTGGCGGAGAGGTGTTCTCATCGGCCCCTATTGGATCCAAGAACGGCGGTGTCAGCGGGACGACTGGGTATCCGAACTGGCGTTCGAACTCGTCATCAACATGCTGGCCAGCCGGCTGATCTGATCGGCCGATAGATGGACCAAATAGCTTTAGATCGTGCACCTTCGTCTGATGGCTCAATCGCCGGGGGAGCACACTCACATCAAGATCGTCGAGGCCAGGCCGGAGCCGAGCCTCGGCGTACGAATCCTGCGAAACTGTCCGGTCGAAATTCTGATTGCGCAAATTCATCTTGGGTTCCGTCGACCCTTTGCATTGGCGGTGGCCGAGGTTTGGCGTCAACTTTTGTGGCGATCAGCTGCAGACGCCAGGCGAGGGAGTCACTTGTGTCAGCTCGCGGCCCTGCGTAATCCCTCATTCACGCATGCGAAAAAGACGTGGAATTTGGGTAAATAGCATCGCAGTCAGTTTGCACGCGAGCGCCGGCAAGTGGCGGTGAGTCTTGCTCGGCGACTTTCATCACAAATAACCGACATGGATCAAGTGTGGGTCGCTGACATCACCTATATATTTGAGTGCGCGAGGAGTTCGTGTTCCTGACCGTCATCCTGGACGCGTACCCGCGCCGTGTCATCGGCTGGGCGCTGGGTCGAACGCTGGAGGAGCTCACCTTGGCGGCCCCGGCGTATGGCGCCGGCGCGGGGCGTGGTCGAGCCGGGCCTAGTGCAGACAACCTCAAGGATACGATCATGCCAGCGTATCCGGCACCTTTTCTTCGGTTTGACGATAATAGCGTCTGGCCGAGCCGTGGCGAGCGGCGCTACCACATTGGCACCTAGCCACAGGCTTCGAGGTGCACAAACCGGGAATGCCGACGTCAAGAGTTCCCTGCCAATTACCCATTGTCCACACTCATGACGCTTGTACAATTGGGCGGCAAAGCCGTCAGCCATCTCCTTGGTGCCGCCCGGGCTTCACCTCTAGAGACTGAGACTCTCTCTGTGGGCAGCTCTGCGTTAGCTGCTCAGGTTCGGAGAACAATGAACATGCAAAGTTATATGCCTGATTTCAAGAAATACTTCCCAAACTGCGAGGCTTCGGAGGGTGGTGTGCCGGCGGAACGCATGCAGGCTGATGGTAGCGATGTGCCGCGACCTTCTCCGTCGGTAACTGATCGGTGCATAATAGCCTCCAATAAGAGTTTTAGCATGCCGGCTGGTTCACCGGCGCTGCAGCCTTCTAACGAGAAGCTTGCGAACGCATTCCGGGCCACACCAAACGCACCATCGAAACTAGGCTTGGTTTGTTTTTGCGTTGTGGGATGGTTTTTCGCATTCCTCGGGTTCTTTCTTTGGCTATTCCGGTGACGCAAGTCAGGACCAGGCAGTCGAAGCGTAGTCTCTAATCAATTGGAACGCGCCAACTCGATTCTGGATCGGCTACCGAGGTCTGCTTTCGCTTGCCGCGCGGTTTCGTTGGTCGATTCAGCGTCGCCGTAGGGCCATGACAGAAAGGAAGACGATATTAGGTTAGCGACAATGCTGGCAATCATCGCTTGCTTGACAGGTGTGCATCCGGATCCACGGCCAAGAGATAACTGTTCCTCACCCGGAATGGTATTGATGGTGCGGATGCACCCGCACGAGAACAGGGGCTTTACTAAGAACCTTGCTACGCAAGTGCTGGTTTTTAGCCGTACCGACGATGTCCCGCATTCTGATTAGCACCTGCCGAGCGATGAACCACTGAGTCATGCATTCTCACTCCGCAATCAATCTTACCGTTGTTGAGGGAGTTTTCCGCATGTTGTATTGACGGCGTCAAATGAGAGCCGGGCAGCGGCGTGCGTGGACGCTTGATCGCGTTACGCCGCTGGACACATTCAAAAGGAGAAGTCGCGATGTTAGTGACGAGAGTGCAGATATTGACCACGGTTTTAGCGGTGGCTATGTGTTCCGCCAGTTCGGCGGAATGCCAATCATCAATCGGTAATAGTGACTCCAACAAAGCCCTCTTAAAGGAGGGCACAGAGGTTTTGCTTACGTTCGCGCAGGACCTGAGCTCGAAGACGGCGGCCGAAGGTGATCCGGTGATCTTCACGCTTGCGCAGGATTTAGGCGTCAATGGTGTGGCCGTTGCGCGGGCTGGGGCCAGGGCCACAGGTGAAGTGACGAACTCGAAAAAGGCGGGAATGATGGGAAAGGGTGGTGAGCTCAATGTTCGCCTTGACCACCTAAAGGTCGGAGACGCTACGGTCAGAATCCGAGGCACGAAAGGTCGCGAAGGCGAAAGCAAGGTTGGAACGGCAGTTGCGTTGACTGTTTTGTTCGGGCCTGTTGGATTTCTCAAACACGGCAAAGACATCGAGATCAAGGAAGGAAGCTCGTTCAAAGCTTACGTGGCTGAAGACGTCCAGGTTTCGCCAGCGCTGTGAAATGCGCCCAACACAAGATAAAGTGCGTAAATCCGCAGGTACTATCCGGCGGCTTACAACGGCCGCCGGTTCCATGTTGATCTCGCCCGTGATTTGCCAGTTTCTCCGTACCGTCCCGCTAGGAACAGAACTGGAAACGTCAACATGACGACCATGAGCGCGGAGGAGTTCTTTTCCCACACTCGGCGGACCAATGATGGGGCGATGGTACTGGGTTCCTCGATCAATCGCTACACAGTACAAGACGAATTGGGTGCGTCCAACGGGGCCGGGAGAAATGGTCGAGCCGGCCGGTAGGCACCAGAAGGAGATTGGCCGGCCCCCGCGAGCCGACCAGCAGGTGCGAAAAACCGTACCACAATTCTTGGACGGGTGAGGGTCTAAAGGCGTTTGTCTCACGAGGTGCATGACTAAAATGGTCTGTCATCCATGTTTGACTTCTTAGGTTCATTGTTGTGAACGTTTGGTTGTAGTAGGTCAAACACACCTCAAATAAACCTCGCGGGCGTGGGCCCTGGGTTGATGGTCTCGAGGATCTAGTGTTCCATGGAACGGAGCTGGGCAGGGGTAAGCGGGGCCTGGTTGGCTGAGCTACTGCAGTCCAATAGCGGATCGGGTTGACCGGAGCACGGTGCAGCGCGTCGTCGCGAGGATGCCTCACCGACTCTAGTTGGCGCGCGTCTTAAAATCGCCATCACGCGAACCGCCATTCCGGCGCATGAACTCGTCCCAACGCTGGGCAGCTTCATGGTCGCGACCGCGAAGCGCGTGCGAATAGATATCCGCCGTCACGCGAACCGAGGAGTGGCCCAGCCGTTCCGATACGGTTGCCAAGTCCACTCCGTCCGCCAGCAATACCGACCCGTGGCTGTGCCGCAGCGTGTGGAGGCTGGCGCCTTTCGGCAGACCCAGGCGCCGGCAGAGCAGCGACACAGTGGCCGAAACCGAATCGGGTTTCAGCGGCGTACCGTGGGGGTTCGCGAATATCAAATCCAGGTCGGTGCGGTAGTCGGGACCGAACTGCTGGCGGAACTCATCCTGCCTTTTCCGGTGAGCTTCGAGACGCACCAAGACCGACTCCGGCAGACTTATCCGTCGTGGTTTCTCCGTCTTCGTACTCTTGAACTCCAGCGTCAGCCTTGTCTGTGTTAGCGATCTTGCGATGATCGCGTCACCGGCGACGATGTCCGACCAGCGAAGCGCCAGCAATTCACCACGTCTTGCCCCTGTAGCAGCCGAAAGCTCCAGGAACATCGGTAAGCACCAAGGGCCGGCCACAGCTTCGAACATCCGCATCTGCTCGGCTGGCAGCAAAGCCATTCCCTGGTGCTTCTTCGGGACGGGTGGCTCACTGTTCGACACGGGGTTTGCACCCACGAGTCCCCATTTAACCGCGCGGTGGAACGCGCTGGAAACCACTCCTGCGATGCTGCGAACGGTTTTGTCCGACAGCGGGCGCGGTGTTTTATCCTGACGCGTGCGGCCACCACTTTGAAGCAGCCGGTTCCACTCTCGGTTGAGATGGAGTGGCGTAATGTCCGCGAGCCGCATTTCCAGCAATTCGGGATTGATGCATTGCGCCTGCTGATGGTATCGCTCGATAGTCTTGGGCGCTAGTTTTTTATCCACGTGCTGATGGAAGAACTCTTCAAAGAGCATTGAGAGCGTCTTGGGAGGAGCCGCCGCCACGCCGGAGCCAGCCTTCGCTAACTCGTACTTCTGCTGTTCTTCGATCCGGCGTTTCGCCTCGGCGTCTTCGGCTTCCCGCTTCGTTGAAAATCCGAACTGCCTGACCGGGAGAGAGCCGCGCGCTGCTCCTGGACGTTGAAACTTGAAGTACCAGAGGATCGTTCCAGAGTTGTACCTGCGTTTGTATACTGCCATTAGTTCAACACCGTTACCTCGTGTGGTGGGTGAAGTCCAGGGCTCGGCCGCGTTCCGCACGTGCGTTCCCATTGCTCATAAGCATGCCGTGTGATGATCCACCGCCGGCCCAGGCGGACGCCAGGCAATATTCCCTGTTCCAGCATTGCGTATACCGCCAGGCGTCCTACGTCCAATCGCTGAGCGATCTCGGGCACGGAGATACGACCGCTGAGCCGCTCCTCTCGCGCTGCACTTGGTTGTCCCGGATCGGGGCCTTTGTGTCGATCAGCCATCAGGCTAATCTTTCGAGGGCTCGACGCCTGGTGCGTTGCCTAGCGATAGGCGTTGCTGGCGGCGGCTTTGATCAGTTGATTGCGCCACTTGTTCGCCTCGTTGAGTCATCGTTGCGGAGGATCTCACTATTGCCTTGCCTTTCTGGCGGACCAGAGTGATGAATCGTCATGCGCAAAGGAAGCGCAGAAAAGGAACGAGAACCAACATGACCAACGCAGAAGCCGGCACAGCCGCCACCGTTGCGGCACAGGGCGCGCACGTGGCGCCGGAGAAGGCCTCCTCGAAGAAAGCTGCCACCAGGAAGAAGGGTGCGCCCAAGAGCCAGAAAGCCGCCAAGGGCGCGAAAGCCAAGGCCGGGCTGAAGAAGCAAGCCAAAGCCACCAAGCCCGCCAGGGCCAAGAAAGCCTCCGCCCCACGCCCGGATAGCAAGGGAGAGAAGATCCTGGCCCTGGTCCGCCGGCCCAAAGGCGCCACCCTCGCCGAACTCACAAAATTGACTGGTTGGCAGAAGCACTCGATCCGGGGCTTCCTCTCCGGCACGGTAGGCAAGAAGATGGGCCTCACCGTCGAATCCACCAAGCGCGAGGATGGCGAGCGCGTTTACTCGATCGGAAAGTAACATCACCCTCCGGCCCTTCTGCCCGCCCGGCTTCTGCTGCGGCGGGCAGTTTCGCTTTCAGGGCCATGCTATGTCCAGCCTCCGACCATCAAGATGCCCCGAGTGCTGTAAATACTCATCTGCCGCGGCTTCCTCACAATCGCGCGCGCCAGCGCGTTGACCGTTGCCGCGATTCCATCGATGCGCGAGGAACTTTTCGACCGCTCCGGTTTTGTGAACATCAGGTTATCGTTGCTCTCCTTCGTCGAGAGGCAGCTCGCGTTCCAGCGCAGCACAGGATTTCCTCCGTGGCGGAGCTTGCCAGATGCGACCAGTTCGAGCAACTTCTTGGACGGTTCGGATAGCGTGGCAACACCCTGCCGGATCTCGACACAGTCATAGCCTTGTTCAACCATCGAGATCGAGATCTGCCGTGAGTTCCAGGGATCGAAGCAGATTTCTTGCAGGTCGAACATCTCTGACGCCCACTCCAGCCGTGCCGTGATGTCACGGTAATCGATCACGTCCCCGGATGAAAGCTCGACGAATCCCTGCTCGGCCCACCGCTGGTACGGCATACCATCGCGCCTTTCCCGCTGTCGCACGGCCTGTTCGGGCATCCAAAAGAACGCCAGCACGTCGAAGCCACCGTCGTCGCAGGGGAACACAAGCGAGACAGCTGAAAGGTCTGTGGTCATCGAGAGGTCAACGCCCGCCCAGCAGCGCCGTCCCTTGAAGCGCGCCATCAAGGCAGGAGGCAACGGTCGCACCTTGTCCCCGGGTGCTTTCGCGAGCAGCCCGGAGGCCTGCCAGTCACCGGCGGAAGCATCCCATTTGACCATATCAATCGCCCGGCTTTCCTTCTGGTCCCACATGTTCAGGTAATAGCGCTTGAAGGAAGTGAGGTCACCTTCGGCCTCATGCGACACAAACTTTTCGCGGATCTTCTCGATGTCGAGGAAGCCGCCGTTTTGTTTCAGCGAAGGATTGGCTTTGACCCAGGTCTTCGGATCGGCGGGGTCATCTTCTTTGGCAGCACCGTAAATGCGGCCGTAGAACTTCGCATCTGAAACGATGCCCTCTTCGATCTTGCGCGCCTTCTCGTGCAGCCGCCAGGCCAGTGGAGATTCGTTCTGCACGCCCGCCGTGGTGATTGCGATCGTGAGCGTTTGCCGGCGCGTGATCCCGCCGTTCGAGAGCACATCCCAGTTGTCGAGCTGCTTTCGTGTCTTCCAGCGATGGATCTCGTCGGCGATCACGACGGCGGGATTCACTCCGTCACCGAAATCCCCATCGGCTGCGACCGCGGCATAGAAAGATTCTGGGTCCGAGCGCTTGATGATTCGATGGGTGCCGCGGAGCACGCGGAGTCTCTTTGAAAGGACGGGCGATTGGTCGACCATCTTGCACGCTGCGCGGAAGACGTTCAGCGCCTGGCGGGTAGCCGCGGCCGCACCATAGACCTGGCAACCGGGTGTGTTGGTGGTCAGAAGAACGAATAGAGCAAGGCCCGCGGCCATCTCCGACTTGCCGGCCTTCTTCGGAACTTCTAAATACGCCATTTCGATGATGCGGTTACCAGCCTCGTCTATCTGGCCGAAGATCGCACTGAGCGCTTCCTCCTGCCAGGGGACAAGCAAGAAGGGTTTTCCGTACCATTCGTCCGCGGTGTGCTTGAGGATGTGCTCAAAGAAATTGCACGCGGCATCGGCTTGAGCTTGGGAGTAGGACACATCTATTCGCCTCGTGCGGCCAATTCGGGGGATTCCTGGGCGGTTTCTTCGCCCGCCGGCCGCCGTTCGAGCTTCACCTGCTCAAAGCTCTTCTGAGAGCCTTCGAGTATCGCGGCGCGGCCCGTGAAATTCTGCCAGCGCGTCACTATCACATCAACGAATCGCGGTTCGATCTCGATGCAGTAACAGTTCCTGCCGAGGGTCTCGCTAGCCATCAGCGTCGTGCCCGAACCGCCGAACGGCTCATAGACCGCGCCATCGTGATTCTTAATCGGTCGCTCCATGAGCGCGATCGGCTTTTGCGTTGGATGGTCGAACTTCTCTTCCTTCGAGCCGCTCGATATTTGTTTCGGGCTGGCGGCTTCCCAGATGGTTGTCTGATCTTTCGTCCCGATCCATTTTGCCGTCCGCCCTTCCCGCACCGCGTACCAGCAGGGCTCGTGTTTCCAGTGGTAGGCTTGACGGGAAATCGCGGCGACCGTTTTTTTCCAAATGATCTGCTGGCGAAGTTCAAATCCGATCGACTGGAGTCCCTGCGCCACTTCGATCATGTGCGATGTGGCGTGCCAAACATAAGCGATCGCGAGACTGGGTACAAGGGCGAAGGCCGGCGACCAGTCCGCTACCGTATCTCCGGAGATGGTTGTGGTCGTGTGGCCCTCGATCCGCTCTTTCATGTAGCTGGGCTCGGCTGGTCCGCGGCCATTCAGCCCGGCACGATCCCGCCACTCCATGTCCAGCTCTACACCGTATGGCGGGTCCGTGATCAGCAGCGTGGGCTTACCCCCATCGAGCACGCGGGCAACGCCGGCTTCGTCCAAGCAACTTCCACATAGCAAGCGATGCGGCCCCAACAACCACAGGTCGCCCAGCACTGACACGGGATTGTCGGGAACAAGCGGGCACTCATCAGGGTCGGTCAGGCCGTCAGTCTTCTGCATCATCGCGCGGGCAAGTTCTTGTTCATCGAAGCCAGTGAGCTCGAGGCCGAAGCCCAGGCGCTGCAGGTCAATCAATTCCGGGCCGAGTAGTTCGAAGTCCCATCCGGCTTCCTCGTGACTGCGGTTGTCCATCAGCCGCAACCCACGGACCTGTTCCGGCGTGAGATCATGCGCGACGTGAACCGGGCACTCGGTCATCCCCGCTTTTCGTCCAGCTGCGCGGCGCAGGTGGCCGATGACAATTACATCTTCGCTGTCGCAAACGATCGGCTGTTTCCAGCCATACTCGCGGATCGAAGCCGCCACCGTGTCAACTGCCCGCGCACTCCACTTCCGGGCGTTCTTTGGGTAGTCTCGCGGGCGGTCGATTGGCCACCATTCGAGTTCGAAATTGTGTTCGGACACAAGGCTCACTGGATCACCTCACCTGGCTGCTGTTGTCTCCGGTCGCGTGGCTGGGAAAGGATCGCCATGAGATCGTCTTCGTCGGCAGGCGGTTTCTCAACCGCGAGCCTGGTGCGCGATACAGGGCTAAGCCCGAACTCCGAGCAGAAGGCCTTCAGGAGCATCCATGCCGCGTTCATTTGAGCTACCGCTGGGTTAGGCTTGACGTTGGCGACCACCAGCTTGTTTGTCTCCGGGTCCAGAATGCGCTTCGCCACCAGCCTCCCCTGCTTCAAGATGACCTCGTAACATTCCACCGCTGCCTGGTAGGCTACGCATGCGCCCTCCAGCATCATGGCGTCGGGCCGGGCGTCAAGATTCATCGCCTCCAGCTCCTCGGACCAGAATCGCCACGCCTTTCGGGCCGCGCCCTTCAAGTGCTTCGGACACTTCGGCAAGCCACGCGCCGCTTTGGCTTCCGCCCCGGCCTTCTTCTCCAGCTTGTGCACGCCGAGTTTGCGCGGATCACCCTCAGCGATCTGCAACGTGGTTGGTCGTGGCTTACGTCCTCGCATCTTCAACTCCTCTTCGATGGACTTGGCGACTCATCTCTGACCCGCCATTCCGCAAATTGCGTTTTCAATTTCGCGGATTTTCACGCGTGGCAGCGCCATGGTCACGCAATGCGAAAAGGCCCGAGGAAATGACCGGCCCCCCGGCACCTCCTCGCACAACCTTGAGCATCCTGGAGACGCTGCGGGCGGAGAATCGTCTTCATCTGTGATGGCTCACGCCGCGAAGGTCCCCCGTTTGGTTTGTTGCTCGATGTATTCGGGACTGGCGCACTCACACGGCACCAACTGACCTTCGATCAGTCGAACGCCCTCGCCACGCTTTCTGCTGTGGCAGATCGGGCATTTGTAATTGGCTTCATCGACCTCGCCCTTGGTCCTCGGCACCGCTGTACGCGCGATTCTTGCGTGGAACTTCTTCACGCGGCTCTTCACGAAGCCGACTGGATTGCACCAGTTGTTAGCTGCGTGCCTTCGAATCTCGCTAACGAATGCCATCCAATCAATGCCGCGGCACTCGATCTGTTCTTCGATCCAATCCCAGTCGTCAATGCAGACCGACTCTCCAAGCTTTGACTTGAGAATCGCCCGCAGCTCGTCTTGCGGAGACGCCCATGTCTCACTTTCAGCCTTGCTCTCATTTCGGTTAACTTCACCGCGGATGGTTCGCTCCGCTTCTTGAAGTTCCCGAACCTGCACAGGGCCCAGTGATTCTCCGGAGGTTCGCCGAATCGTCGCACGTGCGGCTACTGCATCAGCCTTCTTAGCGGACGGATTTTCATCATCATCAGGCCCACTCGATGAGCGTTTGGACGGGCGTTCGTTTTGAGATTCCGAAGCCGGAGTAGAATCTTGCGACGGTTTCTCTCTTCGAGATCTCTCGCTTGATGATGGTGATGTCTCTTCTTCTTTCTCTCTTAAAGGGGGCCCATTTGGGTGCCCCTCGTGGGGTCCGTTTTGGTGCCTCTGCCCCGGTCCTCCTTTGCGCCCCTCCAGGGGTACATTTCTGTGCCCCTCCCTATGTGATTTTGGCTGTTCGACTGGTAGGGGCACATCTTCGTGCCCCTCACCCTTTAGTGAGTCGGTGAACATCGGGTGCCAAAGAAACTCGTAGCGGTTGCTTCGCTGCCGTCCGCTTTCCTCATGACGCGGTATCCGCCTGATCAGCGCTGCCGACTCCAGTTCTGCCAAGATACGCTTGACGTGCGTTTCGCTGATGCCCAACTGCCCCGCGATATCCCTGCGGGACGGAAAGCAGCGGCAATCGTTCCCAGCCCGTCGAGCGAGGTGCGCCCACGCCAGTTTTGCCGTCGATGAGATTGTCTGCGAAGACGCTAGCGACACCGGAATGAACAATCCGATGAACAACTTATGCGGATTGAACGGCTCACCAGGGTTCATGCCAGGACCTCCGGTCGACCGCCGTCGCGCCACTGAGCACCTTGGCCCATCTCGGGCCAACGGTAAACCAGGAAGTTTGCGGACTGAGAAAGGACTTGCGCCCGACGTTGCGTTCCGTAGCAGCGCTAAGAGTGCGCCCGTTGCAGAGTTCCGGAAAGCCCACCCCGCCTAATAAATTGCCGGAGCATCATCGCGCATCGCTCCTGTCCAACTTATGTCTGAGGGTTGTAGGCGCCCCGATGTAATCACCGCGCTGATTTTTGCACCGCTCCGTAGTGACGAGCGAACTTCCATGGCGCTCCCCCGCTTTCCCGCGGTCATCAGCAAGAGACGCGAGCTTAATGGCGCGGAGTTGCCCCCGGCGGTTGCGGACTGGCTCCGCGTTTGGCGCGGAAAGATACCTGGCAATCGCGCTCGGCTCACGGATAACGACCACCAGCCGTCCCACTGAGTCGATCACCGGCACACGTCGATTGCCATCGGCCACTCGCGTTTGTTCTTCGCCGACGCGGATCGGCGTTTCAGAAACTCCCGTTAACCCACTCAGCCGGAATCTCCATTTAGGAGTCCGCTGCTTGCGGACATGACAGCCGACCGGCCGACCGGATAGGGCATACGACCGCCCCGACGGCCCATCTGGGCGGAAACGTTAATGAACATCGAGCCGCTGCCAGAAACACGAATGCGACGGAACTGCCACAACCCAATTCCGTGGAGGGCAGCGACTCCCTTTCCCGCCAAGTTGACTGTTTCACTGGTATCCATACCGGGAGAGCTCACGGTCTTCATCTGTCCTCCACCAGTCGAGCCAGTCGCGATAATGTCTGTTTGAGAAATGCTCCCATGTTGATAACCATCACTGCAGCGTCGTCCAGCGCGGCAAGCGTGGCTCTCAGACCCATTGGGTCATCAGGGTACCGTTGCTGATCGACTAGCCAAACGGCAGCATAATCATCCGCGCGAACCATACTAGCCTTCAGGCCTGCAGGCCACGCCGCCGCGGGCAGGACGAGGAGCCAGCTTTTGAGTTGGGGTTCGCTGCCATAAAGCTCATGCCCACCGGGAATTTGCTCCCAGGCCTTCTTGAGAGCGTCTGTGAGCTTGAACGCCGTCGACAGCGGAACACCAACGTCCGCTAGCTTTCTCATTAACCGAATGCGTGCGACCTCGTATGGTGTGTACTCCCGAGACTGACCGCGACCGGGATTCTGTTCGCACTTCAATTGGATGACTCCACGCGTGAGCCAGTTCTGCAACTTGCCGACGTCAACCCCCGCTACACTGGCCGCCTCGTTGGTATCGAAGAGCTCTGAGTGAATTTGGAGAATGGAGGCGGATTGCCCGGTCATCTGCTCGCCCAGTTCCGAGTCTGAATGTCGTCCCGTCATCTTTTGATAATCATATCATCATCATTATAAAAGGCAATAGCTTTTTGGAAAGCACCGACTTGCGCCTAACCCCACTGAATGGGTTGGTGCTTCGACGAGGCGACGCGAACGCACCGTCGCCGCAGCGTCAACCTTTAGGATTTTGTACCGGAGGCTGTGGACGGCGTGCGTGAGACGCAACTGCCTGTGGAGGAGCGTGGTGGCCAAACGGAGCACAATTCGGTCTTGCCCCGGACACTATTTGTCCTTGAAGCAGAGTCATCGTTCTGGAAGGCATGCGTGACCGCCGTTCGGATGAAACGGCCCGTCTAGATCGCCAGCACTGCCGGCGGCCGTGATACAGGAAACCCTCACCGCCCGCGGGTTTGCCGACGCACGGAGTCCGCTGTAAGATCAAAGCATTTACCGCCGTTGTGCGGTCTCGTACACATAGCCAATCACCGCTCGCGCGAGCCATGCGGAGCAGGGGGAGATTGGCCCATAACAGCACGGGAAGATAGGGCGTCCGATGACCACCGGCACGGTAGACACTTCCAGTAGCGACACTCTGGTACGTGACAAGGCCGTTCGGCTTTTCACGTATCTCAAGGAATTGACGGAGCTTCGAACTGACGTCAGGCGGAACTGCGACGAGTATGACCAAGCGGTCTGGTGGGCGGAGATCCCGAAGGAAAAGGAGTGCTACTGCGCTGCTTGGGATCTGGGCCGCGAAGCTGCGTACGACGACTGGCTTCGCGTCGAGCGACCGCGTCGCAAACGACCACCAACGCCGCCGCCAGCTCTGGTGCCATGGCTAAAAGAGAGCGAAATCGCCGATGCATCCCAGGATGCCCCGCAACTCAGGGACAGCATCGTTGAAGACCTTGGCACAAATGATGCGGAGACCGACCAGCCAGAAACGGTAGTACGAAGGCTTGAAGATTGTCCGACAATTCCCCGTCAATGGGAGCTATACGTCGAGAACCAGTGGTGGCCTTGGGCACTTGAGGAGCGGCGGCTGCAACCCGTCCAGTCGATCTACAACGAGCTATTTGCCGCTTACCAGAACCAGGAGCGGATGGGCGAAGCCTACGAGGCTGTTGTAGGAATCGGGCTGCTCACTTGGCGTCCACCTCACGGGCTCGAAATCAAGCGTCACGTCGCTGCGGGCCAGGCGGCCATCGAATTCGATTCGAAGACAGGGGTCATCACGGTCGGTCTGCCACCCGATGGCGCCCGTTTAGCGCTGGAGCAGGAAATGCTTGAGCCGCAGGACCGACCATTGCCGGATGTGCAGAATCGCGTTCAACAGCAGCTCTCTGACATTGGGGATGGGATCTGGGCTGGGCCTGGATTAGCAACGGCCCTGAACGCCTATTACCAGCAACTTTCACCCGAGAGCACCATGGACATGGCCCTCGAACCGCAAGACGGCACAGCCGACCGGGCTCGACCGCGCATGAATTTCGCGCCTGCATTGATCGTGCGGCAGAGGAGTGACCGTAATCTGGTCCGGATCTTTGCCGAGATCGCGGAGCAGATGAACCAGGGAGGGATGATTCCGGTCGGAGTCGAGAAACTGGTGAGCATTCGCGATGACCATCAGACGTCTGACGAGGGCTCGGAGGGTGATTCTGGCGCTAGCGAAGCAGACGAAATGTACTTCCCTCTTCCTGCCAATGAAGCGCAGCGCCAGGTTGCGCAGCGCCTCGCCAGTCGGCAGGGAGTTCTCGTACAGGGACCGCCGGGAACTGGCAAGTCACACACAATCGCCAACCTGATCTGTCATCTCCTGGCCACCGGAAAGCGGCTTTTGGTAACGAGTCACACCGCGCGCGCACTGCGCGTACTGAAGAAATATTTCCCACCTGAGTTTTCACCCCTATGCGTATCGTTGCTCGGCGACGACACGGTCGCTCTGCGGGAATTGGAGGAATCCATCCAGGGCATTCTGAGCGAACTGAATCAGTGGGACAGCGCGAAGAAGCAGACTCGTATCCGACAGCTATTGGTCGACCTGGATCATTCGAGACGTGAGCTTGCGGAAGGATACTCGAAGCTCAAGATGGTTCGCGCAAGCGAGATGGAGGTTATTGATCTGCATTTTGGCGAGTACTGCGGAACACCCCAGTCTTTGGCAGTCCGTTTGGTCGCTAGCGCCAACCGGCATGATTGGATGGGCGTCGATATCGATCCTATCCCGGAGGCGCCGCTCACGAACGACGAGGCGAGTTCACTCCTGCGGCTCTGTCGCGATCTTGGCGATGACCCAGAAGAGAATTTCAGAAGGGTTCTTCCAGAGTTAGCCTCAATCGCGAATCCCGCCAGCTTCGACAACATGGTATTGAAAGAGCGCGAACTTGGCGCGCGATTGGTGGCAGCCACACCGGAAAGCGGTGCTCTCCTTCACGCTCTCACCTCTGCTCCAACTGAGATGCGTCGCGAGTTGGAAATGACCCTGCGTGGTTTTCTAACGCTCCACGACAGACTTTCGAATGAGTCGGAGGATTGGGTCAAAACCGCAATTCACGAGATTGTCCGGGGAAAACACCATTCATGGCAAAATCTCGCCGTAGCGACGACAGCGAAGCTGGCATTTCTGAAGGGCCGCGTCGACCGTACCGCGCAGCTGAAAGTGGTCGGGATCGAACAGCGCAACCGGGCCGAGGTTCGCGCGCATGCGGAAACACTCCGTGACCATCTACTGGCCGGCAGGGGCACTGGCCTGTGGCTTCGCCACAATCCTTTCACGCCCAAGCAACTGAAAGCCAGCCTGTACTTGATAGACGAGGTGCGGGTCAACGGTCGGCCGTGTGAGCGACACGACGAAACAAATGCACTACTGGACTATCTGGAGGTTATCGACGCTATTGAATATGTCGACGAACAGTGGTCGCCGTATCTGGCAGCTTCCAACTTGCCGTTATTGCTTCACTTTGGTGATCAGGTTAGGCGTGCCGAACTCCTGGCGAGCGTGCTGAATCTTAGGGACAAAGCGGAAGCTGTGACGTCTGCCGCAAAAAGTGTTCCCGAACTCCAATCGTTGCCATTCCACGATCGCCCGGCAATCGCAAGCTTCCTGAACCTCTTCGCGGCGGCGAACGTGCAAGACGAGCTCCGTGTTGTCCAGACGGAGATCTCACGAGCGATCGCGGAGTTGGCTTCTCTCCGGCGTGATCCACGCGCTCACCCGCTCAGTTTGGAATTGCTCGCGGCCGCCGAGGATCGGGACCTGGATCGGTACTCCAGAACCCACGACAGAATCGTGTCTGCTTGGGAACTCCGTTCGAGACACCAACGGCGCGAGGCTTTAGAGACGCGTTTAGGAAGGCCGGATCTTATCACCAAGCTACGGGCCTCCCGGCACGATTCTGCATGGGATGAACGAATGGCCGACTTTGTGGGGGCATGGAACTGGTCTCGGGCGAATCGTTGGCTAACAAAGCACGCGGGCCTATACCAAGAATCGAGTATTCGTCAGCAAATCGATCTCGCGCAACAACGCATTCGCCAGGATCTTCGCGACCTGGGGGCCTGCAAGTCATGGGAATTCGTTCTCGCTCGCTTACAGCCAGAGCAGAGAGAACACCTCATGGCATGGCGACTCGCAGTCAGACGACTTGGGAAGGGCACGGGGAAGTACGCAACCCAGCACCGGAAGGAGGCCCGTTACCATCTCGATCACTGTCGCAGTGCAATCCCAGCCTGGGTGATGCCAATCTACCGGGTGGCCGAGACGACAAAACCTGCCCCGAACCTTTTTGATGTCGCAATCATCGACGAGGCGAGCCAGTCGGGACCGGAGGCTATGTTCCTGCAATACATAGCACGTAAGATCGTCGTGGTTGGTGACGACCAGCAGATCAGCCCCGAGTCAGTGGGCGTGGACCGTTCGGCTGTCGATCTGCTAAAGCAGCGATACATTCAGGATCTTGATCATCGTGACGCGATGGGGGTCGATGACAGTTTCTTCAATCAGGCCGAAATACGTTTCGCGGGCCGCATCCGCCTTCGCGAGCACTTCAGGTGCATGCCCGAGATCATTCAGTTTTCGAATACCCTTTGTTACCCTGCGGAGCCACTGGTTCCGCTTCGACAATACGGAAGCCAGCGCCTAAAGCCGGTCCTGACTCGCCATGTGCAGGATGGCTACGCAAAGGGAACTGGCGACCGGGTGGTGAACCAGCCAGAGGCCGAGGCCATTGTGGACCAGATAGCGAAGTGCCTTTCCGATCCAGCATACGAGGCTAAGAGTTTCGGAGTGATCTGTTTGCAGGGAAACGCCCAGGCGAATCTGATCCGTGATTCACTAATGGAACGAATCGGCGCGCAGAAAATGCAGAGTCGCGGTTTGGTGTGCGGCAATGCATATGCGTTCCAAGGTGATGAGCGCGACGTCATCTTTCTCTCGATGGTGGCCGCGACGAATGACGGGCGCCATATCGGTGTCCTCGCGAAGGAATCAGATAAGCGGCGGTTCAACGTCGCCGCGAGCCGGGCACGTGACCAGATGTGGCTGTTCCACAGCGTCACTATTGAAGACCTAAGCAGTTCGTGCCTTCGGCGGCGGCTACTAGAGTATTGCCTCAACCCCAAAGTCCAAACAGAAACGGTCGAAGGCCTCGATGTCACAAAGCTACGCCAACAGGCAATCGAAGCAAGACGGTGGGATTCCAGAGCACCGCTTCCTTTCGATAGCTGGTTCGAGGTCGAGGTATTCCTTCGGATCGTTGATCGCGGATTCCGCGCCATCCCCCAATACGAATTGGCCGGCAAGCGAATCGATCTGCTGATCGAAGGGATGCGAGGTCGTCTGGCTGTCGAGTGTGATGGGGACCAGTGGCACGGACCGGAAGAGTGGGACAGGGATGTTGATCGCCAAAGGATGTTGGAACGATGTGGACTGCAATTTTGGCGGGTGCGTGGGAGTGCGTATTACAGAGATCCGGAAGCCGCCCTCGAGCCTCTTTGGCAAGTCTTAGAAGCCAACGGCATTCTCTCCACTTCGGCTCCCGACGTAAAGCCGTCCACCGCTCCCGCCGCGTCTTCCCCAGCCAACACCACCGAGGCGGACACCGATGAGGAGATCGACGACAACGACGAATCCTTTCGACACCAATCAGAGCCAGACGCCCGGAACGGACCGTTTGAGCTAACACCAGAGGAAGACCCGGCTCCACCTTTTTCCGCAGTGCAGGACGAAGCACCGCTTATCCTGGCACCGTACTCACAGTGGCAGCTGCGCCCAGTGCCCGACCCGCATTCTGCATCTATGTCGGAGCTCATCGAAGTTCTCATTGAGATCGTCAATGCCGAGGGGCCCATAGTCTGCCGACGGACATACTCTCTTTACAACAAGGCTGCCGGCAACGCACGGCTCGGCAGGCAGATTGTCCATGTCCTGAACCGGGCGATATACCGGGCCGTGAAACTTGGCCGCCTCGTTCAGAATGACGAGCAGAAACGAGGTGGCCAGATCAATCAGGTCGTCCGCTGTGCTGGGTCGGCGTCCGTAAATGTCCGTGAGCGTGGCCCGAGATCACTCGAAGAAGTTCCACCGATGGAGATTGCCGCGGTACGCGAAAAACTACTGCAAGATAATCCCGGTCTAGAAGAAGAGCAGTTGGTTCGTCAATTGGCGGCAGTCTACGGAATCGTGCGCAAGACAGTGCAGGTTCGCAAGATGCTCCTCGGCTGAGTTACTGGAGACCTTCTCGACAATGAGTTGAGGTTCACCGACCATCGACATGCACGCATTCAATCTGCGCATTCTCGCTGAGGACCTCGTCCGCATCCGTCGGCCAGACGACCGGGAGCGCTATGCGGCTGCTCAGCGCCAGGCGCGCATTGATCCCAACCCCCACCAGATCGACGCAGTGATCTTCGCGCTCCGACGTCTTCGCGAAGGTGGGTGCATTCTCGCAGACGAGGTTGGCCTGGGAAAGACGATTGAGGCCGGCTTAGTCATTGCCCAACGCAGGGCCGAGGGTGCGCAACGCATCCTGCTGATTGTGCCCAAATCGCTGATCGGCCAGTGGCAGGGCGAGCTATTAAATCTATTCGGCATCCAGGCGCGTGAGAACGAGGCGAGTTTCTTCGCACCAGGCGTGTACCTGGTAGGCCGAGAATTCGCGGGCAGCGAGCGCGGCGCAACCCCTCTCGGCGCCGTCCCGCCCTTCGATCTCGCCGTGATCGACGAAGCACATGAGATCTTCGCCGGACTGCACAAGAGATACGGGCGTGACGGAATTTACGACGAAAGCTCGGATGAGGCCTTGATGGCACACCGCGTCCGCGGCTTTCTGCGTTCAACGCCGGTGCTGCTGCTCACTGCGACACCGATGCAGAACTCCCTCGCCGAACTGTGGGGCTTGGTACAGTACGTCGAGCCAACGGGCACTCTTCTCGGGGACATCACGACGTTCCGCAAAGTGTTCTGCTCTGAGGATGATCGAACGCTGGTCCCTGGCCAGGAGCACGAGCTCAAACGACGTCTCGCGATGGTCCAACGGAGGACGCTGCGCCGTCAGGCCCAGGAATTTCTTGACCGGCCTTTCACGCAACGACGCTGCAGATTGTACGAATACGCAATGAGTGACGCCGAGCGGTCGCTCTACGACGATGTGACCGAGTACCTCCTTGAGCCGTCCCTGTATGCGTTCGCCGGCCGACAACGGCGTCTTCAGCTGATCGGATTCCACCGGCGCATGGCGTCGTCAATCTCGGCCCTGGCGGCGAGTCTGGAGAACGTTGCCGCCCGTCTGCGTCGCCTGCAAGCGGGATTGCGTTCCGACGACCCAATGATCAACGAGTTCCAGGATCTTGAGGACGAGGATGAAATCGAAGAATCTCCGGACGAGCCGGCTCAGCCCATCGATCGTGCAGCCCTCGCGACCGAGCTGGTCCGCGTCGAGGACTTCGTCACCCGCGCGCGGTCGCTTCCGAACGATGCTAAGGCGCGATCATTCCAAGAAGCGATCAAGGTGATTCTTGATCTGGGGCGGGACGGCCGCGGCAGCGGCAAGGCCGTTGTGTTTACGGAGTCGATCACCACCCAGGAGTACTTGCGCCGGCTGCTCCTTGCCATTGGCCTCGGCGAGGAAGACATCACATTGTTCCGCGGCGTCAACGATCACGAGCGTGCGCAGCAAGCGCACGCGCGCTGGCAACAGGAGGAAGGCGCCCGTCTTCCGCAGGGAGTCAGACCGAGTCGCGAGGTGGCCGTGCGGCTTGCTCTTGTGCACGAGTTTCGCACCCGTTCGAAGGTCCTTGTTTGCACCGAGGCGGGTGCAAAAGGGTTGAACCTGCAATTTTGCGAGACGGTCATCAATTACGATTTGCCATGGAACCCGCAGCGCATCGAACAGCGCATCGGGCGCTGCCATCGGTACAGTCAGCAGCGGGATGTCACCGTGGTCAACTTTATTGCACGGGATAACGAGGCGCACCGGCTAACCTTTGAGATTCTGAGCCAAAAGCTTGATCTCTTCGGCAGAGTCCTCGACGCCTCAGACCATGTCTTGCATGAGCCGCGGACCGACGCTCCCGAGCTCATGGTATCAGCTCTGTCAGTCGAGTTCGAGAGCGATCTCCGCAGCATCTATAGCCGTTCCCGCACGCTCGACGAGGTCACGCGCGAGATCGCTGCACTGCGAGACAAGATTTCAGAGCGCAGAGAGGCTTTCGAGAAGGAGTACGAGCGGACCTCCCAGATCATCGAGTCGCGTTTTGACGAGAACGTGCGCAGAGTGTTCAAACGCCTGCGGGAGGACCTGCCTGACAGCTTGGCGGACCTCGATAGGGATCTCGCAGACCTGGTGGATGGATACCTCTACGCACGCGCGGTCAAACACCGGCGTTCCGATGAGGCTGGTCGGGTTGTGTTCGAAGTGGTGCCCGGTGCCGCATTACCCGTTGAGGTTGGGGACGGCCGGCGGTTCGCCACGGGGGACGCGAGAGCACTGACCGATGCCGAGTCCTTGAACCTCGTACATCCGCTGGTTCGCGCTGCGATCGCGCAGGCCCGAACCTGGTCAGGCGGTGACACGGTCACGCTGCACCTGCCTCCAGGCTCTTCTCCGGACCTCGCTGCACTCGCGGGGAAAGCTGGGCTTATTTGCGTCACGCTGGTCGACTACTTCGGCTTTGAGCCCGTTCAACGGCTCGTGGCAGCGGCTGTGGTTGCCGGGACCTCGGTCGATCCGTCGCTCGCCGCTAAAATAGCGCGCTTGACGGCGACCGACGGTCCGGCATTCAAGGTTCCCGTGGACGCGCAATGGCTCGACGACGCGGTCGATGAGGCCGTATTCGTCGACCAGCGACAGGTCGAGGAAGGCGAGCAGCAGCATTTCGAGCAGGCTATCGGTCAGCTTGAGCGCTTCGTCGAGGACAAAATCCTGGTGTGTCGGCGCGAGCGGGCTAGTATCGTTGAAAAGCTGCGGGCCGCGCGGGCTCGACGTGACGAGATTGTTGGGTCCAGTGCGCGAGACCGGATCGAGGCCGAGATCTTGAGGCTGGCCACCAAGGAAGAGAGTCTCGAACACCGCATCGGCGCATTGGAATCTAGAGAGGACGAGGTCTACAGAAAATGGCGCGACGAATACCACAAGCTTCGTTATCGGGCGCCGACGGTGACCCGGCTGTTCCAGGCGGCGTTCCAGATCGCCGCGCCGAACCCGGAGACGTCGTGCTAAGGCTGCTGCATACCGCCGATTGGCACCTCGGGCGACGCTTCCCGTCGTTCCCGGACGAGGGGCAGAAAAAGTTGTCGCGGGCACGTATGGATGTGATCGCGAGGATCCTCGACGTCGCGCGACGCAACGCGGTAAATGCTGTGTTGTGTGTTGGGGATATATTCGATGATCCGGACCCGGCTCCGGACTTTTGGGAGGGGCTTGTAAGGACGTTCCGAGGCCATGCTGGCCAGCATCCGCCTCTCTTTTTGATTCCTGGGAACCATGACCCTCTGACGCCGGAGTCAGTGTGGGCGCCCGGTCACGCTTTTCGAGCAAGGCTTCCCGAGTGGGTTCACGTCGTCGACCGCGATGATTTCATGTATGAGCTGGCACCCCACGCGGTTTTATACGCGCGGCCGTGCCGATCGAAGGCAGGCGAGAACGATCTGGCGATGGCGTTGCCGGCGCGCGAACCTGGCGATGAACGGCTCCGCATCGGTTGCGTCCACGGGTGCACATTTGACATTGACGGGTATCAAACGAACTTTCCGATTCGCCGGGATGCTGGCGTGCAACGCGGACTGGACTATCTCGCCATAGGCGACACCCATTCGTTCCGCGACGTTACCGAGAACCTGCCGGTGCCGACAGTATATCCGGGCGCTCCCGAACCCACGAGCTTCGACGAGGCCGGCGCAGGCCGCGTCGCGCTCGTCGCGCTGTTCAGGCGCGGATTGCGCCCACGCGTCGATGCCGAGCCGGTTGCCTTCTGGCGATGGATCGACGTACGGTGCCGTGACATGAACGAGCTTCGTGGTTTGTTGACCACCCCCGATCTCGATCGCCACGTCGTCCGACTGCATCTCGACATGACCGTCTCCCTCTCCGAGGAGAGCGAGATTGATCGGATACTGCGCGACCTCCGAGGGACCGACGCGACACATGGCCGCGTTGGCGTCCTGGTGGAGGATCTGGCCAACCTGCGGTTACAAGTCGGTTCCGGGGGCGCTTTTCCCGACGACCTCCCGCCAGTGCTAAAGGACACCGTCGTGCGACTTGACCGGCTCGTCGCGGAGGCGATGGACGAATCCGAGAAATCAAAGGCTACGCGGGCGCTGGCGCATCTTTACAAGCTGTTGCAGAGTCACGACGCGACAGGTGAGCGCGGTGTATGAGGCTCCATAGGCTGCGCATCGCGAGCTTCGCCGCGATCGAGAGTGTGGACGTCGAGTTCGGACCAGGGCTCAACGTGCTGTACGGTCCCAACGATCTCGGGAAATCCACGGTGGTCGCCGCCATTCGCTTGGGCTTGCTGCTTCCTCACACGTCGACACATTGCGACCAGTATGTCGGGTGGACGGGTAGCGGCGACCCGGTTGTCGAGATGACGTTCGAAACCGAAGCGCAACGCATCTGGCGCATACGGAAGCAGTTCGGCAAGGGTGGCTCGTCGCTTCTGCAGGAATCGAAGAATGGCCAGGACTTTGATGATGTGGAGCGGGGAAGGAAGGTGGACGCGAAGCTGCGGGAGATCCTGCGGTGGGGCATTCCTGAGCCCGGCGGCTCCGGCGGTGCTAAGGGACTTCCGACAAGTTTCCTCGCGACGGCGCTCCTGTCCCCGCAAGAGGACGTCGGCGCCGTGCTCCGCAATAGTCTGCAGGATGATCCAACCGGCAGCGGTAAGGAACAGATCGCCGCAGCTTTGCAGGCCGTTGCGCAGGACCCATTGTTCATCGCGCTACTTAGGGAAACGCAGGCGCGACGGGACTCTGCGTACACCGACAAAGGCGCGAAGAAGACCGCCAAAGGGAGCGTTTTCAAGGCGGCCGCCGAGCGACTGAACGAGACAAGGGACGAGAAGGAGAGGCTGGAGAGAGTTGTGGCCGACTCGGAAGGCGCGGAGAGGCACTTGCTGGATCTTACGGATAGGCGCACCCAGAGGCAGGAAGCATTGGCTGTGGCGGCCGATCTCGTCACAAATCTTGAACAGCTTGCCTCGCAGGCCACGTGTCGCTCGGTCGCGGCGGAGCAGGTCCGGCTGGCACAGGAAGATGTGCTGCGTATTCAGAGGATCGGGACCGAAGTGGAAAAGGCGGAGCGCGAAACCGAGACGCTGGCCGAAAAGATCAACGAGGCGGAGAAGGCGCTGAACGGGGCGCGGGGCCGGGAGAAGGAGACGGAGGCCGCCCTCAAAGCTGCGGAAGAGGCGGCCCGAGCCGAAGGATCAGATCCTGGCGTGACCGATACGGTTGTCCGCCAGCAGCTCGAATTGCGAAAGTCCGGGGCCGACCAGGCGGCGAATGAGGCGCAGCAACGGATCGATGGTGGCTTAGCCGCGCAGAAGCTTGTCGAAGCTGTTGCCACCGCCGAACATGATCTCCAGGACCAGGAGGCAACAGCCCGCGGCGCGCTTGAAACCGCTTCGCAAGCAACGGCAAGACAGACGGCCTTTGACGGGGAACTTCGCCGATGCGACTTGCTTGAGCGCGCTCTCGACGTTCAGGCCGCTGACAAGCACGTCGCAGAGGCTCAGTCTGCTCTCGATAAGAAGACTGACCTCAACCGTCGCTTGGAGGCGACTACCCGAGACCGGGCGGCACTGGCTGGACAGCGCTCCGCGATTATGGTCCCGCCGCCTGGCGCGCTCGGTCCCATGCGCAGTCTCTCGAATGAGCTTGCCGCTGCGCGCGGCGCCCTCGACGTTGGTTTTGTGGTGACTGTGACCCCGAAGGCCCGCTTCGACCTCCGGATTCGAAAGGACGGCCAGCAGGTCGATTTGGCTTCAACCGCCCAAACTCTCAATATCGAAGCTAAGGCCGAGGTTGAAGTCACCGTCGGCGACATCGCTACGGTACATGTCCGCGGCGGCCGACGCGAGGTGCAAGAGAAAGCCAGGGGCTTGGAAGATCGCTGGAGCCGAGAGGTGGAGCCGCACCTCGTTGCCGCCGGTGTCACGGACCTCGCCGGACTGGATGCCAAGAGCGCTGAAGCGCAAGATCTGGAGGCCGGCATCAGGACCAAGGATACAGAGTTGGAATCGTTGCGCACGCAGATCGCTGCACTCGATGGCACGGCGGAGGCATTGCGTGAAGCGTCGGAACGGGCGGTGGCATACCGGGCCGCCCTTGGAGATATAGGTCTCGTTACGCTGGCCGCCGATATCGAGATGCTCGGCGCTGATGCTGTCTCGGGGTTGCGAAAGCGACGACGGCATTTTTCGCAGGAGGCCGAAGCGGCGCGCGCGATCGCCAACGAGACGGCGAATGACCGCACACTCGCCGACGAGCGCGCCCGGCACTCGATATTGGCGTTGGACGCGGCCGTGGCCGCGCGGGATGCAGTGCTCGCGGCCTTTCCGGAGGGCCTGGATGCTGCATTGATAGCCTCGCAGGCCACCCTCGCAGCCGCTATCCGCGAGAAAGAAGAGGTCACCGCCGGGTTCACCTCCCTGGAACGTCAGATCGACGCCCGCAAAAAGCGCATCGATGCGGCCCTGAGCGGCGCCCGCACCAATGCGGCACAGGCAGCCACTGCAGTCGAGGCTGCACAAGCACAGCTCACGACGGCCAAAACTAACCATGCGGCGGAGCATGGTCGACTGATCGAGCTCCGAAAACAGCGCGACGCTGAGAACTTGGCCGCGGCCGAGAACCGGCTGCAGGAAGCGATTAACTCTCACGCGGCCCTTCCTGTCCCTGATCGCCTCGTCAGCAATGACGAGGTCAGCGCCGCCCGGACTGCCGCGGCTGGCATCAAGGTGGAGCTTGACGGGATCGAGCGCGACATCCAGCGGGCGCATGGCGCTCTCGAACAAGTTGGCGGCGCCGTGGCCCGCGAGCGGCTGCGCGACGCTACCGAGGCGTTCGAGTTGGCGGAGCGTCAGGAAAGGGAAATCGAGGCGGAGTATGAGGCCTGGAGGCTGCTGCTAGACCAAATGAAGGAGGCCGATGCCGCCCAGGCGAGCAACCTCGGGCAGACGCTTGGGCCAGCGATCGCCGGGCGGTTCCAAGAATTGACCCAACGACGCTACGAGACCGTCCAGCTTACCGCGCAACTGGGCACTCAAGGCGTTATGGTCTCGGGCGTGGTGAGGTCTACGGGGCAGATATCGGTCGGCACCCGCGAGCAATTGTCCACTTTGTACCGCCTGTCACTGGCTGAATATTTGTGCTCGGTGATTGTTCTGGACGATCAGCTCGTTCAGAGCGACGACGACCGGATGGACTGGTTTCGCGCGTTGCTTACCGACAAGGCACACAGTTTCCAGATCGTCGTATTCACGTGCCGGCCCGGCGACTATCTTTCTGCGAGCGCGCTGGTGCCAAAGGGGAACGCCGTTCATGCGGACGCCGATGGCGGATTCATACGAGCGGTCGACTTGGGGCGGGCGCTCCGGCGGCGCTAGCTATTTACGAACTGGATGATTAGGCCGCTACCGCCTATCCGACTGCCTCGCGCAGTTAGTCAAAGGCGGCGCTGTGTCACGCTCTTTCTTTCCGGCTCGGATTTGGTCACCACATTACGGTAACGAGGTCGGGGGTCGGGTAAACTCGGCTGTCAATCGCCCCTTGCTCTATCGAATCGGCGGACAAAACCTCCTGATCGCCTTAAGCCCTGCGTCCCAGGTTGCCAGATGCGCTTCGACTCCGGTCTTCGCTGAGAACTCGTTCAGAAGCCTGATGGCATGCGGCAACACATTGGCCTTCTGCCCGGGCTGGGTGTAATACCGCACGGGCGCCACCACCAGGCCAATGAGCGGGATCTCCGTCGGCAGTGTGAGGTGCTTGTTGCGATGATGGAACAGCTGGCGTACCGCGACGCTTAGCTGAAGAAGCTTGAGTTGCCGCAGGCTCTCGACCGCCGCATACCAGCAGGTGTTGGCGGAATCCTTTACCTCGCAGACGACGAGGCGATACGCATCGTCCTTTTCTACGAGCAGCAAAAGGTCCCCTTCTACGTTGCCACGCCGACCGCCGGTTTCATCGCGGGCTAGCGGCATGGCGTTGATTCCATCGACGACAGAGCCCTCCAGACACCGGACGACTTCCAGTTGGCTCAGTATTTCGTATTCGATCGCATGCTCGCCGGCGTGCGGGCTAGCGAAGTCTCCTCTCCTGTAGCGCGCCCCGAGAAGCTGCGCGTCTATGCCTCTCTCCCAATTGCCAGGGACGGGCTCGGTCCAGAGGTCGAGGACCTCCGCGATTCTCCAGGCCGGTTCTATCAGGTGGGCACCGGCAAAACTTGCCAGATCCATCCATCTTTCTGCCCAGAGCTCAAAGTGCCTAGTGGTTGCCAAGGGCGCAGGAGCCACCTTCTCGTTCGGTTGCTGCGGAAATTCCTCGCACTCACGGACATCCGATTTACCGAGAGCGGGCAGAAATACCTCGATCATATTCGGAACAGGCCTCGTCAGTCCGAGTTGCGCTTTGACGCTAGCCACTTCTCGTTCCCAAGTCGGGAGGTCTACCGGGCCGATCGGGTCTCCGGTAAAGTAAAGGTTTACCAGCCACACCGGAGTACGGGACCGTTCATACAGCAGGTAAAGATGAGCGATGCGGTTGGCTGACTGATAAAGTGGCCCAAGCCAGTTCGTGTCGGCTAAAGCTCCACACCAGGACCGTGCGTGACCGATCGCCGCCTCGATCTTGATTGAGGATTCCTTGCTCGCCTGGCATCCGCTCCCGTAGATTTCGGCAATGTGGCTCTTGGCTTCAACAAGAATGACGCCCGGCTTGATTCTTGCGCTCGCATCGGACACAATGCCCAACCCATCCCAGGACGGACCCATGCTGGGCCAGAACTCAGCCAGTTCCTTCGCAAAACCAAGCAGTCCGACCCGTTCGAGAAAATCGGCGTCGCGGTATTCGCGGTAACCGTCGTGCGCCAGGGGCGATACCCACCGGATTCGTGCCTCCAGTTCCTTCATGCGGGCGGGTAATTGGCCCAGGACTGCGTTGGAGAGCACATCCGGGTGCTCATTCACATAATCCTGCAGCTGCCGCTGGCTGCCTCGCACAGCCCGCCCCGCAATGATGCCCCTGCTCCGCCGGGGTCTTGCTGCTTCATCGTCTTTAACGCGCGCTTGGGGGGATAACCCACTACCAGCACCACTCAGGTATCGGCGGTTCAGCTCCTGCGTCTTTTGGTACCAGAAGCTGTTGTCGTCCGTCCTGTGCGGCTCGCACTCGTGCCGGGTTTTTCCTTCCTCGGTGGTACGAAAAACCCGATCGACACCTGGCTGGCCGATCACCTGTTCCCGGCCCGAGGCATAGTTCCGAAGCTTCGTGGCACCGGCCGGATTGTGGACGAACAGAAGAAACGACTGGGATTCGGTCTCGGGCAGAAACACCATCCAGTAGCGAAAGCCGAATGCCATATTACTAATCAATGTTATCCGAAGCCAACGCTCTCCCACACCAGATTGGCATGGCCTGCATCCGCAACATCGTCGGAGTTCGGCATCTCTTCGACGGGTGCGCGGGCTGCTCCTACAGGGTGTTTTTTGCTAATGTCCCGAGGACTTTGGTGAGCTCAGCTTCGAATTCTTCGGAAATGTCACTTGCGCCGCTGGTGGCGTGGGCGGTTTCGTGCAAGAGCGTCCCTGCGTAGGATCGAAGATCCTTGAGCTGGTTGCGTTTGATGATGATGCGCCCGGTGCCAGCCCCCCATATGCCTGCGGCCTCGCGGTGATTAAAGGCTTCGATGCGCATGGTGCTTGAGATCAGGATTTCTTTTATCGTCTTTGGCCTGCCGCCGATGAGCTTGAAAATCGCACTGGTCTGCCGGAAGACGTCCCGTTCTTTCTTCGTGAGGTCCTTCTCGTTGATGAATTCGAATTCGAAGCTCTCGTTCCACTCTGCTGAGTAGGCTTCGAGATCGCGCATGGGCTTTCCTCGACCATCCGTGAGGTCGTAAATCTTGTCCTTAACACTTTCGGGAATCGTGATGACAGTGTAGCCATCTCTCTGCGCGTGGTCGACCATGTCCTTGGCGTTGATCAGCTCTGCTGGGGTGAGGAAGATCACGTTGCCGGCCGCATTAAGGAGTTTGCAAGCGTGCACTTGTACGTCGATCCACGTGAGTTCGTCGTGCGATGTGCCGGCTTCGTAGTTCTTCAAGTCGTTCACCAGGAGCTGGGCAACTTGTTGTTGCTTACAGTCCAGGAGGATGGCCTTGACACGTTCTGTGTACGCGGTTCTGCCGACGTTAGTGCGCTCACGGTTGAGGGCCTTCCTGATGGCCGCGTTTACACTGGTGATGTTGTAGCTGCACAGGAAGTTTTCTTCCTCCGCGACGCGTAGGCCTGTGATGTAGATCCGGGCGACTTTCCTGCCGCCTTTGTCGAGAACCTGGCCGTACGCGGTTGTCTCGATCGGCTTGTCGCCGGAGAACCGTAGGAAGACGTCCTTGGCTGCAGCCATGTCCGCATCCGTGACGCCTTCGAAGGTGAATTCCGTGCCGACGCGGTCCGGCTCGGAGGGGTCGTCGATGACAGCGTTCAGCGTCGTTATGTCATCGAATCCGTGCTTGCTCGATTTCGCAATCGTAATGTCGCCGTGTCTCGATTTCATGAGCACCTTGATTTTGCGGCGGTCGAAGGTCGCAAGCGCATCTTTCAGCCCGACACCAAATTTCCCAACCACGAGGTCAGGGTGCGATTGCTTTTCTTGGTTCTCGTTCTGTGTGAGATGCTCATATTTGAGCCCGCGGCCGTAGTCCCGGATGTGCCACCTGCCCGCCTTGTCCTTGGAGATTTCTACATCCGTGGTCTTCGTGAGCGCTTGCTCATCGAGCGCGTTCGCGATCACCTCCCGTAGACCGTGCCGGACGTCCCAGTCCTCCAGGACTTTCTCGATATTGAGGTCAAACTTCTTCACGTGGTTACCGTCACCGGTGAGGGGAACGCTCGCCGCTATTTTAATGCTTGGGGGCAGCGCCTCGCAGATTGTGTCGATCCCATTGATGATGCACGCAGACACTCGAACGGACTTTTCGTCAGAAAGCTGGTCCGCGGCTCCTGCCGGTACCACTCCACGAACTCGTCCAACGCCATGTTGTACACGCGGCGCGTAATCGGCGAAGAGACGCTATCGAGTACGAGCGCATTCAGTCTCTGCCACTCCGCCATCTCTTCTACGACAATCAGATCGTTCATCTTAGGTCCTGTTATTGGGCATCGGAAGTCATTTGGACATCATCTCTGAGAGGCGGGGACTGAAGTTCGCGCGTGGTAAACCCGGTGATGCCCGAGTCGTTAGATGGTGCCGAATCTATGAAGGCAGGAACCAAGCGCAATTCTACTTGCCCTCATCCGCCTTCGCACGGGAAGGTAAGCAGTCAACCCGGAGGGAGACTATAGGAACTGGATCGGGGCGCTGCGATTATCAGCCGTGGGTTCGCGGCCGCTGCCATAGCCTCAAGCTACTTATCCGCCCTTGGCCACGGCCACATCACCAGCAGATATCTGCCTTCGGACTTTACATCTACAGGAGTATATGCGCAGGTGGTTTCGGTGGTACGAACAGGCCACTTTACTTGTTCATTAGGGCAGGAAAACCTCAATCGAAGTCGCTCTCTCGCAGTCAGGGTCTTTTGGTTCTGACCGCGATCAAAGATCGTTCCGGCAGAAATAAATCCCTGTTTAATTGCGCGCTGATTCGAAACCAAAAAACCCCAACTAGGTCTGGCGCGCTGCCAGACGCGCAAGCCAACATCGTGCGAGGTAGCTGGGTTGGGCATCCGCTTTAATATCGATATGCCAAAACTAACTTCATCAAGAATCGGATGACGATCTAGCGCCACCACGGCCATTCGCATGGAGATGCCATGTCGCCGCGCTAGGGCGCGGACATGCCAGAAAGTGAGGGGGCGAAGTTCTTTCGGTTTCAGTTGCGAAACAGTCTCTTGTTCGCTTTCTCTGAGCAGGGCCCTGAGGTAGGCCGCGTCCCATCGAAAGCGTTCGCTGCGGGGACAAAAGACTTCCAACGCGAAATCCCAGCAGAATCGCTCCGCTTCATCGGACCGGACCTTATGATCTAACCGAATTGCCTCGGCCCGCTCCGCGAGGGTTGCATAGAACAAATGACCAATCTCGTGTGCCTCAACTGAATGCCGTCGCGAAGGGGTTGCCTCCCCCACTGCGACTTGAGCAGCACGCCGAAAGAGCTCGCCAACAGGACGGTCTACTCGAACCCAGCCCTGACCAGGCAAAGGAAAACCACAGGTATCGTCTCCGGCAAGGCGTTCGATTGCAAAATACTGGCGAACACGCTTGAGCAAAGCCATACCACCAGTTCCCTTTGCATCAAGGAATTGTCGTAACAAGTCAACGACCGATTCACCACTTGGAAGACGGTTTGCGCGTAACGTCCGGTCCAGAAAAATGGACCATTCCGACCACGCCCGCGATTGAGTGAGCACTGACGTTAGCGTTTGGCTTTCAGATGCGCTCATGCACTATGAGCCTCTGAGGACACTCAGAAGCTTGCCTTCGTTCATCCGGAAAGCTGTATAAACGTTGGCTTCATTCTTCCATTCGAACAGTTCGGTGGCTGCGAAAAGCTCCGCCTCGCCCGCCGTTTCGGCAGCTTGCGGATCAATACAACGGATGACCTTCGCGAGTCGTTCGTCGGTCGCACAACCCCTAGCGTCATGCTTCTTCTCTCTTAATTGTGGCAGGAACCAGACAAATCCTTCCTCAAGGGCACATCGTGTTTTCGCTGCAGCGCGGGCTCGCTCTAGCACGCTTGGGAGAGGCAGACGCTCGTTTACGTCCCCTTTGACAGGTTTGATGAGAGACGCAATTTCGTCAGCATATTCCTTTTCCCAGCCTAGCGCCTCAACGCAATCCCAAGTGTTTGTCAACACCTCAAAATGATAAACAGCTTTCTCTGCCCTGCGGCAGACCCAGCAACGGGATGCTCTATCAATGCCTTCGGGCGGGTACATTGCGCTGACGGACGCGGGCTCTTCAATACTCCGTAAGAGCTGTTCAGATGCTTCCAACCTCCAAAACCACTCAGGTTGCCACGTCAGTGTCCAGATGGCTACATCTTTTGGCACACCCCGATACAGAAGCCGGCCTCGAAGCTTGGGAAGCATGGGACCTTGGAGAAGCAATATAGTCTTTGTATCGCCAAAATCCAACTGCGCCAACTCCCAAATAATGGCGTCGGCGACTAAGCGCTCCGAAGCAGAAGCGCGTTTTCCAGCATCATCGTCCGATACCGGAAAGATGATTCCCAAGTTCCCGGAGACGTCGGATTGCTGATTAGAGGACCGCTTCCTCGGCAAACGCGCATGGTAGGTTCTTGTCCAAGGCTCTGGCTTCGTAGAATCGAAGCACCCAATATTCAATACTATGTCGTAGTCGTGAAAGTCGACAGGGGTTAGGAACCACTCGTACGCGACGGCCACGCACCGCTTTGAGTCGATGTGGGCGCTATTCTTAGCGTCGTCGTTCACGATACACCAGCACAGGTTGACGCTAACATTATGTCATGCCTTCGTCCGGGTCCACTTCCGTCCAACGAATATCCTGTTCGCGGCACAGATTCCTGAAGCGATCCAAAGTGTGTGGAACATCCGGATCATTTGATTCGGGCGATACGACCATAATTTTCGCCCATCTATTTCTGTCACGTTCGGCAAAGGCACTTTCAGAGAGCGGTATCCATTTGCCCGTAGACATTCCCCATCGGTCCGGGTCCCTGTGGGAAACAGCGAAGCACTCTCCATAAACGACGTTGGTGCCGAGCCGTAGCCGTCGGCGTTGCGGATACGACAACATACGGGGCACCACTGCGACGTCGAATAAAGCACGGAAGGGATGCAGGGTTTCGATTTGTCGGATGCTTTCCCTGACTTCCTTGAGCCGGTTTACAGGAATGTAAATCGTTTCGGAGCAAGTGATCCCCGCGCTTTTCGTCAGATGCTGAGCGAGAGTAAACTCGCCATCCTTTTGGGGATGCCAATGCTCGAATGCGCTTTCAAAAATACCCAGGCATCGCAGCGCCCATTCCCGCAACCGAGGATGTGGCGGCAAGCCCTTGCTTGAATCCGAAGGGCTGGCAAGTTCTTCGCAGATGCGCATTAGCAAATCGGGTTCGCCGCCTCTCTCTTTCTCTTTGAGCTTCGCCCATAGCAGTTGTCTGGCAACTCGTCCCTTATAGCTGGAGGTGTCGCTCAAGTGCTCCACAAAGTTGGATGTAAGTCGACGATATTCCGGGCTCTTAACTATTTCTTGCGGGACGTGTTGGATCAGCCAGTGCAGGATCACCGAACCCGCCAATCTTTCGAGCGCCCGATATCCAGGCTGATGGTATTGGTGTTTGTAAAGCCAGCGCCGTTCTTCGAGGAAGTCTCGTGCATGTTCGCCGGCAGTACCCTCGAGGGCGACCAGGCCTCCAGGCAGCACACGTGTATTTGAGAAGAAATTTTCGAGCCAACGAAGGCTCTCGGAACCAAGAGGAACGTGAATTCCTTGGCGTAAGTAACCACAATCGCGGAGGACGTAGTCGAGTTTGTCCGTGTCCAGTGGACTATTTAGGATCGCGTCCACCCAGTGATAGCCAGACCGAGCCTGAATCGCGGCTTCCACCCAAGTTCGGAATTCCTGCGGGCGTGCAGCCAGTATTTTTGCAACTTTCCCGCTGATATCAAAGGTTTGCTGTCTAATATCCTCAAAGCAATTTGCAAGAACTGCTTCGTCATGATGGAACTCAGCGCTCCAGTCTTCTACTGTCCAATGGAGTTCGCCGAAGATGTCTTCTGCAAGATGAGTGAAAGGGAGATGTCCAATATCGTGGTGGACCGCAGCGAACATCACTACCGTTGCGAGTCTTTCCTCCTCTTGTTCCGTCAGTGACACGATTCCGCGACTGGACAGCTTGCGAAACCAGAGGATTGCCAGGTGTGAGGCCCCGAAGCTGTGGGTTCGTCGATTATGGTTAGGCTCCTCAGTAGCAACCGCTTCGGGTTCAATCGCCGCAAGTGCTATGCGAGTCTTTATCCCCAACTGACGTAATAGGGCAAAATCAGCCAGATAACTCGGCTCTCCTGCGTGGGACTCTTGCACCAAAATCTTGTACGCGGAAGGGCAGGGCTTCTGCTTTTTGATGATATCTTCCCACTTGCCCTCGGGAAGCACTCCATCCCCCGTAAATCTTCCGGCTTTCTTGACCTCAAACCGTTTGAAATCAGGGGCTACATCAGCGAATTGTTCAGCCTCCATTGAAAGATGTATCGGCGAAATTCCGAAAGAGGCTAAGTCTTGGAGCAAGGGGGGACGGGTATCTTTGTCAACGTTAATCCAAAAGGATGAGGCATGATCAACATGATCCGGGTTACCGAGCTCCGTCGAATCGACCAATCGCCGTTGCCACGCTTTCTCTTTGTCCAAGTCCGTGCAAAGAGCAGCCAGAAATCTAACTAGCGACTGATCCCAAAGTCCGCTAAACCCCACTGTGACGATGCAGCCTATGCGCGGGGCCACGAACTTCAGCAATTCATTCATTGAGTCTGCTGCCGATTTTTCCTTCTCTTCATATCCAGCAAAGAAGATCTGTAGCTGACGTTGAGAGCCACAATCGGGGCAGAGCGTTTCCTGCGATGTCCCATTTGCCCCTTCCCGCCACAGCCGGAAGATTGGCGCTCGGATTCCAGACTGAGGGCACTGCTTATTGGTGCAGACCGCATGGAATACATCACCCCATATTTTGATCACCGGAACAAGCGCAGGCGCGCTGTCATTATCAATGCGGTCACCGAGAAAATACCCCGATATCTCGCTTGGCTCACTTAAGACAACTGCACTGCCGCTACCACCTGCCTCGTCGAGAACGTTTTGGATGGCTCGCCGAGTAAGCCCGTCAAAATTTACACTGAGCACGTCGGCACCACCCGAAACAGCCCAGCCGGCAACTTTTTTGTGTATGTTTGTTGGTTCCCTCTTGGTGGCAACTTCAGAGATAAATTTGTTCGAAAATCTTATCCATTCCCCGTGTAACAGCTTGGAAAGCTGATCTCGCTGAGCAGTTTCGTGCGCCCGCTGCATCATCCCTAGCGCCATAGCGGCGATTGAGCGCGGCGCACCCTGGCGGGCAAGCGAAGTGCACCAACCGTGCAATTCACGTAGCCTGGTTAACAACTCTTCGCGATGCTTATCGTCCTTCGCCTGTTGAGGGTCAGCCTTTGCAGCTTGGTCAACTAGATTCTGGAGCCTGCGCTCCAACTGTGAGAAGACCCCTTTCATCCTTGGAACCCCGGCTTTGACTGAGGCTCCAGCTCCCAAAACCACTAGTACGCGGCGTCCCTGTCTCCAAGTGTTCAAAAGCAGCTCGGAAGCCTCCTGCAAGCCGGGCGTTGCGTTCGGGGAGGTCTTCGCGTTAGCAGCGGTTTCCATTTGAAATGCAAGACAGCCAGATTTTTATACCTATTATTGTATCGAAAGATGCGGATCTTCTTCCTGTTGGTGGGGCGCTAAAAGCGCATTGAATTGATGTGGTATGGCTCGGTGACGGCTGGGCTTTTTTGTGATCCAGCTTTAGACTAGAAGATGGCCGCATAGTCCTGGCCTCACGAACCGGGATGACTGCGGTGACTCGCGGGCGGCTTCACCGTTCAAGGAACCGCTACAAGGAGCGATGTGTGACTTCTTATCCCCGTCTTCGGCTTAAGAGGGCGGTGTTGGATACCGTGAGCTTCTGGAATGTTCATCGGACGTGGACAAATTTTGTCCCGCCGTTTATCGGGGTCGTCGGGATCATTCTCAGCTACATTTCCGGCCTTGTCGGACTGAAGTTGCTCTCCAATGCGGCGCTTAGCGTAGCTTTCTATGGTTTTCTCTGGGCTGGATTCGTGTGGATCGCCGGATGGCTGGGTAGCTTCCTGATAAACTACATCGTCCTCTCGCCAAAGGCTCTCCATGAAGAATGCACGAACGAAGCGGAGGCCGCGCGGCAGAAAACCGCCGAGATCACTGCCGAGTTGCTCGCCGAGCGCGGGAGAAATGCGAGGCCCGAAATCACAATAGCAGTCACCGAAGGGCTTTTCGAGTGGGGACCGTTCGAGGGTACATCGGGCGCTGATCGCACGACCAGAGCGGATTTCATCATCACACTGGGCATCCAGCTTGTGAATATTCGACCTTGTGGACCGCCTACTGTCGTGGACTGGTCCCTAGAAATCGAGACAGCGGGGCGTACCTTCCATCCACAACGGGAAAGAATCACCGATGTACTTCTAATTGAAAGGGACACTCGCTATCGCCGGACGCGCACCGGAATCTCACGAAAGGTCACCGAAGCCCTGGCCGAATTTGATGAGGGTAGGCCATTGGTCTGCGGGTTACCGGTCTCTGGATATATCCGCTTCGTCATCAGGGACCTTGAGAAAAGCGATTATGACGCTTTCCAGGACAATATGACGTTAAAACTCTGCGCAGTGGACTCCTTCGGCCAAACCCACGAGTTTATGCGACCGCCCCAAGTTTGGCCGAAGAATGCGAGGATTGTCGCTGGACCGGACAGCTTCGCATAGTAAATTCCTTTCCGTGGGGCCGCCGATGGGTGTGTCGCCGCTGGCCGCGTGGAGAATTGACGCCTCCGAAGACGGCACGCCGGCTGGGGCATGGAAACGTAGACTTCATTCGCTCCGATTGGTTCTACTCTGGAGTCTGGATATGTTGGTTGCTCAGCGGTTTACGCTGGCCGGAATTCCTAAAGGGAACCTAGGGCCAATTTGGCAGCACACGAGGACCGGCGGCACGCTTTTCCGCTGGCGCACGACGCGCGTTGTCACTTGTTGTCACTCTTCGGCTGTAAGTTGTTGAAAACTTGGTAGCGCTAACGGGAATCGAACCCGTATTTAAGCCTTGAGAGGGCTCCGTCCTAACCGTTAGACGATAGCGCCGGGAAATCTTCGTCCATTGTAGCAAGCCGTCCCAGCGTCAAGGCCATCGCCTGGACGACAATGATGTGAATGTCTTTCATCGATGTCTTGTTCGGAAAACCGCTGGCCACCAGTGATGAGCGAGCGGAACGGATCGGCGCCGCCGCCGGCATCCCCATCTTTGGTCTCGACGCACTCAGTTCTGCCGCCTATGGGCCGGAAGCCGCGCTCACGCTGCTGATTCCCTTGGGAGCGGCGGGGGTTGCCTACATCTGGCCGATCAGCGTCAGCATCATTATCCTTCTGGCGATTGTTTACTTTTCCTACCTCCAGACTATTGCGGCGTACCCGGGGGGCGGTGGATCATACACCGTAGCGCGCGAAAACCTGGGTGCGTTTCCGGGACTGTTGGCAGCGGCTGCGCTGATGATCGATTACATCCTGGTGGTTGCCGTGGGCATCTCCGCGGGCGTGGGCGCGCTGGTATCTGCCGTGCCGAGCCTCGAACGGCACACCCTCGGCATATGCCTCGGCATCCTGGTGATCATCACGATCATCAATCTGCGCGGCGTGCGCGAGGCTGGCATCGTGTTTATGGTCCCGACGTATCTGTTCCTGGGCTCGCTCGTGGTGGCACTGGCGATCGGCTTCGGCAAGGTGCTGCTGAGCGGCGGGCATCCTGTTCCCGTGGTGGCCCCACCGAAAATGGCCGCAGCCACCGCGTCGGCCGGCTTGTGGCTGCTGCTGAAGGCGTTTTCGAGTGGGTGCACCGCCATGACGGGTGTGGAAGCGGTGAGCAATGGTGTGAAAGCGTTTCGTGAGCCGGCTGTGCGCTCCGCCCAGCGCACGCTCACGGTGATCATCGGTCTCCTCATCGTTCTGCTGGCTGGTATCGCATGGCTGGTTCGGGCTTACGGAATCGGCGCAACCGATCCAGGAGCGCCCGGCTATCAGAGCGTCCTATCCATGCTCATCGGCGCCGTGGCAGGCAAGGGCATCTTCTATTACGTTTCTATCGGGTCCATCCTGCTGGTGCTGGCGTTATCTGCGAACACGGCGTTTGCGGATTTTCCGCGGCTCTGCCGGGCGATTGCGACGGACGACTATCTTCCGCGATCCTTCACCATACGCGGGCGCCGGCTGGTCTATTCGCAGGGCATCTACGTCCTGGCCGTTCTGGCCGCGCTGCTGCTCATCCAGTTCGGCGGCGTTACCGACCGGCTGATTCCGCTATTTGCTGTCGGCGCCTTCCTGGCGTTCACGCTGTCGCAGTTCGGAATGGTCGCGCATTGGATGCGGGTGAGAGGGCCGGGTGCGCTCCACAGCATGCTGCTCAACGGGCTGGGCGCCATGACTACGGCCGTCACCGTCGTGGTGGTGCTGATGGCGAAGTTTACCGAAGGCGCCTGGGTGACCATGCTCCTCATCCCGGCCATCGTGGTGCTCATGCTGGCAGTGAAGCGCCACTACGATCGCGTCGCCATAGCCACGGCCTGCCCCGAACCGCTCCGGTTGACGGCCTTCTCGCCACCCATGGTCATTGTGCCCATCGATCACTGGAGTATGATTTCCAGAAAAGCGCTGCAATTCGCGCTCAACATTTCGCCCGAAGTGATCGCCTTGCATGTCGACTGCGGCGAGGCGCCCGACGACTTGTGCGGCTTGTGGGACAAATACGTGGGGGAACCGGCGCGGGAGGTCGGCCTGCCGGAACCGAAGCTCGTCACGCTGCGCTCCCCGTACCGCCAGATTGTGGGGCCAGTTCTGGACTACGTTTTGGATTTGCAGAAGAAGAATCCAGAGCGGCAGATCGCGGTACTGCTACCGGAACTGGTCGAGAGGCGCTGGTATTACTACTTCTTGCACAATCAACGGCCAGCCATCTTTAAAGCGTGGCTGTACCTGCGAGGAAATCAGAAGACGGTGGTGATCAACGTTCCGTGGTACTTCAACCCGTAGACGTGAGTCACAATCAGGCTCGCTGCTGTCTCTCTGCTTCTTGTTTTCTCGGCGCCTCGGCGTTGAGAACGGATTATAGCTAGGGCTTGATTTCGGAACAATGAAGGACCGGCTGTTTTCTCGCAACCGGTCCGCACGGAGGCTGGAGTTTACGAAGCAGCTCTTGCCTGTCTCGAGGCAAGCTGAGCACGGACGGCTTTCATCCGTTCTCGCATTTCCGCAACCTTCTTCCGGCCGTCGGGTGTCGCGTCAATCAGCTTCTCCAGATTGGCGGCAAACTGCTGGCCGATAGCACCGCGGATTTCGCCAAGCAACGGCTCGACTTTGCCGAACGTGCCAATGTGCTCGCCATTGGTGTTGTTAAAAAGCTCCGCACTGATGGCGCCGCTATTGACGAGACCCGCCGCCATGTCCCAATAGCTGACGACCATCCGCAAGTGACCGCTATGCTCCCCAAGTAACGCGGCAGTGAAGTCCTCCATGGATTGCGGATTGAACTCGCGAAAATACCAGTCGCGCGCCTTGCGCATGGTCTCCTCGCGGCGCAGTTCGTAGAGCTTGAGGATAAGTCCGGCTTCTTCTTGTTTCGACATCCAACACTCTCCTTTTCGGATTGAATTGACTTCCGCTAGTTTAGCAAACCGATGGTCGCATTCTGATGTCGCAGTTCTTTGGTTTTCTCAGCGCCTCTGCGTCTCTGCGGTGAGGTAGTTTTCCGCCTTTGCTAATCTGAAATTGATGCGTTGGTTTTGGCTAACAGTCCTGGCGGGAGTGTCCGCGTACCTCGCCACGAGTCAGGTCACTGAAGACGTCCGCGATGCGCTGGAGGCTCACAATCTTGCGCGCGCCGAGCGCGCCATCCAGACGGATCGCGCGAAAAACGGCGTCACACCCGAATTGTTGGACGCGATCTCCTGGCTGGCGCGCGCCGAGTTGGAGGACAAGCAATACAGCGAGGCCGACCGGTACGCGGAAGAGACCCGGAAGCTGGCGGTGGAGGCGCTTGCCAAACGTAAGATGGACGACGAGCGCCGCCTGCCGCTCGCGCTGGGCGCCGCCATCGAGGTGCATGCCCAGGTTCTGGCCGCGCGCGGTGAGCGTACGGCAGCGGTGGCGTTTCTGCGCCAGCAGTTGGCGGCGTATCGCACCACCTCCATCGCCGCGCGTATTCAGAAGAATATCAACTTGCTTCGGCTCGAAGGCAAACCCGCTCCGCCGCTTGATGAGACGCAATGGCTGGGACCACAACCGCCGACGCTGGGGGAGTTGAAAGGACGCCCGGTGCTGCTGTTCTTTTGGGCGCACTGGTGCGGCGACTGCAAGGCGGAGGCGCCGGTGCTGGCACGGCTGGCGGCGGACTACAAGTCCACTGGCCTGGTTTTGATCGGGCCGAGCCAGCACTATGGCTTCATCGCTGGCGGTGACGACGCGCCTCGCGATCTGGAAACGCGGTACATCGACATGGTGCGCCAGCAGTACTATGCTCCCCTCGCCGCAATGAGCGTTCCCTTGAGCGAGCAGAACTTCATCAACTATGGCGCCAGCACGACGCCCACACTGGTACTGATTGACCGCCAGGGGATCGTGCGGCTGTATCACCCCGGCGCCATGCCTTATGCGCAGCTTGCGGCGAAGCTGTCTGAGATTACCCGAAACTGAAGCCGACGCGGGCTCTCAAGCCGTCTTGCGTTTGGACGGCACCAGTTTTGGATAAAACTGCCGGTACATCTCCAGAGCCCGGATCAAGGCTTCAACGGCGGCGAGCTGTGCGTAAAGGTGCTCCAGTTCCTTTGCGCCATCCGGGTTCGGGGTGGGGGAAGGTTGTAACTTCTGCGACATATCGCAAGAGTGCACGAAATTTCGCCGTCCGCAAATCCCCCGCGTGCGGGCGAATTTGCACGGAAATGGGAGGTAAGCGCACCCCTCTAAATGTGGGTGCCGGATAAGCCGTCGCCGATAGGGAATAGGAAGCCGACGAGCGCGCCGTCCCACTCATTGTCGACCCGGGAGTACAACTCGCGGCTGATAACGTCCACTCATTTTCGGTAAACGCCAAATACGCGAGACCGTCAATATTCACGAACAGGCGGCTGGTATTGGTGCGGAGAGGAGAAGTAATGGAATTGGCCGCGCACAGGATCTTCTCCCCCGCCCTCTGTACGTTGGTGAGGTTTTCATGGGACGCGGGGACCGTGAGTTCGAATTTCTGCTCCCCCGTCACTTCCTCGAGGCCGGTAACGGTTGTGACCAAGCCATCTGGAGACTGGGTGAGCACGTGCACCAGGTGCTGCAGATTATAAGCGTGAGCCTTGCGATTGCCCGCGAGTGTGTGCTGCCAGCGCAGCTTGCCGTCATTGCCGACGGTGTACAGGGTGTACGAGTCGCCCCGGTTCGCACTGATCAAAGCGCCCCCAAGCCAGTCTCCACAAACCAACTCCACATTACGAGTCTTCTCCGGCACCTGCCAGCTCCAGGCCTGCATCCCGTCTTCCGTGATCCCTCGGAGATAGGTATCGCCTTTAAGGGTTGCTCCAGAGGGAATATGTTCGCTTCACCAGGCGTTGGTACGGCGGGGATGTCCCCAGGTCACGTCCAATCGAATGCGTGCTCCATTGATTGGTGCCTAAGGGCAGAGGCTCTTCCTGCGGCCAGATTTTGATTTCGCGGGTTCTCTTTTCCTCGTGTAAGGTGGCACTGATTCTTACTGTTTCCGCCTTCGCGTGTACAACCGCGCGGCCACCTTCTTCGTGAACGTCAGCCAGGGCTGGATCATCGACGGACCACTCTGCGCCCCGAAGCTCTTGCGCAGAGTCGTCGAGCAACTGCAAGGGACGATCGGCCCCCACCTGGATGTTGATCTTTTCCGGTGAAATACGCCAGCCGGAATCCTCTTGCGCGGCAAGCCGGAAGGAAGAAATCGCGAGACTTCGTTGCCAGTGAAAGAAAACGGTGCTCCAGCCCGACGGTTCAAGCGCCATTGGAGCCCCCTTTTTCAGATACTAGTGCCTCAAATGAAGATTTTCCTCTTAACTTTGGTAATACGTGCCAGCTTCCTGAAGTTAGACAACCGGCCTTTTCCGCCATCAGGTGCGCCCAGCGAAACGCCTCCTCTGCGACAGCACACTAAGTCAACCATCGTCGGGAAAATCAGGTGTCTTTCGAGGAGGACCTGTGTCCCCTACCTCCGCCCCTTGGCCATCCAGATATTCCCCGTCGTCTCCGCCAGGCTGAACACGAGGCCGTCGCGCGTCACCGAGAGTCCTACCTTCCCCGGGCTGCCCAGGCTTGCGAGCGATTGCTGTGAATGGTGGAAGTGATAAACCGGAAATGGCGCGCCGATGGTGTGCTTGGTCCGCCGGTCCAGCCGTTGCGCCCAGATGCAGCGGAAACCGTCGCGCTCCGACAAAAAGTAAAGCATGCCGCCGTCCGGCGACCACTTCACTTCCCTGTCCATGTGAGTGCCGTCAGTCACCGGGATCCACGTGTCCTCGGCCCCCACGTTTCCGTCGCGGAACGGCGTGACGTATATCGTTCGGGCCGCATCGTTGTGCAGCGGCCGCGCTTGGAACGCGATCCACTCGCCATCGGGAGAGAAGGATTCCGGGTACAGCGCCAGCTTGGAATCCCGGATCAATTCCCGCGTCTGGCCGGTGCTCAGATCCAGCAGGCCCACGCAATACGGCGAACAGGATTTCGCCTCGTACAATAGCTTCGTCCCGTCACCCGAAAAATCCCGTGGAGGGCCGCCGTTCTTGTACACTTTCTCCTCGGAGCCGGAAATGGCCACCACGTGAATCGTCCACTCGGGATGTTCCGCCGCATACGCCAGCTTCGATCCGTCGCGCGTAATCTTCGGCGAATCGAACTCCGACGGACTTACCGCCAGCATGTTTTCCTTGCTCTCGGCCAGATCCTTCACCCAGATTTCCCGCTTGCCTGACCGGTCCGCGCTGAATGCCAGGCGCCGGTTGGCCGAGATCGATGGGAAAACTTCCGTCGAAAGGTCCCGCGTCACCCGCTGCACTCCGCCCGTGGCCTTGCCTTGATTCAAATCCACGGGGAGGCGCCAGACATTCGTGCTGGAGGCCACGCTGGAAAACACCATGTTGCCGCTCGACGCCACCGATGGTTCGCTTTCCTGGTCTGTCCCCATCGTCAAGCGGCTCAAGCTGCCCCCCAGCTTTCCACTCCGCGTGGAGATCCCGGCTTTCCAAAGATTCGTCGTGTCGCGGCGTGCCGAAAAAAAGACCTGCCCGCCCACCCAGGCAGCCGGTCCGCCAGCCGACAGACCTTGCTTGGCGAACACGGTAAATGCGCCGGCCGGTGTCGCCTCGCCCCCGTCCGCCGGCGCCAACCACCAGTCGGGCGCCGACGATTCGTCTCGCTGCCCCCAAAACAGCAAATGCTTCCCGTCCGGCGACCACACCGCATCGTGCGCGCCATAGAAACTCGCCTGCACCTGCCGCGGCGTCCCACCCGCCGATGAAACCATGTACAACTGCGTGCGCACGAAGTAGGACTCACCCACCCAGTAAACTATCCGCTGCCCGTCCGGCGAGAACCGCGGTCCCCGCCCCTCCTTGGCGATCAATTTCAAATCGCCGCCCAACACCGCGACCGTATAAATGCCGCCGCCATCGCGATCCGAGTGAAACACCACTTTCGAACCGTCGGGCGAGAAAGATGGCTCGGTGTCGTCCGCCGGATTCGGCGCCAGCCGCGCCCGATCACCCGTCGCGATGTTTTGCACCCAGATGTCCAGGTTGCCTTCCCCGCTGCGGTCCGATGCGTAGGCCACCAGTTTGCCGTCTGGCGAAATCGCTGGATCGCTGGTGAAACCCGAGTCGTACGTCAATTGCGTGAAAACAAAGTCGTCCACCGGCGCTCGCCGCATCCATAAGAACGCCGCCGCCACCGCGATCAGCAGCGTCGCTCCCGTCGCCAGCGCCACGCGCCCCCACGGAAAATTACTCCGCCGCGCCGCTTGCGGAACTTCGTTCTCCCGCGGCGAGAATACCGGCACGAAGGTCGATCCCAAGCTGATCACCACCGGATCATCCTTACCCGGACCTTCGTAGTACTCCTTCAATTTTTCACGCAGCCGCCGCTTCTCCACCCGGACCACGGATTTCTCGCTGGGCATGAAGTCCCTCTGGTTGAAAACCCGTTCGGCGATCACGTATTCCGTGAGCTGCTCGCCCCTGCCCTCCAGGGTCTCTACTACAACGAACTGCAGGAACTTCGCCAGGGCTGGCGACAGCGCCTTGCTTGAAAGGATGCGTTGCAGTTGGCGGTAGTCCGAGTTCCACCTCAGAACCACCCTTTTCCATGAACTGCGCTTCGGCGGGGGTTGCGCCGCCGGGCGCATCGGAACTGGCTGGGATCCGGCCATCGTTGATTTGAAACGTCAGAAGGAATCGTGCAGCGGCGTTAACAACTCCGTAACACTATACTATTCTACCCCGGTGGCATCGCTCTCATCACAGATTGAACGGCATCCCCTCATCCCTCTCGTTCGAGACAGCTTGCCTCCTGCACCAACCCTCAGCCCAACGCCAGAGCCTTGATTGCGATGGAGATTATGCCCGTAACGGTGCCGTAACACCGAGGCGGCGAATCACCGGCAAATCACTAAAACTAAACGAAATCCTTCGTAACGGGCTTAGTGACAAAGATTAACCTTGCCACAACCCTCGTACTAGCCCGAACATACTAACGCTCAGGGAAAAGTCTACGGCCAGAGGTTCGAATTGAAGTGATCGGTTCGCACATTCGAGCTTGCGCTGTATTTATACGAATTTGCAGAGGAGGTTTTGTGAAGCAAAAAGTCACTTCGCTAGTTCTGTCTTTCGCGCTGGTCTGCTGCATTGCCGGCTCCATGTGGGGCCAGCAGGTTACTGCGGCATTCACCGGCAAGATAACCGACGCCTCGGGTGCCGCGATCGTTAACGCAAAGGTCACCGCTGCCGACGTGGATCGGGGTACTCAGTGGAGCACCACAACCAACAGTGATGGCGCTTACAACATTCCGCGCGTGCCGATTGGCACCTACAACATAAAGGTGGAGCAGCAGGGTTTTCAAACCTCCACGCAGTCTCATGTTGCCGTCGAAATGAACCAGGTGGCCCGATTGGATTTTCAACTCCAAGTTGGCAGCCTGTCGCAAAGCGTGGAAGTCACCAGCTCTGAGGAGCTTCTTCAGACTCAAGACACATCACTTGGCCAACATATCGACGCGCGTACCAACGAGGATCTGCCGCTCGCGACCCGAAATTACGTGCAGTTGACTTTACTCGCCCCAGGCAGCATTCATCCCGATCCATCGACTTTTAAGAACGGATTCACCACGATGAACAGCGGCCGTCCCAACGTGAACGGCAATCGGGAACAGGCCAACAATTTTATGCTCGATGGCCTGGACAACAACCAGGTCTCCGAAAATGATGTCGGTTATGCGCCCAGCGTCGACGCGATCGCCGAGTTTAACGAGATCACCAACAACGCACCGGCCGAATTCGGCAATTTCATGGGTGCCATCATCAGCACCACTACCAAGTCCGGCACCAATCAATTTCATGGCAGCGCTTTTGAGTTCTTTCGCAACAATGTGCTGAATGCCAACGATTGGGCCAACAACTTTAACGGCGCCCCGCGTAGCGCAGTTCGCTGGAACAATTTCGGCGGTACCGCGGGCGGTCCCATCATCAAGGACAAGCTTTTCTTCTTCGCCGACTACCAGGGGTCGCGTGACGACACGCCTACGAGCGTCCAAACAACTACGGTTTATACCGCGGCGGAACGGACAGGCGATTTCTCCCAGCTCCTGACTACGGCCCACCCGATCCAGCTCTACAATCCATTCTCGGTTGATGCGCAAGGGAATCGCGCGCCGTTCGCAGGAAACATCATCCCCTCCTCGCTGTTCAGCCCGGCGGCGTCGAAAATCCTGTCGTCCACATATTATCCGCAGCCAACCAACGGCAACCTGCTGAACAATTATCAATACGGGCAGAACACCTATATCAACGGAGATCAAGGCGACGTGAAGATCGACTACAACATCTCCGACAAAGATCGCTTCTACGGTCGCTATTCCCAGAGCATGTACACAAACCCCGTAATTAACAGTTACCCTCTGATTTACAACTCATTCACTAATATCCCCACGCACACCGGTGTGCTCGATTGGACACGGACCATCAGTCCATCACTGGTCAACGAAGCGCGCTTTGGCGTCAATTACGTCTATAACGACAACGGCGCGGCCTCCAATAGCCTCAAAGATTTTGCTCAAACCGTCGGTATCCCAGGGGTACCTTCATCTTTTCTGCCTAACATGAATCTCAGCGGTGGCAATGTCTCCGGCTTCGGCACTAGCGACAATGTGCAACTCTTCGCCGACGCCGTGATCCACTACGAAGACACGGTGATCTATACCAAGGGCACGCACACGATGCACATCGGCTTCCAGGGCTACCGCTATCGCATCGACACGTTTTATTCCGGCAATTTTGGAGAAGCCGGTATCTTCAACTTCAACGGCCAATATACGACGTCTTCGACGACCACGAAGGCCGGTAGCGGCAGCGGCATCCCCGAAGCCGATTTTCTACTGGGCCTTCCGAGTGAAATTCAGGGCGGCGTCAATGGAGGCACTTGGGGTCAGCGAGCGAATTCCCTCGCTGCGTTTTATCAGGATGACTGGCGCGTTACTCCGAACCTGACGCTGAACCTAGGGCTGCGGTGGGAGTTGCACACGCCTTGGGATGAAGTCAAAAACCGCCAGGCGAACTTCAACCTGCTTACTGGTCAGCAATACATCTCCGGGCAGAGTTGTCCTTACAACGATTGTAATGCCCTCTACAACCAGTACAACGGCATTACCAACTTCCAGCCGCGTCTGGGCGTAGCCTGGACCCCAGGCGGCGGCAAACTGGTGGTACGCGCCGGTTACACGATGTCGAACTACCTGGAAGGAACGGGCACGAACTTACGCTTGCCCATTAACCCACCCTTTGCGGTGGAGCATGACAACAATTACCAAAGTTCCACGGTTTTCGGCACGATGCCCGGCTCGACCCTCGATCAAGGCTTCTTGCCCTTCACTAGTAATGCGGGGAACCAGTTAGTAGGCGCGACGTTGCGCGTTTGGGATCCAAACATCCGCCCGGCAGTGTCGAATCAGTGGAACCTCACTCTGCAATATCAACTGGACTCGACTACGACCGTTCAAGCGGCCTACGTGGGACAGCGCGCCACGCACCTGATGGTGCCCATGCCTTACTTCCAGAAGGTCTTGAACTCGAACGGCACCGTGTCGCCCACGGAATACCTCGCGGGCAACCCCACGCTGCTGTCAGAGATCGGGCAGATCTCGGGAACAGCCACCATAGGTAACCAGGACTACGAGGGGCTGCAAATGCAAGTGAGGAAGCGCTTGAGCTCGGGCCTGGAATACACGGTGGCCTACACATACTCCAAATGCATGACGAACAATATGGGCTACTACGGCCAGGGTGGCCAGTCCGGTCAAAGCAACTGGTACTACCAGAACATCTATGACGCGGCGGCGGAATGGGGACCGTGCGATTATGACGCCGCGCACAATTTCGTCACCAACGCGGTTTACGATATCCCGTTTGGCAATGGGCGCAAGTTTGGCAGCGGGATGAACAAAGCCCTCGACGCGGTGGCGGGTGGCTGGGAAGTGGCCGGCATCCTAAGCCTCCATACCGGCTTCCCGATGACAGTCGGGGCAAACGACGCTTCGAATACTGGGTCCCGCGGCTCTCGCGCGGACTGTATCGCTCCGGTAGATATATTGGGCACGCAGAACGCGAACGCGTCTATTGGAAACGGCTACCAATGGTACAACCCCAGCGCTTTTGCGCAACCCGCCAACGGCACTTTCGGTAACTGCGGTGTCGGCACGGTGCGCGGACCGGGTCTGGCTTCGCTCGATTTCAACTTGTCGAAGAGCTTTAAGATCACCGAGCGGCAAGTGATCGATCTCCGGGCAGAATTCATTAACCTGACAAACACTCCAATTCTGAATTCTCCCAACAACGGTGTAGGCACTACCCTGGGGCTTCTCAACAGCTCGCAGGGCGCTCGCAACGTTCAATTTGCCTTGAAGTACCGTTTCTGAGTAACTCTCCTGGGGCGGGACTCGGTTCCGCCCCAGGTTTTCTCTCCTGCCAATTCCCTCACTAACCGTTCGTGATTCTTCCCACTGGGACATACAATAGACTATTGATACGGCTAATCCTGATCAGCGCCGTCCTCGCCGTCGCGGCCGCGCAAGCTCCACCTAAGAAATCCCCGCCACCGTCCGCTGCATCAGCCGCGCAGCTTGCCGAAGCAGGTAACTGCCGCGAGGCATTGCCCCTGCTCAAAACGGCGCTGCAGCGCGCCACTGACCCTGAAGCCAAGAAGCGTCTGGGACTGGACGGCGTTCACTGCGCCATGGCGCTTCACGATCTGGACAGCGCCGCGAGCTTTATTCACGACCTGAACAGAGCATTCCCTAACGATCCCGAAGTCCTCTATCTCACGGTGCACGTTTTCTCGGACCTCTCGATCCGCGCCTCGCAGAAGCTCATGGTGTCCGCGCCCGCCTCCTATCAAGTGCGCCTGCTGAACGCGGAATCGCTCGAGACGCAGGGAAAATGGGATGACGCTATCACCGAATACCGCGAGGTTCTGAAAAGAAACCCGGACTTGCCTGACGTCCACTATCGTGTCGGCCGTCTGCTGCTTGCCGGACCCAAGACGGACGAGAACAAGCAAGCGGCGCGCCGCGAGTTTGAGGAAGAAATCAAGGTCAATCCCGCGAATGCCGGTGCTGAATACATCTTGGGCGAATTGGCACGGCAGGATCAGCAGTTTCCCGTGGCCATCGAGCATTTCGAACGAGCCACCAAGCTCGATCCGCAGTTCGCGGACGCATTCATCGGGCTGGGCCGGGCGATGTTGGAAGCCGGCCGCAATGCGGATTCACTTGCGCCGCTCCATGCGGCGGCTAAACTCCGGCCTGATATCGCAGCCGTCCACCTGTATCTGGGCACCGCTTATGGCCGCACGGGAAATAAGGAGGAGGCGAAACGGGAGTTCGCCCTTCACGAGCAGGCTTCGGCAAAAGTCCAAAGGATGAAGCAGGAGATCGAGACGGGAGTCGCGGGATCGAAGCAAGAGACCGAACCTCCGAAGTGAGACCATTGATTACTCAATAGCCGATTTTCCTTCGACGATGGTCACATAGCGGTCCACCGGCAGGCTGGTAAACCTCTGTACCTTACCGCTCGGCAGCGGCCATTTGATTTCCAACCAATCGATTTTCGCGGCAGCACCCAGTCCCAGCACCTCGCGCGGATCGTGGGACGACAGATAGCTGCCGCCGTTATTCTTGAGTTTCGTTCGTTTCACTCCGCCGGCTGACCAAGTAAGCCACGCGCCGATCGCGTCACGGTTCGAGTCTACACCAACCAGCTTCACGCCCAGCCAGTGGTTGCCGGAACCACAGCGATTGTGCAGCAGCACTGGCGCACCGCCGTTGGCGCCCACCAGCACGTCTAAAAAGCCGTCGTTGTCATAGTCGCCCACTGCCAGGCCGCGCGCGGCCAGCGGTTTGGTGAAGGCGGGCCCGGCTTCAGCGCTGACATTGCGCAGTTGCCCCTTTTCCTGATGGTAGAGCAGCAACGGTTCCCGATACTTCACCCGCGCATAATTGGATTCGATGCTGTCATCCGGATGGCCATTGGCCAGAATCAGGTCGACCAGACCGTCGTTGTCGTAATCGAAAAACTTCAGCCCCCAGCCGCTGAGCATGCGCGTGTCCTCCGCGACACCCTGCTTTTGCGCGGCATCGAAGAAAGTTTCGTTCTTGTTGTTGGTGTAGAGGGAGAACATCTCGTCGTTGATATTGGACACGAACAGGTCTTCCCAGCCGTCACCATTGATGTCAGCCGCGTCCACACCCATGCCGGAGCGCGCCCTTCCGTTTTCGCTGAAGGCCACTTCGGCCATGAGCGCGATTTCCTCCCATTTGTTGTTTCCGCGATTGACAAACAAAAAGTCCTGCACCGTATCGTTGGCCACGAACAGGTCCATGCGCCCGTCGTTGTTGATATCGGTGGCGACTACGCCCAGCCCTTTGCCCATGGCCTGCTCGATGGCTGTGCCGCGCGTTACATCGGTGAAGGTGCCGTCGCCATTGTTGTGAAACAGGAAGCTGTGGGTGGGCTTGTAGAGGCGGGGAATGCAGTAGTAGCGCTGGCCGAACTTATTGATGCCGCACTCCAAATTACTCTTGTAAACGACGAAGCTGCACACGAATAGATCCAGGCGCCCGTCGTTGTCGTAATCGAACCATACCGCGCTGGTGGTCCAGCCGGGCACGGCCAGGCCGGCCTTGTCGGTGACGTCGCTGAACGTTCCGTTTCCGTTGTTGTGATACAAAATGCAGCGGCCATAGGCGGTCACGAAGAGGTCGGGATAGCCGTCGTTGTCGTAATCGCCCGCCGCTACTCCCATGCCGAAACTCGTGCCCGCGGCCACTCCCGATTTTTCGGTCACGTCTGTGAACGTGCCATCGCGGTTGTTCTTGTACAACGCATTGCGCAGCGGTTTTTTCGGATTGTAGAAATCGCATGGGCCGCTATTCACCAGGTAAATGTCCATCCAGCCGTCGTTATCGTAATCCAGAAACGCGCAACCTGGGCCCAGGCTCTCGGGTAGATTGCGCTCTGGCGACATGGCATTCTCGTGCACCCACGTTATGCCACTGGTTCCGGACGATATTTCCTCGAAGATGGAAGCTCCCGCTGGCGGGGCAGGCGCAGCGAGCACTTTTCCACTCCGCCAGATGCTCCCCAGCATTACGCCTGCGGACAGCAACCTTCTACGTGAAATTCGTCGTCGCATTCCCTTGGTCAGTATAGTCGACCATCGCAACCGCGGGAGAGAGGGCCATTAACGGCAGCAGCATCGCGGAAGCAGATCTTCTGCGCCGGGAAGTAGGATTTCGTTGAGAGCTAAGCCGTCATGGCAACGGTGTGAATATCTTGTCTCCGGATCTCTTCACGCCATGTGCGGCAAGCGAGGCTGATCGCGCGCAAGACTTCGTCCCGTTGCAAAGGGGTGGACAGCAGATCGTAGCCGCCCGCATCCAAAATTCGGTTCCCGAGGTTTTGATCCGCTCGGTCAGAATAGACCAGAACCTTGGGAGGGCTTGTCAGCTCGTAAGTCGCCGCCAGCAAATCCCTCCATGTGGCATCGGGCAACTCTTCCGGGCAAACCAGCACCGGCACAGGGTGGTCACGGAGGAAGAGCATGGCCTCATGCCTGTCTGCTACCCAATGCACACGCCAATTGGTGTGAATCAGAATGGACTGTAGCGACAGGCAGTCTCTGGACCGCGCCCTGATGGCTAACAATTCCACTTTCTGCGGGGTACGAATCGGAATGGAGTGCTGCTCTCCCATACTCTCCTTCTATTACATAAACTGAGACGGCAAAATCTTACCTAGCAAGCGGGATGCCGTCGTTAAGCTGTAAGCCTGATCAGGACCTAAGTGTTCCGCTTGGGGAATTTCGCTCAGATTTATTGTGTTAAATCCTCTAGTACGTGCATATTAGTTCTCACCAATTGGCCTCCGAATTGCCATACACTTTCGATCCGGGAAAGGAGCTGCGTCATGCCTATCGGCGATATCTGCGTCCGTGAGGTCGTAACTGCAACATCGGAAACGACAATCCAGCAGGCTGCGCGACTCATGCGCGAGAACCATGTCGGCGACCTGCTGGTGGTGGATCAGCAAAATGGAGTGCGTACGCCGGTCGGAATCGTAACCGACCGCGACATCGTGATTGCGGTGGTGGCGCCGGGTCTCGATCCAGCGGTCTTGTCAGTCGGAGACGTCATGGGGCCGGAACTCGAGACGGTCGATGAGGACGAGGGCATCTTCGAGACGCTGCACCAGATGCGCGACGCGGGAGTTCGCCGCATCCCGGTGGTCAATGAAAACAACGAGTTGATCGGAATTGTTTCCACTGACGACATCGTACAATTGCTGGCGGATGAGATGACCGAAGTGGCGAAATTAATCTCCCGCGAACAGCGGCGCGAGATGGCCACACGCAAGTGAGCGGAGCCACGCAAGCTGCGATCTTTCACCCTATGCGCACAAGGAGTAAGTAGGCTAAGTTGCTGGTTTTTGGGGTGTCACGCTTCGGCGAGCAGTTTGCATAGTAAAAGACAAACCAACGAAGCCGAAGCAAAGCAGCCGGGCCGCTCTACACTCCACAGAGCCGCCCGGTTTGCCATTCTGACCGAGCGGTGGCCGGGCTGGCCACCGCTTTTTAATTGTTCAGGTTGTTTAGCGACTCCAGGGGCGGGCGGTTACCAGTTCCGGATGCTCGGCGCGGAAATCCTCTACAATCTTGCAGTTCCAGCATACCGGCTGGTGGGTGTTCAGCAGATCGGGAATTTCTTCCGGCGGAACGGTTTCCCACTCCAGAATTTTGCCTTCCGGACTTTGCAACGCGGGCTTGTGATCGAACCACTGGATTTCATCGAAAACTCGCCGGCAGTAGACGCACTCCTTGCCTTTGTACCAGTTATCCAACAGCGCTCTCAGCCGGCAGCCGATGGGCGACAGCTCGATCTCGTGGATGCACAGTTGAGCGCAGTCCTGGCGCTCGGGCCAACGAGTGCAACTGGTGAGGTGCAATTCCGCGCCATCCACCAGGCTGCTCAAGGCGGCGAGAGAAGCATCCAGTTCCACGGCCTCATGACAATTGGTTTCCGGGCAGGTGATGACGCGTTTGCCCCGGTACCTCAAATAGCGTTTCGCGAATGCAACGGTCGCAACGGCAATGGCAGCGAGAACGACGATGCCGGCTGCGATGTAAATCGTCAGCACGGTCGCGATGTACCTTGTGAAGAAAACATCTAGAGCGGTCAACATGGCGGGAACCCCTCCCCCGGGCCGCATTTACCACCTGCATCAAGGTGACCAAGTTGCAGGGAGCCGGATAAGGCTTGACATTCCATTTAGTTGTCGTGCGCATCGAGGGTCATATTTCGCTCGCGAGTGCGCGATTTCACCTAGTGCGATATGCGGAATCTTTGGAAAGACTTGAGCTTCGCGTTCCGCCTGCTGCAAAGCAGCCCGGGGTTCACGGTTGTGGCGGTGCTGACGCTGGCGCTGGGGATCGGGGCAAACGCCACGGTGTTCAGTTGGATCGACGAATTGCTGCTCCGGCCGTTCCCTGGCTCGACCGATAGCCAGCAACTGGCGGTTCTCGAAATGGTTACCGCGGGAGCACCGAACGGCGCGAATCAGACCTCATATCTCGACTATCTGGATTACCGCGATCATCTGAAATCGATCTCGGGGCTGGCACTGCATCGCGAGGACGTATTCACGTTGGGTGAGTCGGTTCACGCGCAAGCGGTTTGGGGAGAGCTGGTTTCGGGCAACTACTTCGCGGTTCTTGGCATGAAGCCGGTGCTGGGCCGGATGTTTACACCGGAGGAGAACGGAGACAAGCTCGGAGCTTACCCGGTGACGGTGATCGGCTACCGGCTCTGGAAGAACTACTTTCACGCGGATCGCGGCATCGTCGGGAAGAGCGTTCGCGTGAACCGGCGGGAGTTGACCGTGGTTGGGGTGGCACCGGAGGAGTTTCGCGGCACGATGCCGGGGCTGGTTTTCGAAATGTGGGTTCCGGTGACGATGGGCGTAGAACTCGGGATGCTGGACGATTCGACATTCAAAAATCGCGCATCCCGGCGTTTATACGGCATCGTGCGACTGAAGTCCGGCGTCGCCATCGAACAGGCACGGGCTGAAGCGGCGGCTTTTTCCCACAATCTGGAGGCGATGTCGCCGGACACGAATCGCGGGGTCACGGCGGCGGTCCTGCCAGCTTGGGAATTTCACAGCGCGGCGCCGGATCTGTTCCTGCGGCCGCTGCGTATCCTCATGGCGATCTCGGTTCTGGTGCTGTTTATCGTGTGTGCGAACGTGGCAAACCTGCTGCTGGCGCGGTCGATCGCGCGGCGCAAGGAGATCAGCATCCGGCTGGCGCTGGGCGCGGGATGGTGGCAGTTATTGCGGCAACTGCTCACGGAGACGGTGCTGCTGGCGGGCGCGGGAGCGATCGGCGGGTTGTGGTTGGCGCAGTGGATGGGAAATATGCTGCCGGCGATGATTCCGAGAGTCGCGGTCACGTTGGCGGCAGGGGCGCAATTGAATGGCAGGATTCTGGCATTCACCATTCTGATCTGCGCGGGGGCCACGCTGCTTTCTGGCGCAGCGCCGGCGCTTCTGTGGCTGCGTACCGATGTCAACGAAACGCTGAGGGAAGGCGGCCGCAGTGGAAGCCCGAGTGCGCAGTCTCACCGCATGCGCGACTTTATGGTAGTGGCGGAGGTCGCGCTGGCGACGGTGGCCCTGGTCGGTTCCGGCTTGTTTCTCAGGAGTTTTCACAACGCGAGAGGGATTTATCCGGGATTCGACAAGAACAACGTTCTGCTAGCGCAATTCTATCTGGGGGGCACGGGCTTTTCGACGCGCGACATGCAGGATTTCTTTCTGCGGCTGGCCGCGCGGCTGCGGACCGCGCCCGGCGTGGTGGAGGTGAGCTACGCGGATTTCGCGCCGCTGGGTACGAGCAGCGGGCCTTCCGATGAAGTGGCGCCGGAGGGATATGTGGCGGGCAAGGGCGAATCGATGGAGATCAACCGCGATCTGGTTGCGCCGCACTACTTCGACCTGCTCAAGATTCCGCTCATCGAGGGGCGCGATTTCCGGGATAGCGATGACCGGTCTGCGCCGCCGGTGATGATTGTGAACCAGACTTTCGTGCGGCGATATTTCAACGGAGGCGGCGCGGTGGGCCGCAGAGTGCGCTACCAGAACAAATGGTTCACGGTGGTGGGCCTGGCGCAGGACAGCAAGTATTTCAATGTGGCCGAGGAGCCGCGGCCGCATTTCTTCGCGCCGTTCCGGCAGGTGGCCGGCAGTGACGTCCGGCCTCATCTGTTTGTGAGAGTGGCGGGGGATCCGGACGCGTTCACGGCGACGCTGCGGCGCGAGGCGGCGGCGCTGGATCCGAATGCCGGCGCGTTTTTCCCGATGCCGTTGACGGAGTATACCGAGGTCACGATGCTGCCGCAGAGGGTGGCGGCGAGTCTGCTGGCGGCGATGGGGCTGATTTCCCTGGTGCTGGCGGCAGTGGGGCTATACAGCGTGATGGCCTACGCGGTGACGCAGCGCACGCAAGAGTTCGGCGTGCGCATGGCGCTGGGGGCACGGTCGAGCGATGTGCTGCGCGACGTTCTGCTCAGAGGGATGAAGCTGACGATCGCGGGGCTCGCGGCGGGGATCGCGGGCTCGTTCGCGGTGACGCACCTGGTTTCGAGCATGCTGGTGAATGTGGGCGCGGCGGACCCGGTGACATTCGGTGGGGTGGCGGTGTTTCTGGCGGTGGTGGCGCTTGCGGCGAGTTATGTGCCGGCAAGGAGAGCGACTCAGGTGGACCCGATGGTGGCGTTGAGATGTGAGTAGGGGGAGGAACACATTAGCCGCGAATGGACGCGAATCTTTATCGCCGTATCTGTGGATTTGGCTTTTTCTCAATGCCGATCCCGGCCGAACAGCAAACCACGCGGCGAAGACGCCAACTGACATCGAGAGAACAACAACAGGAACTAGCCAACAGGTTACGCGCGACATGCCGGGATTGTATCGCCGCGTCAGGTTCAGCGATTGCGATATCCTGACATCGTCATGGACCGGACTCCTGAACACATTCGAGTCGTTGTCGTGGGGCCAAGTGACGTCCAAGGCCACGTTGCTGTCATTGAGCGAGTTGCCGACGAGCTAAATCATCTATTCGAGGGAAAAGGGGGAAAAGGGGGGGGGAAAGGGGGGGAAAAGGGGACAGACGCGGGGGGAAAAGGGGACAGACGCAATTATCGCCGAGAAAATGCGCCCGTCCCATTTTTTTTTAAAAGTCTGCCCGCACCTCAACTAGTTCACCGTCCAAGACCGGTTCGCGACTCCATGGGGCGGCGTCAAAAAGGATCAGGAGGTCGGATGGGCGTCGGCACACGATGGCTATCCGGCTAGGTAAAAGACGATGAAAATGCAAACAGCTCCACAACATATGGTATGAGCAGCACGATGGCACTCTATTTGAAGCGTGCCGCTTCCGAGTGCTGTATAATACACGATGGAAAGGAGGGTCACGCATGTCCAAAAAGACAGTGATTGTCCGGCGGAATGCGGTAGACGGCAAGTTCGTCTCGCCTGCATACGTCAAAAACAATCCGCGCACGACTGAAACTGAACATCGTCCGAAGAAGAAGTAAAACCTGAAGTCAAGATCCCCAACGGCAAAGCTGAAGTTCGGGATCAATCCGACAACGACCCGAGCTTCAGCCGCGCCCCTATCCACGATTTTGTACCGCGAGTCTCAGTCACGTTTGGTGGGAGAGAATCGAGAAGGGAAAAAAGGGGACGGGAAAAAAAGGGAAAAAAGGGGACAGACGCAATATTGCCCCAAGGCCGCCGATTCCGCCGGGCCAGGCTAGCTTGCAGACATGCCTATCTGCTGACGATGCCCTCTGAGCACCCGTAATTGCGTCTGAACTGAACCCCTGAGACTAAAGCCGGTGACACACGGGCCGTTGATCATTTCAAACCAGTCACTCGACCGCAGCGCGGACGGTGCTCCGCTCTGAGCTCGCGCTATTCGTGGTGACTGTTGTGAGCCAGTCGTCGATTGTCGCGGTCAAGGGCGAAAAGCGCAGGTAGAGTGGCGGGACGGCGCACGTTAGGCCCAGTCAACAGAGGGCAATTCGGGGACGGGTAACGAAAGTCCGCGCCGAACCCTCGCTATTGTTCAGAGTAGATCCGGCGGAATTTCGAAGCCAGTCCCCGAATTGCAGTGCGTGCTCTCCGGCGGATGTAGACGAGATGCGGTGGAAAACATTACCGCTCCCTTTGGTCGCGGCTCGGTTAATTCATCGCAAACGCGCCAAAAGGGCAATTAAGGGGCGCGGTCGAATTGCCCTGAGTCGCGCTACTCGAAGTGACTGGTGTGAGCCGATCGTCGATTGTCGCAGTCAAAGGCGGAAGGCGCAGGCAGAGTAATCAGGACGGCACAGGTTAGGCCGAGTCAACAGGCTATGGCTGTGTCAGAATCGCGTTTCCACAGAATGATCGCAAGCCACGTAATGAACATCCTCACAGGAAGCGGCAGTGCATCCGGCAGATCCACTGTCGCTCGCCGCGTGAAGAATCCATCTGGCGAGATAGAGCCGATTTCTCTGGAACCGTCGAAAAGCGTGAGTTGGCGCATGGACGTTGCGCGCAGCGTATATGAGCTGCCTGCGTGCCGTATCACGAAGCATCGGCGAAAAGCGCTGGGCTTCTCCGCACGCGCCAATTCTTGTCCCGCGACCGATTGCAGGATGAAGTCGCCGGTCATCATACCTTCCCGGTACACCGAATACTGATCACCCTGAACCGTCAGGATCGCTTTTTCCCGCCACGAAGAAATGTCGAAATCGGCAACGGCGTGTGATCCGTCAAAAGCGGTAAAGTCCCATGAACGCCAACTCTTCGGAATCAGCTTCATCAAGATTCAACTCCACTGCCAATATACAGCGGTGACGCCGGGGGTTGCAGCCGCACGTCATTGGGAAGAACGGGGGCAATTCGGGGACAGGCAGCGAATTCCGAAACCAACCCTCGCTGTTTCCGAGCAGACGGGGGCGGAATGTCGAAGCCAGCCCCCGAATTGCGCAGTCGAGTTGGGCATGGGTTTTTTCTAGCAACGCGACGGAAACGTGAAGAAACATTTTCCTTGCGGACGTGGGTGGACTGGACGGATTTGGCTCGCTGATCGAGAGCCATGGGCACAGATAGCTGGATTCCAAAGACGCGCATGGGTTTTTTCCCAACGCAACGGAAACCTGATCGTCCGAAGCGTCCCATGGGGCAATTCGGGTACAGGCAACGAAATTCCGAAGCAGGCAGGCAGCCGTTTCCATGATTGTCTTCTCGGAATTTCCAAGCCAGTCCCCGAATTGCGTCGTGTGCGCCCTGGGAGGTTCTATTTACCGTGTGGGATGCGTCACTGCGGCATAACCGCTAGCGGAATGACCTCGGGGAGCGGGTGCGGGTTCTCCAGAACGAGCTCGGTCTGGCCGGTGGTTGGATTGAAAATCTCCATGGTGGGGACGACCGCGCAGACGGGACCGGCGGCGACGGTGGAGCCGGGCGTGACGGTGAAGGCGGCTTGCACCGTCCCGCGAATTTCGGTACGCGTGTTGCCGGCGACGGGATTCGCGGGGGCGGGAAGCGGGGGAAAGTCGAAGTGAACCGCCTGGTTCTGGGTCGCGGGCATGGTCGCACTGGCGATGGTGGCGCCCTGATCATTGAGGAAGGTGAAGGTCACCTGGCAGGAGCCTCCGGCGACTAGCGGACCGCCCGTTGGCAGAAGCAGAGCGTTGAGCCGCGCCTGTTGTCCGTCGATGATTCCGACCATCCCGAAAGTTACGTACGGCCGAATGGAAGGGAGTAGCGGAATCAACTGTGCGTGCAAATGCGCGGCGGGATAGATGACTAGACCGGCTGCTAAGGACGCGACGGCAATGGCTACGGCGGAAGTTAGTTTCATGGTCAATGCCTTTCTGATGAACCTGGCGATATCCGTTCTTACTATACTCTCGAAGGGCAATTCGGGGACAGGCAACGAAATTCCGAAACTGGTCCTTGCTATTTTCAGAGCATGTGTGGCGGAATTTCGAAGCCAGTCCCCGAATTGCGGTTGCGTGCCCTCCGGCGGAAGTCTGTTCCAGAATGGAGCTAAATTGGAGTACTGAATGAGTCTGTTTCGAATTGCGCTGGCCAACATCCGGTTCCCGGGGAGTCCGGAGGAGTCGGTCACGCTGGCGGAACGGGCCATCGCTCAAGCGGGCATCGAAGGCGCCGGCATCATGTGCTTTCCGGAGTGCTACGTTCCGGGATACCGGGCAATGGGCAAGCAGATTCCGGCACCGGATCCTGCGTTTCTCGAACGCGCGTGGGCCACGATTGCGTCGGCCGCGGCGAGCGCGAACATCGCGGTTGTGCTGGGCACGGAACGCATCGTGGATGGCGCGCTATTAATCACGGCGCTGGTCATCAACCGAGACGGAACCATCGCCGGTATCCAGGACAAGGTACAAATCGATCCGTCCGAAGAGAGTACTTACGCGCATGGTACGGGGAGGCGGGTTTTTCAGACTGGTCCACTGACATTTGGTGTCGCGATCTGCCATGAGGGATGGCGCTATCCGGAAACGGTGCGCTGGGCGGTCCGCCACGGGGCGCAGATCGTGTTCCACCCTCATTTTCACGAAGCCGAGCCAGGTGGGTACGTGCCTTCGAGCTTCGCCGATCCCGCGAACTCATTCCACGAGAAAGCCGTGTTGTGCCGCGCGGCCGAGAATACGTGTTATGTCGCGACGGTGAACTGTGCTGGCGCCGGATCGCCGAGTACATCGGCGGTAGTGCGGCCCGACGGGACGCTGATGTGTTACCAACCATACGGCAAAGAAGGGCTGCTGATCGCGGATATCGACATCAGCACGGCAACGGGTCTGCTGGCAAAGCGATGGAGAGCGGTCTAGGTTCGATCGGGTTTGACCGCTCCCTTTGGTCGCGGCTCGGTAAGGTCCTTCGCGCCTATCAGACCAGTTACAACCGGTGCCCACCGATAACCGGTTTCATCATGCTAGGGGCCGGGGATCCCATAACGCCCGAACTAGGCGGTGCTGGTAGGCTGGCGCCGGGGATCATGTTGACCATGACGTTGCTGGTGAACGGCGCTGGCTGGCTGGCGGAGCTGAGATTTGGATAGGGAACCGGCACCGGCGTGGGCCCGACAGGCGTGAGAGGCACGAGGGCGGTGAGTTGCTGTTCGATCAGCTGACGCCCGGATTGGGAATGTGGCTGAAATGCACCCGGCGCAAAATGGATTTCTGCCCCGCGGGCGAATGCCGGGAGTCCCATGCGGGTGGCTTCGTGGCTCTCGAACATGCGAACGTGCGAGAGATTGGAAACTAACTTGCGGCCCTGGACCACGAGCTGCTGGACGGTGTGCTGCACAACCCTGGCTGGGATGGCTATAGATGAGGTGGCTGGAGCGGGATTGGCTCCGCGGCGATGCTCTCCGATCATAAATTGCTGCGGCATTGGATTGGACCTTCCTTTCCTATCGTTTGAGTTTTGGCGGCCGGCGCTTCACATCCTGCGTGTAACGTTCGCCGTCAACCTATGAAGCGACAGATCGCGGCCAAGACCCTCACGCGGCAAAGAGAAATGTGTAACTGTTTGGGCAGGCCGGGCGGGAGTGGTTCTGGTGTACACTTCTGGCTGATCCGACGCTGAACAACCCGGCGAGCGGAAGTCTGCGATCATGCCGGATATCTTTCACGACTTTCGTGTCAAGGGCGGACGCCGATTGGACGGGGACGCGTGTGGGCTGGCGGATCGAGCCGCGGCAGGGAGCGACGTGGGTCCAGTTCTCTCACACGGGTTGGCCTAGCGCAAACGAGCACTATCGAATTTCGTGTAATTGCTGGGCTCTGTATCTTCGAATCATGCGGCGGTATTTGGAGCATGGTGAGCTGGTGCCGTATGAGAATCGGCTGGGGGCTTAACACAACTCCTTATTCTGGCCGCGAATGGCCGCGAATACACGCGAATTGCGGCCGCTAACTTTCGAGAATCCGTTTGGCTTTGCGGATGGCCGTTAGCTGCGCTTGAGTGGGCTGGGGGAATTTGAGGTTGAGATCGCAAATGGCGTTGGCGAGAATTTCCGAGACGAGCGCGCGGGCGACCCATTTGTTATCGGCGGGAATGATGTACCAGGGCGCGTGTTTGGTGCTGGTGGCGCTGAGGGCGTCCTCGTAGGCGCTCACGTAATCCTTCCAGTAGGCTCTTTCAGCGAGATCGGAATCGGAGAATTTCCAGTGCTTCTGCGGATTGTCGAGGCGCTCGAGGAGCCGGCGTTTTTGCTCCTTTCTGGAGACGTGGAGGAAGAACTTGCGGACGACGGTGCGGTTTTGGGTGAGGTGCCGCTCGAGATTGTTGATGTCGTCGTAGCGCTCGCGCCAGAGGGAATGGCTGGGTTTGAGATGCTGCTTTTCAAGCCACTCGGGATGGACGCGGACGACGAGCACGTCCTCGTAGTAAGAGCGATTGAAGATGCCGATGCGGCCGCGCGCGGGGAGACGGCGGGTGCAGCGCCAGAGGAAGCTGTGCTGGAGCTCCTCATCGGAGGGGCGCTTGAAGCTGGCCACTTCGCACCCTTGCGGATTCACGCCACTCATGACGTGTTTGATGAGACCGTCCTTTCCAGCGGCGTCCATGCCTTGCAGGACGAACAGCAGGGCGTACTTGTCGGAAGCCCAAAGGAGATCCTGCGCCTCGGAGAGCCGCTTTAAGTTGCGCTGGAGAATCTCATGCGCCTCCTGCTTGAGCTGGTCGCCGCGGAGGTGGCGCAGTTCCTTGGTGCCGGCCCAGGCGGTGTCCCAATCGTGGAGGCGGACTTTGGTGTGAGGCTTTACGCGGAGATCATCGGCGGCGGTGTTCTTGGGCATGCGCTTGCATTGTACTAAACAAAGCTCAACGCAGAGACACGGAGGCGCCGAGGAACACAAAACAACTCAATTGGAACGGCGGCGGCGCAAGAAGACGGAAAGGACGGCCAGACTTAGAACCACCAGCGGCAGCGTGGCCGGCTCTGGGACGGTAGCTGGGCCGCCACCGCCACCGGCCAAGGTCAAGTCGACCAGGACCTCAGCACCGGCGCTGGCCGTCTGTCCCTCCAGGTTGACTGACACTTCGGTTCCAGTAAAGCCCAGGACGGCCTGCGAAGAGGTATACGTACTGGATGAACCGAGCGAGACGCCATTGATTGTGGGCGCCCCGGAGAAGTCGAAAACGTAGCCGTCGAACGCCACGCTATTTGCTGTGCCGCCAGGCTTTCCGTTGAATTTGATATCAATTGTGTTCGCGCCCACGACAGTAGTGAAACCGAAGAGGAAGAAGCCTGGTGGAACCGTGAATTGCGAGTTGGTGAATGTGGCGGGCGCCGTCTCCGTAACTGAATTAGTGAGGGACGTACCTAAGGTTGGGTAATCGCCCGTCAGGGTGACCAGCGATCCGGTGAGTGTCGAAGCATGCGTCAACGCGGCCATCGAAAGATAGACTGTGACCAACACTGAGGCAGAGACGAGTTTTCTCGTGCGTGTATGAGCCAGTATTTCCATTTTGCACCTCTCAATTAGGTTAGGTGAGTTTGGCACTTTAGAGACCAATCCATAACTGCAACAAAACAGTCGCAAGCTCCTGCAAGCGCAGGTGAAATTGCGTTTAAACACGCGATAAAGGCTGAACCCGTCGTGTGTAGCGCATATTGCGATCGTCCTTTGTGCCCATTTCTTTCATGCAATGCGCAAACGGCGAGGCAGAACCGTCATCGCGGATGGGAAAATTTACAAAAGGGCTGGGCGGAGCGCATGCGCAAACCTGGAAGATCTGAGAAACGAAGCCAGACAAGGCTTGCGTGAGTTCGTGTGAAGTCCGTGCGATACCGCGAGCATCGAGGAAATGCTTCGCTGATGTGACTTCCAGCACACTGGCAGCCACGGTGCTCACTATTGACGCTGAAGAGGAGAATTATCGAATGCGTAAGACACTTGTGGCCGTTTTGGCTATTGCTGGTTCCATGAGTACCGCCGCTTTCGCGGCGGACAGAGAAATCAAGGTCGACGACAGGCTGGACGCTTCGGCCGACACGCTGACCGATATGATGCGGGCTTCCGACAAAGGTATCCCCCAAGATCTGCTCGACAAAGCGCACTGCGTCGTTGTCGTGCCAGGCATGAAAAAGGCCGGATTCATCTTCG
>Ga0209517_10000339_pt1 | contig 82858 bp, 66 predicted proteins | sample PeaSoiMetSII2010_FD_187695 | JGI IMG/M metagenome (GOLD analysis project Ga0209517, IMG submission 187695) | Peat soil microbial communities from Weissenstadt, Germany - SII-2010 (SPAdes) (version 2) | ecosystem: Environmental > Terrestrial > Soil > Wetlands > Peat | place: Germany...
GCATCACCACCGCGATCGCGATAAAGATAAACGTGAATATCTGCTGCAAGAACTCGGCCAGGATGCTTGACATGGCGAACTGCACCCGCTCGATGTCGTTGATGATGGTCGAAATCAGAGTTCCGGTTGTGTGCTCGGTAAAAAACGCAGCCGAACGGCGTAGCACCGAGTTATAGAGGTCATTGCGCAAGTTCGTGATCATGCCGAACCCAGCGTGGTTCACCAGATACGTACCGGCGTAGTCGAAGATGCCTTTGAGCACAGTCGAAGCTACGAGTGCGAACGCAACGACTCTCCAGGCATCGTTGAAGTGCGCAGGAACGAACGATTGCAGATAGATTGGCTTGCCAATCTTCGGAATGATAAAAAGGACAATATTTTCTGAACCTGACGAGGGATTGAGCACGCGGTCCAATACCGGTTTCAGCAGCATCAACCGGAATGCCTCGAGGAATCCGACCGCTGCAAGCAGCAACACGCCGGGCAGCAGTTGCACGAGGAAAGGCAAGACATAGCGGATGAGCCGCGTCAGTTGCCGCATGGGACTCCCGCGCGGGGCAGGCCGCAAGCGCTTGCTGCCGGTCGAATGGGCATGAGATGCAAGGCCCTATTCTACTTGAGTCGTGCCTCAGAAAGTGCTGTTTCGGCGTCCCGGAATCCGATGAGCCGGTGCTCTGTTGTTAGGTTCCTCCGGGGTCATTCTTCTCCGTCTGCAACAGATCGATTCGTTCCGCTTCTCCCGCGACCTCAACCTGAAGGGTCACTAGCGTCCACACGCCCGCACTTTTCTTTGCCACCACGTAGAGGGTTCCCTTTCCTTTGGGGCCGCTGACCGGAATCGAAACGTTGGCGTCACCCGAGGGGCCCGACACGTTCAAGTTTCCTGAAGCCAGCCACCCCGCCTGGAGCGGCTGACCGATTTTCTCGGCTACCTGCGGATTGGCTCGCGCCCGCGCCAGAGCCTGCGTATAGAACTCGCTGCGCTGGAAAGAGGTTTCCACCAGGAAAAGAATGCCTCCGACGAACGCGACCGCCAGAAGCAACGCAGCCAGGACGCCGAAGGGCACAGCCCATTTCCAGTTCCTCGTGAACCAACTCGGCCGAAGCTCGGCGCCACCAGTGCCGAAACTCGATGGAGTTGCCATGTTCCCCTCCTGTCCTCTTTCACTCGCGCCAAGAGTGCAAGGCTTTCCAATCTACTTCGGGCTATCGCGGTGCACGACTTTCACGCGATATCCGGCGCGGCGCAGATGCTTGCTCACTTCTTCGGCGATCATGACGGAACGGTGCTGTCCGCCGGTGCAACCGAACGCGATCGTCAAATAGCTTTTGCCTTCATGAATGTAATGCGGCAGCAGGTAGACCAGCAGTTCGGAGATGCGGGAGATGAACTCGCGGGTCTGCGGGAACGAGCGGATGTACTTTGCAACTCGCGGGTCGCGTCCCGTCAGCGGCCGGAATTCGGGGACGAAGTGCGGGTTGGGCAGGAAGCGAACGTCGAAGACCAGGTCAGCGTCTTCAGGAACGCCTTGACGAAATCCGAAGCTCACGCAGGACACGAGAATACTCTTTTCCGATGACTGTTCCTTAAAACGTTCGGTGATGTGAGCGCGAAGCTCGTGCACGTTGAACTTCGAAGTGTCGATGACGAAATCGGCGACTGCGCGGATGGCGCCCAGGTGGCGACGTTCCGCTTTGAGCGCGGACTTCACGGGTGCGTCGGTGCCCAGGGGATGAGGCCGGCGCGTCTCACTGAAGCGGCGCACCAGAACTGAGTCGGAAGCTTCGAGGAAGACGACCTTGGTCGGGATCAGGCGCGCGACCGACTTCAATATCTTAGGAAGCTCCTCCAGCTTGGAGCCTTCGCGCACGTCCACAACCAGCGCGGTGCGGCGAATCTCGCTCGACTGAACGGCCAGGTCGGCAAACTGCGGGATGAGTTGGACCGGCAAGTTATCGACGCAGTAGTAACCCAAGTCCTCGAAGGCCTTCAACACCGAAGCTTTCCCCGAACCGCTCATGCCGGTAATGATTACCAGTTCCGGCGAGTGCTGCGCGGCGCGGGAGGGATTTTTCCCTCCACCCTTCGACTCTTTTCGTTTCTGGCCAGAGGGCTGACGGGACTTCATGAACTGGATAGTAGCATCCGGGCGGGGGCCTTGCTCTACGTTCCTGATTGCCGACCGAGATACCGGAGGGCGCAGGCTGCGGGGCCGGGCCGGCGAGCGCGCTTAAAAATCGGAAATCCAGATTGTGTCCAGACCCGCGTGGCCTGTAAGCTATGGCGTCATGAAAAAGTTCGAGGATCTTACCGAGCGCGAAGTGCTGGCCCTGGCGATTACCCTGGAAGAAGAAGACGAACGAGTGTATTCCGACTTTGCCGAAGGTCTGAGGCAGGACTATCCTGCCACAGCCTCGATGTTTGACGGCATGCGGGAAGAAGAGTCGGGACACCGTCGCCGTTTGCTCGAACTTTTCCAGAAGAAATTCGGCGAACATATTCCGCTGATCCGGCGGCAGGATGTACGCGGGTTTGTCGATCGTCCGGCGTTGTGGCTGGTGCGTCCCTTGCGGATTGAGGCGGTGCGCAAAGAGGCGTCGACCATGGAGGTGGAGACGCGGCGTTTCTATGAGAAGGCTGCGGCGCGCACGCAGGACGCGAGCATCCGGCAATTGCTGGACGATCTGGCCACGGAGGAACGCGAGCACGAGGAACGCGCCCAGGAGCTCGACAAGCAAAAACTGCCGGCCAATGTGAAGGCCGACGAAGAGGTCGCGCAGCGGCGGTTGTTCGTGTTGCAGATTGTGCAACCGGGATTAGCCGGCCTGATGGATGGGTCGGTGTCGACGCTGGCGCCGGTGTTCGCTGCCGCTTTTGCCACGCAAAAAAGCTGGGATGCATTTCTGGTGGGCCTGGCGGCATCGGCGGGAGCGGGCATCAGTATGGGGTTTGCGGAGGCGCTTTCGGATGACGGCAGCCTTACGGGGCGGGGACATCCGTGGGTGCGCGGATTGATTTGTGGCGCGATGACGGCGCTGGGTGGCATTGGTCACACCTTGCCCTTTCTGATTCACGATTTTCGCGCCGCTTTGTGGGCTGCGGGTGCGGTGGTGGTCGCGGAGCTTGGGGTCATCACCTGGATTCGCCAGCGCTACATGGACACGCCTTGGGTGACCGCGGCATTGCAGGTCGGGCTGGGCGGCGTGCTGGTGTTCATCACCGGAGTGCTGATCGGGAGCTCGTAGAGAGGCTCCGGCATCTTGCCGCTCGTTCGGGGCGGCGGAAGAGCCGGCGGGACGCCGGCGCTCCGGTTGCGGCGCTACGGCTGCGTATCCAGCGGATGCGCGCTCTTTTCGTAGAACTCGTTTTGCAGCTTAAGGCTGACGTCGTCGGCTTTCACCGCGCGGATCGCTTTCACTACCGAATCAATCCACCACTTCATCTGGAATTCGCCGAGTTCTTTCGTCGCGACGGAGCCATCGCCGGAATAGTGGTTGGGGAAACGGGTGTACCACCATATACCGGTGTAGACGCCGGCGGGAAGCTTTTGACGCGCCTGGTCGGCGCCCGATTCGTTGGTGGCGCGGTCGAGATGGACCGTGTCGGGGCGGGAGATCATCATTTTCGAAGTCTCGCTTTCGCCCGCGTGCATGTCGATCTTCGTTTTCTTTGCTGGACCGCCTTCTCGTGGAGTTCTTTCGTCGAAAACGTAGACCACGTAGTCGTGAGGCTTGTCGAGTTGGGTCTGTGCGAAGTAGGGGAGCAAGCTGTCGTTGCCGCCGTGGCCGTTGACAATCAGGACTTTCTTGCAGCCGTTGCGGGCCATCTCGTCGGTGGTTTCTTGCAGTAGCGCCAATTGCAGATTGCGGCTGTACGCCATGGTTCCAGGTTCGTGACGAGCTTCGGCGATTTGCCCGAAATAGTACTCGGGGAAAACGACCGCGTACTCTTCGTCGGCGGCGTGCAGCGCGGCGTAACGGACGTCGAGCAGATCAGTTCCGAGCGGCAGGTGTGGGCCGTGCTTTTCCAGGATTCCGAAGGGGAGCAGGCAGGTTCCTTGCGAACGATGGATGCCTTCGCGGAAGTCGGAGGCCGTGAGTTCTTCCCAGTGGACGGAAAGCTTGGCAGGCGATGCGGCTTGCGCGTGGAGGACGTGCGATATTGGTACGAGGCATAGAACCAAGAGTGTGCAGATGAAAGAAGGCTTGCGGACGGTGAGAGTGATCATGGCGAGCTTCTCCTGCGGCGAATTCTAGCAGGGGAATGCCTCTATTGAAACGTATCAATAGAGACAGAAACCCCTATTGAGCCTCGGGAAAGGTCTTCGAGAAAGGGATCCTTCGACTGCGCGGCTGATTCTCTTCGAGAATCAGCCGCTTCGCTCAGGATGACAGAACGATGGTGCTTGCTCGAACGAGCATTACGGGGCTTCGATCAACTCCATTTTGCCGTCGCGGGTGCGGTGCAGGATCATTACTTTCCCTTTGGGGTCGCGGAAGACGAAGACGTCGCGGTCGCGGAAGTGAGCTTCTTTGATGGCCTCCTCCAGCGTCATGGGGCTCATGGCGACGGCTTCGTCGGAGCGGACCAGGTGGACCTCGGTAGTCTTGGCCACGGCGGGATATTTGTGGACCATGACCGGGACCGCCGTCTTTTCCGAGGTGCCGACGACGGTCTGCAAATCGATCTGCGACGCGGACTCATCCACCCGCGCCGAGTGCCCGTTCCATTTCTTGACTTCCTCGCTCTTGCGCGCCGAGCGTTTCTTCGACATCCAGCGGGTTTTATATTTGACCGCCTGTTTTTCGAGGTGGTCGAGAGCTTCGTTAACGGCGATGGTCATGTCCTTGGCCTGCGCCAGGCCGACCAGCGGGCCGTTGCGCGGGCTGATGGTGATTTCGGCTTTGTGGCGGTGCTTTTCGACGGCGAGGATGACTTTGCTATCAAAGCGGTCGCCCAGAATTTTGCGGATTTTTGTGAGGCCGGTTTCTACTTCTTTGCGGATGGTGGAAGTAACTACGTAGTGTCTGCCAGTGTATTCCACGTTCATGAGCGCCCCCTTCGTTGCGTTCTTAGGACTTGAGACTGCCTGCAGAACCGCCTCCAGAAATGTATCGGACGGAAGGACCTCTTAGCTGAGAAATGAACCTTGCTCCGACTGCTAGCCAAAGCGCTAACGGGCCAATCAACGAAGCACGGCAAATGAGAGCAGGTATCCAGCGGTTGGATTCCGTGATCTGAACCGTAAAGTGGAGAGGAAAATCCCAAGAGGTTACACAGTACGAGCTCCTCTTGTAGAAATCTGATACGAGAGTGTGCGAGACAGAAGTGAAAAACAGAATGAAAATACTGAGACAAGTTGCAAATAACGCAATGGCGATTAATCGCTTCATCGTTCGGGAAACCTCAGGGGCTAAAGCCCAGGTTCCGCTGTGCGAATCGGGTCGGCACGGCTGAAGCCGCGCCCTTCCACTTCTATTTCTTTACTCTTCTCTGGTGCGTGCTGGGGATGCGCATATCTTCGCGGTATTTGGCCACCGTGCGGCGGGTTACCTGAATGCCCTGCGATTGCAGGATGCGGGTAATCTGCTCGTCGGTCAACGGACGGCTGGGGTCTTCTTCCTCGATGAGCTTCTTGACGCGGCGTTTGAGGATCAGCAGCGAAGTGCCGCCGCCCTCGGGGCCCTGGACGCTCTCGCTGAAAAAGTATCGCAGCTCGAATACGCCCTGTGGTGTGTGAGCGTATTTGTTGGCCACAGCACGGCTTACCGTGGAAGGATGCACGCCGATTTCTTCGGCCACCTCCTTGATCATCATGGGTTTCAGTTGATCGATGCCTCGTTCGAGGAACTCCTGCTGGCGGGCGACGATGCAGTAGCAGACTTTGGTGATGGTCTGCTTGCGCTGCTCGATGTTCTTGATGAGCTGGATGGCGCTCTTGTAGCGCTCTTTGACGTAGTCACGGGTGCTCTTTTCGTTGGTGCCGTCGCGGGTGACCAGTTTTTTGTAGGCGGGATTCAGGCGGAGTTGCGGCAGGTCTTCGTCGTTCATGATGACCAGCCACTCGTCGCCATGCTTGACGAAAGCGACGTCGGGCTCGATGAGGCGCGCCTGGACTTTGTTATAGCGCAGGCCGGGGCGCGGATCGAGGGTGCGAATGTAGTCGAGCGCAGCCTGCACGGCTTCGATGGGGCGGCCAATCGCCTTGGCAATTTCTTTGTGCTGCTTGTTCTGCAGGCCACGCAGATGCTGGTCGACGACCGCGGTTGCATCTTGCAAAATCTGCGCCGTGCCGTTGCCGTTCTTGTGCAGCGCGAGCTGTGCCTGGTGGTAGCGGAGCTGGTAGAGCAGGCAGTCGCGCAGATCGCGGCAGGCCACGCCGGGAGGGTCCAGCTGACGCACCACTTCCAGAGCTTCTTGCAGGTCGGCGGCGGTGAAGTTTGGATTGTAGGTCGGGGCGGCCTGGGATACTGGTTCCGGTGCGGGCGCTACCGCGGCGGCGGAGTCTCCTGAATGCGAGGAGAAAGATGCTTCCGGGCGCGGCTCGGCTCCGGGCGTGACTTCTGTAGCCTTGTCATAAGCTGGTTCCGCGGGATCAGCACTCTGCTCCATGTTAGCCGACAGGTTGGCCGAATCGCCGGCGATCCCTCCTACGGAGGATGTGTCGTCCTCCCCCGCGTCCGGCTCGGCCTCGACCTCGGCGAGGCCCAAGGCCTGCGCTTCGCTCACGATATTCTTTGCGGTCTGGGCGTCGGCTTCGGGAGCCGCAGGGGGAGCGACGCCGAGCAGTTCATCGTCGCTGGCAATCAGGTATCCATCCTCGTTCAAATTGCCGATGATCAGGTCGGCAGCCTCCCGCACTTCGCGGCGCAGGCTGAGAGCGCCCAACTGCCAGGCGAGGTGGTCGGTGAGATTCGTCGGTTTGCTGAGGAAGTTTTCGAACGACGGACGCTCGATGTCTTCCATCTCGCTGTGGGTGCGATAACCGGGATCGAGGTAGTCCTGGAAGAACGAGCCGAAATCGATCTCTTCGAACGGATCTTTCTTTTCGACCGCAGTGATGGGATTTTCTTCGTTGGTGGCGGCAGCGGCGCGCTCGCGGTCTTCTTCTTTTTTGCCGACTTCGTCAAGCAGCGGAACCGACTCTTCCAGCTCTTCTAGAACGGGGTTCTCGACCATCTCAGCGTTGATCATGTCCTTGAGCTCAAGTTTGTTGAGCGCGAGGACTGAGACCATCTGCACCAGCCCCGGGGTAAGGATCTGGCGCTGCGAGAGCTTTACGCTGAGTTTGTGCTGCAGTAAGACCATGAGTTCGGGCGAATCCCTTAAAATCCAAAACCATCAACCACGAAGGGCACTAAGGTTCACGAAGGAAAACCTTTGTGTTACTTCGTGACCTTCGTGGTTCAAGCTCTTCTCACACCAGCGAGAAACTCTCGCCTAAATACACGCGGCGCACTTCTGGATCGCTTGCCAGCTGGCCGGGCTGTCCCTGACGGAAGATTCTGCCGTCATCGATGATGTAGGCCCGGTCGGTCACCGAAAGCGTTTCGCGCACGTTGTGATCGGTGATCAGGACTCCGATGCCGCTGGCCCGCAGACCGCTGATGATCTTCTGCAAGTCGAGAACGGCAATGGGATCGATCCCGGAAAACGGTTCGTCCAGCAAAATGAAGGTGGGATTGATGCACAGGCAGCGGGCAATTTCCACGCGCCGGCGCTCCCCACCGGACAGGGCGTATCCCCGGTTCTGGCGGATATGCTCCAGTCCAAGTTCGTCAATAAACTTTTCCATCTTTTCGCGGCGCTCGTGCCACGACATCGGCTGCGCCTCTAACACCGCGAGGATGTTCTCTTCTACCGTCAGTTTGCGAAATACCGAAGCTTCTTGCGGGAGATAGCTGATGCCATACTGACGGGCCCGGATGTACATGGGAACGTCGGTGATGTCCTGACCGTCGTACAACACGCGGCCAGTATCGGGAGGGATCAGGCCAACGATGGCGTAAAAAGTGGTGGTCTTGCCTGCGCCGTTAGGGCCTAATAAACCAACAACTTCGCCCTGCTCGACCGTCAGGCTGACACCATTTACAACGCGGCGGCCACGATACGATTTGCCAATTTCTTCCGTGGCTAGGGTACGCATTTATCTTGCCAATTAGTGGGCCACTCGCGTTTGTGTTACCACAGGAGTACTTGCTTCGCCTTCTACGAGCACCCTATCATCGCGTCTAAAGAAAGTCAACGAAACCCCGGTAATCTTGCCTTGTTCGGCATCAAAAATGCTGGGCGGTCCGCCGGTGAGGACGAACTTGTCGTCGGCCGCGGTGTAAACCAGGTTTTGGCCTTCGGCCCGGCGGTTAGGTTGCAGGATCACCACGTCGTCCTGGGCAACCATGTGGTCGAGCTGGCCGGGGCCGCCAAACGATTGAGTATTGGAGGTTTGACTGCGGGCTAGCAGGTAAGCGTCGGCGGTTCTGGCAGAGGCGGTGAAATCTGCTCCCTTGGCAGTGACCCCGCCTTCGTAGTGGACTCTGCGCTCGGAATCGGCGTAGGTGAGCTTCGCAGCGGTGATGGAGATAGGGCTCGTTCCCAGCGAAGCGGCTTTGCCAGTTCTTTTCCCACCTGTTTTCTCCGCTTGAGAGCTGTTTTCAGCTTTGCTTTTCTCCTTCTGAACCAGAATTGTCTGCACGGGCTGGGCCGGCGTACCTTGGGCGGTCACAAATCGGCGGTCGCGATCGAACTGGATGGTGGGCGCTTCGATAACGTTCGCGTCCTGCCAAAGGCGGGCGTTTCCCGAGTATAGGGCAGTCCCCGGAGTACTGTGGGCGGTCATGCTGTGGGCGGTGACGTGGATTGGCGAGGAGGACGCGAGCAGCGCGCCGTCCGGTTGCTCCTTCAGTTGGCTGTAAGTGCTCTTGACGTTACCTTCGGCGAGCGCGTCGCCCGTGGCGCGGTTCATGCGGATGGTTCTCGCCGTGGTCGCCATGCCGCCGTTGGTTACGCGCGGACTGCCGGATAGCACGAGCATCTGGTCCGCGGGGGTATAGTGCGCTGAGTTGGCCCAGGCCTGCATGCGCTTTTCGGGCTGCAGCCCGTCGGTGTAGGCGACGTTGCCGAGTTGCGTGATGGAGTCGATGCCGCCCTGCGGAAGGAAGGCGGCGTCCACCGATTCGCTGGTGCTGACGCGGTCAGGCTGTCCTGAAGCCGAGCTGACGATGCGGGCATTGGGTGCGCCATGGACGCTGCTGAGATGGTTTCGACCATCGGAGGACGCGAACTGCGCATGGAACTTGGCCGCCGTCACCACCGTGCGTTGCGCGCGAGGAGCCTGCGCCGGAGAGACCTGCGCCGCGACTGGAGCTTCCGGTGCTTCCGCGATCGTGATCTGCGCCGCGCCGGAAGTTTCGGCGTTCTGAAGGACGTGGCCTTGCGCCACGGTGAAGTCGATGACGGGCGCGGTGAGTTCGAAATCCTGCGGGCCCTTGGCTGCGCCCTGCGCTCTTGGTTTGTTTCCGCTCGCGGCCTTCTGAGTCAGGCGAGCGCCGTCGACGGCGTGTACTTTCTGAAGCTGGTTCTGGCCCGCAAAGTCCATGATCACGCGGCCCGCGTCGCCCTGCATCGACTGCTGCCCGGTTTGCTCGAAGTGAACGTTGCCCGTCATGGTTGCAGTGCGCAACAGGTCTCGCTTTCCCGCGAGGAGAAATTCCACCTGGTCGGCGCGGCTGCGGATTTCCGACGGCTGCGGTTGCGCCGCGGAATCGCTGGCGGCGGAATCTGCCACCCCGCTGGATCGCTTAGCGTCTTGCATCAGCCTCTCAGTGGTAACGTTGCCCGTGGCCAGGACTCGCTCCACGTGATTCTCCCGGCCCAGATAAAACACCGCGCGATCCGACTGGAGGGTTCCGTCCTCGCGGCTGAGATGAGGATGGTCGAGCACAATCTGGCGTGGATCGTTGGTGATAATGCCACGGTCGGCCTCGATTACCGCAGAATTCGCACCGCTCAGCACCACGTGAATCTGCGACGACAAGGTCAGGGTGTTGCTCTTGCCTGCATACTTCACGCCGACGGCCCAGCCGCTGGCTTGTGGGGTTCGAAATTCAACCCGGGCCTCGGTCGAGGCGTTTCCGGTGTTCTTGTTAAAAACCAGGTCGCGGGTCTTCAAATGGATTGGATTCTTGAGCTCCTTCGGCGTGGACTGGTCGGGACTGGCGAGGCCAGCGGGGTTGGCCACAAGATCGATCTGCACGTCGCCCTTCGCGGTGACGTCTCCGGTCTTCTGGTTGTAGGCAAAATCGTCGCCGTAGATCTGGTCGAAGCGCGACGAGTCACGGCCATAGAGCAGGATGCTGACGTTGTGCAACTCGGCGTTGCCGTTGAGCTTGAACTCCTTGACGTCGCTGGCCTGGACGCTGAACAGCGTGCGCTTGCCGTCGGATTTGGAGATCTGAAATCCGCTGGCGGTCTGCTTGATGTCATACCCGATCTTGCCGGGGATCTGCTTCAGCACGTTCGTCGCCTTGGAACGCGCGTAAAAATACATTCCAGCCACAACCAGCGTGAGCAGCACGGCGGTGACGGCCAACAGGCGGCGCAGACGGTAGACCTGGAGCGGCATCTGGGTTCAGTGTAATGCCAAAACCGGTTCTCAGTTCTCAGTTCTCAGTTCTCGGACCCTTGAACCTTCATCTACACTTTAGATGCAATGAACATGGAATCTACGCCGCCCCTGCTGGATTTTCATAACCTACGGGTGATGCGCGGGCAGAAAATTGCTCTCGATGACTTTAGCCTGCGCATTGGCGCCGATGAACACGTTGCGGTTCTGGGGCCGAATGGCTGCGGAAAGTCGACGCTGATTAAGACGATTACGCGCGAGTGTTATCCCGTGGCTCGACCGGACTCGTCGATGTCGATTTTGGGGCAGGACACATGGGATGTATTCAAGCTGCGTGCAGGGCTGGGTATCGTCTCGAACGACTTGATGCTTTCCTGCACTGGCGACGCGTGCGGGAGAGACGTTGTGCTGTCGGGATTCTTCAGCAGCACCGCGATTTATGCGAATCACACGGTTGATCCAAAGCAAGCCGCGACGGCCGAGGCTGCGTTGGCCCAGCTGAATATTTCGCATCTGGCGGACCATCCGGTCTGTGAGATGTCGTCGGGAGAGGCGCGGCGGGTGCTGATCGCCCGCGCGCTGGTGCACAGGCCGGGCGCATTGCTGTTCGATGAACCCTGCAACTCGCTCGACCTCTCGGCCCAGCAGAGCTTGCGACGGACCATGCGCGAACTGGCCAACTCGGGGACGGCAATCATCCTGGTGACCCATGAACTGGCAGATATCGTCCCCGAAATCGGGCGCGTCGTTCTGATGGACCGCGGACGCGTCGTCGCCGACGGGCCCAAGGAGGAGATCCTGCGGGTCGAGCGGCTGGCGGCTTTGTTCGGGGTCAATGTGGAAATGGCGCGGCGCGACGGGCATTACCATCTGTGGTAAGCAAGCTGTGGTAAGCCAAGCCTCCCACGCTCGGTTCAATTGAAATTCTCGTCCACATTCACGGCCATGATCATGCGATCGAGCTCGGCTTGGGCTGCGGTCTGCTGCGCCGTCAGATCCGCGCTTTCCTTGCGCAATGCGGCAAGCCGGCTTTCCTGCGAGTCGAGCTGGCCAACGTAGCGCTGCAGCAGGGCCTTCTCTTCGAAGCTTCCCTTGAGCGCTTTCATATTCTCGCGGATGCGACCCTGGTCGGCCGTGATCTGGTCCGACTCGCGCTTGCGGTCTGCAATCCGGTTGGAAATTTCCTCGATCTTCAGCTTCTGCTTCAGGATGCTGTCGAAGGCTTGTTGCAGGGCCGGAGTGATCCGTTTCTGTTGGATAAGCACCGCGACTACGTCGTCGTCGAGGTTGGTCAATTCGACGCGGCTTTCGTCCGGGTGGATCGCCTCCACCGTCAATTCAGCGGTTTTCCCCGCATCGACGGGAACGCGAAAACGATGATACGACTCCGTCGACTCCTCGGGCTGAGGCGTTCCGGCAGACAATTTCCAGCCCTCCTCGGCGGGATATTCGACGACCACTTGCCGCGGGTCGGTATCGGAATTGCGAATCGTGAACTTGTTGGTCTTGTGCTCCTCTTTGGTCATCAGCATGATTCCCTTGGCGATGCGAACGCGGCTGAACGGTTTTTCGCTTGATTCCGCGGAGTATTTCACGTGCACTGCCGCGTCACCCGCATACGATAGCAACCGGCGCTCGTCGGGATGAATGGTTTCCAGCACGCCCTCTCCCGCAAATGTTTCGGTCTCAAGCACGTTGAATGAACCGGCATCGAGCACCTGGCCGCTGGTGTTCTTGACCCACAGAGCACGCAAGGGAGCCGACTCCGGATTCCACAGCGTGACCTTTTCCGCCTCGATGTGTGCCTGCAAAATGGGCACCAGCGCCGACTGGTTCTTTCCGATCGTGATTTTCTGTTTGATCTTGTACTCGAAGAAATCTCCGGCGGACTTGCCTTCGGCTTCAGCGGCCTGGCGTTCGACCGTGCTGGACAGCTCCGCAGTTTCTGTATTGAGAGTAGAAGCTTGTCCTTGAACCTCCACCGTTTCAGTAGCAGCGCCCACGTTCAGCGTGGCGTCAACTTCGTTATTGCGGCCAATACCCAAATAAATATTCGCCAGATTGAATCGTTGAAAGCCCGTCGCAGTCACAAATACCGCGGAGTTGCCCGCCTGAATATCGTCGAAACGATAGCGGCCCTGGGCATCCGTCATGGCCACCTGCGAGCTGCCGGTTTCTTCATTGCGCACGGTGACTCGCGCGCCGCTCACGACTGCTCCGGAAGGATCCTTCACGATGCCGTAGAGACTGGTGGTGGCGTGCGAAACGGCCGGCGGGGGCGGCGGCAGGGGGGCCGCGAGTGTTTCCTCGTGCGACTGAGGCGTAAGCATGACCGACTCTGGCAGAGGAATCACGGGGCGTCTGGCATAGAACGGCTGTGAAATATCCTGAATGAACGACTGCGGCGCTCCTGCGACCAGGGAGAGTTGCACGTCCTTCCAATCCTCACCGATGGTGTTATCGACGATCGCCCAGCCCTGCAGCAGCGGCTTCTCGTTTGGCTTCTCGGGAAGAAGTATGCGGTAGGTGCTCTTCCAGACCGGAACTTCACTGATGTAGCTCACAAAAATGTCGCGGTCGCCCGATCCTGCCGCCGTGAAGCTCATGCGGCGCACGTCGCGAGCGCGCGAGGAACCGATGAGGCTGAGGTAACGGCCCACTTCATCTGTGAGTTCGCGCTCGGCGATGCGGACCGAGGTGCCCGCGACGAGATCGAAGTTCCGCATTTCTCCCGCGTCGGTGACGATGGAGAAGGTTGTGACATCCTCGAAGTCGTCTCGGCCACGTTGCTTGCGGATCTTCTCGACGCTCAGCAAGCGTCCGGCGGCAGTCGCTGAACCACTGCGGACTTCGACCCGGGCCCCGCGCAATGCCGTCAGATACTCGGCCTGCGTGACCTGCTCACCGAACGGCAGCCTGAGTGATTTCAGCCTTTCCTCTAGCGGAGCGATTGAGTTGTAGCGCACCGACGAGACCCGGCCATCGCCCATGTCGACAGCGGTCAGCGACTTGAGGACATCGTTGAGCTGCGCCGTCGTGAAATCGATGCTGAGATCCTGGGTACCGTGAACGCGTGCGGTGTGCTCGAAGTAGCCCACGCCGTTCTTGTACAAGACAACCCGCTTGACTGGAAGGCGAGATGAGGAGTCGGTGGAGGCTGCCGGAGCTGGCGTTGGCGGCTGCGTCGCCTTGGGCTGAACAGGTTTGTCCTGAGCGAATAGGCTGCTTGCTAAACACAGCACGAGCAGAGCGGACAACAGAGAGTGACGCATGCGCGCCTCCGGCTGCAGTCAGGTGGTGATTCTGCAGAACCGGAAGTTTAACACTTGACTTGGCGCGTGACCGTGATTCTCCCGCGGTCAGCGCGCGGGGATCTGGAAATCGCGGAGGGAAAGTTCCAGGCCACCGTATTCGGGATGATCGTTGTGGCCGATGGTGAAAGCGACATCGAGTGTGTCGCCAGCGAGTAGAGGCGTTTGCTGCAGGCGCTCGGCCATGTGCCAGCCCAGTGCGTCGAAGGTACTTTTCGTTCGAAAATCAGTTCTCAGTTCTCGGTTCTCAGTTCTCAGTTGATTGCCCGCATAGCTTTCGGCAACCGCTGCAGTCTTCTGGTCACGGCGGATCGCGGCGCCGTCGGGATGGCAGCGCGGAGTCGCCAGGATGGCCGCGGCAGAGAGTTCTCTCGATGCCGCGCCCGCCCTGAGTTTCAGCTTGACGTGCTTCTCCTTCAGAATTCGCGGTGGCGCCGCTAACTCTACCGCGCGTGCCGCGAATACAGGTTCGGGATTTCCCATGCCGTAGGGTTCCAACCGTTCGAGCACCTGAAATAGCTCAGGCGTGATTTCGGTCAGATCCAACTCTGCATCCAGATCGAGAATGGGATCGAAATCCGCAGGGGTGAGACGGGTTCGGGCAAAGGCATCGAGCTTCGCGCGCAGGTCGGCGACATTGGCGGAGGGCATGGCGAATCCGCAGGCATGAGAGTGGCCGCCGTAGCGTGAAAAAAGATTGCCGCACGATTCGATCGCCTCCAGCAAGTGGAACGCGCGAATCGAGCGGCCGGAGCCGAACGCCTCATCGCCGTCGCGCGAAATCACCACCGCTGGGCGATTGTAGCGCTCTACGACTCGGGTCGCCGTGATGCCGATGACGCCGCGATGCCAGCCTTCTCCGTCCACGACAATGCAGTAGGCGTCGCACAGCGCGGGATCGTCGGTGAAGCGCTCTTCCACGGCACGCAGGATTCTCCGCTCTTCTTCCTGGCGGTCGGAGTTGAGCTGGTCGAGTTTGGCGGCGAGTTCGCGGGCGCGGGCTGGATCTTTCACGCTGAACAACTCGATCACATCGCGAGCCACATCCATGCGCCCGGCGGCGTTGATGCGAGGCGCGATACGGAAACCGACCTCCCCGGAGGTGGGCGGGCGCTGGGCGGAAATCTGCGCCACTTCCAGCAGCGCTTTCAGTCCAGGATTGACGGCTTTACGCAGCGCATCCAGTCCCAACGACGCGAAGACGCGATTCTCCCCAGTGAGGGGCACAGCATCGGCAATGGTGGCGATCGCGACGATTTTCATAAACGACATCAAAAGTTTGTTTTGCAGGTTCGCGTCCAGGCGGCGCTGCATCAATCCCTGCGCCAGCTTGAATGCCACACCTGCGCCGCACAGCTGCTTGCAGGGATATTCGCAACCCTTCTGATTCGGATTGACCACCGCCAGAGCATTGGGCACGCCATCGGGACCGGGCAAGTGATGGTCGGTAACGATCAGGTCGACTCCGAGGCGCTGCGCGGTCTCCGCTGGGGCAAAGGCGCGGATGCCCATGTCCACGCTGACGATGAGACGAATGCCGGCCGACGCCGCACGCTCGATGACGTCGTCACGCATGTCGTAGCCTTCACGAATGCGGTGCGGCACATGGAAGTCCGCTGCGCCTCCGCAGAGCTCAATCGCCGTCTTCAGAATGATGACCGCCATGGTGCCGTCCACGTCATAGTCGCCGTAAATGAGAATGGGCTCTTTGTGTTCGATGGCGGCGTCGATGCGGTCGACGGCGGCGCGCAGCCCCTTCATGCGCTCCGGGGTGTGGAGATGGGAGAGTGAGGGCGAGAGAAACGTGCTGGCTGATTCTGGATCGGTGATGCCGCGGCGCACGAGCAGCGGTGCCAGGACATGCGCAGCGTGGGCGACGCCGCGAAGGGTGGGATCGGAGCGCAGCGCGGCGATCAGCGGGACGACCATCTCCTGATCAGTTGGCTTTTGAATCCAGCGCATAAAGAAGCGTTGTCATCCTGAGCGCGTTCTTTGCGCGAAGGATCTCTGTACTTCGACGCAGAATTGCACCGGGCCTTAGCTTCGCACAGGATGACAATAAGGAGCAGTTTACTACTGAAGGAGTTTCGCAGATTGGCGGCGGTCGAAACCGCCGAGCTGCGCTCGGCCCGGCCGGGTCTAAGACCCGGCCCCACACAACCAAAGACCCGGACTACAGAAACTAGTTCTCTTCGTCCTGGTCGGGTTCATCCATGGTGAGGCCACCGAATTCGTCGGATACTTCGAGCAGATGCTGGTAGCGGTCGTACCACTCGGTGCTGACTTCGCAGAGAAACATCGATCCCTGGTAGGCCCAGCCGAGCTGCAGGAATCCCACCTTGCCGTCATGGGCGCGGAGCCAGCGGGCATCTTCGACGTCATCGGCGTCAGTGAACTCCGAGTTGGTCAAGCGTTGCACCATCTCATCCAGTTCGGCGCGCTCCAGCGTCCAGGAGTGCATGGTGAGGAACGGAGCGCCCGCCGCCTTGGCCAGTTCCACGAAATCCTTCCAGCCGTCAGGATTGCCGGCCATTTCCCACATCACGCATTGCACTTCGTCGTAATCCACATAGCCGTGGAAGCGGCGCATGCCGTGGCCTTCGATGAAGGCAACCATGTCGTCTTTTACTGTAGTCAGATCGTCGGGAATGGGAGACATATTGGGGAAAACTCGTAAACTTTTATTGTATGCTGTTCGACCCTTCGTTGCCAGCACGAGACTCGCGATCAGTGGGCGGGTGTTGAGGCTGGAGTTGGCGCGGACATTAGGATGGCAAACATGCGATAGAACTTTTCTACGTCGAGGTCGAATTGGATTTCGACCCGCCGCGCGGCTGGCCTGAGCGGATCTTTGGCTGCCCAGGTAAGGGTGTTGCCGTAACCAGCGCCGCGGTCGAGGTCCACGGACATGTAGCGGGTCTCGCTCTTCGTAATCAGGGTTGGATCGATCCATGCGGCCGCGGCGAGTTCGTCCCACATAATGTCGGCACCCGGCGTGAGCATGGCGAAACGGGCGATGTAACGGGCCAGCGGAGTTCCGCTGGCCTCGATTTGCTTTACCAGCGCGGCCGTCATGTGGGTCTTGATGGAAATGTCGGTGGGCGTGCAGACAATTTTTTTCCAGGGCGCGCGCAGAACGATCTCCGCCGCGTCCGGATCGAACCAGAAGTTGAACTCGTGCCGGGGATTGTTCAGGAATTCGGGATTGTCGGTTTGCGGACTCAGGCTTCCCCCCATGAAGACGAGTTCCTGCGCCAGATGCGGGAACTGCGGGTCGAGCGAAATGGCGAGCGCGAGGTTGGTCATCGGTCCACCTTCGTAGATCGTCACTTCATGCGGATATTTGTGAACCATTTGAATCAGGAAATGGGCTGCGTCCTCGTCGGCGGGTTTTGTTGTGGGCTGGCCTTCCGGAAGTGGAGGCACGACCGAAGATTCATGCCACCAGCGGTCATCCCACGCGCCGGCATATGCGACCTTGCCGTAACGCTGCTGCCACAGTTGAGATTCGTCGCGGGTGCGGACCAACGGGAAGGCAGCGCCGGGCACGACCGGAATGTCCGTGCGGCCAATGATTTCCAGGAGGCGCAGAGTGTGCGCCACTTCCTCGTCGCGCCACTGATCTCCACTCACCACGGTGATGCCCAGCACTTCCACCTGCGGGGACTGAATCATGACCGCGAGCGTTTGCATGTTGCTGCCGCCGGGGCCGGAACAGTCTTCGTTGATGATGACCTTGCGGCGCGGCTGGGCGGAAGCAAGAGAACTACACAGCACAACGAACAACGCGGCCCCACTGATCCTGAAGCGTCCCATCACCTCTCCAAGCTTACGTTTCCACGGCAACTCGGGCTGGTAAAAAGCTGGGGCAGGCTGATTTGGTTCAGCCTGCCCCGAAGACGCATTTAGCCCGCCTAAAACTTGAGCTTGAGCGCGAATTGAATCAAGCGTGGGTTGTTCACCGTACCGGTGACAACGCCGAAAGTAGCGGTGGAGTTTATGTCTTGCTCTCCGGTACCTGAGCCACCCTGCAAATATAGCTGTGGGTGGTTGAACAGGTTGAAGAACTCAGCCCGGAACTGCAAATCCATACCCTCACGGAACGACAGCGGGAAATCCTTGATGATAGAGAAATCGGTGTTCACAAAACGAGGACCGTAAAGCGGTGCGCGGGGGGCAGTACCGAGTTGTCCGAGAGTAGCCGATTGAAAAGCGCAGGGATTGAACCAGTTTTTCAGGGTATGGATCTGCGTCGGGCAATTGGTACCGCCGGGTTCCGGACCAGGCTTGTTGGGATCACCCACCTGGTTCGGGCGAGAGTAAGTGTTGCCGTTATATGAGAAGAATGTCCCTGACGGGTTGCTGCTATCCACGACGAACAACGGGAATCCGGACGTGGCCCTCTCGATCAAATCGACCTGCCAATTTCCAAACACCGCGTTGGCAGCGCCTCCCCAGTCGCTGCCGAAATGCTTCCCCTTGCCGAAAGGCAGATCGTAAAGAATGCTGGCGGTAAAGCTGTCGTTCAGATTCAACTGCGACAACCCCCAGTCCAGCTTGGCGGTTCCGGGCAAGGGATAGTAGATCGCCCCCGGATTCGTACCCAAGCCATCCGGCATTCCGGAGTCGAAGGTGCGAGACCAAGTGTAGCCCAACAGAGCGTAGAGGCCGTGGCGGGAACTCTTGGTCTCCGCTTTTATCAGGAGGGCGTCATAACGGGCAGTGCCGACGCTGTTATTGCTGTCGACGCTTTGAAAGCCTGCTGCGTAAGGGAAATTCCCAAAACCGCAGCCCAGCGTGTAGTTGCTGCCAGTAACGTGATTTGGTTCGCCCGGGCATGCGCTTGGCTCATTGAGGTTTTCGTTCGCCTGGCTCACCAGGATGTGTGTGCTTTTCGAACCAGCATAGCCTGCCGTGAGGACGATGTTTCCAGGTAACTGGTGCTCGATGTTTAGGGTGTATTGCTGGACCATGCCCTGCTTGAAGTTGCGATTCTGCGACTGAATCGTTCCTGTGTACGTGGAAGGATTCACAGGCGAGCTATAAACAGCACCAGCCCCGCCGTCAACGGTCGTGGTAGAAGGCGTGCCGGGAGCCAGAAGGAAGCCACCCCCCAGTGCACCTACGTTGCTGCCGTAGCCAAACAAGAACGTTGGCGGATCGACTTCTGCGTAGTACGGCGGGTTCTGCCACAACCCCTGTCCACCCTGATTCCAGGCGGAGTCGTGGTAGATGGCGTATCCGGCGCGGATGGCAGTCTTGTCGGTGCCCATCGGCTTCCAGGAGAGTCCGATACGTGGCTCGAGGGCATTCTTCTGGAATTGAATGCCCACACGGCCGTCCGTCGTGACGCAGGTGGTGCAGCCCGTGAGGCCGGGGCTGCCGTTCGGGACGTACCATTTGAGCGTAGGAATATCGAAGTTCGATTGCCGATTTCCGATCTCAGTTTCGGGCGTTACCAGGGCCCAAGCCAATCCGAGATTCACCGTTAGATTGTTGGTTACGCGCCAGTCGTCCTGGACAAACGGGCGAATCAGTTTCCAACGGCGGCCGACCGTAGCGCCCAGGAATGTCTGATCGTGGGCCGCGAAAACGCCAAAGCTGCCCAAGAGCACGTCGGCGACGTCGTCGCCGGTTGCGGCCCCGGCCTCCACCGCGAACCCGTCCTGAAACGCATTGTTTCTCACGTTCATCTGGTTGGCGCGGTAGGTGGCGCCAAAACGAATATTGTGCTTGCCGCGGATCACATCCAGGGTGTCAGAGACTGAGTAGACGTTCGTTCCGCCCTGGTACGGTGCGTAGCCGCGATCGCCCAGGGACATGTAGCTGGACATCAGGAACGAAGTCATGCCGCAACTTACGCAATCCTTGCTGGATTGGTTCAGGCTGCCGGGGTAGCCGGTGATGGAGTCACAACCCGCTCCCAGATTAGCACCGAGAATTCCGATGTTCGCCGCCTCGCAGGAACCAGGCCGGAAGGAAAGGATGTGATTGAAAATCCGGCTGAATCCAGCAGTGAACTGGTTGATCATGTTCGCGGAAAAGACATGCTGCTCCGAAATGGCTACGTTCCGGCCGTGATTGTCGATGAGTTGGTTGCTTCCAAAGGCGTTAGTTTCTGCCCATCCCGGAGAGCCACCCGGGACGTAGTTTGTCGCCTGATCGTAGCTGAAACGCGCAAACACCGAATCCTTGCTGGAAAAGTTGTGATCCAGACGGATGTCGAACGTGCCTTCATTAAGCTTCCGCACCGGCTCGTTGACGTAGTTGAAGCCTGTGGCGGTTGCATTGGGCGCGGGGTAAAGCTGAATCACCTTAGCGCCCAGCGGATTCACGAGGGCCGCCGGGATGATGTTGCAATTCTGAGTCGCGCCCAGTACGAACGGTTGGCTTCCATTCACGGGCGTCTCGGGCGTACTGGTCCCGATGTTGCACTGGAATGGGACAGGAGAAGGAAGGGTGTGGCCAGGAAGAACTTGATGAGGAGTAAAGGGATTGATCAGTTGCAGGCCACCCACGTTGCCGCTGTAGTCGTAATTGCCATTTGCTTCAGGCTTCGTCATCGCGGTGGTTGGAACGAGACCTACGAACGGTATTCCGTGACGCTGCATTTTGGCTTGATAGTCCGTGAAGAAGAACGTCTTGTTCTTCTGGATTGGGCCGCCCAGCGAACCTCCGAACTGATTCAGATTGAATTTTTCGACGGACGTTGCGAAACGGCTGGCGGCATCCAGTTTCGTATTGCGGAAGAATTCGAATAACGAACCATGCAATTGATTCGATCCTGACTTCGTCGTAACCAGTACCGTGGGACCTGCGCGTTCCCCATATTCCGCGGAGTAGTTGTACTCGAGAACTTTAAATTCCTGGATGTCGTCGATCGAAGAGAAGATTGCAATCCCGCCTTCATCCAGTTGATTGTTGTCGTTGCCGTCGAGCAGCCAGTCGGTGCTCTGAGCACGCGAGCCACCGACAGAAAGCGAAAAGGAACCACGAGTGGAAGCTTCGCTGCTGGCGGCGCCATTGAAGAAACTGACCGGGCTGGTCTCTGCCGTCGTGCCCGGAGTTAGCGTCGCCAGTTGCACGAAATTTCGTCCATTCAAGGGAAGTTCCGCAACTTCCTCGGCGGTGATGACCTGACCAAGGGTGGGCGTTGTCGTCTCAACTGCGACTTCAGTCGCGTTCACCTCAACGTTGGTGCTCACGGACGCAGGTACGAGTTTGAAGTCGAGTTCGCGATGTTCGTCGATCTGCAAGCGGATGTTCTTCGCTTCGGAAGCCTTGAATCCTGTGGCTTCCACTTTAATCGCGTAATCACCAACGCCGAGCAAGGGAACGAGGTAGTGCCCCGTATCGTCGGTCTTCGATTCGCGAGAGGCGTTCGTGGCCTGGGCAATCACCGTTACCTTGGCGCCGGCGACTACCGCTCCCGAGTTGTCCGTAACCGTGCCCGAGAAACTCCCGGTTGCCTGGCCGTGCAGGAGAGAGCTGAACAGACATGCCAAAGAACAGAGAATCAACGCGAGGCGGGTCTTCTTACTGAACATTTCTGAACCCCTTTCGGTGGTTGCACGGCACAAAGAAAAAGACCCTCCCCTTTCCGAGAAGAAGGCGGGAGGTCCCCAGACCGCAGACACGGCTTATAAATTGTCGCTCACCGGGAAGTCAAGAGGTTTCGTAGTAGAAAAGGACTGAGCGATGCCATTCTTTTGCATTCAGGTGATGCGGAAAATCGCTTCGTTGTTGATTGTTGAGAATTCGCGTAGTGGCGAAGCTGAACCAAGGGCCCTGTTGACCTAGATCACATCATCATCAGTTCAGAGCTGGCGGTGAAGACACTCGGAGTCGAAGCGAGCGCGGTCATAAAAGGATTTCTGCGTTCCCACACCTGTGGTGGACAAGGCTGCGTAAAGATTGGCGCGGCGAACCGCTTCCCTTTCGGGCATTCCCTCGCCAAGAAACACGGCGAAGCTGCCGATGAAAGCATCGCCAGCTCCGGTGCTGTCAATGGCGTTGACCGCGAATGGTGGCACGTGTTCGCTGCCGTCGCGGCTTGCGAGAAGAGATCCATTCGCTCCCAGCGTGATGATCACGCGGCGAATACCGCTGGCCACCAGTTTTTCGGCGCACTTCTTCGCGTCTTCAACATTCTTCACCGAGCATCCGGTAATCGTCTCCGCTTCACTTTCGTTAGGGACGAAGTAGTCGAGGCCCTTCAGCGCTTTCAAGTCGACAGGCTGCGCGGGCGCGGGATTTAGAATGCAGCGGACACCGTGCTTACGCGCGAACTCGATCGTGTAATAAACAGTCTGCAGTGGAATCTCGAACTGCAGCACGATGCAGTCCGCAGCCTTCAAGGTCTCAGCCGCAGCGTCAACATCGGCGGGCTTGAGTGCATCGTTCGCTCCTTTCACCACCAGAATGCGGTTCTGGCCGTTGGGCTCGACGAAGATAGGCGCGACGCCGCTCGACAGCCCCTCGACCTGCTTCACGTGAGTGGAATCGATTCCCTGCTTGCGGAAATTTTCGATGGTCGCGGGACCGAACAGGTCGCTTCCCACGCGCGCGACCATAAAAACCTCCGCGCCACATAAACGCGCCGCCACGGCCTGATTCGCGCCCTTGCCGCCGAAGCCGAGATCGAATTTCTGTCCGAAAATGGTTTCGCCGGGCTTGGGGAATTGATTCGTGAAGGTCGTCAGGTCAATGTTGGCGCTGCCAACTACTGCAATCCTTGGGCGCTTCGCCATAGTCGTCGCATTGTCTCCGAAAGCTTGAGGAAGGCCGAGTCTATTCAGCGCACCCGGAACGTGTCAACGGCATGGCGCACTCGACGATGGAGGGAGCGCAGTTTCTGCTATAGTTTCGTTCCTCGATCATTAACGCTTTGGATAATTAAGTTCAGGCTCGTTGAGTTCCGGAATCAGTTCTGGATCGTTACTTTTCTGGGAGGATCCCATGCCCCGCAATGTCCGCTGTGCCTTGATTCAAGCCAGCAACGCGATCTCGACCGAACGCCCCCTGGCGCAGATCAGGAAGGCGATGATCGACAAGCACCTGAAACTGATCGAACAGGCGGCGCGCAAGAAGACCCAGGTCCTCTGCCTGCAGGAACTTTTCTACGGACCGTATTTTTGTGCCGAGCAAAACGCGCGCTGGTACGAACTGACCGAACGGGTGCCCGACGGCCCGACCACGCGACTCATGCAGAAGGTCGCGGCGAAGCATCGCATGGTGATCGTGGTCCCGGTCTACGAAGAGCAGATGCCGGGCGTTTATTTCAACACCGCCGCCGTCATCGACGCTGACGGCCGTTATCTTGGCAAGTATCGCAAGCATCACATTCCGCACTGCCATCCCGGATTCTGGGAAAAGTTTTATTTCACTCCCGGCGATCTCGGTTATCCGGTGTTTGAAACCAAGTACGCGCGCGTGGGCGTGTATATCTGCTACGACCGCCATTTTCCGGAAGGCGCACGCATCCTCGGATTGAACGGCGCCGAAATCGTGTTCAATCCTTCCGCCACTGTTGCAGGGCTCTCGGAATATTTGTGGGAACTCGAACAGCCTGCACACGCCGTGGCCAACGGCTACTTTGTAGGAGCGATCAATCGCGTGGGCACCGAAAAACCGTGGAGCATCGGCGAATTCTACGGCAAGAGTTATTTCTGCAATCCGCGGGGGAAGATTATCGCGCAGGCCAGCCGCGACAAAGACGAAATTGTGGTCGCCGATCTCGACCTCGACATGATCGCCGAAGTCCGCAAGGTTTGGCAGTTCTTCCGGGACCGCCGGCCGGAAACCTACGGCCTCCTGACGACGCAGAGCGGAGCATCTGCCGCCGCGGACTGAGGTGTGAGCTGCAGCGTTGCCGATGAACCCAGAGCCCATGACGATCCCGGACCCCACTCCACTCCGCGCACGCATCGAATCCAGCCCCCTGTACAACGAGGACCTGGCGCCGGCAAACGCCGAGCGCCGGCACTGGGGTACGTACAACTTCGCAGCGCTGTGGATCTCGATGTCGGTGAACATTCTCACCTACATGCTGGCTGCGAGTTTGATTCAAGGGGGGATGAACTGGAAGCAGGCGGTCGCGACCATTTTTCTGGGCAACGTAATCGTGCTGGCTCCCATGCTGCTGAATTCGCATCCCGGAGCGAAATATGGGATCCCGTTTCCGGTTCTAGCTCGCGCTTCGTTTGGCGTGCTAGGCGCGAATGTTGCCGCAATTCTGCGCGCGCTGGTTGCGTGTGGATGGTTCGGGATTCAGGCGTGGATCGGCGGCGAGGCCATCAGCACATTGCTGGCGACGCTCGCTCCTAGTTGGAAAAACTTTTCCTACGGCCCGGCGGTCTGCTTCTTTCTTTTCTGGCTGATCAACCTCGCGGTCGTGCTCAAGGGAATCGAATACATCCGAGTTCTGCAAGGCATCAGCGCGCCCGTTTTACTCGGTGTTGGATTACTTCTGTTGGGCTGGGCCTATCACGCGGCCGGTGGCTTCGGCCCCATGTTCTCCGTGCCCTCGCGGTTCACCACGTTTCCTGACTTCCTCAAGTTCCTGATTCCCGCGCTCAACGGTACCGTCGGCTTCTGGGCGACGGTGTCGCTGAACATTCCAGACTTCACGCGGTTCGCGCGCAATCAGCGGGAGCAAGTAATCGGTCAGGCCTTGGCCTTGCCCGCGACGATGACGCTATACGCCTTCGTCGGGATCGTTGTCACCTCGGCGACGGTCGTCATCTACGGAACTGCGATCTGGGATCCCGTGCAACTGCTCAGCCGCTTCCATTCGCCCGTGGCGGTAGTAATCTCGCTGGTCGCGATTCTGCTGGCCACACTCAATGTGAACATCGGCGCTAATGTCGTTTCCCCCGCGAATGATTTTTCGAATCTCTGGCCACGCAGGATCAGCTTTCGCACGGGTGGCGTTATCACCTGTTTCATGGGGATCGCGCTGATGCCGTGGAAACTGCTCTCCAGCTACGGAACATTCATTTTCGGATGGCTGGGCGGATATGCCGCTTTTCTAGGGCCTGTGGCGGGAATCATGATCTGCGATTACTTCGTCATCCGGCGGCGAGTTTTGCAGGTGGACGACCTGTATCTTCGGGGCGGACTCTACGAATACTGGAGTGGCTTCAACTGGTGCGCGGTGATCGCGCTGGCGCTGGGAGCGGGCACCGCACTCGCCGGGCTCGTGGTTCCATCCATGCGCGTGCTGTATGACTATTCGTGGTTCGTCGGCTTCGCGGTTTCCTTCGTGGCTTACTACGCGATGATGAAGGTTCAGCGCCAGGCCGCCATTGCTCCACAGGAATCCGCTTAACTCGCGGCTACGCCTTTCTTGCCTTCAGGAACTCAGGAAGGATGTCGCGCTGGTAGATATCGAGCGTCTGCTCTTCATCTCCGCACATCAGGTAAATATTGAACTGAGTGACGCCGACCGCAGCGAGCGCGCGCAATTTTTCGCGATGAACCTCGGCTGGCCCAACCAGGCAGAAGCGGTCGATCACTTCGTCGGAAACGAAATCTGCGTTGTCGCTGCCGACCTCGCAATGGTGCTGGTAGTCATAGTGGCCGCGATCCTGCACGAACGAAGTCAGCGCTGGAGGCAGATCTTCGGGCTTGTATTGCCGGATCAGGTCCATCACATGATTCGAGACCAGAGCGGGGAACCATCGCACTCGCTCGCGAGCTACACTCAAATCATGCGAAACCCACACTGGTGCGGCGGACATAACTTCGATACGACTTGGATCCCGTCCCGCTGCGCGAGCGCCTTCTTTCACAAAACCCATACACCACGCAATTAAAGCCGGATCGGCAAACTGCAGGATGATGCCGTCGGCCACTCGCCCGGCCATATGCAGCACTTTGGGGCCGTATCCAGCAATCCAAACTCGCGGAGAATCTTTCGCCCAGCTGAGGCGGGTCGGTTGCCCGTCGTGCTGCACTTCCTTGCCGGAGGTAAGATCGCGGAACTCCGCAACTGCGGCTTCCAACTGCGACCAGCTGACAGGCTTTTTGCCCATCACGCGCCGCGAGCTGTCGCCACGGCCGATGCCGAGTTCCATCCGTCCGCCCGAAATCAGATTAAGAGTTGCGAACAAGCTGGCAGTCACGGTCAGGTCACGAGTCGCAGGATTCGTCACGCACGTGCCCAGGTGCATACGCTGCGTGTTCGTCGCCATCAAGGTCAGCAGAGGATACGGTTCCTTCCACAAAACGTGGGAATCGAAAATCCAGCCGTATCCAAATCCGGCGCCCTCCGCCTGCCTCGTCAGGCCTACGATGCGTTCGATCGAGATGTCAGGTTTCAATGCGATGCCGAATTGCATGGCCGGTCCCTTCCGTGGAGAAATTGTTCAGGAGCTGATTGTGACAGCTGATGTGAATAACTGGTGTGAACAGCCAGTACGAACAGCCAGCACGAACAACTAAAGTCCGGCAGTTTAGCATAGAATTCTTCTCTCATCTCGGCCAGAGTCGCGGTGCGAGCCGACGGAGGACTCGATGGGTTTCGACACGATTATCAGAAACGGTTCTGTGGTGACGGCAACCGACACCTACACGGCAGACATTGCCATTGCGAACGGTAAGGTCACGGCTATTGGAACGGATCTCCCGGCGCAGAACGCCAGCAGGATTCTGGACGCGTCGGGCAAACTCGTCCTGCCCGGCGGAATCGATGTTCACACTCACCTCGACATGCCCTTCGGCGGTACGACCAGTGCTGACGACTTTGAAACGGGCACGCGGGCTGCGGCTTTCGGTGGCACAACCACTCTGATTGACTTTGCCATTCAATACAAAGGCCAGCCATTGCGCCAGGCCTTCGACACCTGGATGAGCAAGGCTGCGGGCAAAGCCACGTGCGATTACGCGTTTCACTGCATCGTGACCGACGTCTCTGGCGGGCAACTTTCTGAAATGAACGATCTCGTGCACGAAGGCGTAACCAGCTTCAAGCTTTTCATGGCCTATCCGGGCGTTTTCATGCTCGACGATGGCAGCATTTTCAAGGCGCTGCAAACAACCTCCAAGAACGGTGGAATGGTTTGCATGCACGCGGAAAACGGGAGCGCGATTGACGTCATCGTGCAGCAGGCTTTGGCTGAGGGTAAACGAGCGCCCAGGTATCACGCACTCACTCGTCCTACTACCGCAGAGGCCGAGGCCGTGGGACGCGCCATTGCGCTCGCCGAGATGGCGGGCGCGCCCATCTACATCGTTCACTTGAGTTGCAATGAGGCACTCGAGAAAATTCGGGAAGCCCGCGATCGCGGACTTCCCGTCTACGCCGAAACCTGTCCCCAGTACCTGTATCTGTCCCTTGAGAACATGGATGCTCCCGGTTTTGAAGGAGCGAAGTACGTGTTCACTCCGCCGCTGCGCGAGAAGTGGCACCAGGAAAAGCTGTGGCAGGGCCTGAAGCACGATCATCTGCAGGTTGTCTCTACGGACCACTGCCCGTTCTGTTTTAAGGAGCAAAAAGAAATGGGTCGCGACGATTTCACGAAAATCCCGAACGGAGGGCCGGGCGTGGAGCACCGCATGAGCCTGATCTTCTCTGGCGGCGTGGCCAGCGGACGCTTCAATGCGAACCGCTTTGTGGAACTGGTATCGACAACACCCGCCAAGTTGTTCGGCCTTTACCCGCGCAAGGGCACGATCGCTGTCGGCAGCGATGCGGACCTTGTGATTTTCGATCCCAAGCGCAAGCACACCATCAGCGCCAAGACTCACCATATGCGCGTCGATTACTCGATGTTTGAGGGCATCCAGGTCACGGGCATGCCCGATGTCGTTCTTTCGCGAGGCGAGGTTGTGGTGGAAGGCGAAAAGTTCCTGGGACGCGCGGGACGGGGAGAATTTCTGCGACGAGCAACTTATGCGCAGGTAAACGGCTAGATCGTCGGCAATCTCGCTTGTGGCTTCTAGACTTGTGGCTTCTAGAGAAGAAGAGTACAGTTACACACTTTCCAAGGGAGAACGCGATGTTCACGCCGCCGAGTCTGACGATCGCGCTGTTGATGATGATTACCAGCGCCATCTGCTGGGGTTCGTGGGCTAACACCTATAAGGGCGTCAAGAATTATCGTTTCGAACTTTTTTATTGGGACTACGCGATCGGCATTTTTCTGATTTCTCTGATCCTGGCCTTCACGATGGGGAGCAGCGGCCACGACGCCTCCAGTTTCGTGAATAACGTGCAGGCCGCGGACACTTCCAACATCGTCTCCACTCTTGTCGGCGGAGCTATTTTCAATCTGGCGAATCTCCTGCTCGTGGCCGCAATCGATATGGCGGGACTGGCGGTCGCCTTCCCGGTGTCGATTGGAATCGCACTGGTGGTGGGGGTTGTCTTGAGCTACGCGCTGCAGCCCAAGGGCAACGCGATGTTCCTGGCGATCGGTGTCGCGTGCGCCCTCATTGCCGTGATCCTCGATGGCAAAGCGTATGGAAGTCTCGCCAGCGCCGGCCGATCAGTGTCGCGGAAGAGCATCGTCACGTGCGTCGTTTCCGGAGTGCTGATGGGCCTCTGGGCGCCTTTCGTGACCCGCTCGATGACCCACGTCACCGAGAAAGGCACGCCGCTCGGACCATACAGTGTTGCCGTTTTTCTCACCCTCGGGGCGCTGCTTTCATGTTTCATTTGGAATATTTATTTCATGAAGAAGCCACTCGTCGGCGAGCCGGTGAATTTCAGCGGTTTCTTCAGCGGACCGCCTTCGGGGCACTTGCTCGGACTCGCGGGCGGAGTGATATGGGGCACGGGTATGGTTTTCAATCTCGTGGCCGCAAGCTTTACCGGAGTAGCGATTTCGTATGCGATCGGCCAATCAGCCCCAATGGTCGCGGCCTTGTGGGGAGTGTTGGCGTGGAAAGAATTTGCGGGCTCGGGTAAGAGCGCCAAGATTTATCTTGCTCTCATGTTCGTGTTCTACGGACTGGCAATTCTGTTGGTCGCGCGCGCCAACGGCTGATTGATTTCAAAACCAACGCCGTCTACAGCAACATTCCGGCAATCGACGCCGACATCAGGTTCGCCATCGTCCCCGCCAGCATGGCGCGGACGCCAAGCCGAGCCAGTTCACCCCTCTTGTTCGGTGCCAGCGCGCCAATGCCGCCGATCTGGATTCCAATTGAACTAAGATTCGCGAAGCCGCAAAGTGCAAAGGTTGCAATGGTGACCGAGCGCGGATCGAGCGCGGCTTTCTGTGCTCCCAGCATGGAGAATGCCACCAGTTCGTTTAACACCATGCGCGTACCAAGGAGGTTACCGATGATGCGGCAGTCGTGCCGGGGAATGCCGATCACCCACGCGATGGGCGAAAAGAGTACGCCAAATATTTGCTCCAAACTCTCAGGGAACCACGCGATGTAATGATGGATGCCGCCGAAAATGCCGTTTACTAACGCGATCAACGCCAGAAATGAAATCAGCATTGCGGCGATGTTGAGCGCCAGGTGCAAACCGTCGGTGGTGCCCCGGGAAATTGCTCCTAGCAGGTTCTCTTCTTTCTCTGACTTCTCTTCGTCAGCGCTCATCACGACTCGTCCGGCAGTTTTTGCCTGTTCGGTTTCCGGAACGAGCATCTTCGCCATCAGCAGTGTTCCCGGCGCTGTCATGATGACCGCGCTGAGCAAGTGTTTCGGGTCAATGCCAAATGATATGTAAGCGGCCATAATTCCGCCGGAAACGTGAGCCATGCCGCTGGTCATCACGGTCATCAGTTCCGAACGCGTCAGGTCCGGCAGAAAGGGGCGGATGGTCAGCGGCGCCTCGGTTTGCCCCATGAAAATACTGGCTGCCACATTCAAGGATTCGGCACCGCTCGCTCCCATCACGCGAGTCATGACCCAGGCAAACACTTTGATGATGATTTGCATGACTCCGAAGTGATACAGCACGGCAAAGAAGGCCGCAATGAAGATGACGGTTGGCAACACGCCGAAGGCGAAGTACCCGAGTTGCGATCCCGGCTTCGCCAGGTCGCCAAAGACGAAGTGCGATCCCGCGTATGCGTAACTCAGCAGTTTCGTCACGCCGTCTCCTGCTTTCTGAAACGCAAGCCGTCCGTAGTCACTCTTAAGCACAAAGAACGCGAAGACGAACTGGAGGCCCAGGCCCCACGCGACGGTTTTCAACCGAATGGCGCGGCGGTTGGTGGAGAAAACATAGGCCAAGCCCAGCATCGTCAACAGGCCAAGAATTCCCGTGAATCGTCCCATTCAGTTTTTCTCCCCGAATTTTCCGATGACTCTGTGAATGAGCGCGCGCTTGGTCGACGGCGCTGCTTCCGTTACCTCGCAGCTCACCTCAATCAGTTGCCGGGCCCGCGCCATCAGCGCGTCAGCGTTATAGTAAATCGTGGCGAGAGGCTCGCCGACGGCGACTCGATCTCCGACTTTCTTGTGCAGCACAATCCCCACGGCAGGATCGACGGAATCTTCCTTGCGCTCGCGCCCACCCCCGAGAATCACGCAAGCGGTACCAATCTGTTCGCACTGCATCGCGGCGAGATATCCAGCCTTCGCGCTTGGAACTTGCATGGTGGAACGAGCCTGGGGCAGCCGCTTGTCGTCATCGATGACCCGCGGATCACCGCCTTGCAGTTCTACCATCTGGCGGAATTTTTCCAGCGCTTTGCCGGACGAAATTAGTTTCACACTCTGCTGCTTCCCTTCGGCGACCGTCTTAGAGACCCCGCCCAGATGCAGCATCCATCCCGCCAGTTCCAGGCAGAGTTCACGCAAATCTTCCGGGCCGGCGCCGCGCAAGACCTCTACGACTTCGACAACTTCCAGCGCGTTGCCAATCATGTTTCCCAGTGGCTGATCCATATCCGTGATCAGCGCGACGACCCGTTTTCCCATCCGTTCTCCGGTCTCAACCATCAGCTCGGCGAGGAAAGCCGCGTCCTTCTCGTTTTTCATGAAGGCGCCAGACCCAGTCTTCACGTCGAGCACCAGTGCGTCGATGCCTTCCGCCAGTTTCTTGCTCATGATGGAAGCGCAAATCAGATATGGACTCTCCACTGTGCCGGTGACGTCGCGCAGTGCGTACAGCTTGCGATCAGCCGGCGCAATTTCCGCCGTCTGCCCGATCATCGCGCATCCGCAGATTTCGAGGACGCGGCGGAACTGTGCCACGGAAAGATTCACGTTGAAGCCGGGAATCGATTCCAACTTGTCGAGCGTTCCGCCGGTGTGCCCAAGGCCGCGCCCGCTGATCATCGGAACTGCAACGCCGGCTGCAGCCGCCAGCGGAGCCAGCACTAGAGAAGTCTTATCGCCGACGCCGCCGGTGGAATGCTTGTCGACCTTTCTATGCGGCAACGAGGAAAGGTCCAGCACATCGCCGGAATGCAGCATCGCATCCGTAAGGGCTGCGGTCTCGGGGCGCGTCATACCTTTCAACACCACAGCCATCAGCCACGCCGACACTTGATAATCTGGAATCTCGCCCTTGGTGTAGGCGCTGACCAGGCCTTCGATCTCCGCTCGCGACAGCTCAACGCCATCCCTCTTTTTGCGGATCACATCAATCGCGCGGAACGTTTGCGGCGCCCTCGGCTGGCTCACTGTAAGCGGAATCCTTCCGGAAGAAGTTCGGTGATGTGCGCTTGCTTCGGTCCGGCAGCGCCCTGGAAGAAGATGGTCGCGTCGGGGCCGAATTCGTAGATCACCTGGCGGCACGCCCCGCATGGCGAACACGCGCCACCATGATCGTTGGTGATAGCCACCGCCTGAATCCGAATTTTGGGGCCCAACTGGGCGACTGCAGAGAAAATCGCAGTTCGCTCTGCGCAATTGGTCATTCCGTAGGAGGCGTTTTCGACATTGCAGCCGGAAAAGATTTCCCCGTTGGTCAGCAGGATGGCTGCTCCCACGTGGAAGTTCGAGTACGGAGCATGCGCATTCTTCATCACCTTGATGGCCGCTTGCTCCAGCTTCTTCCGCATGTTGACGGAGACCGTCTTCTTGGGCATAGAGAAATTTGGGTTTGCCGTGCAGGCGAATTAGCTCCCTGAATCCGCCGAATCGTGCGTCATTGTAAACCCTCGTCGATGATTCTGGGCTATTTCTTGCTGCGGATCACGGGCACAGCGAAACCGGAGGAATCAAATTCGCCTTGTAACATTGCCTAACGTACAATTGCAACCCATGGAATCAGCTCGTGTCGGGCCGCGCGGGCATGCACCGAATGGACTCGCATTCTCATCGAATGTTCTAGAAGGTAAAGCTGCAATGTCCGTCGATCACCGCTATAGCGACCTCTTGCGCAAATCGCAAAGCGACGGCGCCCCCGTCGAGCAAAGCCCCGCGAGCGCAATCGCCACGCTCGCCGGACGCCCGCTCCTCTCGAACTCGGGGATTCCTCTCGATCTGAATTGGCTGCAGGAAGTTCGGGTGAATACGAGTGCCGTGGAACGCCGCGCCCAGACGCAGGTGGCGCGCCGAACGGTCAAGAAAGAATGGCAGGCCGCGTGGCTTCTGCGCGCGATCTCCTGCATGGATCTGACCACACTCTCAGGCGATGACACAGAGGAACGCGTGCGACGATTGTGCGCGAAGGCGCGACAGCCCATCCAGCAGGATCTCGTACAGAAACTCGGTATCGAGGAACTCGGCATTAAAGTGGGAGCGGTTTGCGTCTATCACACTTTCATCGAGACCGCTCTTCACGCGCTCGAGGGAAGCGGAATTCACGTTGCGGCAGTCTCCACCGGATTTCCCGCGGGCCTGTCACCGCTCGCCGAGCGCGTCGCTGAAATTCGCCGGTCGGTGGAGGCAGGGGCGCATGAGATTGATGTGGTCATTACACGCGCTCATGTTTTCGGCGGGCGCTGGCAGGCCCTTTACGACGAAGTTGCGACGTTCAAGCAGGCTTGCGGCGCGGCTCACATGAAGGTCATTCTGGGCACCGGCGATCTGCTGACATTCCGCAACGTCGCGCGGGCCAGCTTTGTTGCCATGATGGCGGGCGCTGACTTCATCAAAACCTCGACGGGGAAGGAACCGACCAACGCTACGCTGCCCGTAAGCCTCGTCATGGTTCGCGCTATCCGTGAATATGCGCAGCAAACCGGAATGGCGGTTGGCTTCAAGCCGGCCGGCGGGATTCGCACCGCCAAACAATCTCTCGACTGGCTGGCCATGATGAAAGAGGAACTCGGGCTGTCGTGGACGCGTGCAGAGTTGTTCCGCTTCGGCGCGAGTGGTTTGCTGGGAGACATCGAGCGGCAATTGGAGCATTATGCAACCGGACGCTACTCCGCAGAATATCGCCATCCGATTGCGTAGCAGCACAGTGCGCGAAGAGGGTGTGATCAAACAAGAACAAGCGAGCCGAACCCAATGAGCATTGCGGAAAAATTTGTCACGATGGAGTACGGTCCCGCTCCCGAAGATCCCAAAGAAGCGGGAGCATGGCTGGAGCGTCACGGCCAGCGCTTTGGACTGTTCATCGGCGGAATGTGGCAACCGCCCGCGGCGGGAGAATATTTTGACACGATCGATCCCTCGAATGGCGAGAAGTTGGCTGCGGTCGCGCAGGGTGGTGTCGCCGATATTGACGCTGCGGTCCGAGCGGCGCGCGCGGCCTCTCCAAAATGGCGGGGCCTCGCTCCACATGCCCGGGCTCGCTATCTATACGCGCTGGCGCGGCTGGTGCAAAAGCACTCTCGGCTTCTCGCGGTTCTTGAAACCATGGACAACGGCAAGCCCATCCGCGAAAGCCGCGACATCGACATTCCGCTGGTGGCGCGGCATTTCTACTATCACGCTGGTTGGGCGCAGTTGGTCGAACAAGAGTTCCCCGACTACGAGCCTTGCGGAGTCGTCGGTCAGATTATTCCATGGAATTTTCCTCTTCTCATGTTGGCATGGAAAATCGCGCCGGCGTTGGCCACGGGCAACACAGTGGTCTTGAAACCCGCTGAGTTCACCCCGCTCACTGCGCTGCTGTTCGCGGAACTTTGCCAGGAAGCGGGATTGCCCGAAGGAGTCGTCAACATCGTGACCGGAGATGGCCGAACCGGCGAGGCGTTGGTGAAACATCCTGACGTCGACAAGATTGCGTTCACCGGGTCGACGGAAGTCGGACGCGCCATCCGCAGCGCGACTGCCGCCAGCCACAAACGACTCTCCCTGGAACTCGGCGGCAAGTCTCCGTTCATCATCTTCGAAGATGCGGACCTCGACAGCGCGGTTGAGGGTCTCGTCGACGGAATCTGGTTCAACCAGGGGCAGGTATGCTGCGCGGGCTCGCGCCTCCTGATGCAAGAGAGCATCGCCGAGCCGTTGATCGCAAAGATTCGCGACCGCATGAGCAGTTTGCGCATCGGTCCGCCGCTCGACAAAGCGATTGATATCGGCGCTATCGTGGCGCGCGTGCAACTGGACCGCATCGAGCGCATGGTGGCGCAGGGAGTCGCGGACGGTGCGACCTGCTGGCAACCGCAAGTTGTGCTGCCTTCGCGGGGTTTCTATTATCCGCCGACCCTTCTCAGTAATGTGCATCCCACGTCGATCGTTGCGCAGCAGGAAATCTTTGGTCCCGTACTTGCTGCGATGACATTCCGCACGCCGAAGGAAGCGGTTGAGTTGGCCAACAACACGGTTTATGGCCTGGCGTCATGCGTGTGGAGTGAGAACATCAACGTCGCGCTGCATGTGGCCGCGCAACTCAAGGCCGGCGTGGTATGGGTGAATTGCACGAATCTGTTCGACGCGGCCTGCGGATTTGGCGGCTACCGCGAGAGCGGATACGGCCGCGAAGGCGGCCGCGAAGGCTTGCTCGAGTACATGGAACCCGCGTGGTTCAAGCACGCTCAGGTGCTGCCGCCCGCCAAGGCTCTCGCCACTGCACAAGTACCGGGACAAGCCGAAGAGCGACCCGATGCAAGCACTCCTGCGATCGACCGCACCGTCAAGCTCTACATTGGCGGCAAGCAGGCACGCCCCGACTCCGGCTACAGCATGGAAGTGCGCTCGCCCGACGGACGGCTGTTAGGCGAAGCTCCTTTGGGTAATCGCAAAGACATTCGCAATGCGGTTGAGGCGGCCCGCAAGGCGGAATCATGGGCGAGGGCTACGGCTCACAATCGTGCGCAAATTCTGTACTACTGCGCGGAAAACCTTGCTCAGCGCCAGAGCGAGATTGTCCCTCGACTCGCCGCGGCTGTGGGCGAGAAGCAAGCCTCGGCCGAAGTCGAACTTGGAATCGCGCGCATCTTTTCGTATGCCGCGTGGGCCGACAAGTTCGACGGCGCGGTGCACAATCCGCCGTTTCGCAATATTTCAATCGCGATGAACGAGGCGATAGGGACAGTTGGTGTGATCTGCCCCGCGGAAGCGCCGCTGCTGGGCTTCCTGTCGCTCGTACTGCCGCTGCTCGCTGTGGGCAATACAGTGATTGCAGTTCCTTCGGAAAAGTACCCGCTTATCACCGGTGATCTCTACCAACTTTTCGACACGAGTGATTTGCCAGGCGGGGCCATCAACATTGTGACGGGCTATGCGTCGCAACTGCTGAAGACATTGGCCGAACATGACGACGTTGATGGCATTTGGTGCTACGGAGACGAAGCGACGGTGTCGGCCGCGAAGGCGATGTCCACCGGCAACTTGAAGCAGGTCTGGACCAACGAAGGCCGAGCCATCGATTGGTTCAACCCGAAATTGGCGGAAGGCCGCTGGTTCCTCGAGCATGCCACGCAGGTGAAGAACATCTGGGTCCCGTACGGCGAGTAGCCCGCGCCAACAATTCAGGCACAGGTGGAGTTCAAGTTTGCGAACAGGGCACGCAGCTTTTGTGCGTCCAGCCTTCCGTCGGTACGAACGCCCGTGCAAACGTCGAGGGCGAACGGTCCGACTTCCTCCACGGCTTGCCGTACGTTTTCCGGTCTGAGTCCGCCGGCCAGGAAGAGTGGGATCGCAATCTGTTCGCGAATCTTGCGGCTCAGAGCCCAATCGTGCCGCCGTCCGGTTCCGCCCAACTCTTTCGTTGCGAGCGCGGGATTTCCGGAGTCCACCAAGATCGCGTCAACGTGTTCTGCTGCGAGAATTGCTTCTTCCACCGACTCCTCTCCCACGACATGGATGACCTGCACCATCGAAATGCCCGGCAGCTTTCGCCGTAAGTCATCGTAGGAGCCGTGCGTCAGGCGATCCACAATTTGAATCGTATTCGTGCGGCAGCGGCGCTGCTGCTCGATGATGCTTTTCACGTCCTGCCGAGACGTTAGCAAAAAGGAGGCGATGGGCGGAGGCACGCGCGCCGCGATTTCCGCGATCCGATCTTCCGGTATCACACCCGGCCCGCTGGGCATCGCGGAAACCAGGCCCAGCGCGGCGGCGCCGTGCTCAATCGCCAGCATCGCCTCCTCGGAGCTGGAAATGCAACAGATCTTGACCCGCGGTCGCTTCGTCGCTTCCATTGCCGAGGATTATCCGACAGCCACCCCTATCCGGGCTAGGACCATTGCATTTGTTTCGGTCCGGCGCTAGCATACCTCGGTCCGCTTTCATTCGTCCGGCATGATTCTCGCTTGCATGTAGTAGTTTGACCATGTTCGTCAGACCAAGGAGGACGTATGGGCATTGCAGTTTCCCCGCAGATTCATCCGCAGGTCGCGGAGTTCATCGACAAACCACGGAAGATGCTGATCAACGGCAGGTGGGTGAACGCCGCCTCAGGAAAAACTTTCCCCACTTACAATCCCGCCACTGGTGAGGTTCTCGCTCAGGTCGCGGAAGGCGATCGCGAAGACATCAATCAAGCCGTGAAGGCCGCCCGCAACGCGTTTGACAACGGCCCCTGGCGCCGCATGACCGCGTCCGAGCGCGGCCGTCTTATCTGGAAGCTCGCCGACCTGCTCGAGAAGCATACCGAGGAGTTCGGTTACATTGAGAGTCTCGACAATGGCAAACCACTCAACATTGCCAAAGCCGCCGACGTCCCGCTGGCTGTTGATTTATTCCGCTACATGGCGGGGTGGGCGACCAAGATCGAGGGCAACACCATTCCGCTCTCGGTCCCGTACACGCCCGGCGCGAAATATCTGGCGTACACGCTGCGCGAACCGGTCGGAGTTGTCGGGCAAATCATCCCATGGAATTTCCCGCTTCTGATGGCTGCGTGGAAACTTGGTCCTGCGCTGGCCACGGGTTGCACGGTGGTGCTGAAACCGGCCGAGCAGACGCCGCTCTCCGCGCTGCGTCTGGGCGATCTGATCATGGAAGCCGGCTTCCCCGAAGGCGTAGTCAATATCGTCCCGGGCTTCGGTGAGACTGCAGGGGCCGCGCTGGCCGCGCACCCCGACGTGGATAAAATCGCCTTCACCGGATCGACCGAGGTCGGCAAGCTGATCGTCCATGCCGCCACGGGCAACCTCAAGAAAGTCTCTCTGGAGTTGGGCGGAAAGTCTCCAAACGTGGTCTTCAAAGACGCCGATCTCGAGACCGCCATCCCAGGCGCTGCCAGCGCCATCTTCTTCAACCACGGCCAGTGCTGCTGTGCCGGTTCACGGTTGTACGTCGAGAAATCGGTTTACGACCAGGTCGTTGAAGGAGTCGCCGAGCATGCCCGAAACATTAAAGTCGGTTCGGGCCTCGATCCGGACTCTCAGATGGGTCCGCTGGTTTCACAAGAGCAAATGGATCGTGTGTGTGGATACCTGGAGTCCGGATTCTCCGAAGGCGCAAAGGCTGTCGCCGGAGGCCACAAGGCCGGCGATCGCGGATACTTTGTCGAACCCACGGTGCTCGTGGACACGCGCGAAAACATGAAAGTCGTGCGAGAAGAAATCTTCGGACCGGTGGTGACCGCAATGCCATTCACCGATCCCGAGGAAATTATTCCCCGCGCCAACAACAGCGATTACGGCCTGGCTGCCGCTGTGTGGACGCGCGACATCGGCAAGGCACATCGCATGGCGGAACAGCTTCGCGCCGGCACCGTCTGGATCAACTGCTACAACATCTTCGACGCCGCGCTCCCCTTCGGCGGCTACAAGCAGTCCGGCTGGGGCCGCGAGATGGGACACGAAGTGCTTAACAACTACACGCAGACGAAGGCGATCTGCACCAGAATCGCCTAGCAACCTGCGCCTCAAACTGAAAGGACGGTGGCTCGCGCCACCGTCCTTCATTCTTTCTTTTTTCGTGGCCTTACTTTTCCATCAGCAGAACCTTCTCCGCCTCATCGATCTCAGTCAGCTTTACCTCGATTACCTCATTCGCCGTGGTCTGCACGTTGCGGCCGACGAACGTGGCCTCGACCGGAATCTCCCGATGCCCGCGGTCAATCAGCACGCACAGTTGCACCCGCCGCGGTCTGCCGTGTGAAAAAAGAGCGTCCAGCGCCGCCCGGGTGGTGCGCCCGGTGTACAGAACGTCATCGACCAGCACAATGTTCTTATCCTCGATCTCAAACCCGATCTCTTTTTCCTGCACGACCGGCTTGGGTCCGAGGGTCGAGAGATCGTCGCGGTAGAACGTGATGTCCAAAGTCCCAACCGGCACTTTCGCGTTCTCGATGCGCGTGATGATCTTGCCCAATCGTTCTGCGATCGGAACTCCGCGGCGGCGAATTCCGACCAGCCCCAGACCATCGACGCCGCCATTTTTTTCCACGATTTCGTACGCCAGTCGCACCAGAGTGCGCTCAATTTCAGATGCGGACATGAGTTGTGCCTTCTGACGAAGGCCTGTCTTGCGCGAAGGATTCTTTGCATTCATTAGGAGTTGCGCCTCTGCAGCCGTGAAGCCGGCTACTCAATGTAGTCAACGCGCTGGCGCAGGTCAAGCGCCTGTGGTGGGTGGATGAGTGTTCAAATGCGAGATTATTCGACCGGATGTTTATACCTGGACTGGTCGACAGGTTCTGCAGCTTCAAGCTCCGCTTTCCGAACTGCCTCCGGGCCCGGGCACTCGGTTCTTATGGTGCGGGCCAGCGGAGGATTGCCTTGGCACACTGACACCAGATCAACGGCCTCGGGATTTTGGCTCGCCGCATCCGTCGCCACGATCCCCGCACCTTGATTCCTTCCCAGAGCCTTGGCTCGATACAGGGCTGCATCCGCCAGCGCAATCGACTCCTCCGCACAAATCGCTTCAAATGCGCCCCGGCTCCAGGGATACGCCGCCCACCCGACCGAGCAAGTCTTTGTCACCATGATGCCGTGTCCGAGATCGAACGGTTCCGACGCCATCACTTCCAGAACGCGGCTGCAAAATGCCGGCGTGCCCGAGGGATCGGTCGAACGGCTCATGATCAGGAATTCTTCTCCGCCCCAGCGCACTAGCACGTCAGACTTGCGCACGACCGTGGAGAGTCTTTGCGCCACCAGCTGCAGCAGCCGGTCTCCTGCCGGGTGACCGTGCCGGTCGTTCACTTCCTTGAAGAAATCCACGTCGACCATGATGAAAACCAGATCGCGATGATCCATTTTCCGGATGTCGCTTCCCCGTGCGCGCTGGTAATTCCGCAGCACCTGTCCGGCCTCGGCCGTGAGGATCTCTTCGAGATAGCGCCGGTTCCACACCCCTGTCAGCACATCGGTGAAAGAAATCTCCTGCAGCTCCAGATTCTTCCTCTGCAGCTCGAGACTGTGCCACCTCAGCGAATGTTCCTTATTCTCCAGTTCGTCCTTGAGCTGGCACATTTCGTCCAGATTGTGGCGCGACAAGCGCAGCAGGCTGAGCAATTCCTGATCCAGAAAATGTTGCTTCAGAAATACCAGCGCGCCCATCACCAGCATGACAGCCACGGTTAGCAGCAGGCGGTAGGTGCGAACTCTCTGCGGCGCATCTCCCCCGAATTCTGCCCATGCGACCATCAACGGAGTAACAAATACTGCGACCATGGCGATGCGCGCTTTCCAGATTTCGTAACCACGAGTCGAAGACTCCTCGATGGAATCCTGGATTGTGCCTTCGCGTGGCAGAAACCCAATCCGCACAAACCAGACCATTCCCGCCACCAGCGGCACATCGAACAAACTGCCTGTGTAGTAGAGATGCAGATCGATAGCCTCGCTGGCCATGAGCGAAGCGACACAATACAGCAAAGTTGCTACGAAGAGGTGGAAGTAGATTCTGCGCCACGCGCCGCGGCTCCGCCGCCACACCAGGACAAGGCCACCCGCCAATACGAGTTCTTCGCAGACATAAAGCAGGTCAAAGCTTCTGCCGTACAGGGATTCCACGGGGTGCACATACTGCCACGGGATCACGACAAACAGATACAGGAACAACCACCACGCAAACAGAAGCGCAAAGTCGAGGGTTCCGACTCGAAGCGTGCGATTATCCCGTTGAACATGCGGTTGAATCGCGACCGCAGCTGTCATTGGAACTATGTGAAGGAAAAGAATGACATCCCCGACAAAAGGATTTGGCGCCTCATGCCGCACGTAGACTTCGATATAGGTCCACATGACTTGCGACGCCAGCCACATTCCCAGGCCCAGGCCCATGAGCGCCCAGAATAGGCGCGCCTTCGGGGAAGCCGTTCTTACATTGGCGAGCACGGCGACGGTTGCGCAGAACAGGATGAGATTTTGCAGGACGTCGCCAAAAGCGGTGAGAGCAAATCCGCGCGGCGCCAGAAGCGACAGCAAGACGTGAACGCACACCACCGCGCACACGATGGCCGTCCACCTCCGGGCGTGCTGGAGCGGAGAATTTCCCACGTTTCAGATTGTAAGTTCGCCGCCGCGCTCAAATGTGTTACCGAAGTAATCAAAGCAAGCGGTCGCAGGTGCGGTATTTCTGCTTACGGAAGTGCGGCAGAAAAGCGCTGCACGAAACGGTAAACATCCTGATATGAGTTGTATAGTGGCACTGCCGCAACTCGGAAAGTGTCCGGCTCGCGCCAGTCTCCAATCACGCCTCCCGCCGCCAAGCGGTCACAAAGTTCGCGGCCTTTGCCTGGCACTCGGATCGAGAGCTGGGCTCCCCTTCGCTCCGGTTCACGCGGAGTGATGATGGAAAACTTTGGAGAAGCGTGTTGTCCGAGGAGAAATTCCATGTATCCCGTGAGTGATACGCTCTTGTCACGCAAGCGGTCCAGGCCCGCTTCGGAGAAAACCTCCATCGAGGCGCGCAGAGGTGCCAGCGCCAGAATCGGAGGATTGCTCAATTGCCAGCCCTCCGCTCCCGCCATCGGGTGAAAGTCCGGGCCCATCTGGAAGCGAGTCTTCTCGTCGTGCCCCCACCATCCCGCAAAGCGCGGCAGTTCCCAAGCACGAGCATGGCGCTCGTGGACAAAACATCCTGCAACACATCCCGGACCGCCATTCAAATATTTGTAACTGCACCACACCGCGAAATCCGGCCCCCAGTCGTGAAGGCGCAGCGGCATGTTTCCGGCTGCGTGAGCCAGATCAAATCCCACGACACATCCCTTGCGCCGCCCCACTTCTGTGACACCCGCCATGTCGAAGGCCTGTCCTGTGGCGTAGTTCACTCCGCCTAGCAGGACCAGAGCGATCGAATCGCCTTCGCGTTCGATCAGCGACTCGACGTCTTCGTCTCGCATGCAAGACTCGCCGTCACGAGGCGTAAGTTCGAGCAGCGAGGAGCCAGGGTCCGAGGAACCGGGGTCAAACCCATGGAACTGAATTTGCGACTTCACGGCATACTGATCTGAAGGAAAAGCTCCGCGTTCGACCAGAATCTTGTATCTCTCCTTCGTCGGACGGTAGAACGAAGCCATCATCAGATGCAGGTTCACCGTCAACGAGTTCATTACGACGACTTCGGTCGGAAGCGCTCCCACCAGCGCTGCGGTCTGTTGCGTAAGCAGCCGGTGATAGGGCATCCACGGATTCTTTCCGTGGAAATGCCCTTCCACGCCGAGCTGCGCCCAATCGCGCATTTCCTGCTCTAGGTAAGCGCTGGCCGTTTTCGGTTGCAGACCGAGCGAGTGCCCGCACAGGTAGATGCAGTCGTCCCCTCTCCTGGTCTTTGGAAGGCAGAAGCGCTCGCGAAAATGTGCCAGCGGGTCACGGGCATCCATCGCGACCGCGAACTCTTCGCCGGCCTGAAACGGTGTGCCGGTCACAAAACCAGCTCCAGAGGCGCAAGTTGGCTGCGAATCAACAGGTCGGCCTTGCTCCAATCCAGATCTTCCATGCGCTCGATCGGATCACAGAGTTCCGTGAGCATGCGGTCCTGCACTTGTCCTCGCTTCAAGGCTGTGGCGTACGGGATACGATGAAATGTCACCATCGCGTACTTGGGCACGAAAAGTTGCGGATACTTTGCCTCCAGTGCCAGCTCAACTTTCTTTCGGAACAGGAATCGAGGATCCGCCACACGGTCTCGCATCTCCACAAAGTTTTCGACTGCGAGGTCAGCAATCGCATCCGTGTTCACTTTTCGCGTCATCTCGAATTCGCTGAAAACGCGCGCCCAGTCTGCGCCGTGGCGATCTAGTAGGTGCAACAGGCACGTACAGTCTTCAAAACCACAATTGATTCCCTGTCCAAAGAAAGGAACAATCGCATGCGCGGCATCCCCGAGCAGCAGAGCGCGCCCGTCGACATGCCACGGCGAACACTTGACGGTCACCATCGCGCCCGTGGGGTTAGCGAAAAAGTTGTCCGCCAGGTCGGGCATGAGAGGAGTCGCGTCCGGAAACCGGGACTGGAAGAACTTGGTCACTCCGGAATGCGTGGTCAATTGAGCAAAGCTGTCCGGCCCGTCAAATGGCAGAAACAGAATGCATGCAAATGTTCCGTCGACATTGGGCAACGCGATAAGCATGTAGTTGCCACGCGGCCAGATGTGCAGCGCATTCGTCTCCAGAGCGTGCCGTCCGCCAGGACCGGCAGGAATGGTCAGTTCCTTGTAGCCGTAGTCCAGGTACTGCTGCGAAAAGTTGAAGCGGCTTAGCCTGAGCATCTCGCCGCGAATCGCCGACGCAGACCCGTCGCACCCGATCACCACGCTTGACTCAAGCGCCCGGCCCTTGCCAGTCGGCTCATCCCGCAACTGGAGCGTCCCCGTCTTGAGATCGATCCCAGTGCAGCGCTGCTGAAAGTAAATCTTCACGCCCAGTTCTTCCGCCGCATTCATCAGGGCAATGTTTAATTCGGCGCGAGAAATCGAATGGATGACCTCAGCCTCATTCTTCCCATACGGCTGGAATGTGATCTCGGACGTGGCCGAGTGCATCATCCTTCCCTTCATCGGAATGACGATCTTTCTCATCTCAGTCCACAGTCCAGCTTCGGTGAGGGCGTGAATCCCGCGTGTGGACAGGGCCAGGTTGATCGAGCGCCCGGCGCTGATCCGGACGCGCCGCATATCCGGCCGTCTCTCATAGATCTTCACGCTGAAGCCGCGTTTGACCAGGCCTAGAGCCAGAAGCGGTCCGTTTAGCCCTGCGCCGATGAGTGAAATGGTTTCGGCTTTGCGAGTCATGACGAAAGAGGGCTGAACTTAGCTTCCGCGGAGCACGCTGTCGGCTACTCCGTCAGCAGCGTTCGCGCCTCCCACAATTCCGGGAAGAATTTCTTGTCCAGCGTAAGCTTCAAGTACGACGACCCCGCAGTTCCGCCCGTTCCCATGCGCACGCCAATCACGCGCTCCACCAGCTGAATGTGGCGCAGCCTCCAGCTCACCACGAGTTCGTCAAATTCTGTAAGCCGTTCGCAGACGTCAATCCAGTCACGATTGCTGCGTTCATCCCGATACAGAGAAAGTACCGCACGCGCTCGCGCGTCGAATCGCTCGCGCTCCGTCGCCTTGTCATCGAAGTGGAGCTTGCCCATAGTCTTCAGCGCGTCAAAGAAAACATCGTGCAGGGAAGGCTCCCGCAGTCTCCGTTCCAGAAGAGCGTGCGCTTCTGGCGTCGGCCGGTGGTAGCGCAACATCTTCTCGTCCTTCAGGCCGCACAGGAACTCCAACTCGCGAAACTGTTCCGATTGAAATCCGCTGGCCGGTTCCAGCTTGCCGCGGAACGCCAGAAAGTGCGTGGGCAACATGGTCTCGAGGATCGTGAACTGCTCCACCAGCACTCGCGTAATCTCCGTGCAGCGCCGCAATAGCCGCGCCGCTTCATAGACCTCATCGCGCGATTTGGGATTCGCGCCCGCTCTGCGCAGATTTGTGACCACCGCGTCCAGATCGTGCAGCAATTCCTTAAGCCAAAGTTCGTAAGTCTGGTGCACGATGATGAACAGCAATTCGTCGTGATGTTGCGGCGATGACTGCGGATGCTGCAACTTCAGCAGCTCCGGAACTTTGAGATACGAACTGTAAGTCAACTGCTCGCCTTGTGGCGCGATCGAGGTTCTGTCCCCTAAAGCAGTCTTACCTGCGGCGGGCGCAGCGCCCTTCCCGAGACCGAGAAACTCCACCGCATTCCCGCCTAGCAAGCGGTCTTTCGCTGCGTTGGGCAAGGAACTCGATCGGATCAACGTCCCCACGCGATGTTCGCCCAGAGGAAAGGGATAGTCTGAGCCCAACATTACTCGCTCCGTTCCCATGGTTCCGACTAAGAACTGCAGGGCGCGCTCGTCGAACACCGCCGAATCCACAGAGAAGCGATTCACGTACTGGCTTGGAGGCAGTTCGCAAACACCGTGCGCCACCGGATGATGTTGCCAGGCATTCTCCAATCGTCCCAGAAGAAATACGAAACTGCCGCCGCCGTGCGCAAAGCAAATGCGCAGGTTTTTCGGCAACTTGTCGAACGCCCCTCCCAGGATCATGGCCACGATGCCAAGCTGGGTCTCGGCGGGCATCCCCACGGTCCACGGCATCATGTACTTCGGCATGCGCTGCGGTCCCAGCATGTCCCAAGGATGCACCAGCACGGCTGCGCCTTCATCCGCGCAGTGATGCAGGAACGTCACAATGCCGGGATCGTCTAGATTCCTTTCGCCCACGTGATTGCCGATTTGCACTCCCAGGTGTCCCGCGCGCATGCACCGGCTTAATTCCTTACACGACGCGTCAGTATCCTGTAGCGGAACTTGGCAAAGCGACTTCAGCCGGCCCTTGCCTTGCGCGCACAGTTCCAGCGCCGCATCATTGAACAGGCGCGCGCAATCGAGCGCGTGCTCCGCTGGACGTTCGTAGGCGAACAGCACCGGCGTAGCCGAGAGCACTTGCATTTCGACTCCGTCCCGGTCCATTTCGTTGAGGCGCACTTCTGCGTCCCAGCAGGCAGAATAAATCTGGCGAAAAAATCGATCACCCACCATGATTTCCGCCTTGCCCTCTTCAGTGTGCTTGATCCACGGCCAGTTGGGAGTGCCGTAGCGCGCCGCCAGATCCGGCCAGGTGCGCGGGAAAAAATGATTATGGATGTCGATGACTGGCATTTACTGTTTGCCGGGATGAACCGCCTCGCAGTGTTTGCACTTGCGCAGGCTCTCGCTGCTGTAGAACTGCTCAAACAAAGGCGGCAGGTCGCGCACGATGCTCTTCAGTTTCACTTCGGCGCGATGCACCAGCTGGTGACAATTTTGGCAATACCATTCGAACCCATCCAGCGCGCCTTCCGGCCGCGGCATCTCCACCACCACGCCAATGCTGCCCTCCTGCAAACGCTGCGGTGAGTGGCGCATGTGCTTGGGCAGCAGAAAGATCTCGCCCTCCTTGATCGGAATCTCAAGCGGCGGCTTGCCCGGAGTCTCCATGATGCGAAGAAAAATGTTGCCCTTCAACTGGTAGAAAAATTCCTCGGTCGGATCGTCGTGATAATCACGCCGGTGGTTGGGCCCTCCAACTACCGTTACCATCATCTCGCCATCTTCCCAGACCTGCGCATTGCCCACGGGCGGCTTGAATTTTTCTTTGTTCTCTTCGATCCAGGCCTGGAAATTGAACGCCTTGAGACTTTTGATCGATGGCATTGCGCCCCCTTATTTCATTTCTCCGGCTTGTACGCCGTGGCCCGGATTTCGATCAGTAGATGTGGATGTGGCAACTGGTGCACCGCCACGGTGGTTCGAGCCGGCCCGTCGTAATCGAAAAACTCACCGTAGACCTCGTTGTATCCCGCGAAATCGTTCATGTTCACGAGATAGGTCGTCACTTCTACCACATCTCCGAATTGCGCACCCACGCTTTGCAGAATGTCGCGGACATTCTCGAGAACGGCTTTCGTCTGCGCTCGAATATCAAGATGAGTTGTCCCAAACTCATCCACCTTTGCACCGGCAATTGAGTTATCGGCGCGGCGCGCGCTGGTCCCGGATACAAAGAGAAAATCGCCCGCGCGCTTAACGTGAGGATACTTGCCGCGCGGCTTCGCCTTCCCCGCAATCACCTGGCTTTCGACTTTCCTCATGTTTGCGCTTCCGCTCCGCACACCACGCAACCTTACAGCCGAATACAAATATTGTTCAGCTCCGAATAGAAATTCAGGGAATGCATGCCGCCTTCGCGTCCGATCCCGGAAAGTCCCGCGCCACCAAACGGCGTCCGCAGGTCCCGCAGAAACCAGCAATTCACCCACGAGATTCCCACATTCATCTGCTGCGCGACGCGGTGGCCGCGTTTCAGATTCGTCGTCCAGATCGACGCTGCCAAGCCGTATTTCGTATCGTTCGCCATGCTCACTGCTTCCTCTTCCGTGTCGAACGGAGCGACATGGCATACTGGACCGAAAATTTCTTCTTTCACGCAGCGCGCTGATTCCGGCAAACCAGTATAGATCGTCGGTTGTACGTAGAAACCCTTGTCGAGCGCATTGCCAAACTCTGGGACTCCGCCGCCAGTGACCACTTCCGCTCCCTCTTCGCGAGCCAACCGGTAATACGAGAGCACTTTTTCACGATGTTGCGCGGAAATGAGCGGCCCAAGATCCGTGGTCTGGTCTAGCGGAGATCCAACGCGCAGGTACTCTGCCTTGCGTTTGAGCGCCTCGACGAATCTGCCAAACATCGCGCGCTCGACGTAAAGCCGCTCCGCGCACAGGCACACCTGCCCGGTGTTGACGAATACGGCCTCACTGATCTCGTTCACCGCCTCCTCAAAATCACAATCGGCGAACACGATCGCAGCGTTCTTGCCGCCAAGTTCAAACGAAACTGGTTTTACCGAGGCCGCAACCGTCTTCATGATCGCAGCTCCGGTCTGCGACTCGCCGGTGAAGGTCACTGCTTTCACATCGGGATGCTGCGTGAGAAATTCGCCGGCCGAGTTCGGCCCAAACCCGTGGACCACGTTATAGACTCCGTCAGGAATTCCAGCTTCCTTCATCGCCTCGGCGAGCAGCGTCGCAGTCGCCGGAGTTTCCTCGGAGGGTTTCACAACCACGGTGTTGCCGCAAGCCAAGGCGGGCGCAACCTTCCACGTGAGCAACAAGAGAGGAAGATTCCAGGGAGTAATGATTCCCACCACGCCCAGCGGCTTGCGCACAGCATAGTTCAGCGCGCTCTTGCCGTCTGGTGTTTCGGTCTGAAAGGATTCCAGGGCCGCGGTCTTGATGATGTCCGCAAACACCCGAAAATTCGCCGCCGCCCGCGGAACATCCAGCTTCGAAGCGAGCGCCACCGGCTTGCCCGTATCTGCGACCTCGGCCGCGACGAAACAATCGAATCTCGCTTCGATCGCATCGGCCACTCTATGCAACCGTGCGGCGCGTTCGCGGATTCCCAGCCGCGCCCACTCTCCTCGCAAAGCCTTGCGGGCAGACTGCACCGCGTCATCGACCAATCCCTGATCTGCCTCGGTGACCTGCGCGATCACACTGCCGTCCGCCGGGTTCACGTCGGCGAACTCCCGCTTCCCGCGCACGAACGTCCCGTCAATGTAATTCTGGATGGACTTCAATTGGCGAGAACCCCGCCGCATCGTAACAGTCTCACAGGAGACGAAGCAACGTCCCGGCAGAAAGCTCAGCGGTTGCGTTCCTGCAAATATCGCTGCAGCGCATCGTGCCACGCGGGCATGGCAACTCCATAGTGCTGCAGGCTCTTCGGCGAAAGAACGGAATACGCCGGCCGCGGCGCCGGCCGCGCCACTTGCTGGCTGCTCACGGGACGCACCTCGGTCTTCAGCCCCGCGCTTTTCACAATTTCGCGCGCGAATTCAAACCACGAACAGTCCCCGGCGTTGGTCACATGCACGATTCCACGGGCCTGCTTGCGGCATAACGCAATGATCGCCCTCGCCAAGTCCACGGTGTAGGTCGGACAGCCACGCTGATCGTCGACCACATCCAAAGCCGGCCGGGTCTCCGCGAGTTTTAGAATCGTGTCCGGAAAGCACTTTCCTCCGGTCCCGAAAAGCCACGAAGTCCGCGCGATGCAGCACTCCGGCAGCACCTCAAGCAACCGGACCTCCGCCTCGGCCTTCGACCTTCCGTAAATGCTTTGCGGATTGCGCGCATCCCCCGTTTCATACGGAGATGTCTTCCTTCCGTCGAAGACGTAATCCGAGCTGAGAAACAGCAGCTTCGCGCCGGTCTGCTGGGCGGCCCTGGCAACATTGACGGGCCCGTCGCGATTCACCGCTAACGCCAGGTCCGGGTGACTCTCGCAATCGTCTACGTTGGTGTAGGCGGCTGCCAGCACAATCCAGTCTGAGCGAGTTGTCTCGACCATTTGCCGCACGCCGCTGGCATCGCGAATGTCCACATCGCGCGATCCTAGGCCGACAACCTCGTCTCCCTGCCATTCGCGCATGAGCACCTTGCCCAGAAGACCCGAGGCTCCAAGAATGGTTGCTTTCATTCAGTGATTTTTCCCGCGGCTATTCGAACGTCTCGGCGTTGCGCAGAGCGCTGCCGCGCTGGTCTTTTGCCGATACGATGGGATCGCCTTCCAGTTTCCAATCAATCTTCAGATCCGGATCATTCCACGCCAGCGTGCGTTCGTGTTCCGGCGCATAGTAATCGGTGGCCTTGTACAGCACCTGCGCCTTTTCCGAAATTACGAGGAATCCGTGCGCGAAGCCTGCCGGTATCCACAACATGCGTTTGTTCTCTCCCGACAGACGCACCGCTTCCCACCCGCCAAACGTGGAGGAACTCCGGCGCACGTCCACCGCAACATCGAGGATCTCGCCCTCCACTGCACGCACCAGTTTTCCTTGCGCCTGTTTGATCTGATAGTGCAACCCGCGCAATACATTCCGTCGCGAGCTGGAATGATTGTCTTGCACGAACCGCTCCTTGATCCCCAGTTCCGCAAAGGCCCTCTCGTTGTAGCTTTCGAGAAAAAATCCCCGCTCGTCGCCAAACACGCGGGGCTCCAGAATGGCGACGCCGGGAATAGAAGTCGGAAGTTTTCTGATTGCATCCATCGTTCTGATTGCAGCCATCGTTTGCCGTAAACTCGAAGTGCAGTCGCCTCAGAATACTTTCTCGCGCAAAAGCTGCAGCAGGTAGGTGCCGTAGCTGCTGTTCTTCATAGTGCTTCCGATCTTCTCCAGCTCGGCAGCTGTGATGTAGTTGGAGCGATACGCGATCTCCTCCGGACACGCCACCATCAGCCCCTGCCGTTTTTCGATGGCCTGAATGTAGAGCGCTGCGTCCATCAACGATTCATGCGTGCCCGTATCGAGCCACGCCATGCCCCGCCCCATCACCACAACTTCCAATTGCTCTTTCTTCAAGTAGACCTGATTCACGTCGGTGATCTCCAGTTCGCCGCGCGCGCTCGGTTTCAGCGACTTCGCAATCTCCACCACCTGGCCATCGTAGAAATAGAGTCCCGTGACCGCATACCGCGATTTCGGCTGCTTCGGCTTTTCCTCAATGCTGAGCGCGCGCCCGTTGGCGTCAAACTCCACCACCCCGTAACGCTCCGGATCGTGCACCGGATACGCGAAAACCCGAGCGCCTTGAACTTTCGCCGCCGCCGTTCGAAGATCTTTCGCCAGATCGTGTCCGTAATAAATATTGTCTCCCAGCACCAGGGCGCAGGGGCTGCCGCCCAGAAATTCTTCCCCCAGCAGAAATGCCTGTGCGATCCCCTCCGGTTTGCGCTGTGCCAGATACCGCAGGCGAATCCCGTACTGGCTCCCATCGCGCAGCAGCGCCTGAATTCTGGGCGTATCCTCCGGAGTCGATATCACCAGGATGTCCCGGATGCCCGCCAGCATCAGGGTGCACAGCGGGTAATAAATCATGGGCTTGTTGTAAACGGGAAGCAGGCTTTTCCCCATGACCTGCGTCACCGGATACAGGCGCGTACCCGATCCTCCCGCCAGAATGATGCCTTTGTACCGCGTGCTTTCTTGCATGATTCGTCTGTCTTCCGCTCGAGTTTTTTCCGCACACTACCCGGAATAGTGCGTGGCCACCCACTGCCGGTAGCTGCCACTGGTCACATCCCGCACCCATGCCTCATTCTCAAGATACCAGCCAACTGTCTTGCGAATGCCGATTTCAAACGTGGCCTTCGGTTTCCATCCCAATTCGCGTTCGATCTTGCGCGCGTCCATCGCATAGCGGCGGTCGTGTCCCGGGCGGTCCTTCACGAACGTGATCAACTCCCGGCGGGAGCCTGCCTGGCGCGGTGCCATCTCATCTACGAGGTCGCAGATGGTCTGCACGATTTCTATGTTCGGTTTCTCGTTCCAGCCGCCGATGTTGTAGGTTTCTCCCGGCCGGCCGCGCCGCAGCACGGTCGCAATCGCCTCGCAGTGATCCTCCACGTAAAGCCAGTCGCGGACATTCTTGCCATCCCCGTAAACCGGCAGTGCCTTCCCATCACGCGCGTTGAGAATCATCAGCGGAATCAGTTTCTCCGGGAACTGAAATCGACCGTAATTGTTCGAGCAGTTCGTCGTCAGCGTCGGCAGACCATAGGTGTGGTGATAGGCGCGCACCAGGTGATCGGACGCGGCCTTCGACGCGGCATACGGACTGTTCGGGGCGTACTGGGTAGTTTCGCTGAACGGCGGATCGGCAGGGCCAAGCGAGCCGTAGACTTCATCGGTCGACACGTGCAGGAACCGGAAGCTATTCCTTTGTTCGTCCGGGAACGCGCTCCAATAGGCCCGCGTCTCTTCCAGCAACGCAAATGTACCGTCGATATTGGTGCGAATGAAATCTTCCGGGCCCCGGATCGAGCGGTCCACATGACTTTCCGCGGCGAAGTGCACAATCGCGCCCGGCTGGTGCTTCTCCAGCAACTGCCGGACAAGAGCGCGATCGCCAATATCCCCGTGAATGAACTGGTACCTCCGGTCGGCTGCGATGCCTTCCAGATTGCGCAGGTTCCCCGCGTAAGTCAGCTTGTCGAGGTTAATGATGGACGACGATTCGTCCTGCATTTTCTGCAGGATGAAGTTGGAACCGATAAACCCAGCGCCGCCGGTGACCAGAAGAGTGTTTTGCATGTTGAATGTGGCAAACTTCGGAGCCGTCGCCCTGCACCGCGCCCGTCGCAAGCCCGCACTTGATTGTAAATAAAAAAGGACGAGATTAACCTCGTCCTCCAGTTAAATGGCGCTATTCACTGTTGTTTAGGTCGATCCCCGTTATATCCCGGCGGCCAAGGGCGCCAATGCCTTCTTCGTCTCCGGACTCGGGGGAAGGACTTAGCAGGAGAGATGTTAACGGACGATTACAGAACGGAGTCAGAGTCGCGTGAACACGACGAAAGAACCCTGACCAGAATCACAACGTACAGGGACAAAAGAGCGCCGAGGCCGGCCGAAAAGCCGAATGATAGCAACCTTGCCTCAAATGCCGTTCTCGGCAAGAGCCGCAACTACCCAGCTCGCCGTTCCTCGCGCTCGCCAGCATCGACGACGGCTCCCACGCTGGGCTTCTTGATCGGCGCCTCCGTCGGTTCGACGCCCATCACCTTGAAGTAAGCTTTCTCAATCTCTTCCGCGACCTTCTGCCACTGATACTGCTCTTCGATCCGCTTCCTTGCCGATCTACCAGCAGCCTCCCGCACCGCAGGATTCGCAATCAGGAAACGGAGTCGATCCGCCAGATCTGCCGCACTCCCGCGCTGAAACGTGAATCCTGCTCCGTCGACCACTTCGCGGTTTTCCGGAACATCACTGGTCAGAACGCAGAGGCCAGCTCCCATCGCATCGAGCAGAGCCAGGGACAAGCCCTCCAGATCCGACGGCAGCACAAACACCATCGCATTGGTGAGCAGTTCATCCAGCGTCTCGCCCGAAACCCAGTCGTGCACGCGGATGCGGTCGCTGGCGTGGGTTCGCAACTCCCTGCCGTATTCGTCGCAGTAACTCGCTGCCCCGGCCAGCACGAGTTTCACATCCGTGTCGATGTGCTCAAACGCCTCGACGAGCAAATGGCACCCTTTCTCCGGCGAAAATCTTCCCATGAATAAGACATATTTCCCTGGCTCGAGCCCCCACTCCAGGATCGCCCGCGGTTGCTGCGTCTCTCGCAGGACTCCACCGTTGGGCACATAGATCGCTTCCATACCGTGAGTTTCGCGATAACGATGCTGCAGAGCCCGCGACACTACCATCGTTCCATTGGGAAGCTGCACCGACGCTCGCTCCCCCAGCCGCAGTACGGCCGACGCCAGCCGCCCCCATTTCCTGCGCTGCCAGTCCAGCCCTTGAACGGTTACCGCGGTCCTTTGTCCGAGCAACCGCGGAACAAAGGAAAACAGTGCCGGCCCCAGCGCGTGATAATGCACCACGTCATAGCGCTGCGTAAGCGCGTGCGCGGTGCTCAGCAGCGTGTGAATTACCGTTTCCAGGTGCTTGGACCGCATCGTGGGCAGCCGCACCAGCCGCATGCCATTGTGTTCCGGCAGCGCGGGTGTGAAGTAGCTGCGGCAGTACACCGTGACTTCGTGCCCCATCGCCGCCAGCCGTTTCCCCACCTCTTCGTAATAGGTCTCAATCCCACTGTATTTCGAGATCACTCCGCGCCCACCGACAAACGCCACTCGCAGCCTGCGTATGTTTCTCCCCGAAATCGGACTCTCTTTCGGCGCGTTAAACGCTCGCTGCAACGGCCGCAGCGCTTGATTTGTCATTGTCACCTCTAGGTTTTGTAGCGCCTTGCCCGCAGCCAGGCCTTTATACAAACTTAGCAGTTTCTGATAGTGCTCCTCCGGCGTATGGCGCTGGCGCACCGTTTCCCATCCAGCGCGTCCCATCTGGTCAGCCAAGTCGGGACTCGACCCCAGTGCCCGAATCGTCGCTGCGAGTTGATTCACGTCGCCCGCACGATACAGCAGTCCCGTCTCCCCCTGCCGCACCAGTTCCCGCCTCGATCCCAAGTCGGAGGCCACCACCGCGCGCCCCTCCGCATAGGACTCGAGGATGGTCTTGCCCAAAGTCTCGTACGCGTGGGAAGGGAGCACCGTGAACCGCGACTTGGCAATCAGCGAGTCGCGATCCGCGCGTCCCACCTGCCCCACAAACTCCACGTTCGATAGCCCCAGAGAAACCGCCAATTCCTGCAACTCTCCGCGCTGCGGCCCGTCGCCCGCGATGATCAACCGCATCTGGGGAACTTGTTTCATCGATCGCAGCAAGTCATCGACGCCCTTCTCCGCCGACAGCCTGCCGAAATACAGCAGTGGCCGATCGCTCTCCGCACTCGATTCCCGCAAGCTGTGCGCCTTCTGAAAATGCGGCAGGACCTCGAATTTATTCGCATCCCATCCATGCTCCACGAACTTGTCGCGCACAAAGTGGGTGGGCGCGAGGAACAGATCCACACACTTGCGGTAGGTGCCCAGCCAGCTATGAACGTAGGCCTCGGCGGTCAGAGTCATCCTCGCGCCCAGTCCCGGATAACACCTCTGCGTCAACACATGCCAGAATTCGCCGCCCTTACAGGCCTCGCAGGCCTCCCCGTGCGACACCAGGTTGTAGTTCGGGCACAGCAGTTTGAAGTCGTTCAGGTGATACACCACCGGAATGTTCTGGGCCTTGAGTTCCCATAGAATCGACGGCGACAAATGGTGATAGATACTCCGAAAATGCGCAACGTCCGGCCGGAACTCCTCGATCATCGCCCGGATTCGCCGCCGCGCGTCCGTTGAATAAATGGCATGCCCCACCCGCCCCGCCTTCTGCCACCACTCCCCTTCCGCCTTGAAGTCGAGGTGTGGGACGAAGTGCCGATCGTACGCAGTCGGCTCTCCGCGCGGATCGGCCATCGAAAACAGCGCCACTTCATGGCCCTGCACGCGCATCAGTTCCATCAATTCGAACAGGTAGACCTCGGTTCCGCTAAAGGGATAGTTATATTTGTTGCAGTACAAAATTCTCATGAGGAATGCTCTCTGTCTGCGGGGCGATCCGCCGAAGGAACAATTCGCCGAAGGATTCCAGGTTCCTGCTGCGGTTGAAATTTTGGCGAACCTGCACCCGGGCGGCATGCTGTACCCAGTGCAGTTGCCGGGCTGCCGAACGGATGCAGGGATCAAGCTCGCGGTGATCGGCCGCCAGCACCAGGGAACGAAGGAGGAGCAGGCGATCCACAAACTCGTCCTGAGATCCCGCTTCGTACAGAAACCCAGTCTTGCCCGCAATCACGAGTTCAGGAATCCCGGTGATCGCCGGCGCCAGCACGATCTTCCCTCGCGCCATGGCTTCCATCAGAACCAACGGAATCCCCTCGCTCCGGCTCGTCAGCACCACCACGTCGGCCCGGACATACAATGAATCCATCTGTTCGCGCGCCACGTGCCCCAGCAGGGTGACACGCGTTTCCAGACCATGCTGTCGAATCAGCGATTCCAGGTTGCGGCGCTCCGGTCCTTCTCCCGCGATCGCGCACTCGAAATTCAGTTCTCGGCCTTGAAGGTCCGCGCAAGCGCGAACCAGAAACGCATGATCCTTCACCGCATGCAGTCGCCCCACCGCCAGGAGCGTGAACGGACCGCTCCTCATTCTCGGCTTCGCGACAACCCGGGCCGTGGGCTCACCCACTTCCACTCCCAGCCGCGCCACTACCACTTTTTCTGCCTCCACCGTCGGATAACGCTCCAAAATGTAGTTCCGGTTGTACTCCGACACGGTCAGGCAGAATATGCAGTTCGCAAGCTTTGTATCGAGATATGTCGCATGCAGTAGCAGGTCCGACCCGTGCAACGTCATACTGAATTCCACGCTCAGCAGCCGTGCCGCTACCATGGCGATCCACGATCCCAAATACCCATGGTGAACGTGGATATGCTCGATCCCGCTTCCTTCCAACAGCACCGCGTAGCAACCCCCCAGCCAGGTGTGTGCCAATGCCTTCATCCGCTTGATCGGTCCCTCCCTGCCGTGGAACAGCACGCGGGAAATCAGCGGCCTGATAAGTTTCATGCGCCGGAGGCAGAGCCACATGGCGCGGAGCAGAATGGCTCCGTGCGGTGGCCGCAATACGATTTGCGGCTCACATTTGGACCTCGAGGCTTCATCCGGAGCACTCTTCCGCACGCTGCCCGCAATCACGCGCACCCCCAGCCTGCGCAACTCCTCGATCTCTTCGACCACATAAGGCTCGACGGCAGACGGAAACTCATTGGCGAGATAGGCGACGGTTAGCATGACGGGAATCCCTCCGCTCTGCGGCGCTGCGCCGCCAGCATGCCGGCCATCGTGAACAGCAAAGCGTTCACGAATTGGTAGCTCATCACGACGAGCGCAGCGTTCACCCAGTACACGGCCAGCAGAATCGGCCACAGACGGTGAAATTGCGCATCGAGGAACCCGCCTTTCTCCCCGGCCGGAATAGGGCCTCGGCCCAGTCGCCACATCTCCCACATCAGCCACAGATACAGCGCCAGCCCCGCCATCCCCTCCTCCACCAGCACTTCCAGGTACGTGTTGTGCGGATACAGAACCTTGTCTTTGTAGTCGCTGACAAATCGGGGCAACTCGGCCGGCATCTGGTGAAAGCCCCATCCCGTCAGCGGACGCTCCAGAAACATTTGCCAACTGCCCGTATAAACGGCGACGCGAAATTCCACAGGTCCGCGCTCTTCCAATCGATCACTCAATGCGCTGCCCAATTCGTGCGAGTTCAGAACCACCGCCAGCGCTACGCCCGCCATTAACGCCAGTCCCACACCCGCGCGCCGCAGCGTGCGATTCTTCGAAAGAAAGACCAGAGCCACCACAGACCCAGCAAACGACAACCAGACCGCTCGCGTCATGGTGGCCAGGATCGCGGCCGGCACGGAGGCCAACAAAACCGCGCTCTTTAGACCTCGCATCCTCCCGCGCTGGTAGGCATGCATAGCCAGCAACCCAAGCATGTTTAACGAGACGCCATTGGCCACCGCCTGCAGAAACGGTCCCCGCGCCCGGTCCGCATGAAACCCCAGGCTTTCATCCAGAATGAAACGGGGGAAAATCAGCGCGTGCGCGCCCGACAGGAAGGCGATGGCGGTGAAGCTCAGGTATGCCAGCACCAGCAGCGCAAACACCTCAAATTGCCGGAGTCTCCTTTCCTCCGTGAACACCAGCCCCGCCAAGTGAAAAAGCACGAACGGAACGATGAACTTCGATGCCAGCAGGCTCCAGGTCTCGTTGTCGAACGGCTGTCGAATCACCGTGGCCATTGCCAGCGCTGTCAGCCCAAGCATCGGCCAAAGGATTCGTTCCACCGCGAACAGCCGTTGCCGCATGACCATCGCCCGACCGATCACTCCCACGACGAGAAGCCCGAACGCCACGCGGTCGATCTCGTAGAACGGGACATTCTGGTACCGCAGCAACATGGCTGTCAGCGTTGCCAAGAAAAGCAGCGCTGGCGCGGCCATGAGCGCTTGCAGGGGACGCAGCGGAATCTCCAGTGCCCAAACCGAGAAATCGAAGCCTATTCCCCGCCATGCCGGTCTTGACGAAATCGACTCCATCATTCGCCGCTCCCCCCAGCAACAGCCAGAAAGGTGCGCAGCAGAATCCGCAGGTCCGACCTCAGACTCCACGTCCGGATGTACTCGCGATCCAGTTCCATGCCTCTCTGGAACGACGGATCGCGGCGTGCTGTTACCTGCCACAACCCGGTGATTCCCGGCGTGACGTCCAGACGTGCCAGATGGTCGATCTCGTAACCCGCAAACTCATCCAACGGGTGCGGTCGGGGCCCCACTAAACTCATATCCCCTTTCAAAACGTTCCAGAGCTGCGGCAGTTCATCCAGGCTGTAGCGCCGCAGAAGATGCCCCAGCCGCGTGATCCGTGGATCATCTGCGATCTTGAAAAATGGTCCCGACCTCTGGTTGCCCGCTCGCAGACGGTCTTTCAACGCATCGGCATCGCTCACCATGGTGCGGAGCTTGTGGCAGTGAAACAGCCTTCCCTTCCGTCCAGCCCGCTGCGCGCAATAAAGAACAGGCCCCCGCGAATCGAGCCTGATCAACACCGCAATCGCCGCTAACAAAGGCGATAGGACCGTCAATGCCAGGCACGCTCCCATCACGTCCACCACTCTTTTCAACACCAGCCCAGCCGCCGGCAATCGTTCCGCGTGCAGGCAAATCAGAGGCAGGTCTCCGACTCGCTCGACTTCCGTCCCCGCCGGCTTGCACCCGAATAACTCCGGAACGATTTCCACATCCAGCCGCAAACGCCGCGCCTCGTGCAGCACCTGCAGAGTCAGAGTCCGGTCGCGCGGCGCCGCCAGAACTACCTCGTCTACAAATCCCGTACGCGCCAGTCGGGCCAGGTCGCTGACCCGCCCGATCACGCCGTGGCCGAGCGGCCTCTCGTTGTCCAGGAACCCGAACACTCTGCGCCCTGTTTCGGGATGCCCCTCCATGTACGACGCCACGCGTCGTCCCACTCCTCCCGCTCCCACAATCAGCACGTTGCGCACATCCCGGCCCTGGGGCGCCTGACTGTCCTGCCTCGCGCTTTGCCATCGCCACATCCACAGGGCGCCAAAGTGCAGCAAGCCTGCGCCGCAGAACAAACCCGTCGTCGCCCACGGAGCCCCCTGCAAGCCATAGGAGAAGCACAGCACAGTCGTCGCCCATAGGACAGACTTGCCAAGAAGGCGCGCCTGCCTTCGCGGATCTTTGCCGACGGCCTGAAGCCCCTCGATGTGCCCCATCAACGTAATCAAAGTCGCGTGCAGCAACGCGATGCCCAACAGAGAGACGGGCGCCCCTGCCGCATACTCAAACAGTCGAACATGGGGAAACAGCGCTCGTAGCGGGACCATCAGCGCCCCGATCGACAGCCAATTCAGCGCCACCAACGCGAAGTCGGCCGCCATGGAGCGCGCCCATCTCCCGGCCATCCGACCCTGCAGAGGACCCGGCATGAGTAGCGTCAGTGCGTTCTCCGGAGCGCTCGCCGCTGCTTCAGTCGCGATCTCCGACACCTTTTCTGACGCGGCGTGTCTAACCGAACCCGCCGGCTTCTTCCCTCCGCCCCGAAACCCTGGAGTTTCTCCTGGAATCAACCGGGCCCAGTCGACCACCCGCGCTCTCTGTGGCTCTGGATTAAGAAGAGGTGAGGACACTTCAGATCATTTCCATTTCGTAGCCTTGAATCTCAATCGCCAGCGAGCGCTGGATGGATTCGACCGAGATCACCAACTTTTCTTGATCGCGCTGCGTCAGCAGGCCCTCGACTCCGCGAAGACATCCGCCGCGAATTCTCACGCGCTGTCCCACTTGCAAAAATGGATAAAGTGAGAAGGGGACATCTGCCGCCAGCAGCAACTGCAAGTCTTCAATCTGTTTCGGCGAGACCAGGGCCGCGGTGCCAGCGAAACTTACGAACCCCATCACTCCGCCAGTCTGCAGAATCAGCAGTCGCCGCAACCCAGACCGGTCGGACCGCACAAACGTATACCCTGGAAACAGCGGGACCGTGATAACTTTTTGGCGGTCGCTCCAGGCGCGATTCTCCTTGCGCAGCGGTAGAAAAACTCCGATCCCCTTCCCCGACAACTGCTCCGCGACCTTCTTCTCGAACCGGTATCGAGTCTGCAGCGCGCACCACACCTCTGCGTCGAACTCGGCCTGCATAGGCAGCACGGCCGCCCCGCTCACCGTTGCCCCCGGGTTCGACCATACATAGCTCTGCTCATTGAGTCCCATCTCCGTTCTCGCTAGCTCCTCCACAGACCCTCCAATCAGAACGCCATTCCGCATCCCGCTAAAGCCGCCGGTAAATCCCCTCCGGAATTGGAAAAATCCTGTCGCTCAATACGGCGCCGAGGATGCGCGCCTGCGCCGCTTCGAGCATTCCCTTGATCTTGCGTGCCATGATCCGCCGGGTGCGTTGGGCCGACAACACCAGGATGATTCCATCCGCGAACTGCGCCATAGCCGTTGCCAGGTTCGACTCTCCGGCAGGCGGCGCCTCCACAATCGAGTACGCAAACTGCATGCGCACATCACCCATATAGGAATGCAGCAAGGTGGTCGTAACCCGATCCTCATACCTCCCCACCGCCGGCGCCAGCCACAGATTGGCTCCCACTCGGGTCGCGGTCTGACGCAGCGGAGCGCTGGCATCCTGCGCGCGGCGCTCCCTCACCTTCCCCAGATATGTCTCCGTATCCAGCAACAGCTGCGGATACTCTCCCACGACGGCAATGCTCCCCTCGGTTTCCCGTGCCAATACCTCACCGACTTGTCTACAGATGGTCCGCACGTCCGTCTCCGGATCGAGCGCGCTGAATACGACCTGCCGCACCGGGCGCCCCATATTTAAAAGAAAGACCTGGCGCACCAGACCCCGGATCTGCTCAAGGGCAAAGTCTTCCGGATCCCATCCTCCCGCCTCCGCAATACTCCGCTTTTCCGAGCGCACATGCTCCCGCCCGGTCGTCTGTGCAAATAGCACCTCCGCGCTCATGGTCCCTTCTCTCATGCGGAAAGATTTCCTCGCGGCCTGCGCGGCAGCGATGCCAGAACCGGAGAATTCAAGTACGCCAGTACATCATCGGGAGTGCGGAATGCGGGGTCCACATAGTCCGACGCAAACGCCGCGCCCGTGCCCGCGACTCCGGCCGCGGCCAATCCAACCGCCAACACTGACCACGCGGACCACACCGGCAATGCCGGGGCGACCGGGTGCTCCGCGATGGCCACGTTCACGATGCCTCGCTCATCCAGCGCGTCGTCCATCCGCGCCTCTTCCTGCTTCTTCACATACAGAAGATAGTTCTCCTGGGCGGCCTTCTCTGTGCTGAGCAAATCATCCTGGGTGATCGCGTCCTCGCCCAGTTGCCGCGCCACCGCCCGGTAGCCGGTTGCCTGTGCAACTGTCGCCGCTTCCCGCGCCTGCAACCCTCTCAGTTGCACCTGCATCCGCTGCAGTTCCGACTTTGCCCATTCGTAGTGCGCGTTCTTGTCGGTCGTTTCATCGCGCAGCGGCAACGAATTCTCCGCCGCGATCATCGCCTCGGCCTGCGCAATCTGCTGGTCGACTTCCTGCACCAGGCGGTGGCTGGGCTCGAACTTGGTCAGCAACTGGGTCCGCTTCAACTGCAGATCCAGCAGACTCGCTTTCAGCGACTTCAGCAGCTCTGGATTGTCTGCCATGCGAACCTGCGTGGTGGTTCGTTCCGGCAGCTTCGTTAACTGGTCCTCCAGTTCCCATACTCTCTGTTGGGTCTCGGCGAGGTCGATGCGCGTCTGGCGGTAGTTCGCGTCTACCTCGCTCAACTTCTGCAGCGCCAGATCGCGCTGCTGCGCCGCCTCCACAACTCCGCGCCCCGCTGTGAACGACAGCAATTGCCGCTGCGCCTCTTCCAGTTGCCGTCGCGATTCGCCCGTCTGCTGCCGGAAGAAGCCCAACTCGCCGCTGGGACGATGCACTTCCAAATGCTTCTCCAGGTACACCTTGGCCACCGACTGCAGCACTTTCGCCGCTACCCGCGGGTCGTCTGCCGCGTAACTGATGGCAATCAGGTTCGTCTTCTTTACCGGCTCCACTTGCAGCTTCGTGGCAAGTCGTCGCGCAGCCCGCTCCACCCGCTCTGCATTTCCTTCACCGAGCCGCAGAAAGTGAAACCAGTCGCGCCCGCTCACGCCGGTTTCCTCCACCACTCGCCGCAGGACCTCATCGTCCCGCAGCAATTCCACCTCGGAATTCAATTCCTCCTCCGTAATCGCCATGCGCGTCAGGTCGAGGGGAGCGTTTTCCGCCGCACTCACCGGAGCATCCGCCCGCCCCCGCCGCACCAGCACTTTCATGTTGGCCTGATACTTTGTTCCCACCACCGCATACAGGACCGCTGCCGCCAACACCAATCCCGAAACGCAGACGAAGACCCTGCGCTGGCGGAACAGCACCATGGCCAGTTCCCGCATGGTTGGCACCGGTGCCTGGTCTCGCCCTCGAATTGGGTCTTCGTCTGATGGCATGCGAGTGGGGAAATCGTTTTCTAAAATTGTGTAGGGCTGATATACGCGCTGAAAGAAGGTTTGGAGAGGAAGCGAGCGATTTTCGAAATCGAATTCTGCGGAACAAAGACGAAATCCCCCGCCCGAAGATGGGCGTCCTCTCTGAGGCTGCTGTGCTTCAGCATCTTTTTCAGATTGAGCAGCCGGGTTTCCACCAGATCGTCATTCACCCGGCGGAACAACACCACCTGGGAGTGCTTGGCCTGCTGGGTCAGCCCTCCCGCAATCTGTACTGCCTCGGCCACGGTCGTGTCCGAGCGCAATTCGTACTTGCCGGGCTTTCCTACCTCGCCGCCCACGATGAAGTAGGGCCGCTCGAATTCCTTCAGCGTCACCGCCGCCTGCGGATCGTGCAGATATCCCCGATACGCCTTCTGCACCGCCTCGCTGAACTGCTCCAGGTTGAGCCCCTCCACCTCGACTAGGCCGGCGTCTTTCAGCATGACGTAGCCGTCCGGCTGCACGGTCAGAGTCTGGTTGAACTCTGGCGCGACGGTGAAGCTGATGTCTACCACATCGCTGGGTCGTAGCCGGTAGAGCGGATGGCGCTCCCCTCCGAGTGTGGGGTTTCCCAGGCCATCCGTTCCTCCGGGTTTTGCGGCCGTGGTACGACTGCCTCCCGCTCCGGCCCCGGTAAAGCCGAATCGGGAAGTCTCTTTGCTTCCGCTCAGGTCTGTCTTCTCACCCTGCGCGAATGCGGCGGAACAACACTCCAGAACCAACAGAATGACTGCCATGAATCGGACGAATATGAAAAGGCGATTCATTTCTCCTTGCGCCGTACCTTTCGTTGTAAGCGCCACCCGCTGGCGTGACCCTCTACTGCGCAAGTTAAGCTCACAGTGGGATTCGAGCAAGACATGGAAAGTGTCGTCCACAAAAGTAGAACGATCTCCCTTTTCGGGAAACACTCCTGTCGCACGAGGAGTCGTATTAAATCAAGAGATTGCGGAGATTTGTCCGTGCCAACAGCGCGGAAAAGGTTTGGGAGTACGTCTCTACTAAGCGTACCCACAAAAGTAGACTTGCATGTTTGTCATGTCACACGAATCGAAGACTGCTCCTTCGTAGCCCGGCAGCTGCAATCCAGCGGCACGCTCATTTCGGTCGAAACCGCAGTGTCGGCGTTGACCGTTCGTTCTTCGTCTCATCCAGTGGTGCGCCGAATGTCCCTCTTTCCACAGCACAACCGGCCGTCCCCCAATTTCCCGCCACACCGAAATTTCAATTCCCGTTTTGAACGCGGCACTCAGATATTGTGACCAGTTTCCTTGTAGACCGAGCTTCCCCTCCCTACAATCGGCGCATCGTTTCTCTTTGATTTTTGGGAGACCTGCTTGACGAGTCTGCAGTCCGCCGCCGCTTCCAATTCTATGGGTGTCCTCATCGCGGACTCCAGTCGCATGCAAGCCCAGCTGCTGGCCAGCGCGCTGCGCCGGCGGCCGGAGTTCCACATCACCACCTGCCAGATGGACACCATCTCCATCCTCCAGGCGATCACCGCGAAACTTCCCCAAATCGCCGTGCTGTCGTTGAGCCAGCCCGCCAACGTCCTCGAAACCGAGAAGACCCTGCGCCGCTTTCACCTTTCGCACCCCCAGATCCCGAAGGTTCTGCTGGCCGACACCTGCGACCGCGAACTCGTAGTAAGCGCGTTCCGTTCCGGCGCCCGCGGAATTTTTTCCATCACCGGCGCCAACCTGCGCCTGCTCTGCAGGTGTCTGCTTCGCGTAGCCGCCGGACAAATCTGGGCCAACACCGAGCAACTCAACTACGTCATGGATCTGGTCTCCGAAGTGCCCTCACTGCGCGTGCTCAACTCCCGCGGTACTAGCCTCCTCACCCCGCGCGAGGAACAAGTGGTCGCTCTCGTCGCTGAAGGCCTGGCCAACCGCGGGATTGCCCGCGAGCTCAATCTCAGCGAGCACACCATCAAGAAATATCTGTTTCGAATCTTCGAAAAACTCGGCGTCTCGACCCGCGTCGAACTCGTCCTTTATGCCTTCAACAACGGAGATCCCCGCCAGGCCGAGTGGCTGGGGAGTGCCACCCGCATTCCGCCCAGTGCCTGAGCCCCGGCGGCAGCAGTGGCTCAATTTGAAGGCTTCACCACGTCTTTTCTTCTTCCACCGTCAAACTGCGCCGCTACCCCGGCGGCACATCACTTGACACCTCAGCTCGGACTTCGATATAACGGATTCCGACTTATGAACGGCGACTTAATGAACGACGACTGCTCCAGTTTCCTCCCTCTGTCTCCGGCGACGCTGCATATCCTGCTTTCTCTGGCCGCCGATGATCTTCATGGCTACGCCATCATGCAGGAGGTAGCCCGTCAGTCGGAGGGGAAATACAAACTGGGCCCCGGCACTCTCTACGACAATCTGCAAAAGATGATCCAGCGCAAGTTTGTGCAGGAACTTGGCCGCCGCCCAGGAGACGACGATCCTCGCCGCCGCTACTACCGCCTCACTTCGCTGGGACGCGGCGTGCTGACAGCAGAAACTGACCGCCTCAGCGAGGTAGTCCGCGAGGCACGCTTACGCTTGCAAGTCGCCAAGCCCCGGAGGGCCTAATGCTTCGGCCTTTCTACCGCTGCGTGTTATGCCTGCATCCACGCGCCTTCCGCCAGCGATTTGCCGACGAGATGCTCTCGATCTTCGACCACACCGCAGGAAAACCGGCCGCAATAAGACTGCTGGCGGACGGCCTGATCTCGCTGGCGAGGCAGTGGACATTGCGCCCGGAATTCTGGCACGAACACGAACTCTCCCCGTCGCAGCAGCCTGCACCCGATGGCATTCCTTCCTTCTATACTCTCGATCCCTTCCGCCCGCGTGCTGGAGCAGTGATCCATGGTCTGGTGCTGTCGACGCTCGTCTTCTGTCTAACCTGCTTCGCCATCCGGTACAGCTGGATCCACGTTCTCCATGTGCGCATTCCGGAAGTTCAGTTTGAGAGCCCACCATCGATCCCGGTGAATCCCAGCATCGTCGCGAGCGCGGGTCCGGAGAAGCCGACCGTCCCCGCACGCTCAGAAAACCAAGCGTCTGTCACTCCGTCAGCCGCTCCCCAATCGGCCGTCAAAGTGTCAGCGCAGGCTCCACCTGCACCGACCGCGACCCGGGACCACATCGCTCTGAAACCGGGCGTCCGCTCGTCAGCAGCGGGCCGTTCACAATCTCGGGTAAGCTCAGACGCCCAGCCTGCGGTTGGAGTCGCCGGACAGCCGACGGGCCAACTGGCCCAGGAGTCCGCCATGAGTAGCGATCTCCAGTCGAATTTGCTTCCCGTACCGGATCGCCTCAGACCCCAACCGCAGGCTCAGCAACCGAAAGCGCAGGATGCGACCAGGGAGATAGTTTCCGAGATAGTTCCCGAGATAGTTTCGACCGTGGTAGCTGACGTGAAGCTGGATGCAGCAGCGCGGCAACGAGTGATTCAAGGAGCGGCGGCGAATCTGACCAAGTACTACGTTGATCCGAACGCAGCTAAGAAGATGGCGGATGCTTTGCGAGCGCACGAAAAGAACGGCGATGACGACGCGACGACGGATGGCAAGGCCTTTGCCGATCTGCTGACCAGGCAGATGATGGATGTGAGCCATGACAAGTACGTGACCATGGTCTACAGCACAGTCACAACGCCGGAGAACCCGCCGGCGCCGACCGCGAAAGAGGTTGCGCTCTACCGCAAGGAAATGCTGGAGAGCAACTGCACATTCGAAAAGGTAAAGATTCTGCCGCACAATATCGCCTACGTGAAGTTCAATAAGTTTCCCGATGCCTCCATTTGCGGGACGACTGTGGCGTCTGCAATGGCATCATTGAACCACGCCGATGCGATCATTTTTGATTTGCGAGACAATCGTGGCGGTTATTCGAACATGGTCGCCCTGGTCGCGACGTACCTCTTCGACCGGCCTACGCACCTGAACGACTTCTACAACCGCGGTGAGAATTCTACCGAGCAGAGCTGGACGCTGCCGCCTGTTCCCGGAAACAGGCTGGCGGACAAACCTGCTTTTGTGCTGACCTCACCCACGACTTTCTCCGCTGCAGAGGGGTTCAGCTACGACTTGAAGATGTTGAAACGTGCCACACTGGTGGGCGAGACGACGTCTGGCCGCGGCCATATGGGGATGGGCCATCGCATTGATGATCACTTCACGATCCGTGTTCCTGGCATACGAGTCGTCAATCCCATCTCCAAGACCAACTGGGAAGGCACGGGAGTGGAGCCGGATGTGAAGGTAAAAGCCGCGGACGCGCTGGCAACCGCACAAAGACTGGCGGAAATGAAGCTGCGGCAGGAATAAGCAACCACTGGAAGGACGCAGCGCCCGCAGTATCACGAAGGACTTCTTTTCTGGTTTCCTTCGTGTGGGTTTCCTTCGTGTGACTTCGTGTCCTTCGTGGTAAAGATCCCCAAGCGGTCCCCAACCCCTCCTATTTGAAACCCCGCACTCCGCCCTGTATAACTTGGGACGGAACTCCTTGCCCGACGCCGCTTCCAACCCGGCCCCCGCGCCCCAACTCCAGCCCCCTCCAGAGCGGAAGTCCCGCCGCTGGACCATCGTTGCCGCCGGACTGCTTCTCCTCGCGCTCGCACTGGTGGTGATCTACACCAGCCGGGCCGCTTTTTCCAGCCCGCTCGCCTTGGTGGTGGTAGCGGCTATCGGACTCGCCGCCCTCCTCCTGCAACTTCGTCTTCGCCAGGACCTGAGCGCCCAAGTAAGGAACGACGTCCGCGCCCCGCTTTGGCTCAACGCTCTTGGACTCGTGTTCGCGGTCGCGGCGGTCTTCGCCGACGTCTTCCATCTCAGCGCCAACCTCATGCTCGTCGCCGCGCTGGGATCCGTTCTCTGCTTCGCCATCAGCGGCGCCACGGTGCTGCGGGCGCTACGGAAGAAAAGAAACTAGAAGAGGCTTCCGGCTCTCGGCTTCCGGGAAACACTTCCCCAAGACTCGCGGAAAATGGGCGCTTTCCGTAAAGTTGCAAATCCTTGTTGTTTGAGATTTCTCGGACAGGAAGATTTTCCGGAAGCCGAACGCCGAGAGCCGGAAGCCTATCTCTTAAACTCCACCGCCACGGTGGTCTGCACTACCGCTGGCTCCCCATTCACCCTGTAGGGCTCAAACTTCCACCAGCGCAACGCGTCCATCGCCGCCCGCGCCAGCACATCTGGACCATTCAGCGCGTGCATGCTCACCACCGACCCATCCCGCCCCACCACAATGTCCAGCGCGATCACGCCCTGCAGATTCGCCTTCCGCGCTTCCGCTGGATACGTGGGCTCCACTTTGTGGACCAGCAACTTTTCCATCACCTCCGCTGCAACCTGCGCCTGCGGCTTCTCGATGGCCGACACTACTTCCGGAGTCTTCAACCCCGACTCCAACTCCTCCCAGCCCTGATTCCAACGCCACCAGAACACTGCTGCCGCGATCGAAGCGAGGATGAGAATGCTCAGAAAGATGATCCATCCCATCCCACGCCGCTTCCCCTTCGGATTGCGCGGCCCTCCGCCGCCAGAGCTTTCCCCACTTGTTCCGCCGGAATCCGCTTCCGTTTTCGCCGTCACAGGAGTGGGACTCGCGCTGATCTCCGTCTCCACCTTCATAGCTTTTGTCCAATTTCGAATGGCCGCCTGCTGCTCGGCCGAAAGCCCCACAAACTCAAGCCCGCAGCGCAGTTGGTCTTGATAGCGCACCATCGCCCGCATCCGCAGGGCCCGCGCCGCCAGCGGCAGTTGCACTTCAATCCCCACCGCCTCGCCCGGAACCAGTTCTCCCGCCAGCATGGCCGCAATCCCGCGCTCGCACACGTTCACCGACCGCCCCGGCACCGTGTCCGGAATCCCTGACCGCAGCACCGTCACATCCACGGGCGCCTGCACCTGAAACCGCAGCACCCGCCTCCGCGACGGCCCACTCCACCCCCGAATTTGTGCCCCAGTTGCCATTTAATTTTTATCGCCCTGTCATTCCGACCCTGAGCGAAGCGAAGGGGAGGACTCTGCTTCTGCTAGTGTGGGTCCGGGTCTCTGACCAGGACAGGCCGAGCAAAGCTCGGCTCGCTCTCCCTCGCAAATCCCCACTTCTCGCAAAGGACGCGAGAAATGGGGCACCCAGTTCCTCAACTCAGCTGTCTCCTCAACTCCACAATCTCGCTCCCTCGCGCAAACAACACCACACTAGCCATCCCGATAAACAATCCATGCTCCACTACGCCGGGCATGTCGCTCAACTGCCGCGCCAACCCATTCGCATCCGGAATCTGTCCAAACCGGCAGTCCAGAATGTGATTCCTCTCGTCCGTCACATAAGGTTTTCCATCGATGCCATTTCTGACCGACACCTGCGCCCCCAATGCCGCAATCCGCTTCGCCACCAGCGCCTGCGCAAACTGGATCACCTCCACCGGCAGCGGAAATTTCCCCAGCACTGGCACCTGCTTCGACGCATCCGCCACAATCACCAGCTGCTTGGTAGCCGACGCCACAATCTTCTCCCGCAGCATCGCCCCGCCACCACCTTTGATCAGCCGCAGTTGCGGATCCACCTCATCCGCTCCGTCTACGGTCACTGCAATCTCCTGGCATTCATCGAGCGTAGTCAGCGGAATCCCCAGACTCAGCGCCAGTTCCCGCGACCGATCCGAAGTTGGGATCCCGCGAATCCGCAGTCCATTCCTGACCTTCTCGCCCAGCAGCTTGATGAAGTAAGCCGCCGTCGATCCCGTCCCCAGCCCCACCACCTGCCCATCTTTCACGAACTGCAAACTAGCCCGCGCCGCCGCCTCTTTTTCCTGATCGTTCGCCATAGTCGTTAGGTGCCGTTACTCTCGATTCTTAAGTTGTCATTCCGACCGCTGAGCGAAGCGAAGGGGGAGGAACCTGCTGTTTCTCGCCAAAAGTAACGACACTCCTACCCCAAAACCTTCTCCGTATAAATCAAGTACCCCGCCAGCACCAGCCCAAACAACACCGTCAACACCGTGATCAAATCCAGCACAAATCCCGCGGGCTCAAACGTCCCCGCATCCAACTGCCGCCGCGTCTTGCGATACCGCGCCAGCCCCGCCACCACCAGTCCCACCCCCGCGACAATCGCGCCCGACCCCATCCACACCGACATCCCCGCGGTCCGCACCGGATGCCCCTCGAGCGCCGTCAGTTGCCGCATGGCAATCGCGAACCGCCCAATCGCGAATCCAAACACCACGATCGCCGCCCCGGTCCGCACCCAGGCGAGAAACGTCCGCTCATTCGCCAGATGGTCGCGCGCCCGATTGGGATTGATCTCGGTCACACCCTCTCCCATACCGCCTGCATTATTCCACAGCTTTCCCGATCACAACCCCCGCCCCCGCAAGATTCTTGATCAACTCCTCCGGCACCCCATGCCGCACTTTCAAATACTGTGGATCGTTATACGTGACCGAGACCTTGCCGGCGGCGTCCTCGGCGACCAGTGCCTTCAGTGGCAGATCAATCGCCAGACTCGGAGCCGCCACCATCAGCGGCGTTCCACCCTTCGGACTCCCAAAGATCACGACTTTCGTGGGCCTCATCTTCAACCCAACCTTCTCCGCCTCGCCGCTATGATCGATCACCCCGAAAACCTGCATCCCCTTCTCCGCAAAAACCGCCTTGAGCCGGTTCACCGTGTCCTCGACCGAATGATGGCTGACCACTCGAATCAACCCTTCCTCTTGCGTCATATCATTCCCCTCCGCCGACCGCTCGATTGTATGGAAAATCTCGCAGCGCTCCAAGGACACGACAACCATCCATGGCTACAATATGGTTCGCAGGAATAATATGGTTCACAGGAATATGCTTCACAGGAATATGGTTCGCGGGAAAATCGTTCGCAGGAAAATCCGGGCGCTCCTGTTGCTGGCTTTCATCGTTCTCCCCGCCACCGTCGGAGCCGTCGCCCAATCCCAGCCGGAAGAAGTTGTCTTTCCGAGCGGCGGACGGCAATTGCACGGGTTTCTTTGGAAGCCCGAGGGCAATGGCCCTTTTCCGGCGATTGTGTGGAATCACGGCAGCGAGAAGTTGCCCGGCTCCCAACCGGCGTTGGCCAATTTCTACACTGCGCATTCCTACGTGTTTTTTGTTCCGCATCGCCGAGGACAAGGCCGCTCCTCGGGGGACTACATCCAGGATCAAATTGCCTACGCGCCTCCCGGCGAGCGTGCCCTCCGCATGGTCGAACTGCAGGAGGCCGAGGTGGACGACGTAGTTGCCGGCCTGAACTACCTGAAGTCTCAGCCCTTCGTTGACCCTGCCCGGATCGCCATTTCAGGATGCTCCTATGGTGGCATCCAAACCCTGCTCGCTGGCGAGCGCGACCTGGGCGTAAAGGCGCTGGTGCCGTTCGCTCCCGGTGCGATGTCGTGGGATAGAAACCCGTTGCTGCCAGACCGCCTGATTCGCGCGGTCGATCATGCTCGCGCGCCCGTGTTTCTGATTCAGGCAGAGAACGATTACAGTCTTGATCCCAGCCATGTCCTGAGCAAGGAAGCCAATAAGAAGCACAAAGACTTTCAGTCAGAGATCTACCCGGCCTTCGGCAAAAGCCATCAGGACGGGCATTGGGGATTCTGTTCCACGGCGACGGACGTGTGGGGCGCCGATGTGCTGGCCTTTCTCGAAGCACAGATGAAGGCCCCATAAGCACGTAGGGGCGGACGCATTCGTCCGCCCCCGGAGCGAAGCTCCGGGTGCAAGCCAGGTTCCCGAGTGCCCGGAGCCCCGTTCAACTCGTCCTCGGTTAGACTATGCGCGGAGAAAACGAACCATGCCAAACGCCCGGCAGTCCACCCTCGGAAAACTCGCCCTAATAATCGCCCTCGCAGCTTCCACCATTTTCGCGGCGCACCGAGCCGCCGCCCAAGCCGACTACCAGCCCACCCCCGAGAACCTGCAAGCCCGCCGCGAATTTCAGGACATGAAGTTCGGCATGTTCATTCACTGGGGCGTCTACAGTGTTCTCGGCGACGGCGAATGGGTCTTCCACGAGCGCCATCTCAAGCTCGACGAATACAATCGCCTGCCTTCCTTCTTCGATCCCGAAAAATTCGATGCTCAGGCCTGGGTCGCCCTGGCCAAGGCCGCCGGCATGAAGTACATCACAATCACGTCGCGCCATCACGACGGCTTCGCCATGTTCGACTCCAAAATTTCCGACTGGAACATCGTGCAGCGGACGCCTTACAAGAAGGACCCGCTGAAAATGCTGGCCGACGAATGCCACCGCCAGGGCATCAAGCTCTTCTTCTATTATTCGCAACTCGACTGGCACAATCCCGACTACTTCCCGCGCGGCGCAACGAATTGGCCGAACGGCCGCCCCGACCATGGCGACTGGAACGCCTACCTCGACACTTACATGGACGGCCAACTGCGCGAGTTGCTCACCAACTACGGCCCCATCGCCGGCATCTGGTTCGATGGCATGTGGGACAAGCCCGACGCCGACTGGCATCTCCCCAAAATCTACGCGCTAATTCATCAACTTCAGCCCGCAGCTCTTATCATCCCCAACCATCATCAGACCCCGCGCCCCGGCGAAGACGTGCAAACCTTCGAGCGCGATCTCCCGGGCCAGAACACCGCCGGCTTCAACACCAGGTATGTGAGCACCAACATCCCGCTGGAAAGCTCCGACACGCTCAACGGCGCCTGGGGATTCAACATCGGCGACAGCAACTATAAAAGTCCCGCAGATCTGGAACGAAAGTTGGTGCGCGCCGCCGGCAACAATTCCAACTTGCTGCTGAACATTGGCCCTTACCCCAACGGTGAAATCGACCCGCAGTTTGTCACCCGCCTGCACGCCGTCGGCGAGTGGCTCTCAAAATACGGGGATTCGATCTACGGCACTCGCGGAGGCCCCGTCCCGCCCGGCGACTGGGGAGTCACCACGCAGAAAGAAAATAAGATCTATGTCCACGTGCTGAACTGGGGGTCACCGCTGCTCGCCTTGCCGCCCATCGCAGGAAAAGTGGCGGCCGCGCAATCTCTGATCGACGGCGCCAAAGCAGACTTCACACAGAACACAGACGGCGTGATCCTGAAACTGCCTGCCCCAAAATCAGACGAGGTAGACCGCGTGATCGTTCTGACGTTGGCCAAATGAAATTGAACCAGACAACCCGTAAACCACGAAGGGCACGAAGTATCACAAGGGATTCGTTGTGAGGCGTTTCCTTCGTGATCCTTCGTGTCCTTCGTGGTTATTGCTCTTTTAGCCCTTCGCCGCCCACAGCCCCCCATGCTGGTAAGCCAGGTTGCCGATCTGCCCCGCCCGCGCCGCCGCGACCCCGGTTTCTACCGGCGCATTCGGCTCTTTGCGCGTCTTCACGCAGTCGAAGAAATTCTCCATGTGTGAAATGGTGCCGTCGAGCACGCTGCGTGCAGTGAGCGCGGGATTCTGTTCCTCTTCGACGTGCTCGCGATGAACCGTGAAGCCGCTGCGATTGATCTTCAACGTCGCGTTCGTCCCGCGGAATTCCAGCCCACCATCGTCAATCGACGAGTTCATCATCCCCTCATACACCACATCAAACCCGGGATAGCGAAACGCCGCCTGGATCGTATCCGGACAATCCCACTGCTCGAAAATATATTTGTCCGCGAGCATCTGCGCCTGGCGCGGCTGGTCGGATTTCATGGCCCAGTGCACCACATCGATCCAGTGCGTAAATAAGTCGGTCATCGCGCCGCCGCCAAAATTCCAGAACCAACGCCAGTGGCTGAACTTCTCGTCGCTGAACGGCTGGTCGGGAGCGGATCCGAGCCAAAGCTTCCAATCGAGCGCCTGCTGGTCGATCGGCTTCGCCGCCCAGTTCCGGTGATAGTTCTGCCACCAATACGTTCGCACCTGCACCACCCGGCCAAGACCGCCTCCCTGAATGATGTCGACCGCATCACGAAAATGGCTCCAACTGCGCTGCTGCATGCCGCACTGCAAAATCTGCTTGCTGGACCGAACCGCGCGGGTGAGCGTGGCGCCTTCCTCCACAGTGTGAGTGACAGGTTTTTCCAGATAAACGTCCTTGCCCGCTTTCAGAGCATCGACCGCCATGGGCACATGCCAGTGGTCCGGAGACGCAATAATCACCGCATCAATATCCTTCGCCAGCACTTCCCGATAATCCAGGTGAGCCGTTGCGAGGCCGTTGGACCGCTGCACGACTGCGTCGCGGTGAGGTCCATACACGTCGCTCACCGCAACAATCTGGTAAGGCCCAACCTTGTCCGCGGCATCGAGAAGCCCGCGCATCCTCTGCCCCGCTCCAATGACTCCAATACGAAGTGTGTCGTTCGCGCCAAACACCCGAGTTGAAGCCAGCGCAGTAAGTCCACTTGCAATGATGAAACTGCGGCGAGTAATCATGGATAGGTCCTCCCGTCCTTTTTGTGCGGAATGATCCTATCAAGTTTCCGTCCGCTGGCAAGCGCTCAATGACCAGCGGTCAAAACGTCAAATAGCCTGCTAACGACACTCGACTTTCATGCAGCATAATGGGCCTATGGCAAAGAGGCTTACGACTTTTCTTCTATCGCTTGTTGTTGGTTTATCGGCCTGCAATCGCGGGCAACCTTCTGTTGAGTCGAGACGTGAGATGGGTGCTGGTGGACCTGAAATACGGCCTGTTCCCTGTGGAAAGGTATTGAGACTGGATGAGGCGGCCATCAAGAGACTTGATCTATATGCGCGATTGTCTCAACTGGTGACCGATAGCGGATTCACTGATGAAGAACTCAAGGAAATGAAGTCTTCTAACGCTTTGTTGAGGGAAGAGGTTCTTGATACCTATCGGTCTGCATATTCGACATGGTACAAACCGACAGACGACTACCAAGCACAGCTAGACTATGCTGTGACGAACACCATTCATTCAAAGGATTACAGGAAACTCGCCCCCAAGAGTCGAGCATTAAGCGATTCATATTTGGCGAAATTCGAGAAGATGATGGTAAAAGCTCACAGCCTCGGGAAAGATGATGCCCAAAAAGCGCCGTGCCCTTTCTGAGGTGGCTCTTTGCAATATGAAGCAGGTGTTTATCGCCATAGTCAACTGGTGAAATATCGCGACCACACTCACTGACCTCAATCGAATCCACAGCGAATTCATCGCCCCCAACATCTGCTAGAATCCCTGCCGTGAAAAGACGAACCTTGCTCCAGGCGATTCCTGCCGCGGCATTCCTGCCGACAGCACTATGGGCCGGTTCTTCCTCAGACCAGGCCAACCCCACCCAGACCTCAAACGGCGTTTACGAACTCCGCGTGTATCACGCAGCTGCGGGGAAATTGGCAGACCTGCTGACACGCTTCCGCGAACACACCATCAAACTCTTTGACCGGCATGGCATGAGAAGCGTCGCCTACTGGACGCCCGTCGATGAGCCCGAGAAGAGCAACACCCTTATCTACATCCTCTACCATCCCAGCCGCGAAGCCGCAGCCGCCAACTGGAAATCTTTCCAGGACGACGCGGAATGGAAGAGTGTCCACGACAAATCCGAGGTAAACGGCAAACTCGTGGACAAAGTTGACTCCACCTATCTCACGCTAACTGACTTCTCCCCGCCGTTGCGCTAGACGAACGACTTACATGGTGGCGGCTTGGGCCTTTGAAAATCTGCACTGCAGAGGCTGCCCCACCTTTGCGTCTTTTGCAAAGGTGGGAACCACGGACTGGTGCCGGGGCACTCTCTGCGGTGTGTGTCCTGCGGCGTCATGTTTGGGATTAAGCCCTAAATAAATTAGCCAGCCGCGCTCCTGCGCGGCCGGCCTTCTCAGCACTCCAGATCGTTCAGAATGGAGTTGGGGGAGGGAAATTCGAAGAGCACCCTACGACTGGCAAATCTTCTCCAGCGCCATCCGGCTGCGGATCACCAGCGTCGCGCCCTTCAACTGCATCAACTGCTTCTTCTTGAATTCGGAGAACAGCCGGCTGACCGTCTCCCGCGTCGTCCCGATGATCTCCGCGACTTCCTCGTGGGTCATCGTGAGCTTCACCTGCGCCGAGCCGTCCTCTTGCGCGGTCTTAGTCGACCACGAGAGCAGCAGCTTGGCGAACTTTTCGGACGGAGACGCCGCCAGTCCCAGCGTCCGGATCTCCTCATACGCCACGTAGTAGTTGCGGCTCAACTGCTGCGCCACGCGAACCGCCACCTCCGGAAAGTCTTTCAAAAAATGCAGCAAGGAATCCCGAGGAATGAAATTGGCCTGGCCCGGCTCCATCATTTCGGCGGTCACTTCGTACGGCCGGTTCGACACCACCGCATTCAGACCCAGGACGTCTCCCGAGTCCGACACTTTGGTGATGATGGTCTTGCCTTCGCGCGACGAAGTCGACAGTTTTGCCTTGCCCACACAGAGCACGAATACCCCGCGCGGTTGCTGCCCTTCAATGAACAGCATCGCTCCCTTGGGATAGACAGCGGTCGATTTGATGTCGTTCAGCCGTTGGGCGGCCTGTAGCGAAAGATTGCAGAACAGATGCTCTCCCCGAACGGGGCAGCTGACACAGTTATCAAGAATATTAAGACCATAAGGAGCCCGCATATAAACCTCCCTTGGGCCAGGAGTCGCCGTGAGTCCTCGGCTTGCTCCGCCCACGGGAATGGTATGGCACGCCCCCGGCCAAATCCGCAGCGCCGGGCAACACGCAGCAGGGTGTCCGTATGTAATAGAAACAAAATAAGTTGTGGCCATGTTCCCAGATCTGGTCGGATTCGCGGGCTCACTCGAATCCGCCGATTTGGGTTATTTCCCACACAGCGGTGCGTGATCTGAATCACGAGTCTTTGTGATTTACAGTAACCGGAGGGCTCTTACCGAAGGCGTTTTCCTCCCCTTAATCAGGGTCCTACCGTTACCTGCAGGGGCCCGGGCGTCTTCATATCGACCCGGTAAATCAGATTCCGCTGCGGCACCTCACCCACCGCGTCGACGTGGACGACGTATCCCCCGTGGGGCAGCGTCTCGCCAAAGGGCAATTCCTTCGCAACCGTGCCCCGCCGCAGCACAAAATGCTGATATCCGATGGCCGTCGCCCGCCCGTTCTCTGCCACCGCCAGCACGTAATAGGTCAAGTCCATATCGTCGGGCGACGTGTTCGTAACTTCTACGCTCCCTTCAATCCGGTTCCCGCTTACATGTGCCGGCGCCTTCCAGTTCAGGGCCAGCGCCGCCACCACCCGCAGCACAAACCCCTTTTGCACCGCCGTCTCCCGATTGCCACTTTCGGTCACCGACACCGTGAACTGAAACTCTCCCGGACGCTCCGGATCCCCTCGCAGGAGCCCGTCGTCCTCGAGTTTCATGCCCGGCGGCAGCGCGCCCTTCTCGACCTTCCAGTGAAGCGCGGACACGTAGCCATGAGCGCGCAGGCGAAGTTCATAATGTCGATGTGGGTAGGCATCCGGCAGCTGGGAATCGTTCTCAATGACCACGACCCGCTGGTCCTGAGGAGCCGTCGGCGCGCGTTCAGTTTGAGCTGGCTCATCCTCCGACCCGCCCACATCAAATTGGCATCCCGCCATCCCCGCCGCGCCCGCCAACAGCAGGACCAGTTTCAAAACCCGCCGCGTCCGTTCCACCTTCGTCATCTTCCCCGCCTTGAATCATGATCAGCGCGATCTGCGGCCCCAAACGCCGATTCCCTACTCTCCCATAATTCTCCCGCTTCCGTATAAGAATGTTCTGCCGGCCCAATCTTGCGCCCGCCAGCCCAAATGATCTCCTTCGTGATCCTTCGTGCCCTTAGTGGTTGAGTTCTTCACCTGCACCGTCAAAATGACCCCCAAAACGGAGGTCACATTGACTTGGATTTGAGATTTCTGAAAAACTAGGGTTGTCTTTCACGTTCCGCATTTCTGTTGTATGAATTCAGTTCTATGGAACTGCTGCTCAATCTAGCGTGGCTGCTGTTGGCGCTGCCGGCTTATTGGCTGTGGCGCGCATCCAGAACTGCCCCCGCTGGCCGTAAGGTCAACTCCCGGCAGTGCCTGCTGGCTTTGGGATGCATACTGGTCATCCTCTTTCCCGTGGTTTCGGCCACCGACGACCTCTGCGCCATGCGCACCGAGATGGAAGAATCGCCAGCCAGCAAGCGCACCATCCGGCCGGCAAGCCATGACAAAGTCTCAACCTGGAACTGGCAAACTCCTCCCGCATTAGTCGGGTCGACCAGCTTCTTGATCGTGAGTGACGAGGACTGGCAGCAATTGCCGGCCGCCTCTCTGTCCGTGCCGGCAGCGCCCGCCATCGCGCGGGCGGGCCGCGCTCCTCCTGATTGTTTCCCCGGTTAATCCCTCGCATCAATCTAGTAAAAGAATAACGGCGAAGTGTTCATTAATCTTTACGAAACTGGTGGGCGGGAAACGAGATTGTAGTGTCGTCGGCGGATTCGCCCGCGGGACACAACTCGTTGCCAAAGCCCTCTTCCCGTGGCGGACCAGTGGATGTCCGATGGAGTTCCTGAATGCGGTGGAAATTTCTTACTCTAGCGGTGGTCTTCGGGGCGGCGAGTCTGTTTGCCCAGACCGCGCCCCAAGTCTGGACTTGGGACACGGTCAAAGACCGTTTCGAGTTGAACAATCCTGCGCTACTGGCAGACAAGCTGAGTATCGACGAATCGAGGGCACAGGAAATCACTGCGTTTTTGCGTCCCAACCCACAGTTCACCTTTACCTTGGACGGAACCCAAATCAATCGTGAAAAAGGCGTGTGGCGCCCGTTCGCGGGAACTTTTGAATCTCCCGGCATCAGCTTCCTGCAAGAGCGGCGGCACAAGCGGCAGTTACGCCTGGAGAGCGCAAGAAAAGCCACCCTGATTGCCGAGTCCAGCCATGCCGACCTCGAAAGAACGATGCTCTTCACCCTGCGCACCGCATTCGTCTCGGCTCTGCAGGCAAAGGCCGTGCTGCAGTTGGCCAAAGACAACCTCGTCTACTACGACCACATCCTCGACATCAGCAGAACTCGCTTCCAGGCTGGTGACATCGCACAAATCGATCTCGACCGATTGGAACTTCAGCGGTCGCAATACGAATCGGATTTGCAAGCTGCCGAGGAGAACCTGGAAGACGCGAAGATCGAACTGCTTACGCTGTTGAATTCCCGACTTCCCATCGACGAAGTGGACGTCGCCGGGCCGTTCGATTTCACCGACCAACTCATGCCGCGCGAAGCGTTCCGGAAGATTGCCATGGACTCGCGGCCTGACTTGAGGGCCGCAGTCCAAGCCATCGACAAAGCTCAGACGGACCACAAACTGGCAGTCGCGAACGGTTCCACCGATCCCACCTGGGCCGGATGGTATACCCACAACTCATCCAACAATAATCCGTTTGGCCTGAATACGCTCGGCGTCAGTGTCAGCTTTCCCTTGCGCGTGTTCGACCGCAATCAGGGGGAAAAGCTCCGGACAAAACTCGACATCACGCGCAATGAGAAATTGCGCGACGCCGCCGAAGCCGGAGTGCTGAGTGACGTAGATTCCAGCTACGCCACCCTGGAGAGCAACTTGATTTTGCTGCGGCCTTACAAAGCCCAGTACCTGCAGCAGGCTGTCCGGGTTCGCGACACGATTACTTTCTCGTATCAACACGGCGGAGCCTCGTTGCTGGATTTCCTGAATGCGCAGGCGGAGTACCGCAGTGTGGAGTTGAACTACATGAACTTGGTCGGCGCTTATTTGACAACGGCCGCGCAGTTGAATGAAGCCGTGGGGCGCGAGGTGATTCAATGAAAAATCGATTCGAACATCTGGCTGGGGCTGTGTTGTGCCTGGCTCTTTCCGTCACCCTCGCCGCCTGCAATGAAGGCCAGGCTGACCCGAAGGCAGAAGCCCCGCCGAAAGCGACCGTCGAGCCCGACCTCGACGCCAACAATTTCAAAGTCGACCACCCCGACCAGTTCCCGTTGGTCACCGCTGTCGAGCACAAGGCAGTTTCCGCCCTGAACGTGACCGGCGTCGTGCAACCCGACATTACCCGCGCCGTGCCCGTGATTTCCCTGGCTGCCGGGCGAGTCGTGGAGATTAAGGCCCGGCTGGGCGACAAGGTTGAAAAGGGACAGCTCCTGCTGAAAGTTCGTAGCAACGACGTTTCCGGCGCCTACCAGACCTATCTGAAAGCGGAGAACGACGAGCGTCTGGCTCGTTTACAGTTGGAGCGTTCGCAGATCCTCTACGACAAAGGCGCCATCGCCAAAAGCGCCCTCGAACAAGCCGACGACACCGAAGCCGATGCTAAGGCTGATCTGACTGCCGCGACCGAGCAGTTGCACCTTCTCGGCATCGATAAAGACCATCCCTCCGGCATCGTCGACATCGTCGCACCAATCTCGGGCGTCATTACCGACCAGCAGGTCACTAACGCGGCCGGCGTCCAGGGGCTGTCGGGTCCGAATCCTTTCACCATCTCCGATCTCTCCTACGTCTGGATCGTTTGCGATGTTTACGAAAACGATCTCGATGCGGTGCGCGTCGGTGACTCCGCCGACATCCATCTCAACGCCCATCCCAACCAGGTGTTCCAGGGCCGTGTCGATAATATTCTGCCGGTTCTCGATCCCAGCATCCGCACCGCCAAGGTGCGGCTGGAGGTGAATAATCCCGGCTCGATGCGCATTGGAATGTTTGTCACGGCCACGTTCTACGGCAAGCAACCGGAAGCCCACTCCGCCGTCCCAGCGAGTGCGATCCTGCACCTGCATGACCGCGAGTGGGTTTACGCGCCGCTCGGGGCGGGGCATTTCAAACGTCTGGAAGTGGTCACAGGAAACATGCTGCCCGGCAACCTGCAGGAAGTTGTCTCAGGCATCAAGCCCGGAGATCGAGTGGTTTCGAATGCTCTCGTACTGCAAAACACCGTGGAGCAATAAATAAATGATTCGCCGCATCGTTGATTTTGCTCTCAACAACCGCTGGATGGTCCTGGCGACCGCGCTCCTGCTGTTCGCCTGGGGAATCGTTTCCTTCCACAATCTGCCCATCGAGGCCTATCCCGATGTAGCCGACAACTACGTCGAGATCATCACCCAATGGCCGGGGATTTCGGCGGAACAAATCGAGCAGCAGGTCACCATCCCGCTGGAAATCTCGATGAACGGCATCCCCCAGGTAGTGCATCTGCGATCCTTCTCCCTGTTCGGCCTCTCTGATCTAAAACTGGTTTTCGAGGATGGCTCCGACAACGCCTGGAACCGGGAACGGGTCCTGGAGCGACTGGCGCAGGTTACGCTGCCGCCGGGTGTGGTGCCGCAAATGGGCACGGACTGGAGTCCGGTCGGCCAGATCTATTTCTTCACCCTGCGCAGCACCAATCCCGCCTACGACCCGATGGAGTTGAAATCCCTTGAGGACTGGGTCATCGAAAAGAATTTCAAAGCAGTGCCCGACATTGTCGATGTCGCCAGCTTCGGCGGTCCCACTCGCGAATACCAGGTTCGCGTCGATCCCAACAAGCTAGTCTCCTATGGCCTAAGTCTGGCTCAGGTCGAGCAACAACTCACCAACAACAACGTCAACGCTGGCGGAAGTTTCATCCAGGCCGGTCTGCAGCAAATCAACGTGCGCTCCGTAGGATTGGTCGACCGCGCCCAGGACATCGAGCGCACGGTAATCCTGACCAAGAATGGCACTCCGCTCCGAGTGAGAGACATCGCGGTAGTTTCGCAAGGCCCGAAGATCCGCCTCGGCCAGTTTGCCCGAGGCTTCCATCGTGAGGATGGAAAGATCATCGACAACGACGATGTAATCTCAGGCATCGTGCTGTTGCGCAAAGGGGCCGCGGCCGATGCAGCCCTCAAAGGGATCAACAAGAAAGTGGAGGAACTGAACGATCACATTCTGCCTCCCGGCGTGAAAGTCGTTCCTTTCATCGATCGCAGCGATCTGGTTCGCTTCACCACGCACACCGTGCTGCACAACCTCACTGAAGGGATGATCCTGGTATCGATCATCCTCCTCATCTTTCTCGGCAATGCCCGGGGCGCGCTGATCGTTGCGGCAACCATTCCGTTCTCCCTCTTGTTCGCCTCTATCTGCTTGGACTTGCGACACATTCCCGCCAATCTCCTATCCCTCGGTGCGCTGGACTTTGGCATGGTGGTCGACGGCTCCGTGGTGATGATCGAAAACATCGTGCGCCATTTGGGCCGCGCCAACGGCAACACCAAAACGCCCTCCGAGAAGATCAGTGAAGCCTCCCACGAAGTCCAGCGTCCGGTGTTTTATGCCATCGCCATTATCATCACCGCGTATCTACCGATCTTTACCTTGCAACGGGTCGAGGGCCGTCTCTTTCACCCCATGGCCTGGACCGTAGCCTTCGCCCTCCTCGGGGCCTTGCTGTTCTCAATCCTGATTGCACCCGTGCTGGCCAGTTTCGCCTTCCGCAAGGGAGCGAAGGAATGGCGTAATCCCGCCATGGAGCTTGCCACTAAGTACTACCGGATAGCAGTGCGGTGGGCTATTAACCGGCGTGTGCTCGTCGTGGGGACGGGCGTGCTCGGGCTTTTTACAGCGCTTTACCTCGCGCTCAGCGGAGTGATCGGTTCCGAATTCCTGCCCCACTTGGATGAAGGTGCGCTCTGGGTACGGGGCACGCTGGCGCCGAGCACGGGGCCGGACGAGGGCATCCGCGTCTCCAATCAGGCCCGGCTTATACTTTGCTCTTTCCCCGAAGTCCCGCAATGCACCAGTCAAACCGGCCGCCCCGATGACGGCACCGACACCACCAGCTTCTTCAACACCGAATACTTCGTTGACCTGAAACCCAAAGAACAATGGCGGCCCGTCTTCCGTGAGAACAAAGATGAATTGATCGCCGCCATGAATCGCGAACTCAACAAAATCCCCGGCGTCGTCTGGGGCTTTTCCCAACCCATCGAAGACAACATGGAAGAGGCGGTCAGCGGCGTAAAGGGCGAACTGGCCACCAAGGTCTACGGCGACGACTTGAAAGTTCTGGAAGACAAAAGTAGCCAGATCGCCACCATCATGGGCGGCGTCAAGGGAATCGAGGACCTTGGCGTTTTTCACGTACTCGGTCAACCCAACCTGAATGTGACCGTCGACCGCGACCAAGCCGCTCGTTACCAGATCAACGTCGCCGACGTGCAGGATGCCATTCAGACCGCGGTGGGAGGCAACGCGCTCACGCAGGTTCTGCAAGGTGAAGCGCGCTATGACCTCGTACTGCGCTATCTCCCAAAATTTCGAGATACGAAGGAAGCGATCAAGAGCATCCGCCTGCTATCGCCCTCCGGGGAACGTGTCTCGCTCGCTCAACTCTGCAAGATCGAAGAGAAGGATGGCGGTTCCGAAATCTATCGCGAAGGCAATCAGCGCTACGTTGCCATCAAATACAGCGTCCGGGGCCGTGACTTGGGCAGTGCAGTAGAAGAGGCCATGCAGAAGGTCGACCAACAGGTCAAACTCCCCACCGGCTATCACATCGATTGGGAGGGAGAATACCAAAGCAAGAAGCGCGCCGACGAGCGGCTGCTCATCGTACTCCCCATTACCATCCTCATCATCTTCATCATCCTCTATACGATGTTCAAGTCCTTCAAATGGGCGTTGCTGATCCTGGCCAACGTTGCCATGGCACGCATCGGCGGTCTTCTAGCCCTTCTGATCACCGGGACCAACTTCAGTGTATCCTCGGGCGTCGGTTTCCTGGCGCTGTTCGGCGTCTCTGTGCAAACCGGAGTCATCATGCTCGAGTACATCAACCAACTTCGTGCACACCGCTACACCATCGAGGACGCTGCCGTGGAAGGAGCCGTGCTCAGGCTGCGGCCCATCATGATGACCATGCTGGTGGCCACTCTCGGTCTGTTGCCAGCCGCTCTCTCGCATGCCATCGGCTCCGACTCGCAGCGCCCCTTTGCCATTGTCATCGTGGGCGGCTTGATTGCGGACCTGGTGATGAGCATCTTTCTGCTGCCGACCCTGTATGTGTGGTTCGCGGGCGAACGCGACGTGCTTCCCCACGTCGAAGAGGGATTCGCCGAAGGCGAACACGTCGACTAGGGTGAAATCCGCGAGCAGATAGGGCCTGTGGTGTAAGGAACACAGCGGCGTCGATTTCGGTCGCCGCCCGCAGATGCAAGTTCGAATCTTGCCAGGTCCACCAGATCCCAGGTCTCGAATCGCAAGCATTTGCCGCCGGTAGTGTTTACCCGCGATCAGCGGGTCAGGTCCGGATCCCGGAGGGACCGCCTGAAAATAGCCCAGCGCTTCCAGCGCTGGGTCGCAGCCAAACAGATTCAAACTCGTCCCGGAAGGCACGACTGCAATGCAGCCGCAAATGCGAGGGGGAGACCGCAGGAAACCAATCCCTCACTCCGAATTCAAACGAATCCCCACGGAACGAAGTACGAGGTAGAGGAATCGATCGATCGATCGGGATCCTGAAGGGTGGGATGAGCCAAGAGCTAGAAGCTGGGAGGTTAGGAGCTAGAAGCTAGAAGCTCCGAAAAAAATAAGAGTTCCGAGGTGGTGTGGGGTCCATTCGTCTCGGCCAGTAGCTCGCGTTTGACCCTTGCTCGACCTGCTTTCGCTGCTTCCCTTGCGGGGTGCT
>Ga0209517_10000340_pt1 | contig 82543 bp, 81 predicted proteins | sample PeaSoiMetSII2010_FD_187695 | JGI IMG/M metagenome (GOLD analysis project Ga0209517, IMG submission 187695) | Peat soil microbial communities from Weissenstadt, Germany - SII-2010 (SPAdes) (version 2) | ecosystem: Environmental > Terrestrial > Soil > Wetlands > Peat | place: Germany...
CGCTGATCTAATGCGCAGGGCAGAATCCGCTCAACGCGAGGAAGATTCGCCGGCAACTCCTGGCGACCCGGATGCTTGACGGATTTCTTGGTCGAGCGATGCACTGGCGAGTGCTCGCTCTCCGCCTGCTCGATCATTTCACTGACGACAGGCTCAAGCTCGAACAACTGCATTTGCGCCTGCGAAAGTTTTTCTCCGCCCGCGCCATACTTCTCGATCCGGATCAGCCGCAGACGCTCTTCCAGCACGCGAATCCGCAGCTCCGCGTACTGTAGCTTGCTCTTAAGTTGTGCGATGAGTACCAGATCGGCTGGTACGGAAGGAATGGAAGCTAAACTCACAATGAGTTAATGATTTACCAGAGTCGATCAAACAACCACGCAACTTATGCGGCAGCGTGTCCCTCGGGGGAAGCCTTGCGGTACCACCGCTTGTGCTTGGTTCTGGTCAGATCGATCCCACCCAACAACAGCGTAAGTTCTTCATGACTCAGTACGACCTTGCCCTGCGCATCACCGGATTGCGGCCAGGTGAAACGCCCTTTCTCCAACCTCTTGGCACAGACCCAGAGGCCGCTACCGTCCCAGACGAGGACCTTCAGCCGATTGCGCTGGCCGTTGCAGAACAAGAACAGGTGCCCGCTCAGAGGCTCACACGACAATCGATCCCGAACCAGACCGTACAGCCCCTCGAACCCCTTGCGCATGTCGGTGACTCCTGCAGCCAGATAGATCCGTGTGGCTGGACCCAGTCCAAACACGGCTCAGGCCCGCTCCAGCAAACTCACCAGGCGCTCGAACGTACTCGTGTCAAAATCAGGATGTACCTCGATGCGACGCCCGCCCCGCAGCACCACCGCTAGCCCACAACTCGATTCGTGCTGGGTCGGCGATTTCCTGGCGGCCAACTCCACCGGCACCAACCGGCTGGCGGAAGAAACTACCTTGCTCTTTTTCCTCCAGCGTTGCCCCTTCAGGTGCCGATTCAGCGTGCCGAAGCTCAAACCCCGACTCCGGCAAAACTCGCTTCGGCGGATACCGCAGCTCCTGAATTCCGCCACCAACTTCTGAACTTCGGCGCGTGTACGTCGTTTGTGTGCTGAAGCCTTCCGTTCTACACTCATCCGGAAACTTCAACACAAACCGTCTCTCTGAAACAGGTGTGTTGGTCAGACGCTTACCTCCGAACAAACCGGCGAAGCTGCGCTTTGGCTAGAGACCCAGAACATCAGCGCCGACAGCAACGGCCACTACACGGTGCTGCTGGGCTCGACCAATTGATCACAGCACTCTGCTGCTCGGGCGATCGGACCCCGCCTGCCACCGTAGCGTCGCAGACAAAATCAGTGCTACTCGGGCAGGTCGCCGAGCTGTCTGCATGGTTACTTTCGCCTCCGCATACGGTGTCGCCTTCCGAGACAGCAGTATTGCTAGTGCCTCCGGCGACGGCTGATTCGAGGCCCTGGGAGAGGTTCGTCTCGCCTCTCCTACGCTTTCGCTGGTTCCCTCCGGATCGATGCCAGTTCATGGAGAATTTCCGTTGTTCGCATCGCCCGGGCTTGTCGTCCGACAACATCCTCTTCAGGGTAGAGCGATTCCCACTGGACAATTGCGTCGACCTCGGCTTGCAAACTTCTTACACGCTCACTTCTCTCCACGCAGTTCATTGAACGCTGTTCCTCCTAATGGAATCAGAGCAGGTGTGATTCCACGCCCAACAGTGTTTGTTTCGATTGGATTTCGAACGCGGGCTGACGATCAGTCGGCACTTGCTGCCGATCTAGCGGCATTGACATTAAGCACAATCCTCCAGACTTCCTAAAAGGAAAACTACGGTCATGTCAGAACCGCTGATTCCCGCCGCCGAATACGTTCGAATGTCAACGGAAAAGCAGAGTTTTCGATCCCCAACCAACAAGCCGTCATCCGGCAGTACGCTGCCGAGCCCGGATTTGCAATAAGTTTCACCTAGGTCGATGCCGGGAAAAGCGGAGTTGTGATAAGACATCTTTAGAGCTCAGTCCACTCACGGCAACGCCACGGACCGCTGGGGAAAAACTTCACGTCCAGGAGGTGGAAGCCTGCGGTCAGGGCGTGCCGTCATGAAAGTCTGCTAATGCACCAGGGAGATCAGCCCCGGCCGACTGATCCCGTATTGCTTGATCTTGTGGTAAAGCGAACTTCGTGGGATCCCCAGCTTGGCCGCCGCCGCTTCGACTCGTCCGCCCTCGATCATGAGAATTTCTTCGATGTACTGACGCTCAATCTGGTCCAGGGTCCGGACGGAGCGGCTGGCGACGGGTTCGGGCACTGTCTGGATGTCAAAGTGCAGATCCCTCTCGCTCAGGCACTGGCCTTCGCGGAGAAGGATGGCCCGCTCCAACACGTTGCGCAGTTCACGAATGTTACCCGGCCACGAATACGACTGCAATGCGCGGATGGCGCCGTCGGATAGCTCGATGTTCCCAGCGGACAGGTCGCACGCTAGATGGCTGACGAAATATTGAGTCAAGGCGGAGATGTCCTCCAAGCGGTTCCGCAGCGCCGGGATAATCAGCGGAATTGTACTGATGCGAAAATAGAAGTCACTGCGGAACTGGTGTTCGCGCACCAAACGGGGGATGTCCTGGTGGGTGGCCGCAATCAGTCGAATATCCACGCGCCGATCACGAACATCTCCCAGGCGACGAAATTCTTTTTCTTCCAAAACTTTGAGCAATTTCGACTGCACGACCAGGTCCACATCTCCGATTTCATCGAGAAATACAGTTCCCTTGTGAGCGATCTCCAGAAGGCCGACTTTCTTTTGAAGGGCGCCGGTAAACGCCCCCTTTTCGTGTCCGAACAATTCCGTCTCCAGCAAGTCGCGTGAGAGCCCCCCGCAATTAAGATCCAGGAAGGGTTCCGCAGCGCGTGGGCCTTGGGCGTGAATCCAGCGTGCCAAGACTCCCTTACCGGTCCCGGTTTCCCCTTGAATCAGAACTGGGCTGTCCGCTCCAACCACCTTGCGTGCCAGTTCTTCCACCTTGCGGATGGCCGCGCTGTGCCCCAGAAAAGGATCTGTCTGTTCCCGTCGTTGACGGCTCTTTTCGGCCAACTGCTTCTGCCGATTGCGGCGATTCTCGATACTGGCTTGGATCATTACATACAGGGCTGCGAGTTCTATCGGCTTGGTCAGAAACTGGCTGGCGCCCAGTTTTACCGCTTCCACAGCCAGGTCGATGGATCCGTGCCCGGTGAGGATGATGATGGGTATCGAGGAATCGCTGGCTATTAGACGAGGCAGTAGTTTGAGCGCGTTGCCATCAGGAAGGCTGTAATCGAGAACTGCCACATCGGGCAGCATTGCGCGCCACAACTGTTCGGCTTCGGCGCACGTCTCGGCACAGATGACTTCGCAGCCTTGCAGCTCTAGGTAAGCGCTGATGGTCTCGCGCCACTGTTTCTCATCCTCGACAACCAGGACTCGATCCTTGAGCATCAGCCGCTACTCCCATTGTGCACGGTTATCACACGCGCCACGGAATCTCCTTGCGCTAGCGCAAATTGGATTTCTTGTGTAGATACGACTATTGCGCAAAATCCTTCTCCCAGGTCAGTGCCAGCTAGCCGATCCTGCGCGGTGCACACCGGTGCGAATTCCTGCAGACACAGTCGGAAGCGTGCTGGGTTGCAAGGTCGGAATCTCGGTGGATTAGTGCAGATTGTTAGGGATCCGAAGCCGGGCCCGTGGCAATCGTGGATAGTTTGTCAGCACGAAGGACGGTGAGCCGCCGACGGCTCTTCTCGACATGTCCTAGTCGTCGCCAACGATTGAGCACCCGGTTCACCGTAAACAGATTCGTGCCTGCCATCTGCGCAAGCTCTTCATCGGAAATACGGAGTTCGGCTGATCCGTGGTTTGTCGATGATCTGGCAAGTTGCAATGTCAGGCGAGCAAGTCTCGGCTCAACCATCTCGGTTGCCAGCCCTGTGAATCGTTCCTGAAGTTGGTGATCCCGGCGAAGGACAATCCCCAAGATGTTGTCAAAAAGGTGTGGCCAGCGTGCCCCAAACGGACCAATAGAAGCTTTGTCCCACTCCAGCGCCACGCTGGCTTCGTGGGCACAAACGCTACTGGCATGGGTCATGGTAGAAGAAAGCAGTGCCTCCGTGCCGAACGCATCCCCTGGATATATCCAGTCGAGCAGCACTTCCTTACCGGAGGGAGTGGTTCCGCTGGCTTTTGCCACACCAATTTTTAGAAGGTACAGACTGGTCACGGTTTCTCCCTGGCGGCAGAAGAACTCTCCGGGAAGAAGCCGTCTGCACCGGGCCGCACTGCGCAGAGCAGCCACGGCGACGACGTCGAGATTAAGAAAGAGCTGGGGAGGCGGGGGAGATAAGGTGCGTGCCGACATGGTTGACATAATTGCCTACTTCTGATGAAACGAGTACGCACATCGAAGAAGATCTACGCCACTGGGTAAAGAAACGTTTCCGCCTGATGGTGTCCCGTGTCAGGGCCTGGACAAAACTCCCGGTTGCAGGTTGCTCGGCTGTCGCGCCGGGATCAAATGCCACGTTTGCCGCTGAGCTGGCGCGTTATAGAATGCTGCAAATCGACTGCTGTCCCTCCTCGCGCTTGGTGCTCTTCATGGATTGCATTTACTCCTCCATGTCTGAGTAATGGTTAAGCCATAGAAAACACGGCCTGGGGATCTCAGTGTCAGAGTGTCAACACTGTCAAGAACGAGACGATTTGACACATCCGGTCTCGGCGAAGGTGAGCCCCCCAGCCCTTCGTCGCTCTAAGCCAGGCTCGGCAGTTCGCGGGGAGAGGCGATTCGTAGAGCCGCATGCGGACCAGAGGGCCGTGGAGGGTGACGAAATATCGACTCCCCCGTCCGTCGTTCGCATCACTGCCACTAGTCCCGGAACTCAGCGGCACTAATGTTCAACTTTTTCATTTTCGCGTGGAGAGTGGTGCGTTTCATTCCCAGCCTACTGGCTGCACCCGATAGGCCACCGATCACTCCGCCCGCGTCTTTCAGAGCCCGCAGGATGAGCTCGCGCTCGGCCTCCTGGGTCCTCTTGCCGATCGATGGCCTTGTGTCCTTTCTCAGGTCGCCGGTCGGAACCCTCAGCACGGGCGAGTCCGTCAAAATCACGCATCGCTGAATCAGGTTTTGCAATTCTCTGATGTTCCCCGGCCAGCTCCAGTTCAGGAGGACACTCATCGCTTCCCTGGGAATGGTCTCAATCGACTTCCTTGCTGCACTCGCATACCTGACCACGAAGTAACGCACAAGGTCGGGAATGTCGTCTTTTCTCTCCCGCAGAGGGGGCACATGAATCGGAAAAACATTGAGTCTATAGAATAGGTCCTCGCGGAAGTGACCTTCGGCCATCCGCCCATGCAAGTCCTGATTAGTGGCGGCGATCAGCCGGATGTCGACCCTGACCGTCCGGTTGCTGCCGAGCCTTTCGAATTCCTTGTCCTCCAGCACCCGCAACAACTTTGGCTGAATTACTCCCGGAAGATCCCCCACCTCATCCAACAAGAGAGTCCCTCGGTCAGCAATTTCCAATCGGCCGACTTGCCGGCTAATCGCCCCAGTGAATGCCCCCTTTTCGTGCCCGAATAGCTCGCTTTCCAACAACTCCGTTGGAATCGCGGTGCAGTTGACGCTGACGAACTTGTTGCCAGCCCGCGGGCTGAGCCTGTGAATCGCCCGTGCAATTAACTCCTTACCGGTACCCGTCTCGCCCAGCAACAGCACCGTCGCGTCAGTTGCGGCCACTGTCCTCACCTGTCTTAGCAGTTCTTGAAGCGGGGCACTATTCCCCACGATCTCGTAAAAAGCTTCATCCCTCGACGGATCGCCCAAATCGAGATCCTGGAGTGCTGGTTCGAACTCTGGCTTTCCGACCGAGGCGGTTACGCCACAATCTGCGGGCGCCATAAGCTTATCCGATGAAAGTGTAGTGTCCGGCAATTGAGCGATCATCGCTGCCGCGCGGCGCAAGAACTCAAGCGTCGACTTCGTCTTGGGAATGACATGCAAACTGCCAAAGCCTATCGCTCCAAGCTTCTGACGAGTCGTGGTCAAGGGAAAGACATAGTAAGTACGTACGCCCAGTTCCAGAAGCGACTTTAAGAAAACGGGCAAGTTGGGTTCGGCGTCCAAATCCTTGACAAGTATGGACCGTTGATTCTTCCAGGCCCATCCGCTTGCACAGGACTGGACAGGAATGGATTCACACCTTTTCTGCGCGTGGCCCGCTTGCCAAATGTGCAAACGGATTCTCTCCGTACTTGAGTCGTAAAGACCCAGTGTGACAAAGTCAAAATTCGAGGAATGCCGCAGGCGGAGTGCCAAGGTGGAGAAAAGCGCATCTGCTGTTGGGTGGCTGGCTGCTAGCTGTGCCAGATCCAGTAGATTGCGATACTGGCCGACTGTCAGATCTGGGAGGTACACAGCATCAGATGCAAGTCTTTGCTCCGGCATACTCTCTCTCGCACCCTATGGTTTAGCTCTTGAGATTCGAACCCCGCTTCACCGTGTCACGTTTCCTTACAGCGATAAAAAGCACAACACCGTTGCCTCTAGATTGTTCTTGAAAATCATTCTTCACAACGATTCATAATAGGGATATTAGGAAGTTAAATATCTCGGGCGTGTTGGTCTAGTCCCTACGGGAGAACATCACGAGGAACGCTGCCTGAAGGCAGGGGTTTGAATGACAGAGCTGTGCCAAAATATCGACACTGTCGCAGTCGTTGACGCAGGATTTGTCGAAGTCCCGCAATCCCAAATCCCGGTTCACGGCGCCGACAGACTCAACTCGCACCACTTCACCCTCGCCGGCATGCTTCAATAAATCTTGGTATAGCTTGCCATAGCTTTCGACCTCCTAACCGCTTAAGCTATCGCAAGCGGTCTTTTATTGGAGTTCTAGCCATGGTGGAAGCGGTATGCCTGATGGCTTCCGGCGCCGGGATCCCTCATTGCCGTCTTCTGCTGTGCGCTGCTCCCGACCGATCCGCCGGGCTCGGCCAACCGTTTCTCCAACTCATTAGACGCACCGCAAAGGTCCCGTGGCACACCCAATAGAGATTTTTTTCGGGTTGTCGGCTGGCAGTGGCATTTTTTGGGAGCAATCCGTAGCCCAGCAGTGCGGCTGCGCGACCTCTCCAAACTGTCTGTTGGCTGTATCGGATAGAAATTAAGGAGATTAGGCTGCCTGACGAGAATCCCGGCTTGATCGTAAGTGTCAGAGCAAACACACGGTTGACAGAGGCTGACAGATGCCCATTTAGGCGGCTCCTGAGGTTTTCGAGGCCTTAAACTCGAAGATCGGATTCTTGACGTGGCGCTCCAGGCCTGTTTTGGAGAAACAGAGAAATTTGACCTGCTGGGTCTGGGGCCGGGCGTCCCGTGAGGTATCCCTGGACCTCATTAGCTCCAAACTTTTTGATCAGTTCCAGCTGTTCTTCTGTCTCTACCCCCTCTACGATGACACGCATGCCAATGTTTTTGGCTAACGCGATGAGCGAGCGGACCATGGCTTCGCTTTCGGGCTTCAGGCACAGATCCTGAATGAAAGAGCGATCAATTTTCAAGGCGTCAAAGGGCAGAGACTGCAGATAGCTCAAGCAGGAATATCCCGTGCCGAAATCGTCGATGGCGAGGCTCACTCCCAGCTCCTTGAGGCGCTTCATTGTTTCCAAGGCGCGATGAAATCCGCTCAGCATGATTGATTCCGTAAGTTCGAGCTGGAGGAGTTCCGGACTGAGGCCAGTACGGTTCAGGACTCCGACCACTTCGTCGACGAACTGGTCGCGCCCGAACTGCATGCTGGAGATATTCACCGCCACTTGGATCGGGTAGGGGGCAAGGGTCGGCCATTTGACTGCTTCGGCGCAGGCCAGCTCCAAGCTGTAAGCGCACAGGGGCACAATCAGCCCGCTCTCTTCTGCCACTGGAATGAACTTGGCCGGGCTGATCGCGCCGAGAGTGGGATGTGTCCACCGGCCTAGAGCTTCAAATCGCATCAGCCGGTTCGACAGTAAGTCGAATTCGGGCTGGTAATGCAGTTTGATTTCTGCGCGTGCGAGGGCGGCGCGCAGATGGTTTTCCAAGTTCAGACGTTCTCGCACCAACATCCCAATTTCAGGCGTGAAGTACATAGCCCGGTTCTTGCCATCGCGTTTGGCGGCATACATGGCGCTGTCAGCTTGCTGCAGGAGCTGGTCAGTATCGTTCGCATTTTCCGGAAAGACGCTGATACCTATGCTGGCGCCAATCGTGAGTTGATGATCGTCAATCAAAAAGGAAGTTGCCAGAACATCCAGCAGGCATTTGGCGACCTTTGCTGCATCCTCTTTATCATGGAGACCTCCCAGGATGACTGTGAACTCATCTCCTCCAAGGCGAGCCAGCGTGTCGGCCCGACGCACCCGCGACTGAAAGCGCGCTGCCACCTGGATCAGCAGGGCATCCCCGAGGGAGTGACCTAGGCTGTCATTGACTAGCTTGAAGCCATCCAGATCGATGAAGAGCAGCACAACCAAACGGCTTTCGCGGCGGGCTCGCTCTAAGGCTTGGGAGAGCCGGTCTAAGAACAGTCGGCGATTCGGCAATCCTGTGAGTGCGTCATTGAGCGCCTGGAACTGCAATTTTGCTTCCGCATTTTTCTTGGCCTCTTCACGCCGCTGGAGTTCGGAAAGCATGGTGTTGAAGCCGCTCCCGAGCTGTGCAATCTCGTCAGCCCCAGAGACTGCTACTCTCGTATCGAAGTCCTGCTCCGCAGTGACGTTATGCATCGCGTGTGCGAGTTCAGAGATTGGCTTCGAAATCTTGCGCTGCAGAAATGAGCCGGATACTCCCCCAACCACCAACGCCAGCAGTAGCAGGGCGCTTGCTACCTCAAGCAAGCGCAATTGCCTTCGTCGCAGGTCCTGCAGATCCGAGCTTAGGAAAATGGTTCCCACTAATTCGCCGTGTCGCAGCACAGGGCGAATTACGCTGGCATACTTGCGGTCGATAGATGAAATGCGTTTAAGGTCCGGCGGGCAATTCCCTGGTCCTTGCTGTCGCTGGTATTGAGCAAACAACCCTCCCCGCACATCGTATAAGCAAGCAGAGACAATGGGACCTTCTGCCCGCAAGCCTGCAAGAACTTCAACCGCCGCGGTCTGGTCGTTGAAGTTCAGCGCCGCTGTTGAATTTTGCCCTATCACGTCACTCAGGACTGCCAGCCGACTCTGGAGGAGGGAACGCGAGCTAACGCTGTCGAAGACCAGAAACGCAGCCATGAGCGTGCCCACCGCCATGCTGCTGGCGAGCAACGCCATCAGCGTCATCTTGTGGGCGAAAGTATTGCCTCTAAACAGGCCCATGTCAGTTCCCCACCGCGGGTGTGGCTCGTACAATCGTTGCGAGATTCAGGAGGCGAGAGCTGATCTTCAGGCGCGATGCCTCCGTCGCTTCCAGGTTCACTTGAAGCTGTACCTGATCGCCTGTCCGGACGAGCCCGATCATGCCACCGTTACGGGCAAATGAATCGGAATCCCCCACGGTCAGAACGCCTTTGTTCCGTACTTTGTCCAGCGTCGCGCGGATTTTCTTAGGCGACGATTGCGCAATAAAGAGAATGTTGCATTGCTCTAACCGTTCGTCGGAGGGGTACAGCAGTACGCGGACCGGCCTCGATTCGCTCGTTTTCCCGTCCAGCATTTTTTGGAGCGTCTCGCCCATGGGGCCGTCCCCGATAAATCCTATGGTGAGATCCTGACTCGGGTGTGGCCACTCTACGTACTTGGTCAAGTTGAAGACGAAAGCTGCTTTCACGGCACCCTCGTCTTGCAATTGAGCAGACAACAATGGTGCGAACAACGACACTAGGCTGAGAGCAATCGCCAGACCGGCCAAGGTAACTCGATTCACGGCCTTTGCCCGCCCGAGTTGCGCGGCCCATGAGCGGCGAACACTGGTATCGTCCGTACGGCCCACTGCGAATTTGTCTGTAGGGCGATTCATTGTCCTACTTCGGTTCGCGGTGCAACGCATAAGTGATCTTGAAGCGGTACGTTCGTCCATCCTGCTGGATTTCCGCTTGCTGGAGCCCTGGGCCTGCGGGCGTAAACCAGCGATGATTGAAGGTGTTGTAGCAACTGCTGGAGAACTCCCAGCCTCCCCACAGAGGTTTGGTAGAAAGGGTGACGTTGGCCAGGGCCACGGGCGGAACCTGAGTTCCCTTGTAATCCTCCTGCGCGCTGAAATAAAGCAGTTCCAGTCCCAAGAAAGCGCGGTGTGAGGTGGGAATCGTGGCGTTTAGCTTGGCCTTGTTTGTCGGGGAATCTGCCAGCTTTACATGCCGGATTTCATCTTCGGCATTCGCGAACGTGTAGCTGGCGCGAGCTGACAGGCCAGACGCTCGCTTCGCTTCAAGCTCAAACTCCACTCCTGGTCCGGCATCGTGGCCGCTGTTCACGAAGTGGGTCAGGCCGCTCGCCGGGACAGGCACCTGGTCGATCAGGTCGTGCAGGTCGTTGTAGAATCCATCGGCCGTTAGAGCCAGCCACTTTGTCAGGCTACGTTCGAATACCACCTCGTTTGAGAGGATGTGTTCTGGTTTCAAGGGAACGGTTGGCGCCACAATGCTCGTATTGTCGTCGTAGTAGTCCTCGTACGCGTTCGGCGCCCGGAAAGCACGGCCGACGATGTACTTTACTGCAGTTCGCGAATTCACGGAGTAAACGAGCGCAATACGCGGGCTGAGCGCGCTGCCGAAACTGTCGAAATAATCAAGCCGCCCGCCAGCATGAATCGTCAGCTTAGGCAGAAGATTCAGCTCAGCCTCGCCAAACGCGGCCATCAGCCAAGGCGTGCGGTGATCATCCAAAATTGGCGGTTGCCCGGCATTGTAATTCTCTTGATCGACACGGAAACTGTGCTCATAGTTGACGCCTGCTGTAACTCGCTGGCGCCCAATCTGGTGCCCGACAGTAGCCTCAACGCCGGCCCAATCTGCGACGCCGGTATCAATGTTCAAGTAGCGGTCGGGCGAATCGGTACCACCCATCGCATAGGTACCGTAATAGCGGTAAGCATCGTAGTAGGCGCGCAGATCGACATCGGTATTTGACGTCAGGCTTCGGTGATAGTCCACATCGAAGTATCCGCGCGTATCCGTTGTGCGAGTCCCGGAATCATCGAAATTGGTTCCAAACGGTGCCGTCGGAATGATCTTCGTTCGTGTTCCGAATAGGCCTTGCATGCGCCACCCACCGTACTGCAAGTCGGCGAAGGCGTGGGAATAACGGTCTCCGTCGATGTTCTCTGCGACACCACCGTTCGTCGCTGAAAATTCAGGGAAGAACAGTTCAGATTGTCCTGCGCTGCTGTACATACTGCCCGACAGAAGGGCCGACAAGCGACCTTTTTGGAAGCTGCCAGTAAGCCGTCCAGCACGACTGAGGAAAGAGGATTCCTCTCCTGAAGCTTCGAGCACGGAGTCAGCCTTCGGGCGACGGGTGATGACGTTGATGACCCCGAAAATTGCGTTGGTCCCAAAAAGAGAGGAACTGGGTCCGCGAACGACCTCAATGTGGTCGATCAGATCAAGATCGAGTGGGAATTCGGTGCCGATGAGCGCGCTGTCGTAAACATTCTCATTCACTCGGTGGCCGTTGATCATGAGCAGGATGCGCGAGTTGTAGTCTCCCGGTCGCAGAAAACCACGGACCCCAAGATACGTATAATTGCGGTCATAAGATGTGTAGAAACCACGAAGGCTGTTGAGAACATCGGCGAGGGTACGCCATCCGTAGCGAGTAATCTCGTCCGCAGTGATAATGCTTACGGCCGACGGAGCTTGGCGAGGGTCCTCTAGATGCCGCGACGCGCTGAAGACCTTCACCTTCGCCAAGTCCTCGAGGGTCAAGGAAGTTAGATCCTGATCAGGTGCTGTTTGCGAGCTGAGAATCCAGGGGCAACACACAAGCCAAAAAAATGCTATGCCAGCTGTCAGCCACTTGCGAGTAAGATAAGGTCGCAGCCCGATAGGGTCTATTTTCCGACTGGTGGGCTGCTGATGAGGCGATAAGGGGTGCATTGTTAGGCTAATCCTGCCTTCGATCCCTTGAGGTTGGTACGGAGCGGCCTTCCGCGTTGCGGAATTTCCCGGCAACGAATTCCGGAAGCATCTCTTCCAGCTTTTGTGATAGCCAGTCCTGTAGCTCAGCTTTGCGTCCCTGCGAAAGGGACACAAAGCGAACACCAAGATGGCCTGTTTTCCACCAGATGATTCTTGACTCTGCCACGAATGGTACTTTGTGATTCGGGAGAGTGAACTGAACTTGTACCTCTTCTCCGGGACTGAGTGGAACGAATGTGCTCAGGGCCATACCACCTTCGCTGATGTTCACGCTGTAGCAGCGAACTTGGGGCATAGTGCGTCTTAGGATGACAATCGGGACAGAGATCGGACATCGAAAATAGCGGCGTCGTTCTCTCAAGATCAGTCCGTAAGCAGCCTTGAGTGTGCTACGGATTCCTTCCGTCGAAAGAGGTCTGTCGAAGACAAAAGCCGACCCGTTACGAGAGGACCCTGTGGCTTCCGCATCATTTCCGCGGATGGCAAAGGTCACCGCCGTCCGGTTTGACGGGGAGAGACCCACCGCGTCCAGAACCACTTCGGACTGTTCCCCGAGCTGGAGGTCAACGATAACGGCATCGAACTTTCGGCAGTTCAATAGGCGAATCGACGCTGGCCCGTCCTGACAGACATCGGGCGAAATAGACAGTTCTTCTAGGGCGTGGCTGACCTGTTGGATTGTGACTGGATCATCGGACACGAAAAGTGCAACTGCGACTGCCATAATGAAGTGCACCCCTAACCGGTAGAAATGTGATCGACATCACACCTTCATTACGAAGGTGAGGACCTATTGTTGTCCGCTCTTAAGGAACGAACTATCAACTACAGGGAGCGATCAAGATTGCGTCTCGCCGCTCACTATGTGTTCCCGCACAAAGCCTGTAGCTTGTAACGAGCAAACAAACCGATTGAGGGTCGTCGGCTGTCGGACGCAAGTTGGCAATTCAATGGAATGGCACGCCGACTGCCGAAGTACTGGCAATCAGCAATTCAAAGGAAGTATTCGGAAGCCATTGCGATTACACGGGATTATGTCTGAGCGCATTTCGGGTGAGGGCTCCGGGGAATCTGCCCTGGATTCACACTGTCCAGATCCTGAAAAAGTGTCCAGATTCGGAAAAATGGATACACAGTCTCAGCCGATTCAGGCGTGTCACGCCTTCGGGCCGATATAGTCGCGGAACATCCAACAAGCCAGGGCTGGGCAGGCGTCGATCTGCGAACCCTGCCGCAGTGCCGATTTCTAGTCTTCGTTTTTGCATGAAAAACTGACCAAATCATTCCAACGCGTGTGAATTCTTACATTGTTTATGGAAACCCAGGTTTCGTAGCACAACGGCTTGATCAGCCTTTCTCTTTCTTCTCTTTTTCCTTTGCTCTGGCCCATCTTGTCTGGGCGGCGCGGCAAGCGTTACTGGCGACAGTGCTATTCCGGAGTAGGTTGCCAATCCATGTAAGGCTCTGCCTTATTTCCCAGAAGCCGACTTCGGGCCAGCGTCGTCGAAAATTTGTTCCGTGGCATAAGTTCCGGGTTGCCCGCCACTCGGACAAAATCGCCAAACATTCCGGTACACGCGCGTCTGCAGAGGATTAATCCTGATTCACCGGTCCCAAGTACTGATCAAGCCAGTTGGTTGCGAAGTCCGGGCGGGACAGTACTGGCGGGTAGAGAAACTGGCCTCGTTCGACGATTTCCTGGAGAGACGGTTTCCGGAATCGAGAAGGAAGGCGTACTACCTGATGTCGATTCACGAGCACCTGCCGCCGCAAGCGAGAAAGGAACTCAGAGAAGTGGGATGGACGAAAGGGCTGGAGTTGGCCAAGCTAGCCAGGAGGGATGGGCAGAGGTTCGATTGTGCAACCTGGTTGCACAAGGCGCACGAGATGCCGAAAGAGCAGTTTAAGCAGGAAATCGAGAAGGAACTGACTGGGAAGGAAACCGAGCCGGCGGAGATTATCTACTTCAAACTCTACAAGAGCCAGATCCCGGTCATCGAGCAGGCGATTGAGACCGCGGCTTTGATGCTGGGAACGGACAAGTCCCGCGGCTACTGTCTGGAAATGATCTGTGCCGACTTTCTGGCGGGAGCCAACCTGGAAAACGGCAACTCGCGCGTCCTCCTGCAATCGGTCTTGCGATTCTTCAAGTTCCTTCCGGGGGAGGAAAGAAAAGCGTTTCTGGATCACTTCACCGGGAAGGCGTCATGAATGGGGCCGAGCCAAAACGCTCGCGCTTGCGGCTTGATCCCGAGTTATACGAAGAGCTCCGCAACCAGGTACTCCGCCGGGATGGCTGGCGATGCCAGGCTTGCGGCACGATGTCGAATCTTGAGGTTCACCATAAACGATTCCGCAGCCACTCTGGCGAAGACGAGGCCGAGAACCTGATTACGCTCTGTTCTGCATGCCACGCCAGCGTGCATCGCAGTTAGCACACGAGTGCCTTGACCGACTACATCTTCCATGTCCGGCGTGTATGCAGTGGACAGGCGATCCCTTTGCCAGGGTCAAAGCCAACCCGCAATGTTTTTCGGGCATTACAGGAGGGGACGCAGGAAATGATGCGAGATAGGGTTTTGTTAGAGTCCCTAAGCTCAGCATTGGATTAAGTGAGTTTGCAGCTTGCCGAGAGATTCCACTCTAGATGTATCCCTTCTGTCGCGGTTGAGGATTTCGCCAAAATCACCGGCAGGTAAAGGCTTACTGAAGTAGTATCCTTGCACTTGGTCACAATTGTGTGTCCTCAGGAACAGTAATTGCTGTTCGGTCTCCACCCCTTCAGCAATCACATTCAAGTTGAAGGTCTTTGCTATCTTGATGATCGTGATTGTGATCGCAGCGTCGTCCTTATCTACGGTCAGGCCTTTCACGAACCGCCGATCGATTTTCAGCTTGTTGACTGGAAAGTCCTTCAAGTAGACAAGGCTGGAATAGCCGGTTCCAAAATCGTCGATGGACAGCTTCAGCCCCATGTCCTTCAGTTCCTTCAACACGGAGAGCGTCCCGTCTGCGGTGGAGAGCAGCACACCTTCTGTGAGCTCCAGCTCGAGGCATTGCGGGGCGAGACGGGTTTCGTTCAGTACGTTCTTGATGACCTGGACGAAGCGCTTCTGACGGAACTGAATCGCCGACACGTTCACCGCGACCGGAAACGGGGCAAGGCCGTCGTCTTGCCATTGCCGAGCCTGATTGCAGGCAGTCCTGAGCACCCATTCGCCGATAGGGATGATCATTCCGGAGTTCTCCGCGATCGGTATGAATGTGTTGGGTGGGACAAGGCCCAGCTCCCGATTGCGCCAGCGGAGGAGAGCTTCCGCCCCGACGATCATTCCTGTCGCGAGGTCGACCTGCGGCTGATACTCCACGAAAAGTTCTCGCTTTTCTAGCGCCAGTCGCAAGCCGTTCTCCAGGGTCAGCCGCTCCACAGCCCGAACATTCATGTCCTGCGTGAAGAACTGAAAATTGTTCCGTCCATACTCTTTGGCGCTATACATAGCGGCATCAGCGTTCTTGATTAGGACCTCGCCGTCAGTACCATCGTCGGGAAACACACTGATGCCCAGGCTGCACGTAGTGTTGAGCGCATGCGCTGCAACAGTCGAAATCGCCTTCATGATCCGATCGGCCGCGACGGCCGCATCGGCTATTTCTTTGACACCAGTCAGCACGACCACGAACTCGTCACCGCCTAACCGGGCTACGGTGTCCTCTTCGCGCGTGCATTTCTTCAGGCACTTTGCGATCTCCTTCAGAAGCAAGTCGCCGACCGAGTGCCCGAGGGAATCATTGACGTTCTTGAAATGATCCAGATCAAGGAACAGTAAAGCAACTTTTTCTTTGCAACGGCTCGCGCTGGCCAGCGCCTTCGCCAATCGATCGCAGAGAAGAGACCGATTAGGTAAACCTGTGAGTGCGTCGTGGAACGCTAGGAACTGGACCTGTTCCTCAGCCGCCTTGCGTTGGGTGATGTCCCGAACTGTCCCTTCATAACGCACAGTCTTGCCGTCGACGTCGCGCACGGCAAGCACGTTCGCCAACAACCATTTCTTGCTGCCATCCTTGCAATAGGCTTCTATCTCGACATCGTTCACCCCGTTATTCTCTTCGAGCACTTGTGACAGTTCTCGTAGCTGATTGGGTTTGACAAACAGCTGGCATGCGTTCGAGACTTCTTCCATCAGGTGTTCCGGGGAATCATAGCCGTGTATCCGCGCCAGCGCCGGATTGGCGCTGATAATGCGTCCGTCGACCGCAGTCTGAAAAATTCCGATGCCAGCATTCTGGAAGATACTGCGATATTTTTCCTCGGCGTCCGATAACGCTTTCTCGAAAGCCTTACGCTTCGTGATGTCCTGCTTGACGGCCACAAAATGGGTGATTTCACCACTAGCGGATCGCACCGGTGTGATCGTCATCTCTTCTTCATAGAGAATTCCGTCTTTTCGCCGGTTAGTAATCTCGCCGTGCCACACATTGCCGGAGGTAATTGTCCTCCAAAGATTCGCATAGAATGATGGCCCTTGTTTCCCTGACTTGAGGATTCTGGGGGTCTGGCCACCAGCCTCCTCTGCGCTGTAACTGGTTAAGCCGGTAAAAGCTGAGTTCACCCAGAGTATTTTCCCGGCAACGTCGGTGATCACGATTGAGTTCGCGGCAGCTTCGAGCGCGGTAGCCTGCAGCCGCAGCTGGTTTTGCGCAGACTTGCGTTCCGCTACCTCACTGGCCAGCTTTTGGTTCGATTTTGCGAGTTCTAGCGTGCGCTGCTCAACTTTTCGCTCGAGCATTGCGTTGAGTTCCCGTACTTCACGCTCGGCCAGGACACGCCGCCTCTTATCTCGGGCCAGCGTGCGGGTTGCGAACACCGCAACTGACATCGCAATGAATATTGCCCCCACAATCAGCGCCCGAAGAAGAGCGCGAGCAGCGTAGTAACGAGCATTAGTGTCCTTGGCCGCTCGGTCCATCTGGTCCATCTGGAGTTTCGCGAAGTCCTCCCAGGCCGAGTGATACTTGAACAATGCCGGCGTTGTTTCTCGCAGCATAATGGTCGTGGCTACCTCGCGCTTGTGTTCATCAATTAGCAAATGCAGGGCCCGTTGGTAGCTCGCAACATACACCGCTCTCGCGTCCTTCACCGCGGCCAGTAGTTGTTTATCTTCTTGCGTATCGCACTGACTCTCGATTTGGGTCACTATTTCTGTGATTCGCTGGGTGTTCTCAGCCCGGCTTTTCAGGAGTGGGTCGATCTCACTTCTATCGCTAAGAAGGAATATCTCCATCGTGATACGACTGTTGCGGCTCGAGTAGGCGAGTGCTCGGCGGGACAAATGCAGTGTAGTCCATTGCCTGCCCAGCACATTGTCGAGGTTCGCGTTGATTTGGTCCATCCGCTTAAGCCCCAGGTAGCCGATCCCTATCAAGAAGGCAATCAGGATGCTGAAGGTCAACGCTACTATCGTGTTTGTGGAAACCCTTTCCTTAGACATGTTGTCTTTCTTGATCTCGACGATGCTACCGGGCGTCTGCTCGCTACTCGACCGCCGTAAACGCCTTACGTCCGTTTGGAAAAATATACATTCGAGAACACCTGCAGGACACTCTTGGATCCACGCTAGTGCGTACCCAGCTGCGACCGCTTGTCAGGGTCAAGCTTGCGTTCAAACAAGGTGCCGAAGAATGGCCGGTCCAATATTGTTGTCAGCGATTAGCCATTCCTCCCTGGGTGGTGTTGGCCGGCAGGGATAGAGAGCAGGGTAGTTAGGGAAAATCGCGTGCAAGAGGCGGAGGCTTTCCTCAACAGTGAGCCAATCGGATATGAACGGTACCATAGCCCCCCTAAGCGGCACTGAAGGCTGATCCGGTGATACCTCGTTCTTCCACTCCATCCAATACTCCAGTCCCGCCCTACTTCTACCAACTTCTCTGCATTCATCCGCATCCCCGATGTTTTTCGACGGAAGAACGGAAGAACTCTGACGAAAATCTCCGTCCTCCAATTCGTATGACTGTGCCTAGATGACATAGCCATGTTTTTTCACCTCGGGGCCTTGCCGGAAAGAATATGACGAAGGTTAAATTGTTTCCAAAGAAGCTTCGTAACCCTTCTTGAAGTACGGCCGCCACCACTACCGCAAGCACGGCAACTCCATAATGTAAGAGCCAATGGTGCATCCAGGGGGCCCGTGTACCCCACGCAAAGCTTCCCGGCCTGTGCTGAACGATGGCTAGCTTCGGCGCTTTGGCCGGGTCCGGTTGATGAGAGAGTCTCGTCGGCTGCGTTGGTTGTAGTGCCTGAGTCGGGTCCGGTGCGACGGTTGACATCGGTGCGTCCCATTTATGAGATGAGAACTCCTGGGGTCCGATTCGGCCTTGACCACAACCTTAGTGGCTGGGCGGTGTGGGGCGTCGTCGATGCTTTCTTCTAAGAAATAGAGGTGGCGCAACCGTAGTATGTATGATTGTGTCGAGGGTTGCGCCACCAATAGGAACTATCGGAAACAACCACGCTCTGTCTCCAAGGGGGAAGATCCGCCAGTTTTTTCGCATCACTCCTTGATGAGCAACGTTATCAACGCCGCAATTCGTCGTCTTTGGGATAGCGCAAATTCGGCTGGAAAATTTATGCCGGAAGGTGCATGTGCTCAGCAACCGCCTGCGCTTGATTGGTCCATTCTCCCAATGCACACACTCTTCCCATCACTTTCGTGTCCTGAGACCTCAAATAACGGTAACCTTCCGGGCACTGTCGTTACGTGGGCTTCTTTCAGCTCTGCGAAGACACATGTCTGCCGTTCTTGCGCTAGCGCAAGAACGGCATGGGCGGACCACTAGACAATGGGCACAGGTGCTGTCTGCCAGGGTCTAGGTGATGTGAGGAATTCAAGAAACAAAAATAGGGGAGGCCTTCTCAGACTAAGGAGGGCCTGACAATCACTCACTACAACGCGGCTGGCCCTGGTGATTTAGGAGGCGCTGTCTTCTGGGGCATGGTGTGGGCGTTTTGCGGGGTGCGCCTGTATATGATACCTGGAACCGAGCCGCCCAAGGGCCTTACGCGGATCACAAATGCTGAGATGCGGAGCGACGTAGTTCTACTGTGCCGTTACTTAGGGTTGTAGACCTGCTGGTTCGCTAACTGCGGACGTGGTTGTGGAATCGAGTGTCCGTTACAAAGCCGAACTGCGAGGCAGTGTCTCGAAGGGTTTTTTTCAGGCCCAGCGAATCATCAGGAACAGCACGGCCTCAGCTACCAGTAGGACCTTTACCAGCGAGCGCCACTTCTCGACAAACACATTTCGCACGGGAGCTATCCTTCCTAACATTGAGCCAATTTCTCGGAAGAGCAGGCTCAGCCGTTCACGACTGCCTTTCCCCGTTCAAAACCCACGTCGATCTTCTGTCGCCCGGCGCCAAACTAGACAATTTCCAACCGAATTTCGCTACGGGTTCGAGTTCGTTGACCATACCGCCGTGCCCAAAGCGATTCGTCATACTTGCCGTCGACCTTGCTGTTGACCAATCCCTGTTTTCGCCCTGACATTTTGCGGCCGTAAGGCACAGCAGTGACCTTGGACGATTTTCGCAAATCGCTCACCGCGACCGAGCCGGCTGCGGAACTCACACTCAGGAGGCTCGATATCCGAATAGCTTTCGGCACTCAGGTCTCAAAAACTTTCCGAAGACGGGAATGCGAAGGCCGCCCTTTTCAAGGACGAATTTGCATGAAATGAGACAGGTACGCCATTTGAATTCCTCTGTGCCGTGCTTCTTGCCGTAGGCGGTGATATCTTCTTGGAAACGACGGAATCCCTGCATTTCCGCAAACACAAAAAGGGCCGAACGGATGGCATTCGGCTCCTTCGGATACGGGCTTCAGCTCATGAAAAAAAGCTTGCAGTTTGTTCTTACATAACTTTGGCCAGTCTTGTCTAAGAAGTGAAGCACGCCTGAATGTTTGTTTAAGAAGATTCTTTTAACGCCAGACAGGACGAAAACATCTGGCATGGACCCCTAAGAGGAGAAGCGATCCAATTCGACGGACGAAATCTCAGGTTCTTTCGTTTTCCAGAACGGGATTCTATGCGGTGACTGCCTTTGCCTTCAGTCTAGTCACCTCGCACTCTGCTTGCAGCCAATCGTCCAGGTCGTGCCCGTCGTTACTTCCGTGTTGTTTGTACAGTTCGTAAGCACGGCGACGGATTTGTTCTTGAAGCAGAGTGGCAGCCTCGGGGGCTCGTGTCGACACCATTCGCACAGTGGGGATGGTGGTCGCTGCTTCATCATCGGGTTTCCTTCTAGGCGGATAAACGCTGAGAGCGAGCGTGCGATGCCTTGCTGTCACCTTCAACTCTCGCGAGTAGCCAGTTCTTTGGCACTGATTGAAAGATCAGGTCGCTTGCGGGTGCGGTAAAGTCGATTCCGCAGCGCGGACAAGTGAACTCCCACGTTCCGGCTTGGTCTGGTCGGCCATAGGCAACGGCTAAGGCGCCGCATTCGGGAACAGGGCAACTCGACCCGGACACAACTTCATTATCAGGTTCCTCCCATTCACGCGGCATGGTATCCGTCTTTCAACCGCCTCCGTGCGGGCTTACCGATGGGCCTTTGCAAAGAAAAGCTAACGCTACGGAGCTCTAACCCCTTTTCTCGTTGTACCGAAGTAATCGATACACCGTTAGGGACAGCACGGAACGCTTCTGGGAGAAGAACGGTTTCTACGGTTCCGTCCCCTTTCAAACGCAGAGTCATGACGGATGAGCAGCGATGACAAAGCCAGAAGTACTCCCCTTGGTCAGATTTGGACGAGCGGACCTCCTGATCGCCTTCCAGCCGAAATAGCCTCCCTTCGCCGAGACGACGAAACGAAGCGGAACACAAGGGGTTTGTACAGTTGGCAAGCATCGTTATACTCCTACGTGTTTAAGCCGCCACAGGTTGCCCCAGAGCAGCCTTGTTGCGAATGATCAATGTGGAGCCCTTCAGTTCAACGGTTTCCATCTTCCTCAACGCCGAAAGTGTGCGGGTTATCGCACATCTCGTCTTTGCGCTAGCGCAAACAGTTGCTAATAAATAGTGCCTTCCCCAAGTCTCAAAGTCCGTCCAACCTGTTCGGAAATGGCAGCACGCCCGTCAGCAGGGCGAAGGGCATTTGGTGCTTTGCACCGGCAGGGCAAAGCTCTGCGATGTTAGTAATGATGGTCCTGCCCTCTTCGCGAAGCGGTAAACAGCCGGCCCTCAAGGCATCTTGCACCAACGTCCCGCTGGAAAAAGGCCATCTGTGCCGCCGGTGAACTTGTACACTGTCCTCCGGAACCAACCGAATGTTACCCGCGTAACTGCTGGCGTGGCGGCCATCACAGAAGGATCGTGCCCCGTCCTCTACGCTACAGGGCATGACAGTTCAAGAGGCAACGGCCTCAACCACCCGCAAGGGCGATCGTGTTTCGATCGCAATCAGCGTGCAGGTTTCTTATACCGATGTGACGGGTAAGCATTTCTCCGAGGTCCTGCACACAGTGAATGTCAGCCGTCACGGTTGCTGCCTTCTATTGAAACAATCTCTGGCTCCAGGGCAGAAGATTTATTTGCAGCGCATAGGCAGCGGTGAGGAAGTCGCCGGCCGCGTAGTGGGGCAGAATGGCATTTGTTCTGAGGGCAATCTTTATGGGGTTGAAGTGCTCAACCCGGGCGAGAAGTTCTGGGGCATTCGCTTTCCTTCACAAGAAGAACTGCAGGAAGGCTCGGTTCGCGTACTGCTCCAATGCACGGCATGCCAAAACTGTGAAGAGACCTCCCTCAACGAGGTTGATCTCTCTGTTTTCCAGATCACGCATCGTCTCACCCGCAAGTGTCAAGCGTGTTCTGCCAATACGGTGTGGGAAACGGTCCCGCACAAGACCGGCGCGAGCGACGAGCAGAACCAACTGCTTGCGAGCGGCAAGAAACCCGACAAACGAAGATATGCTCGCATCAGCATGAAGACGGTGGCTTGCATTGGACCGCCGGGTCCCCAGGCAGACCTGGTGGATGTGGTGAATATCTCGCGCGGAGGCGTTTGCTTTTGCAGTTCTCGAATCTTCGGCCAGGACACTTGGGTTCAGGTTGCCGTCCCCTACACGCCCGGTGCGGCGAACATTTTCGTGGCCGGCCGCATCGTGCGATCCCGCAAAATGAGCGGCACACTCATCGAATATGGAGTGGAATACGTAAAGAACTAGGAATTCCTCCACTGTATGCCGGGATTGTCGGTGATGAGAAAACTCTTCCCGGGGCCCTGGTCTCGAGAATGGCCTGAAAGTGATCAAAACTTGTGATCAAAGTAACAGGCAGGAAAGCTGGCTTCAGAGACTATAGGCCATGGCTGACCGTCCACGGTCAGCGCGAAGTGAGGAGTAGTGGAGTAGTGGCGTGCCGAACGCATTGGCAACACACCAGGAAATCAGGGTTCAGGAGCGCGCAGGTATCCCCGCATAAGAATCGCAGTGCAGTTGCCCAGATTCAGAATCGGCTGTTCTCGTAGCGGGACGGCGAGGCTCGCAGAACACCCTAAAGCGTTTGAAGTCCGCAATTGATGGCTCTATCACTGTGCGGGCACGCTACTGCGACCTGGCTGTAAACAATCCGAAAAACCAGGCGCAAGAAGTTCGGGGCGGAATACGAACAGTATTGCCGGAACGTCCGCCGCTGGTGGCCGCGTGTGCGAGCCTGGGATGAAGCGGCGGGAAGGTTACAAGGGCTACGCATCGTGGCGCGGTCGCACGAGCTACAGGCCGGGGGATTCTCGGCGGAGTTCTCCGTCGAGGAATACGAAGGGGATGGGGTAATGGAAACTGATCAATTGACTCCTATGACTCCTATTACCGAGAGATATGTCCTTTAATAATTTAAGATGCCTGTTCCTGGACTCTCCGGAGTTGGTTCTGGGGTTGCATGTCTAGCGGATTGACACTTTCTGTTCCATCCGTCCAAAACCAGACTTGCATACAGCAAGTCTTGTAATTGTGGTTCCTCGCCCGCAGCCTCCCGGATCAAGTGCATGGCGCATTCCGCAACAGCTTTGCGGGCTTCCCGTAATCGTCGAGGGACCAGGTCCATATTTGTTTCAAGGACCGCAGCCTTGTACAACTGCTTCCATAATTGGGCGTCTTGGGGTCGCCCGTCGCTCTCATTCATAGAGGCTCCTCGTCATGGATGGGTTCGTCGTCAATACAGAGGATGCTGGCCATAAGGCTCGGCACTTGCTTGGTAAAGGTTGCTGACCGCGTTTAATGAATTCTATAGACGGTCTTGGCAATCTGTCGGTACGATGAGCAACTCACCAATGTGCGGCGGCGCACAAAAGCTACTTTTCTCGATCCCCCTGCCATGCCTCAACCTGCCGCTGCATTAGTCCGTAACACTCGCAGGCTGCTGCTTCCAGCTCTTGCCGATCGATAATCCTTACGTCACCACGGCGATGAGTAATCAACCCCGCTTTTTCCAGCATTCCGGCCGCCACGGTCACGCTGGAGCGGCGAGTTCCCAGCATCTGAGCCAGAAACTCTTGCGTCAAGGGCACCGAATTCGATCCTATGCGGTCGGCGCTCATCAACAACCATCTCGCCAATCTCTCATTAACTTCGTGAAGCCGATTGCAAGCTGCAATCTGTGTCACCTGCATGGCCATGATTTGCGAAAACTGCTGCAACCGCCGTTCCAGACAGGGGCACTGACGGAGAATTGCCACCAGTGCCTCTCCATCCACTCGAAAGGCTGTGGCGTCAATTTGAGCTATGGCACGAGTAGGGGAGATGCGAAAACCCGCAACCAGTGGCACACCCACGAAGCCCTCCTTGCCAATCAGACCGACTTCCACACTCTTTCCATCTGGGAAGACGGTCAGAACCGAGATCAAGCCGCTGTCACAGAAATAGGCAGATTTCAGGGTGTCACCGGGCTCATGCAGCACGTGGTGGGTTTTCAACCGCACAAATTCCAGCTCTGGGAACAGCATCTCCCTTTCTTTGGGAGGGAGATGGAGCAGGATCTGGTTATGAACGTGGTTTCCGTCACCCTCATTGTAGGATGGTTTCGGAGAGGACTCTGCAGGCAGGCGAGCATTCTTGGCCATAACGGCTCCTTGTCCAGCGAAAACGCTGTCTGATTTCGCAAGGAACCGTCACCCTAAGGGCGCGGCGGAAGGATGCTAGAGGAGACACTTCAAGTGTACTCCTTCCTCGCTCTGTAATGCTGGAAATGATGTTCGCCTCTTCTGAATTGTCTGGAACTGACACGGAGATCGCCGCGATCCCCTCACAACGCACATGCGCAGGTTGGGGTAGCTCGGAAGTGCCGGAGCGACATTTACCGTAGCCAGCCTTTCTTGAAGGAACCTTCTTATATGCTTGAAATCGATCGTGACAAACGCTAGCATCAGTGATGTTGAAGCGTTAATCATATCTATTATGGTCTAGGGGGGAACATAACGACGAACTCTGCCTGAAATCTTGCTAGAATCTGCAACCGGTGTCGGGTGGGCTGAGGGGACCGCCTTTCACTGGAGAGGATAGGATAATGATGTCGCCCCTGCCAGAAGACGAGAGGTCCCGTCTTGAAAGTGTTCGTGGCTTTCGAGTTCTTGGAACATCGCCCGAAGAGGTGTTCGACGACATTCTTCGTCTGGCCACCCTCATCTGCGATACTTCCCTCGGAAAGATCGGATTCGTCGATCAGGACCGGGTGTGGCTCAAAGCGAAAATCGGCTTTGAGTTCGAGGAGATTCCGCGAGAACGGTCATTCTCTGCCCATGTCATCTTGCGATCTGACATGCTGATCGTGCCTGATCCACTCGCTGACGCGACCTTCGCGCGCAATTTTCTCGTGACGGAGATCGGAGTTCGATTTTTTGCAGGGGTACCGGTCATTACCTCTGACCATCACGCGATCGGAGCCATCGCTGTGATGGACCGAGTGCCGCACATCATGACGGCGGAGCAGATAGATTCCTTGCAAATTCTCGCTCGACGCATCGTGCATGAGCTGGAACTTCGACGCACCGGAGAAACTCGATCGCCGCAGCAGAGACTTCCCCTCGTATCCATCCGTCAGCCTACCGCCACCATCCTGTTGGTCGAACACGACGACAACTTGCGAAACCTTCTGCAACGGACGTTCGAAGCGGTTGGTTTTTCTGTCTTTCCCACCGCCGATGGTGCGGAGGCACTACGCCTGTGCCAGCAACAGGATGTCACGATAGACCTTGTGGTGAGTGATATTGCCATGCCCCCGCTCAACGGCCTTGAGTTCTCAGAACGAATTCGCGCGGCTCGCCCTGAGGCCAAGTTGTTGTTTACTGGCTTCCCGGAGGAAATTTTCGAATTGCGGGAACTGATCCAGATCGGCGCGGCTATTCTGGAAAAGCCGTTTCTTCCTTCGGAACTCCTGCGCAAAGTGGAAGACACGTTGAACCAGGGGAAGACAGCTACAGGTACCGAAGGATAGACCGTTCGACAGTTCGACACTCAGATTCGCCGGAAGCAGCCGATATCGTCCAGCGTGGAAGGGCAGAAGGGAGGACCGGTTGCACAATCGTCGGCGCTCTCCTCGGCCAAGCTCAGGGTGCCCGTAGTGACCCGGCCACCCTTGGCATCAACAATCGAAATGCGAAGCCATCGCGCCAACATCATGGCCAAAGTATAGCTGCCTCGTTGACTTCACTGGCCCTCTATATTGTCCGCAATAGAGTCATTGAGGCGTAGTGCCGGTTCGTTTCCCATTGGGTGGGATAGCCGCATCCTGAAGGACCTCACGTGGAGTATCCAACCCGCAGCTCGCCTTAACGAGTTCGGCTAGGTTGGAGCTGTTGTGAATCAGGATCCGTCCCCGACTCTTGGTCAGATAGCCCAGTCTTTCCCAATGCTGGAGGACGCGACTCACAGTAAAAAGAGAAGTACCGACCAGTTCAGCCAGTTCCTGGTCCCCGAGTGGCAACTCGAAACCCTGGTTCGTCCGTCTCCCAATCTGTTCAGCCGACTCTGTAACCAGAACGGCGAGCCGGCGCTCGGCCGGTTCTGTGGTGATGAGTCGTAAGCGCTCAAGGGCGATGCTGGTCAAAGATAGGCCAATTTTCAACGCATTCTTAGTAACACACGGATGGTGGCAGGCGACGATGGCCATGGCCGAATCGTTCCATTGCAGTACCTCGGTGTTCTTCATCGCTTCGACACTCAACATGTGGGTGGCGGGATGCCGAAGCAAAGCACCGAGTCCGCAAACTCCTCCTCCTTCAACCAGCCGAGGATCAGTTGGTCTCCTTCGCTGGTCGTGTCGCAGAGTTTGGCCAACCCAGAAACGACAAAAGACAGTTGCGTCGCGGGTTCTCCTTGATGAGCAAGAAATCCTCCCGCAGGGCACACATGGCGTGTTGCCATTTGCAAAATGGAATGTAAGGCAGATCCGTCCAGTCCGTAGAACAGCTCAGACCGAAACAACAGATCCTCTGAACTGAGGTTCCCCATAACCGACACTTCCTCAGAAACCTAGATCGCCTTCGATTCCGTGCTCTCGAGCAGTCTCCCGTACCACGATGCTTGGAGCTCGTAATCTGTCCGATTTTCCTCACGCGCCGGAATCACCGGCTCGGGGGATTCAGGCTACGGATTCCTCAGGGGGGAGGGCCTAGTAGCAACATCTCGTACGTCGTGAATCTCACCCACAACCGGCGACCACTCGCAGGCTGTCGCATTCGGGATCACAGCCACTTCGTGTTCCGGTGTGCAAACCAATTTCCTCCGACGAGAACACTCGTCGCAAAGCCAAAACCATTGCGTGGTACAACGAGTTCCAGTAAATTGTGTGTCCAGATTGGGTCTGTGCCTTCCGGCGCGAGCCAGCGACGGAAAACCCAATACCCTTCCCTCGTGAAGATAACGAACTCACGGAGACGATGGGTTGGCGCAGGTCCTAACCATAAGCGTCACCGATTGTGACAAGTCGCGAGTTCGCTGTCCTTGCCCAAGAGCAAGTAAGGCTCATAGTTTTGCTGTTTGCGGTTCGTCAAAGAGAAGGATGCCTTGTCTCTGGTCATCGAAAAATCACTGCATGCCTCACTCCAAACGGCCGGTGGTCTTGTATCTAGAGTTAAGCTCTCCGGTTGCCACGGCATACTGCGATGCGATCCAACCTGGACCTGGCTTGGTGTGTCGAGATCATCGGCAACAATGCCGACCGATCGTCACTTCTGCCAGCAACGAGAGACGCGAGGGTCGGTAAGTTACCGAGCGCGGGCGATCACCATGGTCAAATCGTCTTCTTGCTCACCGGATCTGAATTGTTCCACCGCCTGCTCCACCTTGTGCACGATCGACGCAGCCTCAAGATGATGGTTCTCATGCAAAACCTGCAGCAGGCGCGGCTCTCCAAACTCCTTTCCATTCTCGCCGGTGGCTTCCGTGATCCCATCGGTATAGATACAGAGGATGTCTCCCGCCTGCATTCGAGCTTCCGCCACCGAGCATTCCCAGTTCCGGAACAACCCAAGTACGGTGGCGGTCGCAGTCAGCCGCTCCACACTTCCTTGGTGTAATAGAAGCGGCGGATTATGCCCGCAATTGACATAGCGCAGTGCTTGCGTGGCATCGTCATAGCAGGCAAAGAACAAAGTTGCATAACGGTGCAAGTCGGTGTGTTTGTAAAAATGGCAATTCACGGAGGCCAGCACTTGAGGTAGGTCTCGCGAGTGAATACTCACCTGGCTGCGGAGGCTTCCCTGCAGGTTAGCCATTAGGAGAGCGGCCGCGATTCCTTTCCCGGCGACATCGGCCAGCACCAATCCAACGGACCCCGAGCCCATGTCGATAAAGTCGTAATAATCTCCTCCTACCGTACGCGCCTGGCTGCAATGGCCGCTGTAGTCCAGAGTCCGCAGATGAACAAGTTCCTGGGGCAGCAACCGGGACTGCACTGCGCTGGCTACTGCAATCTCTTTGGGCACAGGATCTTCATCCGTTTGCCGTGACAAATCCAATTGCCAGATGTTGGCTTCCGGAGTCAGGCACTCGACGCCGAACTCCCCCTGCCCGGCCGTATAGGGCGCGCCGGCCCAGATTACTTGGAAGGGTGCTTCCCGGTTCCCATAACGGATCTCGATCACTTCTCCGATCTCCACCTGCTCGGGGAAGCCCGCGAGGCGCGCGCCTGACTTCGAAATATCCACGGTACGAGCTGGTTGGTACACGTTTCCTGCAGCAGACCGACAAAGGTGAACGGGGAGCTCTACCCTGATTCGCTTATCTCGTCGCCTCCGTCTCGTGTGGACCTCGAGAGTGCTACGACTGAACCTAGGAATCTGTTGGATGCTCTCTAGGACGGACCGGCATTCGTTGTCGGTGGCGAATGGCCCCAGTCGCAGTGTCCGCTCAGCACCAACCGATAAGCCGGCAACACTCTCAAAGATGTACCATTCCAACGCCTCCGACTCTAGGTGACTATTCAGCAAGACTCCGGGCCTCCAAAATTCTTGGTGTTGGGTTGAAGGGAACAACTGAGCTAGGTTGAGATTGTGCCGAGAAGCCACTCTGGAAGCTGCTCATAAGATTCTTTTGTCGGGTCGTGTTTCGATCTAAAATCGTTTGCAGCCACCCTTCGCAGTCCCAACGTCTCCCGGTTTGGTCTAAACTCCCGGGCTGAGTGAAAGTTCCAGCCGATCTCGTCCTTTTTCCTTTGCCCGATATAGAGCGATGTCTGCCCGGGCGAGCAGATCCTCTTGTGAATTTGTTTCCGCGCTCGATGTAGCGCCGACGCTTACCGTAACGTGGATCTCCGTGCCACTAGCCTCGATCGGAGTGGCTGCTACCGCCAGCCGGACTCGTTCACCGCTTATGCGAATCTCTTCTAGATTGCAGTCCGAGAGCAGGGCGATGAACTCCTCTCCCCCGTAACGTCCGACCCAGTCGTACGATCGCACGGCCCGTTCGATGCGTCGGGCGACCTCCTTTAGCACGAGGTCTCCTTGCAAATGTCCATACCTGTCGTTGATCTGTTTGAAATGATCGATATCCACCATCAGCACCCCCGTCCAGGTTCGGGAGCGGGACGCACGCCGTAACTCCCGACCGAGCAGGTCGAGGATGGCCGCATGATTCCAGAGACCAGTCAGGGCGTCATGTGTGGCCCCGAAGCGTAATTCTTCCTGGGCGCCGATCAGTTCGTCCTGCAACTTGAGCATGCGTTGACCCACGCCAACTCGTGCTCGTAATTCACCGATCTCGCAGGGCTTGGTGATGTAGTCGTCGGCTCCGGCCTCGAGTCCCCGGATGACGTCGTCTTTCCCAAGTTTGGCGGTGACCAGGAGGATGTAGGGAGACGGGCTTTGGTTCCGGCCTCGAATCCTGCGGCACAGCTCGGGACCCTCAATGCCGGGCATCATCCAATCCAGGATGAGAAGGTGTGGGGCCTTGCTTTGCTGAAGGATTTGCCAGGCCTCGGTCCCGTCCCGGGCGGTGGTTACCGGATATCCCCAAGCCTCCAGCCAACGTTGAAGGATTCGGCAATAAACCGGATCATCTTCGGCAAGTAAAACCTCGGTGCCGGCGCAATCGATGGGAGTGCCCTGACGGGATACGAGTTCCACATTGGGTGCTTCGCTCAAAGCAAACGTCCTGCCCAACCGCCGGTTAATTCGAAAGTCGGATTGAGAATCGGTTGCAAACACTCCGGACACTCTCCGCCGTGCCGATGGTGCTCGAAATAAGCCAAGTACTTTTCCAGTTTGTGCCAGTATTCCCCGTCGACCCTAAGCTTCCCGCAAGTCGGGCATACCGGAAGCAGTGCCCTGAGTTGCTTTGCCTCAGACGCGGCAGTTTCCAGGCTGGTGGCCCGTTCCGCCAAGGCGGTTTGCAGGTCAACAACTCTCTGTCCTACTCGAATTCTGGCACGCAGTTCTTCGGCATCGAAAGGCTTGCTGATGTAATCATCGGCGCCGGCGCGGAGAGCAGAAGTCAAAGCCGAGCTGTCTTTTACCGTGAGGATGATCAGGTACATCGAACGAAGCTGAGAGGATTCGCGGATCTTACGGCAGAGCTCCGGCCCGGTGAATGTGGGCATCACCCAATCGAGGATAGCCAGATCTGCGGGATTGGGCTGCTGGAGGAGGTGCCAAGCCTCTGCGCCGTCTTCCGCCACTTGGAGTTCGTAGCTTGGCACTAGGATCCGCTCCAGCAGCTTGCGGAAAAAAACATCGTCATCAGCAATGAGCAGCTTCACCGTGGACCACCCTTCGAACCTCGTTGAGCAACACCGTAATCTCGCTTTCGAATGAGGCCAGCAGTTCGGCCGCACGCTCCAGATGGCGCTCACGTCCTATCTCTTCCAGTTCCCGTGCCTTGCTGGCGGCGGCAGCGCCAAAGTAACTCAATTCTCCTTTTAGGCTATGCGCCGTGTTTTCAATGCCGTGTGCGTCGCCTGCGGGCACCGCTTCATGCAGACGGGCCATGAGCTTTGGGGTTTCCTCGATAAATATTTCCGCCACCTCGCGCAAGAGCTTCTCGTCGCCGCCCAATCTCTCCAGAGCCTTGCTTAAGTCCCAAGCCACGGGACGATGAGAGGCAACAGCGGAGCTGGTGCCGGGGGGCGCGTTAAGACTCGGTTGATCGATTCCGTTCGTGTGCTGTGCCAGGGTTCTCTCCAGTTCTTCCCGGTTTACGGGTTTTGCTATGTATCCGTCCATGCCGGCCGCAAGGCAAGCTTCTCGGTCTCCTTGCATGGCACGCGCAGTCATCGCGATGATCGGGATGTGGCGCCGCGTGTTTTCCTCCGTTTCACGAATACGCCGGGTGGCTGTTAACCCATCCATCTCTGGCATTTGCACGTCCATCAGCACCAGATCAAATGCTTGTTTTGAGAGCAAGGACAAGGCTTCATTGCCGCCGTTCGCCATTACCGCGGTATGGCCCATCTTTTCGAGCGTACGGAGGCCCACGGTCTGATTGACCGGGTTATCCTCCACCAAGAGGACGTGCAAACTGCGACCAACTGGCTGGAGTTCGGGGCGTGTGACCAGGGAAGGTGCGGTAGAGGCCGCCTTGTGGCCCATGCTCGTCAGAATCGCTGAAAGCAGGTCTGACTTCCGGATGGGCTTGAGCAGATAGGAAGAAACGCCCAACTGCTGGCAGCGGGCCGAATCGCCGACTTGTCCAGTTGAAGTCAGCATCATGATCACCGCCGCTGACAGGCGAGGATCCTTCCGGATGCGCCCGGCCAACTCGAAGCCATCCATTCCGGGCATGCGTCCATCAATGATGGCTAGGCGGAAGTGTTTGCCTGCTTCATGGGCCCGGGTCATCACCTCAAGGGCGGCGGGGCCGCTGTCGGCGGCACTCGCGTCCATTCCCCAGCCGGCGGTCATTTCCAGCAATATTGTCCGGTTCGTGGAATTGTCATCCACCACGAGGACGGGCAAATGGAGTAGTTCGGCTTGCAGGGCCGGAACCACCGTGGAGCTGAGAGCGCTGGCTGCAGATGCCAACCGCACCGTGAAATAGAAGGTGCTGCCTTGTCCCAGTCTACTCTCTAGCCACATCCGGCCGCCCATCATCCCGACCAGGCGGGAGGAGATTGCTAGCCCGAGGCCGCTCCCTCCATAGTTCCTGGTAGTGCTGTTGTCAGCCTGGGTAAACGCCTCGAAGATGAACGAGTGCTTTTCCGGTGCGATTCCAATCCCGGTGTCCTTGACGCTGAATTGAAGGTCGATCTCTTGGTCGCATTGGCGCAGGCACTGGGTGCGCACGAGGATTTCTCCCCGTTCGGTGAATTTGACGGCGTTAGCGATTAGATTGACGAGAATCTGGCGGAGCCGCCCAGGGTCACCGGAAACCCAGGCGGGAACGTCCGGGTCAACGGCACAAGCCAGTTCCAGGTCTTTCTGGTGGGCGCGCAGCGCCAGCGCCCGCATGGTCTCCGCGATAAAGTCGTGCAAATTGAAGTCGACGGGATCCAGTCCCAATCTGCCGGCTTCGATCTTAGAGAAGTCAAGGATGTCGTTGATCACACCCATGAGCGAATCACCAGAAGCCTTCAACATCTGCAGGTATTCGTGCTGAACCGGGGTGAGTTCGGTATCGAGCAGAAGGTCGGCCAGACCCAGAACGCCGTTGATGGGAGTGCGGATTTCGTGGCTCATGTTGGCCAAGAACTCACTTTTGGCCTGGTTGGCAGCTTCGGCAGCTTCCCTGGCTTCCTGAATTGCCTCCACAGCTCGTCTGCGCTCGGTAATGTCCTGCAAAATACAGGCAACGCGATTGATGCCAACCGGACCTTCAATTGGGAAGTAGGATAGAAAAAGGTGTCTTTCCCCCAAGGTGGGATATTCGTATTTCGTCTCGTACGTCACGGTCTTGCCCTCGAAGCACTCATCGAGCTTTGGCTTGACCACGGTCTCAAAGACACTTCCCTGCAGCACTTCGGAGACCGACCGTCCCTGGAGTTGTTCTCGGTCCAGGCCGTGATAACTCAGGTAGGCGCGATTCGCTAGAACGTAGCGGTAGCCCCGGTCAACCACTACAACCATCTCCGCAGAGCCTTCCACAACTCTTTCGTACTCTCGCAGTCGTTCCTCTGCCTGCTTGCGCTCCGTAATGTCGCGTGCTGCGGTTACTATGTACATCCGGTCCAGCAGAACTTGCTTCATCGCGACTTCAACCGGGATGGTTGATCCGTCCTTTCGCCGGTGCATGGATTCGACGACCGCATATCCTTTACTCCGCAACTGGGAGTCAACTTCTGTCCGCCGCTCAAGACATTGGAGATCGATATCAGGAACACTAAGAGATAGGAACTCTTCACGGGTATAGCCTAAGGCAGAACAGGCTCTCTCATTGACGTCGAGGTAGTGCAGCGTTTTTGGGTCAAACATCTCGATGAAATCGTTGGATTGATCCACCAACGTGCGAAACAGCTGCAGCGATTTCTCTGCCTTCTTACGCGTGCTGATGTCCAGAGCGACGCCCGCGATACAAGGTCGACTTTCGAACACGATGGGCACCGAGTTAAACAAACACGGGATCTTATGGCCACTCTTGGTCAGCAGTTGCCCTTCTGCCTGGGAAAATCCTTTCTCGAATGCTTCCTCGCTAATGCGCCGCATATGATTTCGATCCTCCTCGGCGATCGTATCGAAAATTCGCACCTGCACTGCGTCCGCAGATGTATAGCCGAGGATTGTCTCGAAATTTGTGTTCTGCCGCAGGATTCTGCCATTTGCATCGAAAACGCAGAACACGCCCGGCAGGCTCTGGATGACTGCATCTGAAAACGCTTTCTCGGTTTGCAATTTCTCGGTGCGCTCCGCAACGACAGCCTCCTCCGCCAGAAAAAGGTGATACATGGAGACCGCCAGACCAACGAACACGCCGATGTAGGAAAGCTCCTTCACAACATGGGAAGCAATGTAGAAGGCGTCGTAGAGCTTGTCGGACATGGATATGTAAAAGGCCTGACTGACGCAGAGAATGATCGAAAGTACCAGCCAGTGTTCGAATGGGTCGTGCTTCCAACGACCCTTGCGCAGATATCCGATGAGTGCGGCTACGAAAAACAGAGCCGGGCCGAACTCCTGGGGCCGATGAAAAGGGTGTGGCAGCCGGTATGCGATCGGCAGAGGGACAAAAACAAAAAAGAAAAAGCAAGCCAGCGTCCAAGTGCCCACTATCAAATAAACCGGGACTTCCGGCACCCCGGTGGACTTTCCCAGTTTCTCTCCCCGCCTCCAGAAGAACCAGCTCAGGAACAAGAGCACGGAAAGGAAAAGGCGCGAGGAGAATCCGCTCCACGGGATCAGCGATGGTGGAGGTGAGGGAAAGTACTGTTTGAATGCCGGAGACGAGACAAAGGCGTGATAGCCATCTAGGAATCCAGTGCCGAGAAATCCGCTACCGATGAAAAGAAAGGTGTTGTCTTTTTTACTATAAAAGCGGATCAGTGCCAGGATGCCGACAACCAGAGCAAGAAGGGTAGCTGCGAACTCCATAAACGTGTGGAGTTGGGCGACCCCTTGCCATGTGGACCGCATTAAGGCCAGATAGGCCAGGGAAAGGAGAACCAAGGCGATACCATAGTAGATAATCCGCTTTCTTGCCTCTACCTCCAGACTGCTTTTCGGGGAAAGGCAGGAAGCCTGGTTCTCACCTTCAGTCCTTCGCGTTTGCCTGGATATTTCGGTCAACGTTTGCTCCGGTACGTTTTCTCTGTTCCGGGTACTGGCTTGCTCTTAAAAGCAACAGCCGGAAACATTACGGTGCGCGTCGCCGACTTGATCCCGGCCACCGCCAAGTCTCCGGTCACAAGGGAGCAATATCGTGGCCAAATCCAACCATAGACGTGGAGGTCTAAGCACTTACTTGCCAAGAGCTTACTGGTGGCAGCAAGCGTGCGCGACAGGTTCCGAGGAGGCATGATTTCCGATTCGATAATTCATTCCAGACTGTGGACAAGTCTTTGGGGCGTGTGTTGGCTTCAGAGGGGGTTCTTCCCTCGCGCGACTTCAGCGGAAATAGGCTCTCAGGACGTATTGATTCAGCATGCGCTGAGTGTTGAAAAAGGGATCCGTTGAGCGCAATGGCGTGCCGCATGATCTCCACGAAGCCGTCCTTATGATCATAATAAGTAGGAATGATCTCATCCTCCAGCTTCTGGTAGAGGGAACTAGCATCTTCCGATGAATTCCCGGCGCCCGCATTTTCCCGGTGCCCTGGCCCGACGGACCACCCGGTAATACCCTCGATCCAGCCTTCGATCCACCAACCGTCAAGAACGCTCAAGCTGGGAACTCCATTTACAGCCGCCTTCATGCCGCTCGTCCCGGAAGCTTCCAGAGGCGGCAGCGGCGTATTGAGCCATACATCCACGCCGGAAGTTATCAGTTTCCCGAGATCAAGATCGTAGTTCACCAGGTAAGCGATGTTACACTCTCCCTGAGGGCTTCCTTGATCCGGTAGATTCGCTGGATCAGCAATTTGCCATCGTAATCGCGAGGGTGCGCTTTCCCGGCACAGACAATTTGCAGGGTACCGACGTCTCGGCAGATTTTCTTTAAGCGGTCGATGTCGCTGAAGATAAGGTCAGGTCGTTTGTAGGCTGTGAAGCGCCGGGCAAATCCAATGGTGAAGACGTCGGGTCCAGGCTTAGGCCGGTGTGAGTTCGTAAATGCGTAAGTAACTGCTGTTTCGCTGTTCCGTGCGCCTTCCAAACCTCGTCTTTCGGAATGCTCTCCGCATATCGCAAACTGAAGTTGTCCTGCCGCCAGTCGGGGATGTGGCGGTCGTAAAGTTCCTGAAAGGGTTTCGATGCCCAGGTCGCCACATGCACGCCATTGGTAATGGCATCGATTTGATATCCGGCGAACATCAGCCGTGAGACTTCACCATGTCTTTTGGCCACGCCGTTGATATAACGGCTGGTATTCAAGGCCAGGTGGGTCATGTTGAGGACGGCATTCGCTTCTGGAAAAGATGCCAGGTTCGCATTCCCATCCGCCCGCCGCTGCCCGAATACTCGAAACGCCACATCCCGACAAAAGATATCGGAAAGGTCGTCGCGTAGTCCGAGAATGCGGCACAGCAGGCGAAGTGAAAACTGATCGTGGCCAGCCGGGATGGGTGGTGAAGATGCAGCGCTGTCTGACGGCGGCCAGGTCACTGAGTTCAATACGGGGCCGCCCCGCGTTGTGCGCTTCCTCCTGCAGCAGGCCGAGAGTCAACAAGCTGGCATGGCCTTCATTCATGTGAAAGCGTTCGATCGCGCCATACCCTAACTTACGCAGCATTCTGAGTCCACCGAGACCAAGGAGAATCTCCTGGCAAAGGCGATAATAGGAGTCGCCGCCATACAGAGCACGCGTCAAGCCGCGGTCCCATTCACTGTTTTCGGGAAGATCGGAATCCAGCAGATACACGGGGACCACGTATCCACCCACTCCGCGAACCCCATACTTCCAGGCGCGCAGATCCACGATACGGCCTTCGACATTCACCGATACGCGAGCAGGCATCCCTTCGAGGAAGTGCTCCACTGCCCAATCGACGGCCTGCTCGGTCTGCCATCCGGTCTTGTCGAGTTGCTGGGTGAAATATCCCGTGCGGTGAAGCAAGGAAACGGCCACGATGGGGACCTGCAGATCCGCGGCCGAGTGAATCGTATCGCCCGCCAGTACACCGAGCCCGCCGCTATAGGTGGGAATGGCGGATTCGTGCGCAATCTCCATGGAGAAATAAGCAATCTTTCGGATTCCCTGCAGAGCTCGCGTCGTGACGACTGCCAAGCGCTCCAGATGATCCTTGAGTACATAGTCGCAGGCGCCATGTTTGATCATGGCTACTGCTGCCTGCTCGCCGATCGTGCCTGAAACCACGACGAAAGGAATGCCGAGACCGGGTTCCTGAAGCAATTCCAGTGCGCGGGAGGCACTGAAACGAGGCAGAGCGAAATCCGCCAAGATCAACTCCGGCGGGTGCTGCTCGATCTGCCGCATGTAGTCGGACTCGTTGTCCACACGCGTCCATGCCAGCTCGAAGTGGTTCCGCGTCAGTTCGGCTGCGATCAGCTCGGCATCACCCGGACTATCATCCACGATCAAGAGTCGGAGAGGACTTTTCTCGGATACGAAATTGCAATCAACAACCACACTCATGGTGATTTCTCTTGGGAGAAACCTTTCTTGCTTTCATGATAGTCATGCGTTGTCGCTGTCGATGCGGTGACCTAGGTCACAGACCTGTGCCCGAAGACACGGGCTGCCTTGCACTGCCCGTCTAAACCTCAGACGTGCGTCCAAATTTGGGTAGATCCTCTGACGCCAAGTCGTTCAGAGTGTCCCCTTCTTACATGGCAGATAAAGTGCTTCGTTTTCTATGCCGAGAGATCGAGGAGGGATCAGTTGGGCGATTGTGCAGATGCTGCTTTGCAAGAGAGAATTGCCAAACGGGACAGAGACGCGATGGTTTTAAAACATATGTACCTGGTGGAACGCATCGCATCGGTTATTCATTTCAAGCTGCCGCGGAATATCCTTCTCGAAGATATTGTGCATTCCGGGGTTGTGGGTCTGCTTGACGCAATCGACAAGTACGATCCGCTGAGGGGCGTGCCGTTTGCCTGCTATGCCGGCTATCGGATCCGCGGTGCAATTCTCGACAGCTTACGAGTTCTCGACTGGGGTTCGCGGGGCCTCAGACGAAAAGCTCGCGACCTGGAACAGACGCGCCAATCCTTGAGCTACAGACTCTGCCGTGTCCCCGACGAAACCGAAGTGGCACTTGCGGTGGGGATGCAGCTCCACGAATACCGCCCCCTGGTTGCGGAGTTGAATGATTTACGAATCTCGGATATGTCCGAGGATCAGGTTATGGAACAGCTGACCTGGCGGAGTCTGCAGCAAAATCCTTACGATCAGTGTCTACAAACAGAATTGACGGAACTTCTGGAACAGGTGATGGCTGAACTACCAGACAAAGAGCGGTGTGTGCTTCAGTTGCATTATTTTGGAGAGTTGCCGTTGGTGGAGGTAAGTGGCCGTCTGGGGCTGGCGAAAGATACAGCCAGTTGCATCCATTCCAGAGCAGTGAAACGCGTCCGGGCCCGTTTCTCACGACTTAAGGTTGCCGAATGAAGCGTATCGACCGCCAGAACGCCCATTGGATGCGAGAGTCTGAATCTCGGACAACCGTCCAAATATGGCGGCGCCTGGAGCCCAAAATCATCACGTTGTCGCGATTCTTGGTGGTCAGTCAAGTGCAGGCTTGCAGTACGGAGAGAAGGAGGAACAAGTAGATGGGAAACCACGCAGCAGTGGTGAGCCAAATCCAAACCCGCGCAAAATGGATGGAGGGCATTGCCGACGTCAACCGGGAACTCTGGCTCTTGTTGTCCCTTTTCGTTATTGCGGCGCTGTTGAACTGGCTGGTGGCCTCCCATGGGATGATCTTGGGGTTGTATACACTTCCTACGCTATTTTCCGCGTATGTTTATGGGCGCCGACACGCGGTATTGACGGCCGTTGCGAGCATCCTGTTGGTGGTTGTCATTGTGTGGATGAACCCGGCTCTCTTGGTGAGTTCGGGCAGCCTCGGCGAGGCCCAGCGCTGGATCGACGTGACAGTATGGGGAGGGCTGTTGAACGTGACCGCTTATGCGATGGGCACTTTGTACGAAAGGAAGGAGAAACACTTCCGCGAGCTCCGCTGCACCTACTTCGGCGTCCTCACCATCCTGCAGCAGTTCATCTCCAACGATAAATACACGCACAACCACTCCTATCGGGTGGCGATGTACGCGTCGGCGATAGCCGCACGCATGGGGTTTGACGAGCAGACGGTGGACGACATTCGCGCCGCGGCTTTGCTGCACGATATCGGAAAACTGGACACCAGCCGTGAGCTTCTCCACAAAGCCGCCAGCTTGAGTGCCGAAGAGATGCTAGAAATGCGCGGGCACGTCAAGAAGGGCGTTGCCCTGTTGGAACCGATGGGGGGCTCGTTGAGCCGGATTTTGCCCATCGTGCTGGCGCACCATGAAAAGTACGACGGATCAGGATACGAAGCGATCAAGGGGCAAGGCATTCCGATTGAGGCCCGGGTACTGGCGTTGGCAGATGCCTACGACACGCTCACCAGCGACCGTCCCTACCGCCGGGCAGTCACTCCTTTCGAAGCCAAAGAGATTATCGTGAAGGGCGCCGGCGCTAGTTTCGATCCCGCGGTCGTAGAAGCATTCGTCGGGGCCTTTGATGCGCGTCAGATGGATCTGCCCGACGGAGTGGTCCTGATTTGAGCAGAATCGCAGTGAGAGGTCGAACGGAGATGTAATGCGGCCCACTACAGAAATGATCTCGGTCCACACGTTGTTGTTGAGCTGCGATATCCAGGTCATCGAGACGTTTTGTCAGTGTGCGGAGACCATGGCGATTCATATCGAGCCTTGTTCCGACGCTGGGTTGGCGATGGGGAAACTCTGCCACGCGAAGTTCGAGGGCGTGATTGTCGATCTTGGTTTCCGGGGCGGCCTCGAATTCCTGCGAAAACTGCGGACTCTGACCTCCAACAAGTCGGCGGTATCCTATGCCATCCTGGGCCAGAGTCACGAGCAAGCAGACGCTTTTCAGGCAGGCGCGAATTTCGTGCTGGATCGCCCTCTGCTACCGGGGGCCGTGCTTCGCGTGCTCAAAGCTGCCTACCCGATCATGGTCCAGGAAAAACGCCGCTACTTTCGTTGTCCGCTGCAAATTGCGGTGTTTGTGAGCCGGGGAGGCGGTCCGGAATTTACAGTGAACTCGCTGAACGTCAGCGAGGCTGGCATCTGCCTGAATGCGGGGCAGCACATGGGGGTGGGGGACAAGCTGCGCTTGCGGCTTCGCCTGCCCGGCGATCAAGAATTCCTGGATCTTTCCGGCGAGGTTTGCTGGAGCGAGGCTACCGGCCGCGTCGGTATCCAGTTCTCCAACGTGAGGCCCGGTGTCGCACTCACCGTGCGAACCTGGTTGGCTGAGCGACTGGAGGAGAGCCTTCAGCAACCGACGATTTCCTCGTCCGGACCCCTCATGTAAGGGAACCATGCGGTAGGTTCAGACTCTACGCACCGTTTCGATTGCCAAGGTTTCCTCTGCGTGCATCGTCGGCACACGTTTATCCGCGTGTGATGATTTCCCCGGCGAAATCTCTTTCGGATCTTTGCACCAGCGCAAAGACACAATGTGCCGATTGTTGGATACTCAACGTGGCGGCTTCGCACCGGCGGCTGACGTGGAAAAAACAGACTTCCTCCGTTTTCCGTGCAACCGTTACGGACGGGGCGGCCGAACCTGGGAGTGAACCACGGTGCAAGCGAACTTCACAGACTTCGGGGAGTTGTACCGCGCGGCGTTCGCGGAATGCAATTCTAGAAGAAAAGTGATGCTCTTGCACCAAGTGCAAGAGACGATTGAAAGCTGGGAGCGCAAGTCGGCTGGGGAGGCTCCGGGTGAAGCCTCCTCCCCCGATCGCATTCCCCCGCAGCCTTCTGTTGCTTCGCCGCAGTTCCGGAGGGCGGCGTGACCCACTCACACCTTTCCTGGTTCGACCGCTGTCTTCACACCTGATCGCCATCGCTTTTTCTCCAGTCTTGAGAAACAAATCTGCGAACTTTGCGGCAACGCAAAGACCCCCATACGCGGATCGCCAGACAATGGACTCTGGCGGGTTCTGCCCAAGGTCATTGAAATCCTTCGTTCGGTACGGACTCGGTCCGCGTCCAGGCCCGGATTTAAGGGGTGCCCTTCTCCTTTAAGGCCCCCGCTGGCCAAGACCGCCTGAACCACATGGTGATCGACGCATGGAACCCTGCCGCGGAGGCCACAGCAATGTTCCCAACTCGTTGGGAAACGGGCAGCCATGCACTGGTCATCAAGCGGTGACGCACACGTAGATCCGGTTCGATAGAAGTTTTGCGTGTGCGTCACCGTCCACTGAATCTGTCCCCACTCTGGGCGGGAACGGCAGGTGCTCCACCAAGGTTCTCTTATGGCCGCTTACCCGCAGCAAGGTCACTACCAACGAGTCGAGGGTCCGAGGTTCGTCTCCCTCTCAAGCTGTTTTCAACTCCGCGTACCACGGCGTGGCTCAGGCTGCTGTCCGGACAATGAAGGTTGGCAATGTCAACTCATCAACTGAAGGACGCGCCTAGGAATGGCAATGGAGAGAAATTGCATGGGGTCGGGGAACGGTTCGGAGTCTTGCCGGAAACCGCACTCACGCGTTGGGCTACCGCCGGAACCCTCTTCGCAGTGCTTCTGACCGGCTTCATTACGTCTCTCAATTGGCGGAGTAACCGTCGAGCCGAGGAGGACGCCGACTGGGTCGCGCATACCCATGCCGTGCAAACCATGCTACAGGCCGCTGTTGGGCATGCGGTCGACGCGGAGACTGGAGCCAGCGGCTTCGCCGCGACCGGGCAAGAGGCCTTTCTGGAGACCTACCGGGATGGGCAACGCGGCCTCGCCCGGGATCTGGACACCTTGCGCCACCTGACGGCGGACGATGCCGCTCAGCAAAAACGGCTGGACCACCTCAGAACGCAAGTGGACGCCAGTATGGAATGCGGGAGGAAGATCGCGGACGAAAGGCAACGTACGGGAACACTTCCCCCCGATACCGAGTTTATCGAGGGCAAACGTCGCATGGATGCCGTGCGGGCCATGGTTGCGGAGATGCAAGGGGAGGAAGCCAAACTGCTCGACGTGCGCGTGAACCAGACGCAGAACGCAAGACACCTGATACGGATCATCGTTTCGTCCGGCGCCCTGTTTGGAGTGGCCGTCTTGATCGTCGCCGGATTTGTTGTGCGTCGAGAGATCAACCACAGCGCCCGAATGCGCGGACAACTCCTGACCCTGAATGCCGAACTGGAGCAGCGCTCGACGGAGAGCAGGCGGGCGGAGGAAGCCGCGCGCGAGGGGTCGCGCTATGCCCGTAGCCTCCTTGAAGCCAGCTTGGATCCGCTGCTCACCATCAGCCGGGAAGGCAAGATCACGGATGTGAACGAAGCCGCTGAAAAAGTCGCCGGAGTTTCTCGCGAGCGTCTGATCGACAGTGATTTCTCCGACTACTTCACTGATCCGGAAAGTGCCCGCCGGGGATATGAGCAGGTATTCGCCCAAGGGACGGTACGGGACTACCCACTCGCCATCCGGAGTACGGCGGGGAAGGTTACGGATGTGCTCTACAACGCCACCGTGTTCAAGAACGAAGCGGGAGAAGTGGTGGGCATCTTTGCCGCTGCCCGAGATGTTACCGAGCGCATGCGAGCCGAAAAGAAGCTGAGAACCGTTTCGCTCTACACCCGCAGCCTGATCGAGGTCAGTCTGGACCCGCTGCTGACCATCAACCGTGAAGGCAAGATCACCGACGTCAATGAGGCGACGGAAAAAGTTACTGGTATTTCCCGCGAGCGGCTGATCGGAAGTGACTTCTCGGATTACTTCACCGAACCGGCGAAGGCACGCGACGGGTATCAACAGGTCTTCGACCGGGGATCTGTGCGCGACTACCCACTTGCAATAAGAAACACCTCAGGGCAGGTGACTGACGTTCTGTACAACGCAAGTGTTTACAGGAACGACAAAGGAGAAATTGAGGGTGTATTTGCCGCTGCCCGCGATGTCACCGAGCGCAGGCGGGCAGAAGAACAGGTCCAACAACTCAATACGGAACTCGAAAGACGGGTACAAGAGCGCACTACGGAACTGGTCGCGGCGAACAAGGAACTGGAGGCATTCACCTACGCTGTGGCCCATGATCTGCGTGCGCCGCTGCGCCACATTCACGGCTTCGCTGACATTCTGGCTGACGAATGCAGCGCCCTGCTTGATGCTTCTGGACAACAACACCTGCGGCGGATTCGCGAGGGATCAATCTACATGAGCCGTTTGCTCGAGGATCTGCTCGATCTGTCGCGGATGGGCCGGCAGGAGTTGCACCAGCGAGTTTGCGGGCTGGACTCCATTGTGCGGGAGGTCGTCGCCGAAGTGAAAGCGGACTGCAAGGACAGGGATGTCGAATGGAGAGTCGGCGAGTTGACCGTCGCGGAATGCGATCCGGCACTCATACAGCTGGTGATCACGAACCTCCTCTCCAATGCCGTGAAGTTCACCCGCCCGTGTAAACCCGCGGTGATCGAGGTCGGGCAGACGGTAAAAGACGGTGAGCCCGTTCTCTTCGTACGTGACAACGGCGTCGGGTTCGACAGGCGATACGCAGACAAGTTATTCGGCGTCTTCCAGAGATTACACCGCAAGGAGGACTTCGAAGGGACGGGTGTGGGCCTCGCCATTGTCCAGCGCATTGTGCACCGGCACGGTGGGCGAGTGTGGGCGGAGGGGGAACTGAACAAAGGTGCCACCTTCTATTTCACCTTGAGCGGATTGAAAGCAGGCCAGGAGCAGTTGCAAGCGGCCCAAAAGGTAGGAGTAGCGTGATGCGTTATTCACACGTCCAAGGAGAGAATTATGCTTGAGAAAGAAGTAGTAGAGATTCTTCTCGTGGAAGATGACCCCAACGATATCGAGTTGACGCTGCACGCGTTCCGCGATAACAATCTGGCAAATCGGATCCACGTGGTTGAGGATGGCGCACAAGCGCTTGACTTTCTTTTTTGCCGGGGAAAGTACGGCGACCGCAAACCTGAATTTCCGCCCAAGCTGGTGTTGCTGGATTTGAAGCTGCCGAAGGTCGATGGTTTGGAAGTCCTGCGAACGATAAGGAACGAACACCGCACTAAGACAATCCCGGTGGTGGTTTTGACCTCTTCGAAGCAGGACCCAGATCTGAGAAATGCTTACCTCCTCGGGGTAAACAGCTACATTCAGAAGCCGGTGGACTTTAGCTCGTTTCGCAAAACCGTCAAAGATCTCGGTTATTACTGGCTGGTAGTAAACCAGCGACCCCCGGCGAGGAGCGTGGAAAAGGAGCAGAAGGGAGACTTGGAATCATGGCCGGACCCGGCAATTCACTAGGATCACCGAGTGTGCTGCGGCTGCTGATAGTGGAGGACAACCGTGCCGATGCCGAACTCATGGTAGCCGCCCTGAAGCGGTCGGGTTACCGGATCACTTTTGAGATCGTCGACTCTCCCGCACTGTTTTCACAGCAACTGGCGAGCGGGTTCGATGCCATACTTTGCGACCACAATCTCCGTTCCTGGACGGGACGGGAGGCCCTCGAACTGCTTCTCCAGAGTGGCAGCTCCACTCCTTTCATCATCATCACGGGGACGATCGGCGAAGAGGCGGCGGTCGAATACATCAAGGAGGGTGCGAATGATTACGTTCTGAAGAGCCGGCTGGATCGCCTGCCGTTCGCACTGCACCGCGCTCTGCTGGACAAAGCAAAACTGGAGGAGAACCGGCGGCTCCATGAGGCCATTCTCTCTGCGAAGCAGGAATGGGAACTCACTTTTGACACTGTACCGGATGCGGTGATGTTCCTGGATGCCGAGGGCGTGGTGCGCCGCGCGAACCGCGCCGCGGCCAGCATGCTGGGCTTAGACTTCGCTCACATCATCGGCAGAGTTCACGATGAAGTGTTCCACCGCACCACAGAATCGCGCGCCCAATGCCCTTTCCGTTCCATGATGGAAACTGGCCAGCAGCAGCGAAGCGATGTTCACTTTTCCTGGCTGAACAAGACCTTTGATGTGATTACCAGTCCCATGCGTGATGCGCACGGCAGATTGCTAGGTGGAACGGAGGTCATGCGGGATGTGAGCGAGCGTCTGCGGCTCGACGAGCAGTTACGGCAGGCGCAGAAGATGGAAGCCGTGGGCTTGCTGGCGGGAGGGATTGCCCATGACTTCAATAATCTGATGAACGTGATTTTAGGAAATGCGGAACTGCTGGGAGCGGAGATCACTCTTACGCCCTCCCAGGAACGCCACGTAACAGAAATCGCGATCGCTGTTCGCCGCGCCGCTCAGTTAACTTCTCAACTGCTGGCTTTCAGCCGACACCAGGTAATGCAGCCGATCGTGCTGGACTTGAACGTGGTGGTTTCCGATGTTGGATCGATGTTGCGGCGGCTGATCGGAGAAGATGTGGAGTTGGTGACCGAGCTACAAGCTCATCTCGGCACAGTTCGGGCCGACCCTGGTCAAATTGGGCAAGTGCTCATGAATTTGGCTACCAATGCACGCGACGCCATGCCTCAGGGCGGGAAACTCATTCTCCGCTCGATGCACGCGGAACTCGGCCCCAAAGATTGTTTGGAGTATCCATACATCAAACCTGGACGCTACGTTCGGCTGTCCGTCATTGATACGGGTGTGGGGATGACGGCTGAAGTCAGGACTCGGTTATTTCAACCCTTTTTCACTACCAAAGAAAAAGGACACGGCACCGGACTTGGCTTGGCAGTTGTGTACGGTATCATCAAACAAAGCGGCGGCTATATCTGGGCCACCGGCGAACTTGGGAAGGGTGCCTGTTTTGACATCTATTTGCCGCGCGTAGACGATGCGCCGGCGACCGTGGTGAAATCCTGCAAGAAACCCTCTAAAGAATCTAAGGGAACTGAAACCGTTCTAGTCGTAGAGGACGAAGACGCCCTACTCCATGTCATGCGCCAATTTCTGGTGCGCGGCGGTTATTCGGTGCTGGGAGCAAACCATCCTCAGCGTGCCCTTGAACTGGCGGAACACCATAAGGGACCTATCCCTTTGGTGGTCATGGATACAGTTCTGCCCGAGATGAGTGGTCCGGTGGTTGCAGAACAGCTGAAGAAGCTGCACCCCGAGATGGCCTTTCTCTTCATATCAGGGTATGTAGACGGGCCCATTCTCGACCCGGTAATGGTAGAAAAATCGCCATTTCTGCAGAAACCGATTACCCGGGATGCTCTGCTGGAAAAGGTTTACGAGTTGTTGCATCTGCCAGAAGGGCACGGGAAGGCATTGAGTGCGTGATACCGGTTGTCGCCCTGTGAACGAATCTGCGCTCGGCAACTGGAGTTACACTGCGCGAAATGAGTCTGCGGACTTACGACACGCACAGGCTGCAGACAGGTACGCGGCCATCGCCGTGGCACAGAAGGAGAATCCGAGCCTGATGCGTTCTTCCAGAAGCCGGCGGACAACAAATGAACTGATGGAAGTCATTCGTGCCACCCTGGAGAATGGCGGCCCGCTAAACACGATGCCCTCCTAGCTCGTCCCGCCGGGCTAGAACCGCTGTCAATCGCGGTCGTGTGCGGACACACCGAGAGGTGTATTCGGGTGAATCGGTGAGAGGAGACGGCCATGCGACCTGGTTGATCGAAAATACGAATGGAAAATCGAATGCTTGGTGGGTCTGCCAGTTTGCGTTAAGTCAAAGACACTTCGGTCACCTTAGGAGACGATTTCAGTGTGCAACCCATCGCATTGGCCGGACGCCTCAGTGCTGAACGCCGTGGGGAATCCGTGTATCCGAGATTGCGCGAATGCAGGCTCTCCTGCTGGCTGGTGGAAGCAACCAAGGATTGGATTTGGGAGGTGGATGCATCAGGCCGGTACACCTATTCTGGCCCGAAAGTGAAGGAACTGCTGGGATACGAACCTGAAGAAGTGATCGGAAGAAGCTTCTTCGATCTGATGCCCGATTATGAAGCGGCGAGGATTCGCGCCGAGTTTGAAACTTGGGCGCAAGCCGGAATCTGGCCTCGTCAGCTGGAGGCTCTGAAGGTTGCCAAGGACACCCGCGTAGTAAGACTGGAATCGGTGGTGATCCCTCTGCTCGGGTCTCGCGGAGAGTTTGAGGGATACGGCGGCCTTGACCGCGACCCTGCCCAACCGAAGAACGCCCCAGATGCCATGGCATGGCTGGATGGTGAGGTGGCCCATGATTTGAATAACCGGCTTGCTGTTGTGCTGGGTGAGACCGAGTTGCTTAAGGATACGGCGGACAAACAGCAGCTTCGAGGAATTCTGGCGATCGGCGAGGCTGCTCGAGAGGCATCCTTCCTGAACCAAGACTTGCGGGCATTTTGCCGAATCCAAGCGCTGGCGGCTCAGCCCTCGGATTTGGGCCTAATCTTCACAAATGCCACCGCGTTACTGCAGCGTTTACTGAGCAAACACATTTGTCTCAACATCGAGATAGGACACTTGTTCAAGTCCGCGCGCACGGACCCGACTCCCATCCAGCAAGTATTGATGGCCTTGGCCATGAACCTGCGAAAAATGATGACCGGTGGGGGATCTGTCCGGATTAAGATTTCCAGCCGTAGATTCGCGCAGAACGACCCCCTGCGACCCGCTGGGGTCGTTCCTGGGGACTACGTCCTGCTGGAAACAACCGCCACGGGTAAAACCACGCGAGGGAATGCACATCCTTTCCGACCGTTATCCAACATCGACAGAACCATGAAAGGCACGGTGCAACAGTACGAAGGGTATGTCCATGGACAGGGTTCGATGAATGACGGGGAGATCCTGACGATTCTGCTCCCGACCTATCACTTCGCCGAACCGGACGAGAAGACCGGTCCACGCGTTGTCGTTGAACGCAATCCGAGCAGCGACAGGCGGGGCGATTTTCCGGTTACTTAGAGGGTTCGCGAGGAATAGGAAAAAACAGAATACTTTCGATCAGGAGAACACAGCCCATGACGACAGTCGCAACCATCATAAAGAAGACTGGTGAACCGAAGGCGTTCGGTGTGCCCAAGCCGGAAGAGGAACGGAGTGCCGCGAATGTTGAAGCAGAGATTCGAACCCGTGCCTATCAGATATACGAACAGCGGGGACGAATCGACGGGCACCATTTAGACGATTGGCTGCAAGCAGAGTCTGAGATCATACGCCGGCGCAATGCAGCGTGAACGAACACACGCCCAATAACGCTTGGCTTTGGCGGACGCGCAAACTCACAATTGTGACTAGCAACTCCTCGGGCAGATGAGGAACAGCTATGGTACGGCTGGCTGCCACGGTGCGACTGTTCAAAAGAGCACGCTTTTCTAAAGTGTTCACAGGGCCCCTTATTATTGATAGGACGAAGGGGGTGCTGTATGGGGCCGAGTGAAAGCCAGATCGCGTATAAAGTTTTGCTGGTGGACGACGATGATGCTGTTCGGGCCATGATGAATGCGACACTGGGAAGCATGGGATTTGACATAGTCGCTGCCGCGAGCGTCACTGAAGCGCTGAGATGTATCGCCACAGAAAGGTTCGACGTGCTCATTACTGACCTGCACATGCCGAACCCCGGCGATGGTTTTACCGTGGTGACCGCGATGCGTCACTCCCAGCCGGAGGCACTGACGCTTCTGGTCAGCGGTTACCCCGATGTGCAGAGCGCCATGGCCGCCATCCAGCTGGAGGCGGACGAAATCATTGTGAAGCCATTCGAGGTCGGGCGCCTCGCGGAGCTCCTCCGCGAGAAGGCGCTGAATCGCATCCCTGCGGCTCGGGTGGTCAAGGAGAGGGTGGGCGAGGTATTGCGGAGGAGCGTTCCCGGCATCGTCGAAGGCTGGTTAGCGCGTGCGAAACAGAATGCCGACTTGAGCCGCCTTGCGCTAGGCGACGCCGAACGCACTGGGCATCTTTCTGGGCTGGTTGAGGACATAGCTCTCCGTCTGAGCCAGTCCAGCGCCTCGGACAAGGACACCAATGCCACCATTTCCCCTGCCGCCACAGCCCATGGCGAACTGCGGTACTTGCAAGGCTATACTCCGGCGATGCTGGTCCATGAATCAAGAATCCTGCAAGTGATCATCTTCGGGACGCTGCAGCGCAATCTGAACCATCTGGATTTCAGTCTGCTGTTGCCAGATGTCATGGCGGTCGCTGACGAGATTGATTCACAGTTAACGCAGTCGATGGACGGCTACATGAAACTCATGCGGCAGGCGGCAAACTAGCGCCGTCTTCACAGGCAGCCCAAGCAGATGGACATCCCCGAGGCGACCGGCAACCATTCTAGGCACCAATACGAGGCCCTGTACTAAAGAAAGCTGCAACGTGCTCTGCGCAGCCCCAAGGAAACTACCTAGAGATTTAGTTAACTTCATGATGAGGTGAAGGCAATGCCAGAAACAAACGGCACGCTTGAAATTCGACTGCGGATAGAAAAGGCCATCACCGAACTTGTGAATCTAAATCATATCGTCGGCTCATGCCAGGTAGAGCCCCAAATCCTGGCGGACTTCCGGGATACGTTAAATCGGGTCAGGAATACTGCCTGGGCTGCCCAGCAATATATGATCCGCAAGGAGAATCAGCAGGACATATCCGATATGCGGTCGTTCTTAGCCGGTGAGCGCATTCGGGCCGCTTATCACCTATGTTGCCTGATAAAGGATGATTTGGGACAAAATGAGGTCGAACTTCAAGCAGGCACCCTAATTCAACTTCACGAAGCTACGAAGGCATTTACACAGCAGTTAGAGGGTCGCATTAACAGATTGGGATGACCGGGCGGCCCAAGGTAGCGGTAGTTGAAGCCGTGGTGAATCAAGATGCTCCCCCCGACTCTTTGGGTAGATAGCCCCCTAGAGATTCTCCAGATTCAGGGTCAACTCTTTTCGTAATAGGACTGTGAGGCGGTGAAACGATAAGAAACAAGGCTTGGCTGAAGGTAATGGTGTTTGGCGCTAAAGCACCACTACCGGCTGAAGCGTCGCAAACCCAAGCGATTGTTAATGCGTACAATCCGTGTTGCGGGATACTGGTCGACGGGGCAGTCTTTAGGTCCCGTGATGATGCCGCTTCAACCCCGGGTCTTGGGCTGCCGAAGTTGTCGCCTTTCTGCAATCCAGCAGTGAAAACAGTACCCCGGTCCCGGCGTAGTTGCCCTCGCATCTTTCATGTTAATCGCCAGATGCCTTCCATGACACTCAATCTGGGTCAGGGCGTTCAGGGATTCTCAAATGTGAGTTGTACTGTTGTACTAGATCTTCGGTGTCACCAGAAACTCGCACCCATCGCCACTTTTTCGATGGCTGCCACCCTAGTCTTTACCGAAACCAGATTCCCTCCCACCACCTAAACTGACTTTCCACTGCCGTCAGCGGCCACCTACGCAGCCATCGCTTCAAGGGCAGTTCGATTGCAAATCACCAGAGTGGATCCTTCTCGGCGGATGACCTTCTTTTTCTTGAGGTCCGCGATCAGCCGGGTTACGGTCTCCCGAGACGATCCGATCATCTGCGCCATCTCCTCATGGGTGGGGCTTCGGCGGATGCTGATCTGGTTAAGTTCTCCCACCTTCTCCCGGTAAGCCTTCCGGGAAAGCAGTAACTTTGCCAGCTTGCTGGCTGACGAGCGTGCCACGAGATCATGGATGTCCTGGTCCGCCGATTGGAGTTCCCGGCTCAGCGCTTGCGAGGAGTGCAGCCCTAACTCCCCGCTCTCCTCAATGCGCTGGATCAGGGCCTCGCGTTCGATGAAGTTCACCTGGCAAGGTCCAGCGGTCTCGGCTGTGAGTTCAAGAGGCTGTCCGGAAAGTACTGCGCTCAGCCCCAACACCTCGCCGGCTTCTGCGTATTTCAGGATGAGTACCTTGCCGTCCCGCGACGTGGTCGAGAGCTTCGCCCGTCCGGAGCAAAGCACGTAGGCACCGCGCGGAACCTGCCCCTCGACAAACAGCAGCGCTCCGCCGGGATAGGTCGTCAGATGGCTGACTCCGTCGAGCAACTTGAGTCCTTCCCGCGAGAGACCGCAAAACCATTGCTCCCTTCGCAATTTGCAGGTCATGCAATTCTCAACAATTTCTAACCCGTAGGGAGTCTTCATGGCAGTTAACTTATTTTGGCGTTCCTCTGGCTGATGATGAATGCTCATTAGTCTATTGAGTCTGGTCTTGGTTTCCCTCAAATCCCGAAGCAGAAGCCGCGAGTGTTCCGTTTTAGCCAGCAACTCCGCAGCCACGGTGCGGGCATCGCGATCATCCGCGCGCACAACCCGAACCAACTCCCAGCCCGCGCCCGGGTCGCGTTCCCGATGCCAGCTCAGACCACAGCCGAATAAGTACAGCGGATCAAAGCTGGCCGCTTGCTGGTTTGCCTGGATGACGTTCAAACCAGATCGCGGTGGGACACCATCCGTGGCGGCGTAGCTCTCCAGAGAGGGCGTGAAAGTTAAGCCGCCCGCAGGGGCTTGCCTGAACTCCTCGGCTCGCCTGCAGATGGTTGGTCGAGCGCTTACGGGCCCGCCAGCCTCGGCTGGGTTCAAGCGGAACACCGCTGCTCTTGATCCGAGACTCTGTGTGAGCATAGCTGGCCGAACCGCCTGCAGTCGCGAATGGCTGCAAACCCGAACCTGCCGGCTCTCGGACCAGGGGAGGGCCCTGCAGGTTAAGTGACTTGCCTATTAACTAATGAAACCGGAAAATTCCGACTCCAGATTAGAGCTGTGCTTCTCTGTACGAATACGAGACTGAAAGCTGAATAATCTTTCCTCGCAAAGACAGAAACTCACAGCGACACGAGGGATTGGCACACGCCCTGATCCATAGCTGTCACTGATTGTGACGGGTTCCGAGTTTGCTGTCTTTGCGTTTTGTCAAGGAGGGAGGGAGGTGACCGCGGCTCTTTGTGCCAGAGAGGATGAGAGAATCCACCGAGGGAAGCTGGTCATGGCTATCCAGAGGTACAAGCCCGAACAGATCGATTAGCTGTGGCCAGCAGCTTTCTGTATGTGGGACTCCACGGGCAGTTCGCCAACTTTTTCCAGTGTGAGGTCTTTGTGAAAGCTGTATTCGGGAACAATTTCCTTTAGCTTCGACCGGATCGGCGCGGTGCCGTCGATTGACATGGACACGCGAAGTTCGTCCAATTGACGGGATAACTCCGGCCAGTCCCTGTGCGCTCCGTTGGTTTTCTTGATTTTCTCGCAAGCCGTTGGGGTCACACATTCGGTTTTGTAGAAGAGCTCTTCGTTCAGCTTTTCTCCCTCGCGCAGGCCTATGAACCGGATTTCCACATCTTCCTCAGACTTGCCGGATAGCCTGATGAGGCTGCGTGCGATGTCGAGAATTCGGACGGATTCACCCATATCCAAGACCAGGGTGTCTCCGTGGTGGCCGATGGCAAAGGCTTGCAAAACCAGAGCCACCGCCTCTGGGGTAATCATAAAAAAGCGCCGAATTTCCGGGTGCGTAATGGTCAGCGGCTGATGATTCCCAAGCTGTTGCTTCAACACGGGGATCACGCTGCCGCTGGAACCCAATACATTTCCGAACCGGACTGACACGCAGCGCATGCCGTTCATGGGCCGCGATGAAATGATCAGTTCACAGATTCGTTTGGTGGCACCCATGACATTGGTTGGATTTACGGCCTTGTCGGAGGAAATCAGCACGAAGCTCTTGCAGCTCGCCTCGGCCGCCAGATCCAGCAGACCCATAGACCCCAGCACATTGTTCTTGACTGCCTCCTGAACGTTGGATTCCATCATGGGCACGTGCTTATAAGCCGCCGCGTGGAAAACAATCTCGGGAGCAAGTTTGGAAAACAGCGCCCCAACGCGGTCGGTATCGCAAATATCCATTACCTGAAATGCAAGGTGGGCGCCATTCTTGTGCGGCAGCAAACCTAAGCGGAGAAAGAAAAGTCCGGTCTCGTTTTGATCGACGCAAACCAGCTGGGCCGGGCCATACTCGATGATTTGCCTGCATAGCTCGGACCCAATGGAGCCGGCTGCTCCCGTCACCACCACGGTGCGTCCGGCAATTTCCCGGCGGACTGCTTCGAGGTCAATTTGCACGGGCCGCCGTCCGAGGAGGTCTTCGAGACTCACCTCTCGTAGCTGGCTGACGGCAATATGGCCGGCAATGATGTCTCTCAACGCGGGAACGGTTCGAAAACTGATTTTGGCGCGGTTGCAGACTTCTACAAAGCGCCGCATTTGAGCGCCGCTCGCAGAAGGGACGGCGATCAGCGCTTCGTCCGCGGGTTCCGAGGAGAGAATTTCGGGGAGTTGATCAACGGTGCCGAGTACACGCACGTTGTCGATCCAGATCCCGCGCTTGGACTGATCGTCGTCGAGGCAGCCGACAGCCGCATACTTGCTTCCCGTACGGCGGAGTTCACGGAGGATCACCTGGGCGGCGGAGCCCGCGCCGATCAGGATTACCCGTTTGCCGGGAGAAATGCTTTTGCGGACCGACTCGGCGTACGCTCGCGAAAGCAGCCGCACCCCAACGAGCACTCCGGTCGTGAGCACCGCTTCCAGCGCGTAGATCGTGCGCGGAAAGGCGGTTATCTGCAACACGAAACGCATCGCAATCCAAAATAGCAGTGAGCCGGTCGTCACCGCTTTCAGGATGTCGATCCCGTCCCTGATTCCGGCATATTGCCACCAGCCGCGGAGCAAACCAAAGTACGCAACGGAGGTAAGGCGCGTCAGAAGAAGAATGGGGACCGCGGACAGAAGGACGCCACGGTACGGCAGGGTGAAGTCAAAACTCAGTAGCCAGGCGGCCATCAAAGAGCAGACAACCAGACACCCCTGGAACACCGCGATGAACCAGAGCCTGTATCGCAAAAGCAACGAGGGCATTTTGTGAGTCATAATCCCGTGGCTTGGACGCCCCAGGGCAATTTGCGCACACGTTCGCGTACGCAGCCGCCTCTTGTGTCGAGGGAGTGGTTAGGTACTCTGGGCCGCGCATCCACGCGACTCGTGGACTCGGTCCTTTACATTATTGGTTGAGTTCAGAGGCAACCCGGAAATGCGTTTTCAGAGAAAGTTGTTCCAGCCGCCTGCACGATTCCTGCAGCTCTTGGTCGGTCTTTGCAAAACAGAAGCGCACGAGATCTTTGCCGCCCCCGTTGTGGAAAAATGCTTCACCAGGCACGCTGGCCACTCCGGTTTGCTCCAGCAAGAACATCGCTCTTTCTTTGCTGGTTTTTCCGGGTAGAGATGAGACGTCCGCTAGGACATAATATGCACCCTGGGGGACGCAAGGGAGAAGGCCGACTCGCGTAAGCGTTTCACAGATCCGGTCCCGTTTCTCGACATACTCAACTGAGAGTTCTTGGTAAAAAGAACGATCCATCCGGGAAAGACCCGCAGCGACACCGTACTGCAAGGGCGACGGAGCACAGACGTAGATTAGATCATTCATGTATCCGATCCGGCGTGCCCAGCGAGCCGCGCTCACTGCATATCCGATTCTCCATCCAGTGATGCTGAAAGTCTTTGAGAATCCAGAAATCGAGATCGTTCTGTCTTTCATCCCTTCGATTGACCCCGGGCTGATGTGAGACCGGCCATCGTAGAGGAAGTGCTCGTAGATTTCGTCGGTAAAAACAAACAGGTCGTGATGGACCGCAAATTCGGCGATCGCTTCCAGTTCTGGCCGAGAAAATACTTTTCCCGAGGGATTGCTCGGAGTATTGATTACAAGCGCCTTGGTGCGCGTTGTCGCGGCTCGTTCCAGGTCGGCCGCTGCAAACGACCAATCAGGCGGTTGAAGGGTGACGTATGCAGGAACCGATTCCACAGCAAGGAGGGTGTTCACGTGATAGCCGTAGTAAGGCTCGAACAGGATCACCTCGTCGCCGGGATCCAGTAAAGCAAGGCAGGCACAGTAGAATGCACCAGTAGAGCCAGCGCTCACCACGATCTCTGTTTCCGGATCAGCAGTGATTCCATTGTACTGGCGCATTTTTTGTGCGATGGCCTCGCGCAACTCCGCGAGACCATCGAAGCGCGTGTAGCTATTGATCCCCTTCTCGATCCCCTGATGGGCGTTCGCCCGGATCAAGAAAGGCACCTGTGTATCGCACACCCCTTGGGCCAGATTGATCCCTCCGACTTTCTCGCATTCAATGGACATCGCACGAATCTCAGCCTGCTCGATGCGTGCACCACGCTGGCTTAGGGAGAGTGTCACCGTATTCCTCTTTAGTCCGCGGCTTCAGTACTCAGTGCAGCGGGACGTGAAGCGAAGAAGTCGAGGATGCAGCCGACGGTAATTTCCACGTGCTCGGCTGTCGTTTCTGCACTCATAGGCAGAGAAATTACTTCGGTGCAAATGCTCTCGGTCTCCCGAAGTCCAGGATTCTCGAGACCGAGGTCCTTGTGTTCCCACATGGGCTTTGGCCAGTGCACCAGCGTTTCGACGCCTTGGTCTTTCAGGTGCTGGCGTAGCGCATTGCGCTGGTTTGTTCGAATGACATAGTTCTGATAACTGTCGAAGAACTCATCACGTGGGAAATGCGGCAGGCGGAGACCTTCAATTCCCTCCAATCCTTGGCGATACAACCTCGCGATTTGTCGGCGATGCTCGATCCACTCGGGAAGGTAACGCAATTTCACATCCAAAACGGCAGCTTGCACGTTGTCCAACAGTGCGGTGTAACCGTGGTGATGGAACTCACCGGTCTGCCGGTCTTCCCCGTTAAATCGCACCAGGGTTGCAAATCGAGCGACCTTGGGATCGTTCGTCGTCACTGCTCCTCCGTCCCCCAAGCCTCCCAGGGACTTAAACGGATAGAAACTGAAACAGCCAGACAATCCAAATGAGCCTGCCTTTTTCCCCCGAAATGTAGCGCCCAAGGCTTGAGCCGCGTCTTCGATGATGGCAATTCCGTGTTTATCCGCAATCGCTGCGATTCGGTCCATCTCGCACACACGTCCGTTCAGATGGACTGGGATAACTACCTTCGTCCTAGGTGTGACCGCGGACTCGAACATGTCAGGAGCAAGGTTATAATCTTCCCGGACATCCACGAGGACAGGTTTGGCGCCCGTGTGAACAATAGCGGATACCGTGGCAACGAAGGTGTGTCCCACGGTGATGACTTCATCTCCGGGGCCAACGCCCGCAGCAAGCAGCGAAAAGTGCAGCGCGTGATAACAGCTGTTCACTCCGACGGCATACTTCACGCCAACGAAGTCCGCCAAGTGCTGCTCGAAGCCCTGCAATTGCTGTCGTAGAACTAAGTCCCCCCGTGCAAGAGCATCGGTAATTGCGAAATCGATCTCTCCTTTGATTCTGCGGTAGTGTTCTCGGGGATCGATGAACGGTACACGGTATGACAATTTCTTGTCCTCCTGCTTGGGGCGCTGAGACAAAATCTCCGCGAACATTCGTCGGGTTAAACCGTGGCGATCGCCGCCAATGTCTGCACTTTTTCCAACTTTGCGCGGATGGCCAGGGCCACGGCTTTTGCGGAGAGGCCATGGCGATTTCGAATGTATTCTTGTGAACCGACGAAAGAAGAAAATTCCGAGGGAAGACCGAACCTCTTAAATGCGACTGGCGTTTCCCAAGTTTCGGCCAAAAACTCCGCAACGGCCCCGCCCAGACCGCCTACTACGCTGTGCTCTTCCAGCGTGAAGATCGCCCCCGTTTCCCGGACCGCGCTCTCGATAGCTGCGGTGTCAAGGGGTCTCACTGTGTGCATGCTGAGGAGCCGTGCTTGCACACCCGAGTACTGAAGCATGTCCGCCACCTCCGTGGCGGTTCCCAGCATCCCCCCCGTTGAAATAAGGGTTAAGTCCCTTCCCTGGCGCAGTTCTATCGCTTTTCCTAACACGAAGTTGATCTGCGCCGGGTGAATCTTTGCCTCTCCCGCCCGTCCCAAGCGCAGGTAGCACGGACCCGCATGGGACGTCACGGCTCGCGTGGCGGCTGCTGTTTCGACGGGATCCCCGGGGGCCACTACGATCATCCGCGGCAGAGACCGCAGAATCGCCAGATCTTCTGTCGCATGATGAGTCGCACCAAGCGCCCCGTATGCCAGCCCGCCTCCCACCGCCACAATTTTTACGTTCGCGTTGTGATAGCAGACGTCGTTGCGCACCTGCTCCAAGCACCGCAGAATCGGGAAGTTGGCAATCGAATACGTAAATACAATCTTTCCACTCAGCGCCAAGCCTGCCGCGATTCCGGTCATATTCTGTTCGGCAACTCCTGCGTTGAGAAATCTCCTCGGAAATCGCCGAGCAAACTCTTCGACCACTCCGAAACCGAGATCTCCCACGACCAGGTGCACACGCTCGTCCTCTTCGGCCAGTTCTAGGAGTGCGCGAAAGAAAGCCCCCCTCATTCCTCAGCTCCTAACTCCGCCAATGCCTTAGTCATTTCCTCTCGGTCAGGAGCGCGGTAGTGCCACAGCAATTTGTTCTCCATGAAGCTGACACCCTTCCCTTTCACCGTATGCGCCACCACACAGGTCGGCTTGTTCGCCTCCGCCGGCACCCTTGCCAGTGTTTCCTCGATCTGCGCGAGGTCATGGCCATCGATTTCCCGCACACCCCACCCAAACGCCCGCCACTTATCCGCAAACGGTTCCAGATCCAGCACCTCTTTCACAGACCCGAGGCTCTGAATTTTGTTGTAGTCAATAATCGCGATCAGGTTTTCCAATCGGTGATGCCCCGCAAACAACGCCGCCTCCCACGTCGAACCTTCGTCGCACTCTCCATCGCTCAACATCGCGAACACGCGGTACCCGCACTCATCGCGCTTCCCTGCCAGCGCCATCCCGCAAGCGATCGGCAGCCCATGCCCCAGCGAACCCGTGGACACCTCCACCCCCGGTACGCCCACATGCGTCGCGTGTCCCGCTAACCGCGCCCCATCCAGGTAGAAATCCTCCAGCCACTCTTTCGGAAACAATCCCCGTTCCGCCAACACCGCATACAACGCCGCACACGCATGCCCCTTGCTCAGTATGAATCGGTCCCGCTCCGCTGCGTTCGGGCGCTTCGGGTCGATCCGCATAATCCGCCCATACAGCACCGCCAACAAATCCGCCATCGAATAAGCCGACCCCAGATGCGAGCTCCTTGCCCGATGGATCATTCGCACCGTCTGCACGCGAATCTTTCTTGCAAGTGACGCACTCTCTCGACACCCCAAGTTCACTCCTGGCATCGTCACCTTCAACGCAGGACTTCCCCTTGTATAAACTCTTGGATTCTGGAAGAACTATTCCAAAATGGCCTTCAAAGTACTGACAATAATCTTGCAGTCCGTCACAAACGAGTGCCTCTCCACGTATTCCAACCCCAGCTGAATCTTCTCCGGCCGAATCTTTTCCCGGTACGCCGCGTGCGGATCGGCGCTCCCCAGCAGGATCTCCCCTTCGTTCCGGAAGCGGATCGACGCCCAGTCCGTGATTCCCGGACGCACCTCAAGCAGGCGTTTCTCTTCTTTCGTGTACAGCAAAACTTCCTGAATGACCTCCGGCCGCGGCCCCACGAAACTCATCTCACCCTTCAAGACATTGATAAGTTGCGGAAGTTCATCCAGTTTGTAGCGCCGCAGGAAAGCTCCAATACGCGTAATTCGCGGATCGTCCGCGCGACTCGAAGGTCCGCCGATTTTGTCTGCACCCTCCACCATAGTCCGGAACTTGAAAATTCGAAAAGGCTTGCCGTGGTGTCCTGCTCGCGTTCCTCGATAGAAGATTGAGCCCTTGGAATCGACGCGGATCGCCACTGCGATCACTCCAAGCAGCGGGGAAAGAACAAGCAATCCTCCAACAGCCAGCAGTGTGTCAGTCAACCGTTTGATTATTTCGGATATCCGGTCAGTTATTTGGCCGAGAGACCCCGGAGACCAAACGATGGAATTTGGCTGAGGTTCATCATGCAAAGTCTCCAGAACGAAACGCCCGAAAATTCTTGACCCAAATGTCGCGACCCGCTTCCCTGTTCCGAAGAAGACAAATTCAGACCGCTCGGCCAATCGAAGCGACGCGACGTTCGTTTCCTTGGTGATGTACCATACTTTTCGAAACGGTTGGCTGGAGCATTTCATTGCCTTCCGGAGTGTGCGGGTCGCAAGGCCTCTCCGTCGATAATCTGGATGCGTCCACGTACTTAAATTTAGGTCGCTCCTGCACATGAATCGGTAGCGGAAAAAAGCCGGAAGAACGCAGCAACGCTGGACCACACGATCGCCCTCTCTAATAAACACAACACGATAATCCCGGTTCTTGAACACTCGGAACTGATGAAACAGCCACCATACAAAGAATGGATATGGAGGGCAATGCGGCGGCAAAATTCTTCGCAGGGAAGGTTGCCACACCTCGATGCCGTCCCCCTCGGACACCTCGCCGTTCGGACCTTCCTGCGCAACCCAACCCTTTACGTAGAAATGCAATCGCATGGAAATGAAAGGTTTACCCCTTCAACCCCGCAGGCTCCTTCTTCCTTTCCAGTGTTCTCCGGGCAAGGCAACCAGAACCAGCCCAAACAGCGTGCCCATCCCATGTACGAAGTGCCGAACTGCAAACACGATCGGCACTAGAAACGCGTAACGGGGTTCTCGCTCGCGAACCGCGATCTGCAAGGACACCGCCAGACTCGCCGCCGCGTACACTCCCGCAATGCCCAGACCCAACCATAGAAACGCTCGATGTACAAGGGCCAGCGAAAGCGAAGCCAGCAAGCTCAGTACAAAAGCACCCGGCACCCAATGCCTCCAAGACCACGCCTTTTTCCCGAATTTCATCACGTAGCTGACCCACACCCCATCCGCAAAAACGTGCCTCCGAAGTGCGCGCAGGTTTGCGTCCGCCGCGTAGTTGATCACCACGTCCGGCACCAGCAGGATTCCTCCTCCTGCCGCCTGAATGCGTTGATTCAGGTCTAGGTCTGAGCTACTGAGAAGGTGTTCGTCGTACGGGCCGATCCGTTCGAAAAGGTCCTTCTTGAAGCACCCGAACGCTGCCGTGTCCGACCACGTCGGTTTCTCCACCCCCACCTTCACATTCGCATTCCCCGATCCGAACCGGCTCCCCAAGCCCAGCACAATCGCCTTGGCCAGTGCCGTGTCCGTCCCCGGCACCATCTTCCACACTCCCCCGACGTTCTCTGCGTCATAGACGTTTTGATAGTGCACGCATCGCGAGATGTACTCCAGCTGGTAGGTTGAATGCGCATCCATCTTCAAGATTCTTTCGCCTCGAGCCTCCCGGATTCCGATATTCATTGCCGTCGGGATGTGCTTCTGCGGGTTATCAACCAGCCGGACGCGGGCAGATCGACGGGCATATCCTTGAACAATCTCCCTCGTCCGGTCTTCGCTCATTCCGTCCAACACCAGAATTTCCATCCTGTCCTTCGGATAGTCATTCGCCAGGATGGACTCCAGGCATCGCCCAATGTGCTTCTCTTCGTTCCGACACGGCACCACCGCCGTGACGAACGGCAGCACATCTGCGATCGCCACCGGCCCCAACGCAATCGTCGTGACCGCAGGAGCACAGCGCGCTTCTGGCGTTTCCGGTTTCATTTTCCTTTGGGGTTAGAAATCGCGCACGCGATTTGCCTCGCGGCGCCAATCGTTCTTCTTGTAGGGGACTGTCTTCAGCCAGATGAACTCAACGCCCTTCCAACCTTCTTCCAGCCACGCCTCGCCCGACCGGATGCCTCCTTCCCGGAAGGTGCAGTGGCCGAAACCCGCGGCGAAGATGGTCACACGGTGGCCTCGCTCGACCATTTGCTTGCTCAAATCGTAGCTGCGCGTGGCCTGGAGATCCGGCGTGTCCCGAAGTGATTCAGGATCCAGGTGTTCATCGAATCGCCATCATGCGAGTAGGTTTTGATTTTCTGGTACTTCAAGAGGTCCTGTTCTTCCTCAAAACGGTGACCACCTGGCCTGCTAAGAATGGAAACAAGGCATGAATCATGAAATACGCAGACGAAAAGTGCTTGGACAGAAACCGTCCAACGGGGGGGACAAGCGGCCCATGGAAAGTTCGGCATATCTCGGTGCGCGTTCCCACCTCAAAAAGCTTCGATATCCTGCGAGTCGACAACGCCTTATACTCTGGGCTCCCTGGCTTTGGATACCGCCAGTCACACAGCAGCAACGTTCCGCCCACCTTGGTAACCCGTACCATCTCGGCAGCTATGGCCTTCGCTAACCCATCGTCCGCGAGTTGCACAAACATCGTTGATTCCATAGCAATGTCAAATGTGTTGTCGCGGAAATCCAAACGTGAGGCGTCCGCGCACTGGAAGTTCACTACCGGGTTCCTGGATTTAGCCGTGAGTATTCTCTCTTCCTGAATGTCCACGCCAAACAAATTTGAAGGCTCAAATCCAAGCTGCAGAAATACCCACATGCTACCACCTTCACCGCAGCCAAAATCCAACACTCGCGTCGACCGCGCGTCCGCATTGATGGAGCGTAGTGCGCGAACCATAGCCACATCTTTGGCAAGGTTCTGAAAGAGAACTTCCGGGTTTCGGAGCAGACTATTGCGGTCCGTGCCTTTCCGGGAGTAATACTCTCTGTACCAATCTTGAGTCTTCCCTTCCAGTTCTTTGAGTCCGGTCGTCGAAGCTATTTCCTGCATGCGTTTTTACCCCCAATTGAAAAGAAGATCAACGGCCTCGCAAACGATCCGCGGCGACAGGGAACTCAAGATCTAGCTCGAACGACTCGCCGGGATACTCAAGCTTTGTCGCATCACCACACTGGAAGTTCATGCCGGGGCTCTTCCTGTTGCTTGACGTATGCGGCCTTCTTGCAAGCAAAACCTGCAAAGATTTCCATGAACAAATCCTAGTCGAGGAAAAAGCGAGCAAGCTTGGACCCTCTCCGCAACCAACATCCACGACACGGGCCTCATGCGGATCGGTCTGAATCGACTGCACGGCACGCATCAGCGACGCCTCTAGCGCAAGATTCTGAAACAGCACTGCCGGCTTCCGCAGCAGGTCATTCCACTCCGCGACCGTCTGTTCGAAGTATTCCTTGTACCAATCTCCCCCGACAACTTGAGGTGTCTTGCTGAAGCAGACGGCATGCTCTCTTCCATCTCTCTTCCTCGCTTAAGCGAAGTAGTGCTCAACCAAGTAATCTGTCGCGTCTTTCATATAGCCAGCAACTTTCCTGGACCGAATAGTTCCAGTGGAAGCATGCTCATGGTCAAGGACCCACAGCCGGGGACAATGAACAATCAAGAGTCCCAGTTTTCTGGTCGTTTCCGCTACAAAGATTTCCTCCCCAAAAAGGAAGATCGAATATTCGAAGCTTCCCCCCGCTGTGAAATACCTACGATTGAAGATCATGCAAGAACCATGAGGCGCGTAGATCGCTGGAGCCTCGTTGTTCTGCTTCCCACCTTCTGGGTTGGCTAGTCTGTTTCTGCCAGCTGCTTTTAAACCGTTCTTCAAGAATGACAGAACCTCGTAGCACACTTGCAGATAATAGTTTCCGAAGATGACCTTGTAAAAAAACATTCGGCCCTTGGCCGGGCGGCGCCTGATTTTGGGGTTTAAGTCTCGTTTCCACCGCGCTGACCAAATTCGTGGTGAGACTACGCCGAGGGATTCCATTGATTCCAATTCTCGCAGACTGCTGAAAAACGCGGGGTCCCTAAATTCGATATCCACGTTGCACACGATCACCCAATCTGGCAAAGAGAATTCCTCAAGATATCGCTTCAGGCCATAGCTTGCACCGCCGAAATATCCCAAATTACGGGGCGCCTCCAAGCACCGAACTTGGGGGTTAACCTCCAGAATCCGACGAGAAAAAGCTCCTGGGTCGCTTCTCTCGCTGTTGTCGACGAGCAACACACAGACATCCTCGCCGGATTGGCGGGCAAGGCTCTGGGCGAACCTCACGGCGTGCTCATCTGTCCGATAGTTAATTGCGATTAAGAGCGTAGGCATTGTGAGCGCCGACTAGTCTACGTACTTTGGTCCTTCTTTATCCAAATCTCCAACGCGCATGGTACAAAGTGCTCTCCGGCCTGTGTGCGCCGAATCAAAGCACACCACATCACCGGTACGATTCCATCTTGGATGCAGATCACAGTGCCAATTGGTTTCAAACCGGGGTGACGCGAACGCTCGCGGTGATTTCAGCTTGGCCAGATTGTACCGTCGGTCAGTTTGCGTATCGTATAAAATGAGGTAGCAAATGCGGAACCGATCGGGATACGTATCTGTTAAAATCCACCTTCGGTCCGGTGAAAAAGAAGGATGCCCGTCTGAATTGAAGTGGTTTTCACCGACCACCGCGAAATCTTCGTTCCCGTCTTCAAACAAAACGTAACGATCTCGTTTTTGCCTGACGCGCGCATAGGCCAGAACATTCCGATCGTCCCTCCACGCCACGTGTGACACCATCCCGTCGGTAGGAAAGACAAAGAGATCCTTACCGCCCAGATCACAGGAAATCATTCTTGTTCGGAGGCAATTGAAGTCCTTAATCCAGCGATGGAAGAAGGCAAATCGCTGACTGGTCGGTGCAAATTGGCAGTGTGTCAGGTAGTGGAACGCGCCTTCCATGGACGAGTCCGGCTGCAGAGCCGCAATTTCTTTGACAGAAAATAGGCACTTGGCTTGGCCGGAAGCTAGATTCACCAACTGGAGCCCGTGTGTAACAGGCTTCTCGATCTCTATTTCCGGATCGGTGCCGTTTGCGTAACCGTATCCCGGCGCATAGACATTGCAGCGTTCAAAGCTGTAGCTAAGGCCCCACTGACCATCGGGACTGACCGCACCGATCGGGACGGGCAGCGTCCCTTTCAGACTGCCGGATGCGTTGTAGATTCTCGCAACATGCGCGTGACCGTCGAAATCGTTGAAGATGAAATTGTTGGTTTGACCGACCCATTGCAGCATGCACCCCTGCTGCCAATTCCATGCTTTCGTTTCTGAGATTGGCTTAAACACTTGATAGTCTTCACCGTTGAAATAGCCTACCGTTAGGCGATCATCTGAACGCGGCATGCGAAACGGAATGTCGAGCCTATTGGCCAGGAGCATTGTGGTGTCTTGGGACCAAGGGCACTTATCATGGAACCCAAAGAATGCATCCTCCCGCGCAACGATCTCGTACGCTGACTCTACTTCTTTGACCGGTATGAAGTCGCACACCCGCTGATAGACGTTACGCACCTGCATCTTAAGATTCGGGTGGCGCTTCAGAATGTCGTACACGGCCAGCTCGATCCTGTTCATGCTACGTGCCCTCGGCGGCATGCCTCAGCGACCTTGTCAGGTACCAGCCGATACCCCAAGCGAGAAAAAGGCCGTTATAGATAGACAAGGATATGAGAGGTGACCCCAAGATAAGCGAATAGAACGCAGCCAAACCGCTAAGCTGCGGTTTCCCACTAGAAACTGTGCTTCGATAGGCTCGCCCGGAAAAAATGCCAAAACCCAAACACACAACTACGGCTCCGAAGAGGGAGAAATCTTGGATAAGGCCGCGAAAAGCCGTGTAGATATTCGTTTCGTCTCCACCCGCGACGGTCACGCTCTGCTCGTATGTACCAGTCACGCGAACGTGAAGTCCTGCGATACCATAAAGGCCAGCAAACGTATAGGCTCCATACCCGAGACGCTCCGGACTCCCGCGCATTACCCATTCGCTAAAAGCAGTTAGATAACCCAAACCAGAGCTCCTCACTCGATCCCAATCCGCTACGATCTCGAAAGCAGACTCCGACTTATAGCTGCGTATCGCATCGAGAAAAATATATAGGCCTATACCCGCAAGTGCGAGGCCTGCAAGGACAAGTCCAAGCCGCTTTGTGAACAACGGGTACGATCCTCTTGTCAGGTACGACTTCGTCGCTAGAAACCCCGACATCCAGCAACACGTTGTGATGAGACTTGGTGCTCGCGTTGATGTGATCAATCCCAAAAGCAGCGCCGGCAGAAACGGCGCGAATGAAGGTAGCCTTTGCCCTTTAGTCCCTGAAAAAGCATAAACGATGCCACCCAGGAGGCCAGCGGGGTACATCCAGGTGACCAGGACTCGGACGAGGCCTGGCTCTTGTTCTCCCGAATACCGCGCAATCGAGAGGACGTGTCCCAAAGCAAGAATCCCTAACGGCGAGGCTGACAAGTCATTATCCGCAAAAGTCTTCGCAGCAAAATAAACAACTCCGAGAATAGCTAGGGCGACGAAAAGCAAGATGAGGCGGTTAATTCGAATGGTGTCAAATCGGCCTCTGCTCTGAGTCTGCACGCCGCCGGGAATATTTTCCTCCCCGCAGAATGCACCCAACTGAATGCTGAAAACGAGCAGCACGATTAACCACACGGCGACCATCGAAGCTTCGTACCCGGGCGCGAGCACCAATGGGAGCATGACATAAACTGACCAGAGCATCGGGGCAAAAGCGCTTGGCGCCAGCCAGCTCTGTGACAGTAACCGTGCCGCAAGGGCCAGTAGCACCAGCGCGGCGGTTGGAATCCAGGGAGAGGTGAGAAAATTCATGGTAAGGATGTCGTCACGAAACCTTGAGCTCGCTGAGCCTGCATGTCTGCACGTGCGGCTGTCTGACCAAGGCTCGCGGCCGTGCGGAGCTCTTCCATCGGCGTGATAACAAAGAGCATCACCAAGTAGATAGCCGATGAAGCTACGGTCAAGTAAGCCGACGCGCGGTAGCCGTATCTCGGAACTAGATTCCAGTTGCCCGCCACATTGACCGCGAGCGCCACTAGAATTCCGGCGAGCATTCGCTTGGTGTGACAAAGAACCTCCAAAGGCTTGTGTGACAAAAGACAAACCTGCCAAAGGAACCCGCCCACCGCCAGCGGAAGAACGATCCCCGCCGCTCCTGCGTTGTATCTCCCTAGCACAACGCGGCTTACCCACGGCCCAAGTACGACCAGAGATACGCCAATCGGAAGAAACATCAGCACCTGATATTTCATCCCAGTGCGAATCGCGTGAAGGGCATGCGTGCGACTGCCGGCGTTCCACCGGCTCATGACCAGCGGGTGCACCGCTAGGGTGATCGGCATGAAGAGCAGAGAAAACGAGCGAACGATCACGTCATACATGGAGGCATAAATGCCAGCCTCGGAAAAGCCGAAGAACCGCTGAAGGAAGTAGCGATCAGAAACCACCAAACTTTGCTGGCAAAGCATCCACAGCGCCACCGGCCAGCCGAACCGCCAGAGCTCACCCAGAGTTTTGCGTTGTTTGATTGACAAGCTCGGCAGCCAACTATGCCCAGCGTCCGCGTGGTCTTTTGCCCGCGAAAAGATCGGGCCGGCCAACGGCAGCAAATACCCCAGCGCGATTCCCAAGAGCAGCAGACGGTAATCTCTCGAACCCGTCACCCATAATAAAGTCACTGGGAGGACGAAACACCCGACCGACCGCACCGCGTCGAACCGCAAGACCTTTGCCGACTGCAGTGACGCCTGAAAACGCGCGATTGCCACGGTGTAAACGATCAATGCGCCAAGAAGCCCTAATGAAATCAGCACCGGCCAGCCCTTTTGCACCCCGAACGCCGGCATCGCTATGCCCACCGCAAGTGCGCCAATCGCGGCCGAAAGGACAGTGCCTGCCGCTGCGGAGCGGAAGAAATTCGCGGCCTCGCCCGGCTCGCGCTGTTGGCTTTGGAAGCGCAGCATCCCCTGGCTGAGCCACCCGGCGAGCGCCGACGCCCAAGCCATAACAAAGGCGAATACCACCGCGAACCGCCCGTACTGCTCAACTCCCACCAGGCGCACAAACACCAGGACCGAGAGGAACCCCATCAGGCCCGGTACGATCTTGCTCAAGAAATAGTTGAGCGCATCCTGAACCAGCGCTCCTCCGAAACCTCCCGCTGGCCCCTGAGTATTGCCGTCAGAATTTCCGGACACTCGGCGGCCATTCCTTCCGAAAGCCACATCCATTAGCGTACCGAGCAACGCCTTCATTTTTGTGATTTCAGGCATGTTGCGAGTGACCTGCACACGGCGTGTTAGTCCCGCTCTCTTGCGGAGTCTTCAAGAATCTGCCGTCTCCATCGTTTCCACCCCAATCCGTCAGCAAGGTAGTAGCGACTGGCGTACACGGTCTGAAAGCCGGTTTCTTGCAGGCAGAATGCATTGGCAGAGCTCCGTCGTTTGGATTGAACAAGGCGGACGGTTGCGCCAGATCGATGAGGAACTCAGCGGACAACAGTTTTCCCGAAGAGCCTCAAGAGAAGTGTCCCGCAAGTCCGTCAATAAGCTTAAGCGGATCCCTTAAGTGCGAAGCGGTAACACTTTCCCTAACGAGTCCGGTTATCGCCTTTCTCCTCGATCTCTCCTCGGATACAGCTTCGCCCGGTCACTTACAGAGCGACATGTGACCTAACCCCTTTTATTTCCTTACTACAAACGACGCTACGGCCTCTCAGACTCACCGCGTGGCGGGTGGAAATCGTCGAGCCGGTCCAAATCCTTTGCTGACTTCGCGCATGGTCGGATGCGATTTCGCGAGAAAAACTGCGCTCGCGCCTTCATCCTTGCCACCACTTCCTGCGCGAGAATCCTGCGGGGATCATCCGGATCTGCGGCGCGCCATCGCTCGGTGCCGATCACCCACACCACCGAGATCAAAAGAACCCAGAATGTTCCGAGAAACACGATCAGCATCCGAGGCGGGAATGATTTCTCCTCCGGAACTTTTCCCCGATCCAACACTTTCACGCTGGGAGTCTCCTTGGCCTCTTGCACCTTGGCGAGTTCATATTGCTCAGTCAGCAGTTCGAACACGGTTTCCTGGATTTTCGACCGGCGGTAGTAATCACCGTACTTGACCCCGAGCAGGGGCAGGCTCCGGATGCTGGGATAGGGCATGTCCGTGGATCGGGCAGGGAGCAGAGAAGCTGCCTGGACGTCTGGTCCGAAGCGATCCGCTGCATTCCCCTTCCCGCCATCGATCCTAGCAAGCTGTATGCGCAATTCCGCCACCCGCGCCCTCAAAGATTGCACCTGCGCGTTATCTTCGGTGTAGATCTGGCGAAGCCCCTGAAGTTCGGATTCTGCGGCGATCAGCTGGCCGGCGATGTTTCCGGCAGCGTCGAGCATCGCCTTTCCCATCTGCTGGATGTCGAGCGTACTGTTCTTGCTGGAGAATTGCGCGAACTCGCTCGATGCTTCGTCGAGATCCTGCTTAGCGACCTTGAGACGATCCTCGAGAAATACACGTTCGCGGCGGGCGGACGACGTCGACAGATCGGTAACCAACAAGTTCAGTTGGTCGACATATGCATTTACCAGCGCGGCCGCTCTCTGGGGACTGCGGTCGGTTACGCTGATGGTGATGATGCCGCTCTTCCGATCTTCCGAGATCATCGTGCGCTCGTCCAGATTGGCGCGTGCATCTTGGGTGAGCTTCACGCCATAAGCGTTTTGCAGGTTGAACTGCTGAACCAGGCTTGCTTGGGAGCTTTCGCTCCTCAGCATCCCGACAAACAGAGCTCCGGTACTTTTGAGACCAAGCAAGTCGTCCGTTATCGATCCGAGGCCGCCTCCCGCCTTGGCTAGAGCCGTAACCATTGCTATGCCGGATGAGGACTGAGTATCCGGCGGCATTAATTGAGTGGTCGAGGTGTAGGACGCCGGAATCAAAAACGCGACCAGGGTTGAGATGAGAAAGCCAGCCACCGTCGTTCGGACAAGAGCACGGCGGGAATCCCAGAGCACACGCAGCCTTTCGGTCTGCCATGCACGCCGATCCGCATCAGGACGGTCATGCAATGGCAGCCTGCTGGGAGCGGGCGGTGGCACCGTCGGAGGTTGCGGTTTGGTGGTGGTTTGCGTCACTTCCGGAGGGCTTCTGACTGCTTTGAGTCTGTTGCGCTGCGAGGATGATTACTTTTGCTTCGTTTTCCAATGCGGCCAGAATGTCAACCGGAGAGAGGCCGCAACATCCGACTTTGCACTGGGAAATAAAACCGGAAAATGCCAATTTTCCTGCTGCACGAATCCAGAGACACCCCATTCCCTGGTGAGCATCACTTCGGCGCGCAGCGTGAAATCCCGAAGCTCGCCTCCGTTCAGGAAAGCCTTGTCCACACTATTGTGGCGGTACCCGGCCTGGATGAAAGTTCGGGGAGAAAACCGGTAAGTGAGCCAACCTTGTTCGCCTCGGCCTCGTCGCCCGATCCAGCTTCCGATTATGTTGCCATCGTTGGTGTAGCCTGACCGGTAACGCCCATCAAAATAGAATGCGCCCGGACCGAAATGTGACGGCACGTTGAGATCCGTAGTTATGCCTTCGAGGCGAAGGTCCATTTTGTGCATCTTGGGCAGGTGTGGAAGGTACAGTCCTGGATTAATGGCCGGCCGGGTCGATCCAATCGGCGAATACTCATCGATCACCATCGAATCGGTGTACACCTGCAACCAGTCCCGCAGACCGGGAACACGGTAGGTGAAGTTAAATTCAGAGAGCCGCTTCCCGGGATTCTTGGTGGGATCCGCCCGGTGGGAATAAAATGTCCGCAAGAAATTTGACCAGGTAAATGGATTTCCCTGGCCGCCGAACTGAGCCGTGAAGCCCAGACCGAATTCTAGATTTGAAGTCGGATGGAAGCTTACGCTTGTTCCGTGGACGAAAGGCTGAGAGGTGAGATTGGGCCCGAACAGAGTTGGGGATGCTTCCCAGCTTTGACGCGAGAGACGTCCCAGGAAGAATTGTGAGCGCACAGGACCGATAAGCGTGGAAAGCAAAGGAATTCTGTACGGGCTCACTGAATCGATTCGAAGCATCGTCATCGGCTCAGCGTTGTTGCTGAACAGGAATGGGCCGGCTTCACTCGGTCCAAGCCAAAGGCTTTGCTGACCGAACGAGAGTTGGAGATTGTTGAAGGTGAGCGCAATTGTGCTCTCCAGCAATCTGAATCGATCGGTTTGCCGGGTCCCATCAGGCAGAGGCAGGGTATCATCGGCCGCAGCTGTGGCCTGGAGCACGCTCGGCGCATCCGAAGCAACGGCCGGTGCATGCTGGTATTCGCCCTGAATCGTGATGGACAAGGGGCCGGCTGTTGCATGGCTCGTAAAGCCATCGATTGCGTTAAAGCCCTCGCCGTAGGGGCGCCCGTAGTCATTAATCATCGTCTGCCCGAAGTGGTAACCGTCGCGCAGCGGTGTGCCGGATATCCCGGTGATGCCCGAGTACACAGAATCGATACTGGCGCCAAGGTTGACCGCGCCGTTCCATCGGGCGCTTTCATCAGCAAACTCGCCACTCAGCGCTGATCGAAGCTGGTTCACTTCACTATTCTCGATGTTTCCATCCCCGATACTCTCAGCAGCCTCCTCCAACAGGCGTGCACACTCCATGCGCGTCCAGGGACGTATGCCCAGATAGGCCGTCTGCACATACCCCAAGGCAGCCAAGCGCTCGATTGCTGGATAGACCCAACTGTCCACAGGAACATAAGGAGAGCCCATGTTCGGCGGCGTCCGCGGCTCCCTGCTGGCATCCGATGGGCCGTCCCAGCCCGGCCCGCCCACTTCGGGGTCATGATGCGTACGGTAAGCCTCTCTGCCTAAATACCAGCCTAGGGCGCTGCCGACGTAGACGTCGGCGACAAAATGCTTACGTCCGGTGACACGGGCGACGCTGACTCCGAAGGCTGTGCCATAGGCAAGAAGTTCGGTCATCGGTCCGGGATATTCGCGGGCCAACACGCTGGCCACCGCCCACGAGGCGGCGGCGTGGTCAGAAGGGAATGAGCTTCCTCCCTGCCAGAACTCTCCTTTCCCGTTTCCTTCGGTTGGACGCTCGCGTCCGGCGAACAACTGGATGGCGGAGGTCACGGCGAGACTGTTGACGAGAGCTTCACCGCTTAGAAGTCCTGTCTCCCTCGCATGGTCGTTGTTTGCAAAATGCCCCCACAAATAAAGGCTACTCGCCGCACCAACCAGCGAAGCTGCGCCAAAGTTGGAGAAGTCTTGGCTACGTCTGAGGCGAGCTGAGCCCGTAGGCACCCTCGCTTCAATCGAATCGTCACTGCCAATTATCAAGGAAGTACTCGCAGCGAAGGGAAGAAACCAGTTGATGTCGGTGGCCTTTGGCCGGAATGGCCTGGTCCAGAACGCTTTCTCGTCAGCCAAGACGTTTGGCACGAAGGCCCTCTCGAGAAGCGGAGTCGTGGAACCGTCGGTGATGGTGTGCGGGCCCGTGCTTTGTCCCGCACCGGAGTCGTCTTGCCCCTCCTCTCGGTCAGCATTCTGGGCGACGCTCAACCCGGGAGCGAGAATGAATAACGCCAGTAGAACGACCGTCTTGTCTCGAATGAGCCGCACCGTCAACCTGCGGGCGAGAAACGAAGCCGGCTTAAAAACTCACCGCCACTCTTGCGGCGATGGCGAGGGACGAGACCAGTTGCACACTGTCGAGTACGTTCCTCCAGGCCTGGGTACCACCGACAAGCTTCTCCGGGACTACGATCGTGTCGCCGGGCCGCAAGGTTGTGTTCAGGGTATTGCCACCCCACAGCGATCGACTTTCTCCGCGACCAACTACCGAACCATTGGCCCGGATGATGTAGATGTCCTTCTTGTTCGCCATTTCGGTGGGACCACCGGCCTGGCGAAGGTAGGTCCTCGCGCTCACCCCCGGCGTGTAGGTCAACGCGGCGGCGCTGTATACCTGTCCCGTGACCACTACGAAGTTAGGCTTTTTCGGAATCGTAAGCACGTCATCAGCACGCAATTCGATGTCATTTGTTGTGTTCTGCCACTTCTCAATGTCACCCGAGATGTTGATGACGAGTCGCCCGCTGGCTGGTTGGTTTCGCAGTGCGGCCAAGACATGCTCCTGCTGCTGGCTCATGGTGGTCATCAGCGCAGCCTGATCCTGTGCCGACGCCCCAGCCGGGAACTTGGCATTCTGCCCAGACCTCTCCACCTGCTGAATGAGCTGCATCCGACTCTTTTCTGCAATCTCACGCACCTGGACGCGCTCCAGAACAGCGCCCTCGGGATATGCCATTTGCCGGTATCCACCCGCCTGCTTCAGCAGAGAACTCAGCTTTTCTCCCTCTTCGATTCCGTAGGTGCCGGGGTACAAGACTTCGCCTGTGACGGTCACCGACATTCCGACGTCCTTCCACCCCGCCAGCTGACGAATGGTAAGAACATCATTGGGTTTCAACGGGCGGTCCGCCCCGCTGCCCCCTTCAAGCGCTTTGGCGATCTCAACCGTCTCATGTTTCGTTCTTACCTGCTCGCCGTTTTGCACGATATAGCTGGTAATGTCAGCTTCCCGGGTGACCGCACTTCGCTTGAAGCCTCCTGCCATACGTACCAGGGCCGAGGCCGTCATACCATCGCTTAGCGGATAGTTTCCGGGCCTGAGGACCTCGCCGTAGATGGAGACTTTTGGCGCATCGATCTCGTAGCGGCCGAAAATGCGGATCGTATCGAAAGGCTGGAGTATGATCGGATCTTCTCCTCCGAGAACCTCACTCAGTTTGAAATCTATAACCCTGGGACGATAGTCGGGCGGTGTCAGCCGGATGATTTCCGCGTGCTCCGCCGGTTCTGGAAGGAGGTCCTGATACGACCGCAGCACTTCTGCAATTTCCATTCCCTCGTGATAGGAATATTTACCGGGACGAAAAATGTGGCCCTCGAGATAAATGGTGCTGTCACTGTAGGGAAGAATCGGAGAGACAGTGACCCGATCGCCGTCCTGCACCGGGAAATCCACCAGGGCTTGGCGCAGAGCTTCTTGGTTTCCATCTGCGTTGTCGGGAAGGTTCACGCTAAGCATGATCCGTTTCTGATGGGCTTCAATTCGTTCCACCTTGATTTGGCGCAGAGCCGCAGAAACCAGCACGCCGCCGGCAAGTTCAAGCACCTCCGACAATCCCTTTTCGTTGCGCAATTCGTACACCGCCGGACGCTTGACCATGCCGGCGACGGTAACCTGCGGTCCGATGGGAGGCACGAGGATGCTATCTCCCGGCTGAATCCGGTCGAGATCCGAGCGAATGCCATTCAAGATCAGGTCGTAGACGTCCACCTCTCGTACAAGCTGGTTGCCCCGATAATGCCGCACCGTCCGCAGCGACCCTTGCGGCGTCGGCCCCCCCGCGGCAAACAGCGCATTCAGCGGGGTAGACAACGAACTAATGTCATAGGCGCCGGCCCGTGCCACATCGCCCACCACGTAGACGCGGACTGTCCTGAGCCGGGTAAGAGAGACGTCGATTCTTGCACGCTTGAATTGGGCGCTTAGAACCTGCTGGATCATTTGCTCGGCCGCAGCCAGGGTTTGCCCGGCCACCACTACTCCTCCTGCCTCTGGCAGAGCGATTTGGCCGCCGCGGTCGACGGTAACATTGATCCTCCTCGAAACACTGCCCCACAGGTTGATGAATAATCCGTCGCCTGGCCCCAATACGTAGTCGGGACCGGCAGGCAGATCAATCGGGAGAATATCCGTGTTGCCGGTCCCATTGACAAATATGTCGGCTCCGAACCGTTGGAGCGTCGCCTCCTGGCTGGGAAACTGGCGGTACAGATCCTTGGCCGAAGGCAGGCCTGGATAAGGATTTCGCATGCCGTTGGTGGCTGGCTGATTCTGATCCACTACCGGCAAATGACCCGCCGATCGCTTTACTGGCACTGGTTGCCCTTTCGGACTTACGGACTCATGATTTTCGATGCCTGGGAGCCTGCGACTCTGGTAACCAACGGATTCACGAGTTTCGGAAGCAACTGATCCACGATCATCAGGGCCAGAGGAGTCTCCACTGCCGGAACCACTGGGCTCACGCTGCTCGAGACCAACGGAGCCTTGCTTCTCAATCTCGCCGGCCGCCAGTGTGCGAGCGCTTCGATCTTCTCTAATCAGCTGGAATAGATACTCATCGGTGACATCCTCCGAATTCACCGATCGCCCCTGTTCCTGGGCGTTCTGAATGATGACGTTCTTGACCTGTTGGAGCAGTTCCGGATCTTGCCGCAAGGTGGAAATGATGTTGTCGACTGAGAGAGGAACTGACGGATCGGCTTGTAGAGAATTCGAAGTATCCGCTTCCTGACACCAGGCCGGGGAGCAAAGACATACGGCGAGCAGAATAGCCCCGACCACAATGCCATGCCCCAGTTTCGACGACCTCCTCGTCACCGTGTTCTCCGATTGCAGCATGACCGCTAAGCGCAGCGTCCTGCGTAACAGACTGGACAGCTACCAGCAAGGCTCGACATCGGCCTCATCGATTTCGAGCGCCACCGACCGCATGAGAATCTCGATCGAAAGAACCAGGCGAAGCCCGTCTTTGCGTCGCAGCAGAATTCCTTCCAGCCCGGCCATGGGCCCGCTGCGGACGCGTACTCGCCGGCCCGCTTGCAAAAATGGGTGCGGCTGCATCCTCACGCTGCCGTCGATCCCGCGTTGGAGCTGCTCGATCTCGCCCTCCGCCAAGGGCGTTGGCTTACCCCCGGAGCTGACGATGTGGACCACGCCTGGAATCTTCAGCACGATCAGGCGGTCCTTCAGCGCGAGGTGTACGAAAACGTAGCTGGGAAAGAGGGCCAATTCGATCTCTTTGCGCCGATCCTTCCAACGATGGACAGAGCGATACACCGGAAGAAAGCTGCGAACCTGGGACTGTCCTATCTGTTCGGCAACTCGCTTTTCATGGTGGGCCCAGGTGTAAACGGCGTACCACCTTGGGTCCGCGAATTCGGTGGGGAGTCCGCTCTGAACTGCTTCCGGGATTGCAGTGGTGAGTCCCACGATGCTGCCTTTGCCTACAGCTTCGCCACCTCGCTTACAAACGGCGAGCGAGCAGGCTTGCGTTCACTATTCGACTGGCCTGATCTTACTTCGCTGGCCAGTTCCTATTTCCAGGCGCCTCAAGTTCCCGATTTCCGTAGCCCTCGACTGGAGACCAGCGACTGAAAACTAGAATCCTTTTCAGGTCCGTGCTGCGCCAATCACGGCCGGCGCATCGCGTAGCGCGCTCAGGATGCCAGCTTGCGAACTTTCAACTTCCTTGGTACGAATATCGACGATGGCCCAGTAACAAATACCGCAGTTCTTCTCCGGAGCCAGCGCCAGAATTCTCATTCGCGGATAACGCCCGAGGAGAAACCCGCATTCTGCCGATCTCTTCTCCTCGTTATCCAGCGTCACGATGAGCACATCTGGCTGCACCTGCTCAACCAGTTCGGCCAGATTCGGGGCTCGCTCGACATCACCGACGATCTCGATGTCCGGCTGGCCTGTGATCGTGGTTATTACCATTTCTCGCATCAAACGTGGTCGGTTGGCTACCAGCACCCGCAGGCGTTTCACGGAACTCTCCTCGCCTGCGTAGTATGTGGCATATTGAAAAATGCGCAAGGTTCAATGAAGACCTGTGCACGTTTCTCAATCCAGAGGAGATGGAGTGATCCCTTTACATCGAGTCGAGCAAGCTAAGGTCAGCACTAAAACCGATCTATTACCAGCATCACTGGTCCGGGTAGTCAGCGTTAGGTCTCCCCAATCCGAGCTCCTGCTCCAGACTTCTTACATGCGGACGGCCAGACAACCTCTTGAACCAGTGCCGGTATAGCTGCGCTGCACTTAGGCGGTGCCGACCCTGTTTGGTTTTCCTTGCCGAAACGCAAAGACATCGAAGGTAGCCTTAAGTGAAACTTGCTATCAGCCTATGGTCGGCACTTGTGCCAACTCGTCATGTCTCCATCGGTTTCGCTATCTCCATGAAGGGAGATTGTTCGTTCTGCAGTCTCCAGTCCGTGCCGGCGACGACAGCCTAGGTCTAGGTTCGGAATTCGCTGGCAACCGGAGTACCACCCAATGGTTCTGGCTTTGTGATGAGTGTTCTCGTCGGATGGAGTTGGTTTGGACACCGGAACACCGAGTAACCGCCATCCCCATCACGACGGCATGCGAGCACCCGCCGGTTTTAGGCGAGCTTCACCAGAAGCGAAACAGCGCCGTGTCCTCTCAACGTGAGGAGGAAGCCGCTGCTTGACGCCGGGGAGCCGCAGACGCGGCATGCTATGAAACCCGGGCAGAAGGTCGGATGGAGAAAAGGTGGTACTCGTTTCTTAGCATCAGGCATGGATCGTGCACAAAAGTTCGCGAAGAAGTGATGTAGATCAATTAGCCCGGCCCTGACACTTGGTGACGAAGATAAGAGGGAGTTCCTCATGCCGAAGGATCAAATAAGCGTGTTCCTGCTTTGCGAGAATCGTCTGCTGCGCGAAGCCCTGATTCGGATTCTCGGCAAGCGCGCCAATGTGTCGGTGGTCGGAGTCTGCGGATATTCCCCCGAAGCATTGAAAGAAGTGATCGCCTGCCAGCCGCAAGTCATCCTGCTTGATTCTTTTGGAGTCGCTCTGTCACAGCATGCTGTGTTGCGTTTCCTACGCGAGAATCTCCCGAAAACGGGCACCGTCATGATGGGAATGGAGGCAAGCGAGGAAAGCTTTCTTCTCGCTGTCCGCGAGGGAGCCGCGGGATACGTCCTGAGCGAAGCTCCCTCCCTCGAGGTACTCGACGCAATCAGCGCAGTAGCCGCCGGAGAAGCGGTGTGCCCTCCCCGCTTTTCCGCGGCCCTGTTCCGCCACGCCTCGCAGCACCTCCTGAATCGCCAGAACCTGCAGACGCGCAGCCAATCCGAACTCAGCCGCCGCGAACAACAGCTCGTCGAGTTGATCTGCTGGGGACTGACCAACAAGGAGATCGCCGGTCGCCTGCACCTCTCCGAGTACACCGTGAAAAACCACGTTCACCGGATCCTCCGTAAAACGGGCACGCCCCATCGTACTTCCATTGTTGACCGATATTATGGTCAGGGGAAAAGCATCCCCGCAAGCAGCCCATTCTGAAGGACAAATCTCCAATGATTTTCCTGGGGCGGCAGTCTGCGCCCCAAGTAGGCACGGCCAGAATCTAATCTTCCCTCAACTGCGCGCTTTTCAGCAGATCGACGCCTTCAACGTGAAACCTGCCGCTAACCGCGGATCTGCTGCGGATTAATCCTGTCCCCGATTCCCTTAGGTCGGTGAGGAGCAGGCTTCCGCCTTCCGGAACTTTTCGGCCACGAATTCCGGGAGCATCTCTTCCAGCTTTTGTGATAGCCAGTCCTGTAGCTCAGACTTGCGTTCCGGCGAAAAAGATACAAAGCGAACTCCGAGATGGCCAGTTTTCCACCAGCAAACTTTTGATTCCACCACGAATGGCATTTTGTGATCCGGCAGAGTGAACTGAACTTGTACCTCTTCTCCAGGGCCGAGTGGAACGAAAGTGCTCAGGGCCATGCCACCTTCACTGATGTTTACGCTGTGGCAGCGAACTTCCCACAAGGCCCGTCTTTGGATCACAACGGGAATAGAGATAGGACACCGAAAATAACGACGCCGCTCTCTCAGGATCATTCCGTAAGCAGGCTTCAGTGTGTTGCGGATTGACGTTGCAGAAAGAGGCCGCTCGAAAACAAACTCCGACCTCTTCGAGAAGGGTAAGCCTTCTGCATCACCACCGCTAATGGCAAACGTCACCGATGTTCGGTTCGATGGAGAAAGACGCACCTCGTCCAGAACCAGTCCGGACTGTTCTCCTAGCTGGAGATCAACGATGACAGCGTCGAACTTTCGGCGGTTCAATAGGCCAACCGCCGCTGGCACTTCCTGACAGACATCAGGCGAAATAGACAACTCCTGCAAGGCATGGCTGAACTGCCGAATTGTGACGGGATCAGCGGACACCAAAAGAGCAAGGCTGATTGCCATTAACTCACACACTCCTTAATGGGGCGCGTTTCCTGCACATAATTGTTCAGAAGAAAAGGGAGGTCGGTTGCGGATTGCACCGCAGCAGTTGATTCATCTTTGTGCCAGGCAATTCGGCCGCCGGTGATCCAGAAATGCTTTTCTTTCTTCACCCGGAAGGAACTTGAAGAACCGCAAGACCGATTGCAGGAGGACCCGTGAGTTGCCAGTGTCCAGGTTCGCTCCTGCCAGGAAATCGGCACAGATCATTTCCAGACAGTAGCCACGCGACTTGTCCGTTCCCAGCATTAGCGCGGCTTGCTCAATCGCCTGCTCGATGACCGGGATCTGGCTCTTGTAGAGTTTGAAGTAGATAATCTCCGCCGGTTCTGTCTCTTTTCCGGTCAGCTCCTTCTCGACTTCCTGCTTAAACTCCTCTTTCGGCATCTCGTGAGCTTTGTGCAACCAGGTTGCACAATCGAACCTCTGCCCATCCCTCCGCGCCAGCTTGGCCAACTCCAGCCCTTTGGTCCATCCCACTGCCTTTAGTTCCTTCCTCGCCTGGGGCGGCAAGTGCTCGTGGATGGACATCAGGTAGTACGCCTTCCGTCTCGATTCCGGGAACCGTCTCTCCAGAAAATCGTCGAACGAGGCCAGCTTCTCCACCCGCCAGTACTGTCCGGCCCGGACTTCGCACAGGTAGCGTCCCAGTTCGACGAAGCGGGTGTCCCGCTCCGCTTCCTTCTGCTTCTCCCAAGCCAGAATCTCGTCGATTTTGGTGAGCACGAACAACGCTCGCCGGCGGTTCAGTTTCGGCAGCATGGGTGGGGTTCTAGTAAGCAAGCTCGTCAAGCCAACCAAGGTTTTCCGCTCCCGGACGGCGTACCAGATCGATCTCGACCAACTGCTGTTTCCCCAGGCAAAGCCCAACGTAGGGGCAGGTGCTGCAGGGGTTCTGGGGGAAGCGAATGCCGCTGTGGGGCAGGAACTGAGCCGACTCGATGCGGGCAATGGTGTCTGCGACCAACTGACCGAATTCGTTGCGCTGCTCGTCGGTGATCGTGGTGCGCAGGTACTGGACTTCGACCAGTCGCTTGCGCACGAAGACGACCTGGGCGACATCGGCGATGCCGGTCATCCAGGAGTAGCAAACCAGTTGCGGATCCAGGGCCAGCAGACCATCGGGTTCGTCGGGGTAGCGGCTGGAAGTGGTCTTCCACTCGATCAAGCAGCGGTTTCCATCGAGCTTTCCGATCGCGTCCACGTAAGCGACGAAGTCGTTGGTTTTGGAAACTGGCCGGGTGAACTTGATCTGCAAGCTGCGGCGGGGTTGGCGAATGCGGATGCGGTCGTCCTGGCAGAAACGGTCGAGCAGCATGATGCCCTGCTGCAGCATGCGGTCCCAACTGTTGCCGTTCGAGTAGTGCAGGGGCTGGTTCTGGTAAGCAGCCCATTCGCGGAACAGGACTGAGGCAGCGTCCTCGCGGAGGAAATAGGCGCTGAGAGCCCGTTCGAAGGCCCGGCCGAAGAGCATGGCGGCACGGGTGTCCTTCTCCTGCCAGCCGTCCAGGTAACGATGCCGATAGCGCTTCGGGCAGGTGAGGTACTGGCTGATCTGGGTGTAGCTGTAGGTCATCGGGCCACCTCAGCATGAGAAGTGCTCGCAGGAACAGTGCTCGAAAGTTCATCCCACCGGCTGGCGGGAGCGAAGCCGTCGAGGTTGAGCAGGGAAGCGCCGTTGACGATGGTGTGACTGATCTTGACGACCCCGCAAAGTCCGGCCAGGCTCTTCTCGTCGATCTCGTCCCGTCCGAGCAGTTCGGTGTCGTAGCCGAAATCACGCAGGAACCAGTTGAGCTTCCACAGCGCGCGCGGCGTACAGTAGAGGCGGCCGGCAAAGGAGTGTCCGGCGAGTTCTTTGGGTTCGAGGACGGAGAAGCGGACGAGATAGAAGGGTTTCCGCAAATCCCAGCGATGGTGGGCGCGCTCGACCCTGACCAGCAGCAGACCATCGCGAACCTGGCCTGGAGCAGACTGGTCAGCCTCGTGTAAGCCCTGGATGCGGCGCCTCACGCGGCACCTTCTTTCTGGCCGAGATAGCTGTTGAGCTGGCAGAGCAGGGCATTGCGATCACTCTGGGCCCACTCGGCGAGGTGCGCGACGAAGTCTTCGACCTGCTCACGGGTGGCTTCCCGCAGGGTCTTCACGCCACAGAAATCGGTCGCGTAGGACTTGACCAGTGTGGCATCGAGCTGATGCTGGCGAATCAGCTGGCAAAGGCGATCGCGGACGGTGCGGCCGCCGTAGTTTCCGTTGCCATTGGCGGGCTGTGGAAGCTTTCTGGAGTCGCGAGCCGAGTCGGACTGTCCAGCGAAGGATCCGATCTCCTCGGCCGAGCAGATGCCGATGCCGTAGGCTTTGCGCAAGGCACGGTTGACGGCCCGAGTTTCGGCGACGCGCATCTCGGCGCCATGAACCAACGCAGATACGTTTGAAGGATCTGCGTCACCGTATCCCACGAAGCCTCGGCAGGTGCGGGACTTGTAGACTGTGGCCCGAAAGGCCCAACGACCCGCGGCTGCATTGCAGAATTCCTTCGCCGGAGACACGCGGATGCCAGCACACCTTTTTCTGGCTGCGAGCTGTAAGAGTCCCGTGTGGGTTACGTACCAGTGACCAGCAATTAAGAGAAGGTCACCTGATACCACGGATAATCTGTGCCGCTCCGTTAACTCCCTCAGACCATTTCTTGCCACAACTGAGAGGCTGCCCCATATTCGCTGAGCAATTCTGCGATTTGATTCGAAAGTGTTGACAGATCTTTTCATTTGGTTTCTCCTGTATGGCATCCATTGTCATCCACAGGATGACATACCGACTTTGGTTTGTCAATAGTGTTGCCAGACGGTGGTAGAATTCCGCTGATGACGGCAAAAGACACACGCCTTACCCTGCGCATTCATTCCGAACTGAAGAAGGAATTGGAGGGCCTGGCCAATAAAGAAAGCAGAAGTGTCGCGCAAATTTGCGAGGCCTTCCTGCAGGCGGGACTATCTGCCTACAGAAGGGAGGGGACGAAATACATTCATCGCTTCTTGTCTCGCCGCACGGACATTGAAGATTAGAATCCCTATTGCGCGGCTGTACTCGCCAGGTGGGCCAAGGTCAGACAAAAAGCCCAGCAGAAAGACCTACAAGACCTGATCCGCTGAGATTCCTGCCAAGATTGATCTGTGACGGCCCCGGGGCGAGACAAGATCACTTTGATGTCGTGTGCGGACTGCCTCCCTTTGGCTTCCCATAAGCCGTTTCTGGACCACGTCACGCTTACTGTTGCGGCCTTAGAAAAACCTGACCAGAATCGCTCCCGTGGAAACCCGGTAAAGATTGGCCTTCTTGATTTCCACGCACGCCGTTAGGAATGGGTAGGTTTCTAACCGAGGTTCTTGGGTCTGTCTCAAGATTCGCGTCGCTTGCATCTTGGTCCGAACCGCACTCATTTGGGACCAGAACACTCTATGCTCGCGCGATGCTGCCTCTCACGACAGGCTCGTAGCCACCGTGTCAGAAACTCCCGTAAACCTTCTGGCGGCCTGATCCACAGGGCAGCCGCAGTTTCGCGCCATCCGGGGCGAACCAGCACGCTTAGGCCCAGGGCACCAAGAGCGAGGAAAGCCCGTTCGTCGGTCAAGTCATCCCCCAGGTAGGCGACGGGAACCTCCGGACCGATTTCATCCAGGATGGTGCGGACTGCATCCCCTTTATCCCTACCTGGCATGCGCATTTCAATACCGCCATCGAACTCCAGCAGTTCCATGGGCGTACTTTGAGCAATGGGGAACCAGCCCAGCAAGACTTGGCCGCGAATTTCCGCCGCCGCAGCTTCATCCAGCCCGCGCCAATGGATGGCGACAGCGCCGGTCTTGAACTCAGCCCGGTTGTGTAGCCCCTGATGCCTTAACCAACGATCTGCGTCAGCCAGTGCGTGCATCACAGGCTCTTCCACGCGGGGTGTCTCGCGGGTTCCATCCGGTCTCAACCGCTCCAACCCATGGCATCCCCAGATCTCGAGACTGGGGTGAATCGCAAGCAACGGGATCACTTCGTGAGCGTTCCGTCCTGTGATGATGACCACACGGGTGCGGCCACAGACGATAATCTCCTGCAGGAGCGCGGTGATTCCCGGATAGGGGAGAGCGTGCTGGCGATTGAGGCAGAAGGGCGCGAGAGTACCGTCATAGTCAAGTAGAAGCGCGGAAACCGGCGACTGTGCCACCGCGTTCATGAACTGCTCGACTTCGATTGGATTGACCGCGCGGGACAACCCCATGCTCCTCATCCCCAGGCAGCAGTACTCGCCCGGAGCTTTTCATTGCTTTCGTCCGATGCGTCCAGGCGCAGCTCACAGAGTTCCGCGATGAGGCTTCCTGCCCAGCGGTAAACGTTGTGTTCCCTGACGGTCTTCCGCATGCGTTGCATCCGCAATTCCTTTTCCTCCGGCCCCATGTCCAGGGCGCAACGAATCGCCTCAGCCGTCTGGTCGATATCGTAGGGGTTTATCTGCAAGGCGTCGCGCAGCTCGTGGGCGGCACCGGTGAAGCAACTCAGGATTAAAACACCCCTTTCGTCTTGCCGGGCTGCCACGAATTCTTTCGCCACCAGATTCATGCCATCGTGCAATGATGTAACCAGGCATAAGTCTGCGGCGCGGTAGTATTTTTGAATCTCCTGGTGATTATGCGACCGGTTTAGAAAGACGATGGGCTTCCATTTGTCCGTCTGGAACCGCCCGTTTATGCGGTTGGCTTCCGCTTCCACCTCCGCCATCAGATCATGATAGCGCTTGAGGTGGCTGCGACTTGGAGCGCCAATCTGCACGAATGTGAACTTGCCCTGATAGGGAGGATACTTGTCCAGAAAACGCTCAATGGCCAAAAAACGCTCCAGAATGCCCTTGGTGTAGTCAACCCGGTCCACGCCCACACCCATGAAGGTAGCCTCAACCCCCAAAGCCTTGAGCAAGGCAGAACGTTCGGTGTAGGAATCCGGTGTCGACTCCGGCCGTTGCACCTCCGTAAAGTCCACACTGATGGGAAAGGGTCGCACCAGGGTGAGATGATCCAGACGTCGTACCGAAAAATGTTCCCAATCGACGCGTGCTTCCACGACCCGGTCCACCGTATGCAGGAAGTTATTGCAGTGCGACTGGATGTGAAACCCGATCAGATCGGCACCGAGCAGACCATCCACAAGTTCGCGCCGCCACGGCGAAATGTCAAATGCCTCCGGGTTGGGCCACGGGATGTGCCAGAAGATTGCCACCTTGGCCTCCGGTCTCTTTCCTTTAATCAGCCGAGGCAGCAGCGCGAAGTGGTAATCCTGCACCAGCACAATGGGCTTTTCCACGTCCCTTATCTCTTCGAGCAGCGCATCGGCGAACTTCAGGTTTACCGCCTGATAGTATTTCCAATCCT
>Ga0209517_10000342_pt1 | contig 82220 bp, 77 predicted proteins | sample PeaSoiMetSII2010_FD_187695 | JGI IMG/M metagenome (GOLD analysis project Ga0209517, IMG submission 187695) | Peat soil microbial communities from Weissenstadt, Germany - SII-2010 (SPAdes) (version 2) | ecosystem: Environmental > Terrestrial > Soil > Wetlands > Peat | place: Germany...
TGAACTGGCAAATTCCAACTTCGCCGAAGTTGGAAACGGCACCCGTAACCTGATCTCGGACGGAGCCAAAACCACCCTTCAAAGTCCTGACCAGGAGGTCGATCAACGCTCAACTTCGGAATTCAGGTTAAGGCGGTACCCTGGGTTCATGGTGGTCGTTCGGCTTGTGGCTACGCTGGTTGCATTGGCCGGTGCGGCTGGGGCGCAGGACGCGGCCGAGATCCTGCGGCGCAGCATCGAGCACGATGCTTCCAACGTGGAGCGGCTGAAGAATTACACCTTTGTCGAGCGCAATGAAGAGCGGATGTATGACGGCGCTGGGCGCGTGAAGTCGAGGGAATCGCAAACCTACGAGATCCTGATTCTGGAGGGGCGTCCGTGGGGCCGGTTGATCGAGCGCAACGATAAACCGCTGGAGGCGAAGGAAGCTCGGCGGGAGCAGGAGAAGCTGGACCGGGAGCTGGCGAAGCGCAAGCGCGAAACGGACCGCGAGCGGGCGCGCGGAGATGAAGACAAGGACACCATCCAGTCGCGCCGGTTCTTGCGGGAGGTTCCGCAGGCTTTCGTGCTCTCGATCGACGGCGTGGAGCAGATCGGCGGGCGCGCGGTGTGGGCGATCTCGGCTACGCCTCGCGCGGGGTATCGGCCCAAGCTGCCGCACGGCGACGTGCTCACCAAGGTGCGCGGGAAGATCTGGATCGATCAGGCCGAGTATCAATGGGTGAAGGTGGAGGCTGAGGCGATCGCGCCGCTTTCGTTCGGCCTGGGGCTGCTGCGCGTGGCGCCGGGCGGCTCGCTGCACTTCGAGCAGACTCGCGTGAACGACGAGGTCTGGCTGCCGTCGCACGCGGAGATTCACGCCGACGCTCGCGTGGCCTACGTGCGCAAGCTGCGCGCGGAGATGGATATCCGGTATCGCGACTACAGGAAGTTTCAGTCCGATTCGCGGGTGCTGGAGACTGAGACGAAGTAATGGAGCGGAGTGAGCTGGTCCGCCGGCTGGTTCTCAACGAAATCTGCGATGACTACGAGAACGTGGACCAGATCATCCCCCAGAGGGCGACGAGTGGATTGAACCTCCGCCGGCGCACGTGCGCCCCCGTGGGTCCGCCGAAGCGGAACATAGGCTAGTGCTCTAACCTTGTGATTGGATTCCCCGGACTTACGTCCGGGGCTGTGGCGCCCCTTGTCTGCGCGACCAGATTGGTGGCGCGCAGGAGCGACTCGAAGGTGCCCGCGTCGGTCCACCAGCCGTCCAGGAACGAGAACGTCATGGTGCCTTCTTGGATGTAGGCGTTGTTGACGTCGGTGATCTCCAGTTCGCCGCGTTTGCTCGGCACTAACGTTTTGACCTTGTCGAATACCGTGCCGTCGAAAAGATAGATTCCGGTGACTGCGTAGGGCGACTTGGGGTGCGCTGGTTTTTCTTCGATTCCAACAATGTGTTCGCCGCTCATTTCGGCTACGCCGAAGCGGCCGGCGTCGGGAACCTCTTTGAGCAGGATGCGCGCGCCGCGGTCCTGCTTTTCGAAAGCGCACACGGCATCGCGGATCGACTTTTCGATGATGTTATCGCCCAGGATGACACAGATTTTGTCGCCGTCGGCGAAGTGCTCGGCCAGCGCTAGCGCGTCGGCGATGCCGCCTTCGCCTTCCTGATAGGTGTAATTGAGGTGGGCGAGGCCGAATTCTTTGCCGTTGGCCAGGAGCCGCAGGAAGTCGCCCGAGTTGCGGCCGCCGGTGACCAGCAGGATGTCGCGGATGCCGGCGTCGACCAGCGTCTGGATGGGGTAGTAGATCATCGGCTTGTCGTAGATCGGCAGCAGATGCTTGTTGGTGATCTTGGTGAGCGGGAACAGGCGGCTGCCGGTTCCGCCGGCGAGGACGATACCTTTCAACGGAGGCTCCTTGGGGCGAAGCTACTATTTAAGCGGACGGCGCTGGGTCGGCGCAATGTTGGACAGACACGGGACAGGCACATGGACACACTTCGGCTGTACGCAATTGGATTGTTGCCGCGGCCGGGGCTGGCGGGACTGCTTATCGCCGTGCGTCTTGCCGGCCGCCCATGAATCGATGGCATCGTTGCGTGTTTTCGATGGATGTGTTGTCTTACCGCAAATTTCTTTATGAAGAGGCGCCTTATTCCGCTCTTTAACGACAAGAACGACAGAGCGGCCGGTTTTCTGCCGCACCGGCAAGCGCATCATCGCGCCCAACTTTCACAGTGATCTGGTTGCCCGGGACTAACCACTAGCGCGGCTCCGTACTCCGATGACCGAGCCCGAAACCCATTTACGACCCCATGGTACACGGCGAGGCTGCAGGCTCGGCTGGCCGCGATTCGGTAAGTGCTTGAAGGGAAGATGGAAAAGGATTTGCTGAAGGTTGTCAACGGCCATGGACTGCCGCCGCAACGGGGTATAAAGAGGGATTAGAGCGACGCTGGTGAGGCTTTTCTTGGCCACGGATGGACACGGATGGATCGGACGAAGCACGAACCGCTTAGAGTGTTGAACCCTTTTAGGGCTCTTTCGCTGGTGTTTTTCGAAGGAAAGGCCTGCGGGTCTAAGGAGACTGGAGGTCAGACTCAGCGGATCGACTTCACGATCCTGGCAGCGTCCAACTCCAACTGCGCCGCTGCTTCCTTCACGATTGCGGATGGCGTACCCACAGGTAGAGGATTCAGCCGCGGAACCGTCACATGATGTTTCCGCAGCGATGGTGAGGTAAGGCGGGGACGTGACTTCCGGTTTGGCGAGTCTGCCGATAACCGAACCGCGTGAGCGCCCGGATGAGTTCGGCACCCGTCACATCGCGCGGAAGCTTCACGCCGAAATGACTTCTTCGCGCACGTAATGAAGCCGGATGATTTTGGGCGCTGTGCCTTCGTCAAAGTGACAAGCGACGGCATCGCGGATCATGCGCTGCAGTTCGTCTGGCGTGGCGGCGGCGGTAAAAATCGCCTCACCCAGGGCTCGGGCCGAGTAGACTCCTTCGGGATTCTCCTCGACTAGAAAGATGATCTCGTTCATACGGGCCGCGGACAACTCAAGCTTATCAGACGGTCCGGGCCGAGCTTGCTGGCTAAGTTGTGTGGCCGTACACGGTCTTAAACGTCGGGAAGCTGACGGCGCCGCAACTCCTCTGCGTCGCCCAGATCTTTTGCGCGGCCCGTGCTCTCCTTGTTGCGAATCAAGGCGGCCTTTCCAATAAATGGCACCGGAATCCCATCCAGGTCGCCCGCCTCACGCGATGCCCAAGCCTGCTCGAAAGTGAGGCCCGAGACCGCGGTCAACAAGTCGATGCGATTCGGTGGAACGCCTAACTGAACGACCTTGCCGGGAGACTCAAGATCCTCGCTGCGAACTCCCAAGCCGCCGAATCCAAATTTCGAGAGCACATCCAACACCCGATGCGCGTTCACAGCGGTTGGCCGGATGAGCAGATCCAAATCGCCGGTGTATCGCGGGAAACCGTGAAAGGCCACCGCCATCGCGCCCACGACGAGATAGTCAACTCGATTCGAGTTCAACAACGCGACAAACTCGCGCAAGTCCTTGTTCAATGGCATCGGGGTGGCGGGCGTCGCGGAGGTCCATCACAATCTTCAGGCGCTCGGCGGGCGTCATTCGCGCGTAGGCGAAGGCGTCGGCTTGGTCAGCCTCTTCCAGAGTCGCGAAGACGCGGACTGTTTTCTCCACGCTTCTATTATCCCGTGGAATGCGCGGATATGCCACTTCCATGGCATGAATTACCTTCTGGGATTGACACGTCCGCCCCAAGGTGCTAGACGTTGAAATGTAATATCTGCCCAGCGCTTATGCTCCGATGCACCCGGCTAGGTCGGCAGTGGTGCCCACCAACGCGAGGGGACATCAGCGGCAAGCGAAACGAAAGGGATTTATGTTTGAGGTCTTATTTGACGGCACTCACTATGAGATTGCTCCGATCGGAGCGGTTCCTCCAGGCTGGTCGGCTATCGATTCTGCAGGCACCGTGGAAGAGGGATATGCCAAGAGCCAGAAAGACTGGGATCACTTTTGGGGTCTTTGCGGTCTAGTTCCAAGTCGGTCAATCAGCGTTACTTTGCGTGGCACTCTACGAGCAGGATGAACTTTCAGAAGGGCATGCGTTCGAGTCGCTTCTGAACCTTCCGATAATCCAGACTGTCACGAGGGATATTACCAAGGGGAGATTCGCTAATGCTTACCTCGAGATTCAGGACCATCCCCAAGGGATTAAGCAGATCTGGGTGAACGCGAGAAGTGAAATCGCTTGGTTCGCGATGGACGACGGGAGAACAATAACGAATAGGCACGCGCCGTCTCGGTTCTGGTATCTTCTTTACCCCCTGATCGTGGCGGTGGGTTTCCTTGCTCCGTGGGGAACCGTTCGCCTCGTGACCTGGATTGTTTCCGGTTTCACGGTCTCCCGCCAACCATGAGAACCAGCCGCCCGATTCAGTGTCGTTTAAGCTGCTGCTTATTCCTCTGTCGTGAGCCCGTACTTATCACGTGTCACCTCGCGCACGAGTTTGAGAAGAGTCTCATCTCTCAGTCCGACCCCGCGCGCTGTTTTGTCCACGAGCGCATCAAGTTCGGCGCGTTTGGCACGCCTATTGTGGACCTCTTCTGATTCCTGAACCTCTTGCCGTTTCAATTGCAGCCATTCTAAAACCATGTGCAAATCCGGATGGCTTGGGTTATCGCTAATCCACGAAGCTACAAGATCGACCGCTTCCTGGTCCTTGCCACCAGGATTGATGGCTTTCCCGTTTTTGAGTTGAATGTAAAAGCCTGTGTGAATAGGAATCCTGGGAGAATCCATACCAGCCTCATTCATTTTCGTCCTCGGCCCACCGTCTTAGAATCGACGGTTCAGGCTGTCGCTACCAGGGCAACTGCCGATTCGTGTACTTGCGGCCAATCTCGGCGGCCTGCTGGCTGGCCGGGCCTACCATGACGCCTTCCTTGATCATGTCGATGACGTTGTTCGGGTTCATCGAGTTCAGGAAGAACTGGCCGTGCGCCTTGGTTGCGGCGAAGACTTTGGCGCGGGCGGCTACCATGGCGGGGTTGGCCTCGGCGTTGGGGCCGCGGACGCCTAGCGAGAGGGCCATGTCTCCGGGGCCCCATTCGGCGAAGGCGATGCCGGGGACCTTCAGGTTCTCGTCGGCGTTGGCTAGCGCGTATTTGTCTTCGAGCTTCAGGCCTAGCAACAGTTCGCCGTTGGGGTTGAGCGGCCAGGGGTCGGCTTTGTCGAGATACTCGTCCTGAGAGACGCCCCAGATTTGCGAGGCGGTGGGCGTTCCATGCGCGCCGCGGCGGCCTTCGTTGACTCCTTTGTCCACGCCCTGTTTGTGGATGGGCAGGCGGCAGGCTTCGACGAACGCGCGGACTGCGCCGGGGGTGTCGGCGTGGGTCAGCAGGATGCCGTGGACTCCGGTGGCGAGGACCTGCTCGAACATCCAGGCGTTGGCGTGGACGGCGGCTTCGTCGGTGCCGTTGACGGGGACATTTACGATTACGGCGGGAGTGCGGTGGCCGCTCTTGGTGGGGCCTCCGGCTACGAGACCGCGCATGTAATCGGCCAGGCCCTTGACGTCGAAGGGCGCGTGCTCCATGTCGTAGCTGATGTAGTCGGCGTAGGTTTGGGCGTCGAGCTTGCCCTGCTCGAAGCTGCCGGTGGTGCCGGAGTGCGAGCCGGTGTAGTAGATGGGCTGGTGCTGATCGAGGAGCTCGATGGCGCGGTTGATGTGCTTGGGCTTGGGCGGGTCGGCGGCGAAGAGGACTGCGGCGCTGACGGTTAGAGCAAAGACTACGGAGCGGATTTTCATGGAAACCTCCTGGGCTGCCGTTCAGTATACACCCGCGATATACTGTGATCCAGCGTTCCACGGGCTGGAGCCTGTGCGACCGGAGGTCTACACCATGTCAGTTGATCGCCGCAAGTTCCTGAAGAGCGCCGCTACGGGCGCGGCTGCGTTGGCCGCTACCGGCACGGGCGCTAAAGCGCAACAACAGACTGCGCAGGCGGGCGGACGCATTTCTGCGCCCGGCGCCGCCGCGATCGAGGCTGAGTCGGGATCGCGTGCGGGGACCGTAGAGGTCCTGACGGCGGACAATCCCGGGTCCGACTTCATGGTCGACGTGATGAAGTCGCTGGGCTTCGAGTATGTCTGCGCGAATCCCGGCTCCAGTTTCCGCGGGCTGCACGAATCGGTGGTCAATTACGGCGGCAACAAGAGTCCCGAGCTGATCACTTGCTGCCACGAGGAATCGTCGATCGCCATGGCGCATGGCTACGCCAAGATCGAAGGGCGTCCGCTGGCGGTGATGGTGCACGGGACCGTGGGGTTGCAGCACGCCGCTATGGGGATCTACAACGCGTACTGCGACCGGGCGCCGGTTTACGTGATCGCGGGGAATTCGCTGGACGCGGCGGCGCGGCGGCCGGGCGTCGAGTGGGAGCACAGCGTGCAGGACGCCTCGGCGATGGTGCGCGACTACATCAAGTGGGACGACACGCCGATTTCGCTGGCGCATTACGCCGAGTCGGGGCTGCGTGCTTACAAGGTGGCGATGACGCCGCCCATGGGGCCGGTGGTGATCGTGGCGGATGGCGATTTGCAGGAACGCTCGTTCACTAAGGAGGGCAAGCCGCGGATTCCTAAGCTGGCGCTGGCGTCGCCGCCGCAGGGCGACTCGGGCGCGGTGGCGGAGACCGCTAAGCTGCTGGTGGCGGCGGAGAATCCGGTGATCATCGCCGACCGCGCGGCGCGCACGGAGCGCGGCATGAAGCTGCTGGTGGAGCTCGCAGAGACGCTGCAGTGCGCGGTGGTCAACCAGGGCGGACGGATGAACTTTCCGTCGCGGCATCCGCTGAATCAAGCCGGAGGGCGGGGGCTGATCAGCAACGCCGACGTCATCCTGGGACTGGAGCTGACCGACTTCTGGGGCACCGTGAACAACTTCCGCGATCAGGCGGAGCGTTCTTCGAAATCGCTCACCAAGCCGGGCGCCAAATTGATCAGCATCACGGCGCAGGATCTGTACATCAAGGGCAACTATCAGGACTTCGAGCGGTTCCCGGAAGTGGACATCGCCATCGCCGCGGATGCCGAGGCTACGCTCGCCGCGTTGACCGAAGCTTGCAAGAAGCTGATCACGGCGGATCGCAAGAATGCGTTCGCGGAGCGCGGTAAGAAGCTGGCCGCCTCGCACGAGCAGGGGCAGGAAGCGGCGCGGACGGCGGCGACTTACGCTTGGGACGCTAGTCCGATCAGCGTGGCCCGGCTGCAGGCCGAGCTCTACGCGGTGATCAAGGATAAAGATTGGTCGATGGTTACGGGCAGCCCGGGACGGTTGTGGAACGTCGACAAGTATTATCAGGCCATCGGCAGCGCGGGCGGAGCGGGCGTGGGTTACGGCGCTCCGGCATCGGTGGGCGCGGCGCTGGCCAATCGCAAACACGGGCGGCTGAGCGTCAGCATCCAGAACGACGGCGACCTGATGTACGCGCCGGGCGTGCTGTGGACGGCGGCGCATCACCGCATTCCGCTGCTGAGCGTGATGCACAACAACCGGGCTTATCACCAGGAAGTGATGCACATCCAGCGCATGGCGAACCGCCACCAGCGCGGCATCGCGAACGCCGGGATCGGCACGCGCATCGAGGACCCCAACATCGATTTCGCCACCGTCGCGAAGGGCATGGGGGTGTTCGGGGTGGGTCCGATTGCCGACCCGAAGGATCTGCCGGGCGCGCTGCGGAGGGCGCTCGAAGTAGTGCAGAAGGGCGAGCCGGCACTGGTGGACGTGGTCACGCAGCCGCGGTAAGCGCCGCCCGGAAGGGCGGCGGCAGTCCCCAAGGGCTGCCCCACCTGGGAAGGCGAGCAACACTCGTTGAGCCTCTTGCGCTCGCGATTGCGCGGAAGCATGCGGAGGTACGCATGGGCGAGACAGGAAAGATTCGAGGGGCCTTCGATGTCATGAAGGCGAATTACCCTACTTACGACAAACTGCCTCCGGATTTGCAGACCTACATGGACCGGCTCAATGCACCATACGTGCACAAGAGCGGGCCGCTTGAAGGGCAGAACGTGTCGGACAATAATACTCCTTGCTGCATTCAGGTGAGTCATGCGCTCAACAAAGCCGGACTGATCGTACCGGCGTCCAGTTTCTGGCGGGCGAACGCACCAATCGGGTCTTTTTACTACCTGCAAGCGGTCAACGAGCTGGAGCAATATCTGTCCGGACGCTATGGCCGAGGCGAGGACGTTCGAAAGGTTGGAGACACCAAAGCAATCAAACAGCATTTGGACGGCCTGCAAGGCATCTTGGTCTTTCGAAGCGCCGGTGCCGGGTTTCATACGGAGCTGTGGGATGAGGATCACATTCTTCAGGACGGGTCGACCTCGCCGGGCGCCGTGATGGACCAAGGGGCGTGTTTTGGCCAACCGAGGGTGCTGTTCTATGAGGTTGACGACGATGACAACCCTTACGAGAATCCCGCGCCGGACTGGTTGCAGGGCTGGTGGGAGGTCTATGACGGCAACACGTATTACTATTATTTCTCGGACCAGAACGTCGCGACCTACACGAAGACCAAGCCCGCGAACTTAAAGTCTCCGCCGGTGAGGGTGCCCATGAACGAGGGGGACGTCTCGGTTTCAGACGATGGGTTAACGGTAGAAATCGACTGGAATCCCGCGGACGGCGGCGAGACGATCGAGACGTTTAAGCGCCAGTCGGCGAGCACCACGTTTATGAACGGCACGTCGAACCGGTATGCGCCGCTGACGGCGACGAAGATGTGATAAGCGGCGTTCGGCGGCTGGTGGTCCCCGGCGGACGTGCAAGCGCCGAAAGTATGCACTATAGTATTCCAGAGGAGCGAATCCTATGCGCTTGTTGATTCTCGCTGCCGCGGCTGCTTTGGCGGTGCTGGCACAGACACCCGCGAATACGGCGAAAGGCGGAGGCGCTGCCGCTCCGGCGGGCAACGCGCAAAACGGGAAGAAGCTCTTCGACAGTTACGGGTGTTACCAGTGCCACGGGCTCGCCGCGCAAGGGGGAGTGGGTCCGCGGCTGGGTCCGCGCCCGCTGTCGTGGGCGGCGTTTTCGCGCTACGTTCGTCAGCCTACCGACCAGATGCCGCCGTACACGGCCAAGGTGGTCTCCGATCAGGAACTCGCGGATGTTTACGCGTTCCTGCAGTCGATCCCCGCGCCGCCCGCGGCGAAGGGCATTCCGATTCTGAATCAGTAGAACGACGTCACCGATTGCGGGACCACGTCGCGTAGCGTGTTTCTGGCGATCCCTGTTTTCGATGGCACTTCGGCTTGTCTGTCGCCGCCGTGGACGCCACTCGGATGACTCGTGTGATAATGATCCTGTGACGATGATCCGAGGGGCGCGACAGACCTGATCCGGCCCGCGGATACCGATAGAGAACCTTTCAGATGCATAACTTCGAGTATGTCCGCGGCCTACTTCAAAATTACGAGGCCGCGGTCATCGATCGCCAAATATCTCCAAATGATGCCATGAATAATCAATGGTATTTCCCGGTGGGGCGTAGCGCCGTTCAAAATATAGCTTTAGCCTGCCTGGCTAGCAAACTTCAAACCGTGACCAAGGTATTGGACATGCCCTGCGGACATGGCAGAGTACTGCGGCACCTTGTTCACTTGTTCCCTGGGGCCGAGGTCCATGCCTGCGATTTAGACAAAGATGGTGTGCAATTCTGCGCCGCGACATTCGGCGCTAAACCTGTATACTCGCGCGAAGAACTTACTGAAGTCGATTTTGGATCGACTTATGACATCATTTGGGTGGGCTCGCTCTTTACTCACGTGGCCCACGATGTAGCCAAGAGGTGGCTCGCTCATCTGGCCAAGTTTCTGAACCCTCAAGGCATCGTTGTCGCTACTCTTCATGGGCGCTGGTCGCAGTACGTGCATAAGGTCGCTCCTTATATCGACGAGCACCAATGGCAGGGCATTCTTGAGGATTATTCCACGCTCGGTTACGGGTACCGCGACTATTCCAAACAGGAGTCGCACTCTTATATTTCCGGGAGTTACGGAATATCTTTGGCAAAACCGCATGTCATTATACGGGATCTCGAGAGCCTCCCTAATGTGCGCATCTACCTGTACCGAGAGCGCGGCTTCGCCGATCATCAAGATGTCGTCGTGTTCGGATGTCCCAGTTATGACGAGCCATGGGCCTGAGCTGGTTCTGATGTAAAACGTATGATACAGTTGAAATCCCTTCTTCAAATTATCGCGGTTCTTTGCTCGGCAATTATAGCCTTGGTCGCATGGAAATACTTTGGCTCAAGCGGCCATAAATCGGCAGTTACCAATCGAACGTCAATGGCATCGAAAATCGGCGTCCTCCGCGCGGGTTCTTTTCTAGTTGCCGAAGATGTGAAGGGTAATATGGCCTGGGATCCCGCCACTGACCGCTCGGGCAAGTTTGGCCAGCCGGGCGATATTCTCGTCTTGGGCGACTGGGATGGCTCGGGGACCACTAAGATTGGGATCTTCCGCCCCAGCACCGGTTTGTGGGCCCTGGACATGAACGGGAACTGCCAATGGGACGTTGGAGTCGACCGGTTCGGCGCATTCGGCCAGGCCGGCGACGTACCCGTCGTGGGTGACTGGAGCGGGGATGGCAAGACGAAAATCGGAATCTACCGGCCCAGCGCGTCGATGTTCAGCTTGGATATGAACGGAAATTTAGGTTGGGATTCCGGCGACCAAAGCGGATTCTATGGGCAATCGGGTGACGTACCGGTGATCGGCGACTGGACCGGCGACCACAAAGCTAAGGTAGGTGTTTTTCGCCCGAGTACCGGCTGGTGGGCGTTGGACGTGAACGCGAACATCATTTTGGAGCCCGGGACCGACAAAACCGGCGTTTTTGGGCAGAGTGGCGATGTTCCTATTCTGGGAGACTGGAACGGAGATGGCAAAACGAAGGCGGGCATCTTTCGTCCCAGCGCAGCGTTGTTCAGTCTGGACTACTACGGCAATCTGATGTGGGATTCCGGATCGGATCGGTCCGGAACATTTGGCGTTCCCGGCGACACAGCCATCGTCGGAGACTGGGACGGTTCCGGCGCTACGAAGATCGGCGTTTTCCGGAGCAGCGCGGCTTTGTGGGCCCTGGACTTAAAGGGCGACATCACTTGGGACGCAAGGGCGAACCGCACGGGCTCCTTTGGAGCTCCCGGCGATCAACCAATCATCGGACGCTGGTAAACCTAATCGCAGTAATCGGGACATTTGTTACGGCTCCGCTCATTTGCGTCCTGGCGAGTCTGCACGTATACTATCGTGTGCCGGATGGACCGATGGAGGAACAACATGTCGATTTTCGCTTGGATCATTTTGGGGCTATTGGCCGGGTTTATTGGCAGTAAGATCGTCAACAAGCGAGGTGAGGGGCTGGTTCTCGACCTGGTTCTCGGAATCGTCGGCGCCATCGCGGGCGGATGGCTGTTCAATCTGTTCGGGGCCAGCGGAGTTACCGGACTCAATGTTTATAGCCTGCTGGTGGCGGTGGTGGGCGCGATCGCAGTCCTGGTCGTGTACCATGCGATCCGGCGAGTGGCCTGAGCTTACACGCCCATTACTCGGCCCGCGAAGTATCCTAGCACCAGGGCGAATACGAAGCAGAGCGCTGCGGTTAGGTGCGCGTGCACGATGGTCTATCGGCCCATCGTCGCGTCAACTTCAGAGGGGGGAGCGGGCTTGAGCGGGCGACTGGGCTTTGAGGGGTCGCTCGGACGTATCGCTCGTAAACGGCGCGGAGGCTGAAGCCTCCGTTGCAGGCTAAGAGCCCGCTCCACAACACGGACTCTTACTCGAACTCCACGGTGATGTACTGCAGCGTTCCGGAGCGCTCGATTTGCAGGACCGCGGCGTCCCCCGGCTTCATCCCTTCGAACTTGTCGCGCAACGCCTTTACCGTCACGGTGGGTGTGCCGCCGATCTGATAGATCACGTCTCCCACGTCGAGCGCCGGTCCGCTGTAGGGCGGGCTCGCCGAGCGGGCCGCGACTACGATGCCGTAATCGTGACGCAGGTCCGGCAGCATGGCGCTGATTTTGTCGTTGATTTCGATGCCCAGGATGCCGAGCTTCTCAATCAAATTGTCGTCGGGGTTCACCATGTCCGCGAAGCGCTGCGGGTCGTCTTCGCGCTCGCTCACCGAGATGTCGTAGTCCAGGTTCTGGCCCTCGCGCAAGACGGTGAGATGCACCTGCTCGGCGAGTTTGGACCGGCGAATCACGGTTTCCAGTTGCGGGGCGTCCTCCATGGTGCGGCCGTTAGCGCTCAGAATGATGTCGCCGAGCTTCAAGCCCGCCTTGTCCGCGGGGCCGCCCGGGATGACGTCGGCGGCGATCACACCCCAGTCCTGCGGCAGGTTCAGTCCGGTGGCCAGCATTTTGGTGATGGATTGCACTACCACGCCGATCTGCCCGCGATGCACGTGGCCATCCTTGCGGATCTGCTCGTAGGTGTTGCGCACGGCGTTGCTGGGGATGGCGAAGCCCAGCCCTTCGCTGCCGCCGGATTGGGTCAGGATAAACGTGTTGATGCCGACCACGTTGCCGGAGGTATCGACAAGCGGGCCGCCGCTGTTGCCGGGATTGATGGGCGCGTCGGTCTGCACGTAGACCATCGGGTCGTCGGGTTGCAGGCGGCGGGCGGTGGAACTGACGATGCCCATGCTGACCGAGCCTTCGAGACCCAGGGGATTGCCGAAGGCCATGACGACCTGACCCTGATTGAGATCGTTGGAATCGCCCAGCGCGAGGAAGGGCAGGCCGGTGCGGTCGATTTTCAAGACGGCCAGATCGGATTCGCGGTCGGCGCCAACCAGCTTGGCGGGCAGGGTCGATTCGCGGGCTTCCGCGCGGCTGGCTGCGGGAAGGCGCACCTCGATCCGCCGGGCGCCTTGCACCACGTGGTTATTGGTGACGATGTAGCCGTCGGCGGCTAGGATCACGCCGGTGCCGGTGCTGCGCTGCGCCGATAGCAGACTGCTGGCGGCGGTACCGCCGCTCTCCTGCGGGGCCGCGTAGCCGGTCGAAAAAATCTGGACCACGGCGGGCCGCACCTTCGCGGCCAGCGCCTGCAGGGAGGCGCTCAGGTCGTCGAGCGATTGCAGTCCGCGCGTGGGGGTCTGGGCACGCACTAAAGGCGCAAGACTGACGGCGCCGAGCAGGATCAAACCCCGCCGGTTCAAATTGTTTGCGCGCATTCCGAGTTCATTCTGGCACAGAACAAACTGGACATGCCGGGGCGATGGGACGCGGTGCGGGACACATTCCAGATACGCCGTCACGCAAGCGCGATGACGAGAGTCCCTCTTTGGGATGGGCGCAGCCGGAAAAGGGAGGAGCGCAGCCGGAAAACGAGAGATATCATTAGTCCGATGTCGAAGCTTCGTCGCGACACGTCCCTTCTCAGGCTGGACAACACCCAACCGGCCGTCAAGCTGCGCAAGGTTGTCTCGCATCAATTCGTGCTCGACGCGATCGCTCCGCTGTCGCCCAGGACTCGCTCCATGTTCGGCTGCCTCGCGGTCTACGTTGCAGACAAGATCGTGCTCGTACTGCGCGACAAGGGCGATGCGATTGCGGACAATGGAGTCTGGCTGGCCACCACGAAAGAACAACACGAGAGTCTTCGCCGCGAGTTCCCGAACATGCGATCCATTGAGGCACTCGGGAAGGGGGTAACGGGCTGGCAGGTCCTTCCGGCCGATGCGCCGGATTTCGAGGAGGCGGCCCTGCGCGCTTGCGAGCTTATCGCCGGTGGAGATCCTCGAATCGGCAAGGTGCCGGCGACGCGAGGGTCCTCGGGATCGGCGGCCGGGAAGGCGAAGACATCCTCAAAACGGACGAGCGCACCCATGAGCGTCGCGAAGAGTCGTGCGCGGTCGTAAGCAACAGGGCTCGGGACTCGTTTGCAGTGTACGTTTGGGCACTGTGGCGGGCATTACAAAACCACCGAACCCGGTTGCGGTGCGGCTCTTCAGCGGTAAACCCCGGCCGTCTTAAAGTCGCCCGCCTTTACAATCGAAACCTCAGCAGGGTCCACGTGACGCCGGAACGCCGCGTTGATTTGATCGACCGTTAGCGCTTCGATCTTCGCGTCCAGTTCGCGGTCCCACAGAAGCGTACGGCCGATTCTCTCCCTTGCGGCAAGCAACACCGGCAGGGAGGAGTCCTGCGACCGTGAAACCAGTTGTGCGTCCCGGAAGGCTTGCTTGGCGGCGGCTACCTCGGCGGCGGTGAACCCTTCGCGCAACGTTTTGGCCAACTCGTCCTTAAAGGACGCCTCCACCTTGGGGGTGTTCGCGGGATTGCTGATAGCCAGCATCGAGAACAACGCGGCATCTCCTTCCGCGGGCGCCGTGAAGCGCGTGTTCACGCTATAACTCAATCCCTCGCGATTGCGAATTCGGTCCGGAATGCGCGCGGTGATCGCTCCGCCCAGCATGTAGTTCGCGAGCACCATGGCCGGATAGTCCGGATGCGCATCGTTCATCTGAATGCGCAAGCCCGCTTCGAACTGTGCATTCGCCTTGTCCGGCGTTTCCATTTTCTGATTCATCGCGGGGACCTTCTTGAAGGAGCCCGTCAGGCGCTGGTAGGGGCCGGCGACCGTCCAGGTTCCCAATAGCGGCTGCGCGACTCGCTGGACTTCGGCAAGCTCAAGTGGTCCCGCAACGGCGAGCTCACCGTGTGAAGCGCCGTAGAATTGCGCGTGGAATTTCTTCACGTCGTCGAGCGTCAGCTTGCGCATGTCGGCGAGCAGTTCTTCACGCGTGGGCCCGTACAGCGCGTCGCCTTTCACGAAAGGCGATAGATGACGTTGCAGCGTGTCCGGAGCAAGTTGTGCCGGCTCGGTCGGCACCAGCTCGAGGGCGCGGATGCGTTGCGTGCGGATCTGCTCGAAATCCGCCTCGGGGAACACGGGCTCGCGCAAAATCTCGACGGCCAGTTTCATCGCAGCCTCGAAGTTCTTTGCCGGAGCCTGAATCGTCGCGGTAGCATTCGTCATCGCCTCCGCCGTCGCCGGCGTGCCCGTTCCTCCCCCGCTGATGGCGATGCGCGCGTTGAGCTGGTCCATCTCCTCTTGAAGCTGCTGGCGCGAGTGACTCTTCGTACCGCGCATCAGCAGAGCCCCGGCAAGCTGGGCCGCCGCGTTCTTACCCTGGAGGGTGGCAGCGTCGCCAAAATGCAGCTCGATCACGGCGTACACGGTGGTGTTCGCTGTCGCCTTGTTCATCCCGGCGACGCGCATCCCATTGGTGAGCGTTGCGCGCTTGGTGCGGCTCGCGATATTCGCGGGCGTTGGGTCGAACGTCTCAGCGCGAGTAATGGCCACGTCGGTCTTGAACGAACCGAGCGTGCGATCGAGATCGGTAACCTCGGGTACAACCGTGCGGTCCGGAGCGGCATCGGGAGTGAAGTAGCCCACCGTGCGGTTCGAGGCCTTCAGATACGTCTTCGCGACGCGCACCACGTCGTCTGGCGCGACATTCTTTAACCGGTCGTGCTGTAGAAAGATCAGCCGCCAGTCGCCTTGCGCGATGGGAGCGCTCAGGCCCAGACCAAAATTCTGCGAATCGCTCATCTGCGTTTCCAGATTGCGCAGCAGGCGCGTCTTTACGCGCTCGGTCTCTTGCGCGGACGGCGGCTCGCTCACCACGGCCGCTAGCGTGTCGATCACGATCTTCTTCACGTCGTCTTGCGATTGGTCCTGGCTCAAATTGGAGTTGATGCGGATCAGACCGGGGTCGTGCTCCAGCTGGAAGGTCATATTGACCGAGTTGGCCTTGCGCGCGTCGACCAGCGCCTTGGTAAGACGGCCCTCGGCAACGCCGCCACCTCCCCGTCCGCCGCGCCCACCACCACCGCCGCCAGTCATGATCCCGGCCAGCACCTGTAACGCCGCGGCATCCGAGTGGCTCGCCGCCGGCCCGTGATAGGCGAGCATCACGGACTTACCTTCGCCCACCTGGCGCAACTCGACAAATCTTTCGCCGTCCTGCGGTGGTTCCACTGTGTAGGTCGGCTCGAGCTTGCGCTCAGGACGCGGGACCGTACCCAGTGTCCCGGCAACGAACGCCAGAGCCTTTGACTCATCCATGCGGCCGGCCAGAACCAGCACGGCGTTGTCAGGCTGGTAAAACTTCTTGTAGAAAGCGTTCAGGCGCTCGATAGGAACACGCTCGATATCCTCGCGCGAGCCGATGGTCGATTTGCCGTAGTTATGCCACAGGTAGGCGGTCGATTCGACCCGCTCGGCAAGAATCGACTGAGGGTTGTTCTCGCCGCGCTCGAATTCGTTGCGCACCACTGTCATCTCGGTGTCCAGCAGTTCCTTGGCCATGCGCACATTGACCATGCGGTCAGCCTCCAGGCCCAAGGCCCATTGCAAGTTGTCGTCGGTGGCGGGGACGGTCTCGTAGTAGTTGGTGCGGTCCGAGCTGGTCGAGCCGTTCCACGATGCGCCGCGCGCCACAATCTCGTTCTTGATCTGGCGTCCGCCGGTGGTCTCGATGAAGTTCATGTGTTCCAGCAAGTGCGCCATGCCGGTTTCACCATAGCCCTCGTGCCGGGAGCCGACCATGTAGGTCACATTGATCGTGATCTTCGGATTGGCCGCGTCGGGATAGAGCAGAACTTTGAGTCCGTTCGGAAAGTCGTACTCCGTGACTCCCCCGAGCGAAGGGCCTTTGACAACACCCGGCGGCAACGTTTGGGAGAAGACGCAGGCGGCAAGTACGGTGAGAAGAAGGGCGGTAAGAGCGGGCGAGCGCATGGCACCTCCGTGTGCTTTCCCCTTTATCGCAGGTTTTTAGGTGCGAGTCATGATGACCCTTGAAGTATCCCGGAAGCGGGGGCAAATCGCCGGCCGATCCCAATTCCGACTGCCCTGACGTCGCGGTAACGGCGGCGCGTCGTCACTTGAGCTGCAACGCTATTTGGGTGTCACTGCCAATAGGTGCGGTCCAGGCTTCGGTACTGCACGGCTTCGGCCAGGTGCTTGGAGGAAACGGCGCCAGCCCGATCAAGATCCGCGATCGTGCGTGCGACCTTGAGAATCCGGTCGTGGGCACGGGCAGAAAGCCCCAGCCGCCGCACGGCCATCTCCAGCGTGCGTTCACCGGCATCGTCCAGGGCGCACAGCTTACGCAGCGCGTGAGGTGGGATGTGGGCGTTGTAGAACCCACGTTGGTGTTGTAGTGAACGGGCTGCGCAGACGCGCTCTCGCATGTCCGCTGAAGACACACCATTTTCACGACCGCGAAGCTCCTTGTAAGGAACGGCCGGAACCTCGATGTGCAGGTCAATGCGATCGAGCAACGGGCCGCTAAGCTTACCCATATAGCGCTGGATCATCGCGCCGGTACACCGACAATCCTTGGAGACGTCCCCAAAGAATCCGCACGGACACGGGTTTAACGAAGCTATGAGGGCGAAACTCGCCGGGAAGGCAAGCGTCATGTTGGCGCGGGCAATCGTAACCGAGCGATCTTCGAGCGGTTGGCGCAGCAGCTCCAAAACATTGCGCGCGAACTCGGGTAGTTCGTCCAGAAACAGCACCCCATGATGGGCCAGGCTGACTTCGCCGGGACGAGGTACACCGGAGCCTCCGCCCAGCAAACCCGCGTCAGAGATGGTGTGGTGGGGCGCGCGAAAGGGCCTCCGGGCTAGAAGTCCGCCGCCCTTGGGAAGCAGACCCGCTACGCTGTGAATCTGCGTGGTCTGAAGAGCCTCCTCGAACGTCAGGGGCGGAAGAATCCCGGCGAAGCGTTTCGCCAGCATGGTCTTTCCCGACCCGGGCGGCCCGATCATGAGGATGTTGTGATTTCCGGCTGCAGAAACCTCCAGGGCTCGTTTGGCGGTGGTTTGGCCGCGCACCTCCGAGAAGTCCACGGCGTCGTCGTGGCCATTCGAGCACCGGTCTGCGACCGGATCTCGTGACGCCGGCCGAAACCGCTCGGGTTGGTTCAACAGGCTCACGACTTCTGCCAGGTGGCGCACGCCGAAGACCCTTATGCCTTCGGCAACGCAAGCTTCGGCGGCATTGTCGGCGGGCACGATGAGATTCCGTAAGCCGCGGCGCTGCGCTGCCACCGCGATCGACAGGGTGCCGCGCACCGGGCGCAGGCCGCCATCCAGCGACAACTCCCCTACGAACAAGTGATCATTCAAGGGCCCGACCACTCCGCTGGCGCCCAGAATCCCCAAAGCCATCGGAAGATCGAACCCGGCCCCTTCTTTCCGAAGGTTCGCCGGGGCCAGATTGATGGTTACGGACTTACTGGGATAGCCAAATCCGGAATTGAGGAGCGCCGATTTGATGCGTTCCCGGCTTTCCCGCACCGCCAGGTCAGGCATTCCCACGGTGATAAAGTCGCGACTGGCGCCCGGGTACAGATCCACCTCAACGTCGATGAGATGGGCATCGATACCGTAGACGGCGGCGGACAAGGTGCGGAAAAGCGCCACAGCTACTAGTGGGGGAGGGGGCGGATTCCTCGCAGCCTGATCTCACTCGACCGGGTCGCTTCCCATGCTCGTCACCGCCTACACCGGCGTCAGCACTTCCGACCAAAGTTGTGTAGGCTTCACGAACTGCGCCAGACGTCGCAAGGCTTGGCTGGGAAGTCTCGACGAGCATGTAGACAGGGCCTCAGCAGCGCCGCCGCCTGCGGGACAAGTACCAACCCACATAGAATCCGCGGCTTAGGATCGAGACTGTTGGCAGCGACGGAACCCGGCGTCCGTGGCGGGAGCCGTTTGCGATATACTCGATGACCGCTGGGAGGTTCGTATGAGATTTGTACCGAAAACGTCGTTGCTGCTCGGGCTGGCCCTGCTTGCGGCTGGGATTGCGCTGGCTGAGGTGCCGCCGGATATCGCCAAACAACTGGTCGCGATTGGACGCGGCGTCTGCGTCCCGGAGACGGCGCAAGTCTACCGGCCGCTGCATCCGAATCCGCCATACACGGGGATGTCGATTGCCCGCGACATCTCCTTCGGGCCGGATCCCAAGAACGTTCTGGATGTGTTCGCTTCTGAAAAAGGCGGCGGGTCGCGGCCCGTGTTGATCTACGTGTCGGGTGGAGCCGGCAACAAGCAGCAGGGCGGCCCCAACGGCGACGTGTTCTACGACAACATCATGTTATGGGCGACTAAGAACGGCATGGTCGGCGTGAACATGCAGCGCCGTCCTGGCCAAGCTTGGGACGACCCGGCCAAGGACATCGCTCTGGTGGTTCAGTGGGTCGGCGACAACATCGCCAAATACAAAGGAAATCCGGCGCGGGTGTTTCTGTGGGCTCAATCCGCCGGGAACGTGCCGACCGCTACTTACGTGGGTCACCCGGAGTTTTGGGGACCGAAGGGCGTTGGCCTCAAGGGGGTCGTGTTCATGTCGCCGCCGGCTTTCGATATTCTTCCGGCGACTCCGCCTCCTGTGCAAGGCGGTTTCGGGCCCTGCGGTCAGCCGAACGGGGGTGCCGCAGCTGCGCCGCCCGCCGGACGCGGCGACGGCAAGGGCGGAGGGGGACGGGGCGACGGGAAGGGCGGAGGGGGGAAGGGCGGAGGGGGGAAGGGCAAGGCAGGTCAGCCGGACCCCGCCACACAACTGGCTCGATCGAACCTGCCGGGGCTGATCCACTCGAAGGTGCCGTACTTCCTCTCGGTGGCCGAGCTCGATCCGCCCAACATCATCGGCTTTGCCGAGACCCTGCGCGATGAACTGAGTAAAGGAGGCCACAGCGCCACTTACACGGTATTCAAGGATCACAGCCACATATCGGAAGTGATGTCGCCCGACACTGCCGATACCAGCGTCACGGGCCCGATCCTCAAGTGGATCAAGAGCGTGAAATAAAAAAGAGAGGCCCCACGCGGGGGCCTCTCCCGGCTTCCAGTTTCGTCTGGACCCGTTAAACGGCCAGGTACAGGGTCGTTCCTTCGCGTTTCACCAGCAACAGCACTGGTTTCCCGTCCGCCGCCGCATTCAGCGCCTGTTGGAACTCGCCCGTGGTAGCGACGGGCCGGCGGTTCACCTGCAGGATCACGTCGCCGCGCTCCAATCCGGCGCTGGCGGCCTTGCTATCGGGACTCACGCTATCCACGACCACGCCCTTGGTCTGCGAGGACAACTGCATCTCGCGCGCCATCTCCGGCGTCAGCGTTTCGACGTCGACGCCCGACAAACCGCTCGAGCTGCCGCGCCCTCCCGAATTGCCGTTCGAAGCCCGCTCCTCGTTCGAGGGGAATTCGGCCAGCGGAACCGACAGCGTCATCTGCTTGCCGTCGCGCAGCACGCCCAGGTTCACCGAAGCGCCCGCCGGCATCTCGCCGATCTTCAAACGCAGATGATTGGCATCCTCAACGGGCTGGCCGTTCAGCGATTGAATGATATCGCCGCTCTTCAAGCCCGCGTGCGCTGCCGGACTATCGGGAGAAACTTCGCTCACCAGGGCGCCCTTGGTCTGGGTGTTGAAGGCCTTGGCCAGCGACGGATTCACGTCCTGCGGAATCACGCCCAGGTAGGCGCGCTCGACTTTGCCGTGCGCGATGATCTGATCCATGTCATGGCGCGCCATGTTGACCGGCACCGCGAAGCCCACGCCGTTGTTTCCGCCGGAACCGCCTACAATAGCGGTGTTGATTCCGATCAAGTGGCCTTCCTCGTCCACCAGCGCGCCGCCGGAGTTGCCGGGGTTAATGGGCGCGTCGGTCTGAATGAAATCCTCCACCTGCTCGATGCCCAGTCCGCTGCGGCCGGTGGCGCTGACGATGCCCATCGTCACGGTCTGGCCCACTCCGAAGGGATTGCCCACGGCCAGGACGATATCGCCGACTTCCACCTTGCTCGAATCCGCCATGGCTAGCGTGGGGAAGCCCGACCCGTCGAGCTTCAGCACGGCGATGTCGGTGCGGGGATCGGTGCCCACCACGCGGGCCTTGAATTCACGCTTGTCGTGGAGCGTCACCTCGATATCCGTCGCGCCGTCCACGACGTGGTTGTTGGTCAGGACGTAGCCATCCGCGGTCACGATCACGCCCGATCCGAGGCCCTTCTCGCGGCGCTCGCGCGGCACATTGCCGAAGGAGTTCCCGAAGAACTGCCGGAAGAACGGGTCATTTTGGAAATCGGTGTTCTGCCGGACAGTCTTCGAGGAAGAGATGTTGACCACGGCCGGCAACACACGCTTGACGACGCTCGAATAGCCGTGGTGCGCGCCACTTTCGGGAGCCAGGGTCACCGCCGGAGTCGCGCCCGCAGCCATAACGCGATCGGCCCGGACGCCCCAAAAGCCCACGGCCGCCAGTGCAACGGCCAAGGACGCCCCCGTCAACCAGCGGCGGGTTTCAGAAATCTTCATGTTCATGTAGCAACCTCCAAAAGAGAATCATCGAGGCGCTTGGGAAGCCCCGCCGCACGCTATCACGGCTTGCGGTGGGCAGCGCCTCCACTTCTAATTACGCGCGAGCGTGCGATTGGTCGCGTACCTTTGGGGCTGTAGTAACCGCAGGAAGGTCTCGCGCATCTAACAGTCAGACAGCGACAACGTAGTGGCTGCACTCGCGTGCCAATCCCGCTAGACTGGCGCTATGCGGACGCCTGTATTGCTGTTGCTGGCCGGTTCCCTGACTTTCGCCGCTGGCGGCGGGGCTCGCGCCTGGGTGGACTCCGTGACTCTTCCCACCTGGCTCGAAGGTCCCGCGAATCCCAACCCGCCCTTCGATCAATTCTCCGGAGACGGTCCGTTCTTCTATCCCTATACCTGGCGCACGACGTTCACGCAGAACAAGGTGAATCACTCCTGGCGGGCGTTGTTTCTCGAAAACGACTACCTGAAATGCACCATCCTGCCGGACCTGGGCGGGCACCTGATGTGCCAGGACAAGGTGAACGGCAAGGACTTGTTCTACGCGAATCCCAGCATCAAGAAACAATGGGTGGCGTTGCGCGGCGCTTGGGCGGCCACCGGCGTGGAGTTCAACTTCCCGGTCGGCCATAGCCTGGTCACGGTTTCTCCGGTCGACTTCGCGGTCCGGCAGAATGCGGACGGAAGCGCCAGCGCCTGGATTTCCTCGGTGGATCGCGTGTCGGGAATGGAGTGCCGGATTGAGTTCGTGCTGCAGCCGGGCAGCGCGCTCCTGACCGAGAACGTGACTCTGTCCAATCCCAGCAGCGTTCGCCACCGCTATTACTGGTGGAACAACGCGGAGGTGCAAGTGGAGGATGCCGCGACCACGGTGGTCATGCCCACCAACGTCGTTTCATATCCTTCCAAGGGGCTGGACACCTGGCCCACGTCGGCGGCCGGCAGCGATTTGGCTTCTTACGGCGGACAGAAGGACCAGACCATCGCGTTCGCCTACGGGTCCAAGGAGCCGTTCTTCGGGGTGTATCATCCGCACTCGAAGACGGGCGTCGCGCACTACGCCGATGCCACCGCCGTCCCCGGTAAAAAGATGTGGAATTGGGGTACGGCGGATACGTTTGCGCGTCCGAATTTGTCGGATAACAACACCACTTACATGGAGATTCAAGCAGGTCTGGCTCAGAACCAGGAAACGTTCCTGTTTCTGAACCCGCAGGAAACGCGCAGCTTCACCGAGTATTGGATGCCGGTTCGCGGTCTGGACGGACTAACCCGGGCGACGCCGGATGGCGTTCTCAGTTTTGAGCGGCGTCCGGCGGCGAACGGAGCGGCCAACGTGATCGCCGAGTTTTTGCCCACCCGAGCGGTGACCGGCGCAACCATCCGGCTGATGGATGGCGCGACGGCGGTCCAGCAGACGAAGGCCGACCTCGCACCCGAAGCAGCGTCCAAAGCCACTTTCGCCGATGTACCCGCGGCCGCAAACTACAGGCTGGAAGTCGTCGACGGTCAGGGCAAGATTTTAATGGCGCATGGTGAGGGCGGATGGGACGCGCTCAAGCCGAGCGACGTGAAGCTGGGTCCTCAGCCGGCTCCCAACTATTCGAACCCTTTCACGGAAGCCGATTTCCTCGGGGCGGCGGGATATTGGGAATCGCTGGGCGATTTCAATAAGGTCGCGGCGACGTTCGAGAAGGGGTTGATGGCCTATCCCCAGAGCGCGGCGCTGCTGGCCGCGGGCGGGAGAGCTTCGGTCCAGATGAATCGCTTCCAGGAAGGCGTGACGCGGCTCATCGCGCTGTTGTCTTTGCGGCCCGATCCCGAGTCGCGCTATTACCTGGGCGTCGCTTTCGAAGGGCAGGGCGACGACGCGCAGGCGAAGGCCGCGTTTGCCGCTGTGCCCGACGACAGCGCCTTTGCTCGCGCGGCCAAGTTCGGGATGGTCCGCATCCAGGCTCGCGCGGGAGATTATGCGGGCGCGCTGGCGGTTTTGCAGCCGGCGTTGGGTAGCTCGTCCGGCACCTCGGGCGGCTGGTCGCGCGAGGGAGCCGTCGAAGTGGCCTTGCTCCGCAAACTGGGGCGGCCGAGTGACGCGGAATCGCGTCTGGCATTTTGGCTGAGCGCGGACCCGGCCGACCTTCTGCTGCGCTTCGAGCAGAACCGGTTGGCGGGGCAGCGCAGCCCCGCGCAAACGTCCGCGCTCTCGGGCGACGACCCCGGATACTTCCGCCAACTCGCGGCAGACCCGGAACGCGTGCTCGACGTCGCGACCCACCTGTTTGACCTGGGGCTGTACGACGACGCGCTGGTCGTGTTGGACCGCAGCTACAGCGAGAAGGTCGACCCAATCGACGCGGAACCGGGCCGGGTTCCACCGCAAAACTACCCGTTGGTGACCTACTACCGGGCGTACGCGCAAGAGAAAATCGGACTGGCTTCGGCTGTCGCGGAGTACCACAGTGCTTCGGCTCAATCCATCCAATATGTCTTTCCCAACCGGCTGGACTCGGCGAAGGTGCTGACGGCGGCGATCGCTCGGAATCCCAACGACGCCACCGCCCACGCGCTGCTGGGGTCGCTGTGGTTCTCTTTCCGCCAGACCGATGATGCCATCGCGGAATGGCAAAAAGCCCGGGCGCTGAATAAGAACCTGCCGATGTTGCAGCGCAATCTCGGGCGCGCGTTGTTGGAAGTGAAGAACGACCCCAGGTCGGCGATCCTGGTCCTGCAAGAAGGACTGCTGGCCGATCCCACCAATCCCGAAATCCCGGCGGCTCTGACCAAGGCTCAGGGGCTGCTGAAGGCTCAGCCCGCTGCGGATGACGGCAAGCGTAGGAAGTAGTTTTGGGGGGTGTGCGACACGGAAGTGGAAGAGTTGGCCGGGATCAACAGCCAGTCACAAGCCATATCCTGTTGAAACCGTTCACAAATACATCCGGTCCCCTGGACACCGCCAGCTATCCTGGGGTGTGGAGACGGGCTATGACGGCATGCAGGTCTTCTTCAATCCAGCGACTGGCAAATCCCCAGCCAGGCGACCAGGGCGTTTTGAACCAAGCGGTGTTATTGCACGAAGCGCTCCACGGGTACACTGGTAAATTCGATCTGAACTTTGCAATCTTTGTTCCCTTCCACCAGCAACTGATCTTCGGGAGTCACCGACTATAACGACGTGATTGGCCCAGCATACAATATGAACGGACTAGGCGCCAGGACATGCGGAAGCGGACATTAGGATGGGCGGTTATTCTGCCGGCCGCCCACGTGATGGCGGCTGTAGTCATGCTCTACGTCGATTCACATTCAACCCCACCTCACGGCTACCATTCACCTTACGTTAGTACCGCCCGCATGATCCTCATGGGACTGAACGCGCCTTGTGTGCTGGTTTGGGGGCTATCGCTAACCGTACTGACATCTATATCGCCATCACTGTATCCCGGAATAGTCTTTGGCGTCGCGGTCAGCGATCTTATGTTCTTGGCGGACGTACTTGTCCTTTGGTATCTTGTGGGGCGAGCGGTAGATAGAAGAGGTGCGTCCCAATCAAGGGGCCTTATTGAATTCCTAGTTCCTTCGTTGCTGCTTGTGGTAGGAGCAGTCTTGTCATGGCTCGGGCTGCACGACCTACATGAGCAGGATCGCCCGTATCGTGGACTACTGATGCTGCTCTGGGCGGTCAGCTTGATCTTCGTTTCGGTAGAACGGTCTATTCGGATGGCGCGGCGGCTTCGCGCTTCCGTCTGACTCAAATTCCCAAGCGCAGGAGGTGAGCCAGCCCATCCAGGCGATCGCATCCGACACAATCCGACACATCCGACACCTGCATAAATTCTGTCGGCCGGCAGCCCTTTGGGGGACTCGGCCTTTTTAGGCTGCCTCCGGCTTTTGAGTTGGCGTCGCGAGCCGAGCAGCCCGGCTGCGGGATTGAAGCCCGAAAGCACCGCAAATTTCCTGGCGCAGTTCGCACGCTCGGATTCTTGAGATTTTGCGTAGGAATCCCGGAGGGTCCACTTTGTGTGTCGCGCCCTCTCCAGGGCTATCCTTTGTGGCTGTCGCGTGGTACATTCTACATGCGTTGGCCCCTGTCTTAGGACAGTGAGCTCGCCAGAATCTACAAAAGAGGAGCATTCAAGATGCGAATGATGGTCCAGATGACGATTCCTGCCGAAGCCGGCAACGCCGCGATTAAAGACGGCTCGCTGATGACGACAATACAAAGTGCGCTTGCGGATTTGAAGGCGGAGGCCGCGTATTTCTGCGCGTTCGGAGGCGAACGGAACGGGTTCATCGTCTTCGATATGAAGGACACCTCCGAAATTCCGGGCATCGCCGAACGTTTCTTTCTGGCCTTCAACGCCAAAGTAAATTTCTATCCGGTGATGAACGCTGCGGATCTGGCGGCCTCGGGGCCGGGCATCGCGAAGGCAGTGGCGGCGCACGGCGGCTAGAGCTGTTTATCGCGAACAAATTACGCTCGGGCTTGCTAGGAGCCCGCCACGCTCCATTTGACACCCGCCGTCCCCATTCGGTAAGCTCAATAAGGTTAACAACTCGAACGGAGAAGGTCTGTCTAAATGAAAACGGCAATCCCATCGCCTGAGGAAATCAAGCGCCAATGGCACTTGATCGACGCTCAGGACGCGGTGTTGGGACGCATAGCCAGCAAAGCGGCCATGCTGCTGATGGGCAAGCATAAACCCAGCTACACCGCATTTCTGGACACGGGCGATCATGTGGTAGTGGTCAACGCCGCCAAGGTGCGGCTCACCGGCAACAAAGAGCAACAGAAGATGTATCGTGCCCACTCGGGTTATCCGGGCGGCCTCACTGAGAAGAGTGCCCGCAAGGTGCGCGAGACTCGCCCGGCCCGGCTGGTGGAAGACGCGGTTCAGGGGATGCTTCCGAAGAGCAAGCTGGGTAAGCAGATGTACCGGAAGCTCAAGGTTTATGCGGGCCCCATGCACCCGCACGACGCGCAGAAGCCGGTCGCGCTGGCGGTATGACGCTCGCAAACAGCAAGAGATTTAGGAGTTCATAGGTGGCGTTGGTTCAACATATCGGTACGGGCCGCCGCAAACGCGCGGTGGCTCGAGTTTTTCTGCGGTCGGGCAAAGGCGAGATCAAAGTCAACGGCCGCACATTTGAAAATTATTTCCCCAGCGAAGCGTCGCGGGCTATCGTGCGTCAGCCGCTGCTGGCGACCGAAACCGCCGACAAGTTCGACATCCTGATTAATACCAACGGCGGAGGCCCTTCCGGCCAGGCCGGTGCGGCAAAGTTGGGAATCGCGCGGGCGCTGCTCGAGTTCAACTCGGAGCTGCGCGCCAAGCTGAAGGAACTGGGCATGCTCACGCGTGACGCGCGCGAACATGAGCGCAAGAAGTACGGGCAGAAGGGCGCCCGCAAGCGCTTCCAGTTCTCCAAACGCTAGTGGCTCTTCTACAACCGTTCGGCCCGTTCACTCCGGCGCAGCGCGTCCCAGTGGACGTGCTGGAAACGTGATCTTTAGCAGTTGTTTTGGGGAGAACGATGCTCTTCTCCCTCCACCGCAACCCCCGTGCCGCAAATTCCGCTTTGGGCCGTGGCATGGGTAGATGAACTCGAAGCAAGGAGGAGTTATTGCCCTCGATTAGCATGAAGGAATTGCTCGAAGCCGGCGTTCACTTCGGGCACCAGACCAAGCGCTGGAATCCAAAAATGAAAGAATACATTTTTGGCGAACGTAACGGCATCTACATCATCGACCTGCAGAAGACGCTCAAGCTGTTCAAGGACGCGATGCGCTATGTGGGCGAAATGGCGTCCGCCGGCAAGACGGTCTTGTTCGTCGGAACCAAGCGCCAGGCTCAGGAGGCCATCGCCGAAGAAGCCACCCGTTGCAGCCAATACTATGTGAATCAGCGCTGGCTGGGCGGCTTGCTTACCAACATGATGACGGTGCAGAAGTCGATCAAGCGTTTGAAGGAGCTCGACGCCATGGCGGCGGAAGGCAACTGGGACGGGCGCGCCAAGAAGGAAATTATCCGTCTGGAGCGCGAGCGCAAGCACCTGAACCAGAACCTGGCCGGCATTAAGGACATGAACGGCCTGCCGGACATCCTGTTCGTGATCGATTCGAGCAAGGAAGCGATCGCTGTCGAAGAGGCCCGCAAGCTGGGCATCGCCGTGGTCGCCGTAGTGGATACCAACTGCGATCCGGACAAGGTCGATTACGTGATTCCGGGCAACGACGACGCTCTGCGCGCCATTCGCCTGTTCACCACCAAGATCGCCGACGCTGTGGTGGAGGGCCGGCAACTGGCCACCGAACAGGATTTCGCCACCGAGAAGATCGTCACCGACGAAACTCCGGTCGAAGAGATTCCCGAGTACGCGCAGTACGTCGATCCGAAGTACGCCGAGCAGCTCATGAGCGAGAGCATGCCGGACGAAGACCTTCCGTCGATGTCGCTGCCCCGCAAGGGTCCCATGAATCAGGGGGCCGCGGAGGAAGCTTCCGTCCGGACCCCGTAACGTTTCCGATCGCTAGTAGGCCCGTCCAGCATGCGGTTCCGTTATGCGGGACCGGCTACGGCGGCGGTCTGTCAAGCAGAGGATTCTATGGAAATCAGTGCACAACTAGTGAAGCAGCTCCGCGAACGCACCGGAGCCGGCATGATGGAATGCAAGAGCGCGTTGGTCGAAGCCAAGGGCGATCTGGGCGAAGCCGAGGTGGTCTTGCGCAAGAAAGGCATCGCTTCGGCCGCCAAGAAGTCCGGCCGCGCCGCCAAGCAGGGCGTGATCGGCACCTACATCCACCCCGGTGCGCAGCTGGGCGTACTGATCGAGGTGAACTGCGAATCCGATTTCGTGGCGCGCACCGAAGATTTCCAGGCGCTGGTGCACGACCTCGCCATGCAGGTGGCCGCCGCCGATCCGCAGTTCGTCCGCAAGGAAGAAGTGACCCAGGCCGTCCTCGACAAAGAGCGCGACATTCAGCGCGCCCGCGCCCTGGCCGAGGGCAAACCCGAAAAGATGGTCGACAAGATCGTCGACGGGCGCATGGCCAAATACTATGAGGAAGTCTGCCTCTACGAGCAGCCCTTCATTAAGGAGAACACCACTACCATCGCCGACGTGATCAAAGCCAAGATTGCCAAGTTGGGCGAGAACATCTCCGTGTCGCGCTTCGTCCGGTTCAAGGTCGGCGACACCGTACACGCTGAGACGCCAGGCGAATAAGGGCGCCTTTCGGTGGCCAAGTACGATCGCATCCTTTTGAAGTTGAGCGGCGAGGTCCTGGCCGGCGTCCCGGCATCGGGCGTTGCGCCGTTCGGCATCGACGCGGAACGGATCGCCGCACTGGCCGCGGAAGTAGCCGAGGTGGCTCAGGCGGGAGTGCAGATCGGTCTGGTGGTAGGCGGCGGGAACTTCTTTCGTGGCGTGGCTGCCGCGGCCCGAACCATGGACCGCGTCGCGGCGGACCACATGGGCATGCTGGCCACGGTGATCAATGCCCTGGCCCTGCAGGACGCACTGGAAAGAGCCGGAGCTCCCACGCGCGTGATGACCGCGATCGAAATGCGCGCGCTGGCCGAGCCGTACATCCGCCGCCGGGCCATTCGGCACTTGGAGAAAGGCCGGCTCGTAATTTTCGCCGGGGGCACGTCGAATCCTTACTTCTCCACTGACACCGCGGCCACGCTGCGCGGCCTGGAGATTCACGCGCAAGTGGTCGCCAAGGCGACCCGCGTCGATGGCGTTTACGACAAGGACCCGTTGCAGAATCCCGACGCAGTCCGGTTCAACGAAATCTCCTACTCCGATGTGCTGGCCAAGAACCTGCGCGTCATGGACGCCTCCGCGGTGGCCATGTGCCGCGACAACCACCTGCCCATCGTGGTATTCAATTTGAACGTACGGGGAAATATAATGCGTATGGCGATGGGCGAGCCCATCGGCACGCTGATTCACTAAGCGCATAGGCGTGAGTCCGTTATGCGCGATTGAGCAAAGAGCGCACACATGAAACCAGAACCGCATATCACCACCGGCAACACGTTTAAGAGCGTGAAGGATGTCGAAGCCAACTCCAAGGCCCGCATGGAGAAGGCCATCACCGATTTTCAGCACGCCATTGCGGGCATCCGCACAGGACGCGCCTCGGTCAGTATTTTCGATTCGCTGCGCGTCGATTACTACGGCACGCCGACGCCGCTCAACCAGGTCGCCAACCTGCACGTGCCGGAGCCTTCGCTGATTACCATTCAGCCCTGGGACGTCTCGCAGATCGTGGTGATTGAGAAAGCCATCCGCAGCTCGGACCTGGGATTGAATCCGGCCAACGACGGCAAGATCATCCGCGTTCCGATCCCGCCCCTGACCGAGGAGCGGCGCAAGGAGATCGTCAAGCGCCTGCACCACGTGGCCGAGGATCACCGCGTGTCGCTGCGCAACATCCGGCGCGACGCCAACGAGCACTTGAAGAAGCTGCTCAAGGACAAGGCCATCAGCGAGGACGACGAGCGCAAGGCGCTGGACGATGTCCAGAAGACCACCGACGCCCACATCGCCAAGTTGGACGCGACGGCGAAGGCCAAAGAAAAGGAAATCCTGGAGCTAAAGTAGTTCGGCCGTCAACCTAGCAGACGGAGCCGCACAGCCGTGTGACGCTTGAACCCTCGATCGAACGTCACTACGGTGTATCCGGCGGCGATGGCGAAGGCAGCCAGGTAGGCATCGGTCCAGAAGTTGGGACCCGTGTGTGGGCCTCGAGTTGCTTCGCGCCAAGCGCGCTCTATACCGGGCGGCTCTTCAGCAAACCGGACTCGCCCCGTCTTGAAGAAGTCGTCATAAACATCCCAGGCGTCCTCGGCGTTGAGTACATTGGCACCCATCACGTGGCGGTTGGTTAATAACCGCAGGAGGCCTTTCTGCGTAGTTCGGCAGAATGCGATCAGGTCAGGGGCGGATGCAGAAAACCACTCGGCGGCGCTGGAGCGATGCTGGTGGCCGGGATTTGTCAGGGCAATCCAGACATTGACATCAGCCAAGTAGGTCATCGAAATCGAAGTTGGATAGGTCCATCTTCGGCCCCTTCCACTGGATCAACGGAAGCTTAGTGACGGGGTCGATGATAACTTTCGGGGACTTGGTCTGCTTACGGCCCTGCCTCGAGGCCACGGGCGCACCCTTGACTTCATGCTCCACGGCGCGCACGATCAAATCCTTCATGCTGGACCCGCGCAGCGCGGCCACGGCCTTGGTCTTGCGGTAGAGGGCGTCGGGCATGTCGATGGTCGTGCGCATAAAAGCATATTAGCATAAAGCTTGCGCCGGCCCGCGTTTCGATACCCGCCGCGCTTCCCGCGCCTCATGGCGCCGCCGCATTAGAATAATGCTCGATGCCCGCTGAACCGTTCACTCCCGAGACAGGCGCCAAGCTGGGCCCCTACGAGTTAGTCTCCCGGCTCGGCGCGGGCGGCATGGGCGAGGTGTGGAAGGCGCTGGACACGCGCCTGAATCGCTTCGTCGCCATCAAGTTCTCCGCGGAGCATTACAGCATCCGCTTCGCCCGCGAAGCCCGTGCGGTGGCCGCGCTCAATCATCCCAACATCTGCCAGATCTACGACGTCGGCCCCAACTACCTGATCATGGAGTACGTCGAGGGCGCGCCGATCGCTCCGGTGGAAAGCCCACGCAAGCTGCTGGAGCTGGCGGTGCAAATCGCGGATGGCATGGCCTCGGCGCACGCCGCCGGGATCACGCACCGCGATCTGAAACCGGCCAACATCCTGGTCACGCCAGATGGCCGCATCAAGCTCCTGGATTTCGGACTGGCGAAAGTAATCAGTACTCCTTCCGCCAGCGCCTCTACGCAGACCATGGGCAACACCGATCCCGGAGCGATCCTGGGAACAGTCAGCTACATGAGTCCGGAGCAGGCGCGCGGACACCCGCCCGCCGACGCGCGCAGCGATCAGTTTTCTTTCGGGCTGATTCTCTACGAATTGGCGGCCGGGAAACGCGCGTTCGAGCGCGAGAGCGCCGCGGAAACCATGACCGCGATTATTCGCGAGGATGCCGGACCGCTCCCCTCCACCATTCCCCCGCCGCTGCGCTGGGTGGTCGAACGCTGCATGGCCAAGGATCCAGCGGAGCGCTACGAATCCACGCGCGATCTGCATCACGAACTGCGCCGTCTGCTGGAGCACTTGAGTGAACTTGGGCTCGCCCATACGCCCCTCGAGACACCCGCCCCCATGCCGAAGCGGCGGCGAGGAGTGCCTGTATGGACGATAGCTGCGGCTGCCGGGCTGCTAGCCGGCATCGCACTGACTCTGTATTGGCCGGTCTCGCTTCCCGAGCCTCCGCGCTTGACGCCGTTTGCCACGGAAGAAGAATTTCAGAGCATGCCGAGGTGGTCGCCCGCGGGGGATCGCATTGCGTTCGTCGCCAACGTCAACGGGCTGTTGCAAGTGTTCGTCAAGAAGCCCGGCTCCGCGACGCTGACCCAGGTGACCCACGAGCCGCAATCCTGCTTTCAGCCGTTTTGGGGCCCGGAAGGCAAACGCATCTATTTCCGCGAGAGAAGCGCCATCGGATCCAGCCTCTGGATCGTGTCCACCTCCGGCGGTGCGCCCGAAAAAATCATGGATGGCGTGGTGCGAGCCGACATTTCGCCGGACGGAAAAACGCTGGCAGTGATCGCCGTGCTCGACGGGCGTCTCGAGTTTGCGTTCTCATCGCCACCCGGCGCCACACCGGTTCCTTACAAGCAGGCTCCGCTGAACGATCCGGCAGTGGTCCAAGGAGCGTGGCTGCAATATCACCCCAGCGGGAAATACCTCGGCCTCTATGCCGGCGGACGCGGACAGTTTTGGAAAGTCCCCGCCGACGGCGGCGCACCCCAGGAATTGCTGCATGGGCGGGCCAGCGGATGGTCGGACTTCGCGTGGCTGATGGGCGGCACGCGCGTCGTCGGCCACGCGCTGTCGGGCGCAAGTGGCTATGACCTGGCGCTGTTCGACCTGGCGAGCGGCTCCGCGCGGACCCTGACTGCGGGAGCCAACGTGCGGGACAGCCCGCCCTCGGTCTCGCCCGACGGTAGGACGCTGGTCTACGCCACCGGCGACGTCGGCTTCGACATCATTGAGATGCCGCTGGATGGATCGGCTCCGCGCGACGTGATCGCCACCGCGCGCGACGAACTGGCGGCCTCCTGGGTGCCCGACGGCCGCGCCTTTGTGTATTCGAGCGACCGCAACAACTCCGAAGAGATTTGGTTGCGCGACTTGGACGATGGCACCGAACGGTTGATCGCGGGTCCCAAGGATTTCGCCACGCCCACCGATCTGCCGATGCTGGATTGCGCGGTGTCGCCCGACGGCCGCCGTGTGGCCTACGTACGCAATCCGGAGTCCGGCCCAGTGGCCATCTGGATCTCGCCGTTGTCGGGAGAATCGCCGGAGCGCATGTGGGAAGATCCCGCGGGCCTGCCGCAGCGCGGGCCTTCCTGGTCGCCGGACGGAAATTTTATCGCCTATTACGGCACGCGCGCGGGCAAGAGCGTGATGCTCAAGGCTCGTCTGGGTTCCGACCAACCGCCCGAGATGGTGACCGAGGTTTCACAATTCCCGGTGCGCTGGAGTCCGCGCGGGGATTGGATCGCTTACCGCTTGAGGCGCGAATTGCGTATTATTAGCCCCGATATGCAGCAGAATCGAGCCATTAGCGATCAGGTTTGGGAAACGTACGGCTGGGCCAAGGATGGTTCGGCGCTGTACGGGATGCGCTTCGACGAAAAACGCCGCCAGATTCTGGCGCGTATCGACCTGACCGGGAAGGAAACCAAGATCGCCGACCTCGGCCCGGTCCCCGCGGCCTTCGATTTCGCTGATTTTTTCAATCTGCTCTCTTATCGCGGCTTCAGCTTGAATCCCGACGGCAAGAGTTTCCTCACCTCAGTGTTCCGCGCTAAATCGCAGATCTACCTGATGGAGGATTTCGACCGGCGGATGCGGCTGGCGGACCAGTTATTCGGGCCGCGGTGAGTGCTAGGGCTGCGGAGGCCGCTTCCGCACCAGGTCGTCGACCACCGCGATCAGGGCGTTCAGGCGCTCGTCACTGTGGCGTTGAGATTCCGCGAGCTCCCGAATCATCGCCCGGGTGTCCTCCACTCGTTCCGTCAAGAGGACTTGCGCAGTTAGAAGCTTCTTGTGCTCCTGCTCGAACTGCAAATGATCGTTGATCCGCAGTTCCATCAGGCCTTCCAGGCGGTCCAGTCGCGACTGGCCGTGTCCGTTGCCGGGATTCTCAGGCATCCGTATTCTTCATTGTACGGCTTGGCGAGGCTTCACTTGCGCTGAACTCCGAAGTGATCCGCCAACTCGTCGGCATAGCCCAGGGGGCCCGAGCTGACGTCGTTCCGGTCCGGCAGCATGGCCGCGTTCCATTCCTCGTACGCCTGCTTCATCCGCTGAAACACTTCAGGCTGGCGTTGTTTCAGGTTGGCGCGCTCCAGGGGATCGTCGGCGACGTTGAACAGAAACTCGTTGCCGGCGATCTTCAGATACTTCATGTCGCCGTCGCGCAACGCTCGCTGCGCGTTGAAGTGATAGCGCCAGTAGAGCCTTCGCGGAACCGGCGCGGCCCCCTGGGTCAGTTGCGGCAACAGGTTCATACCGTCCGGCGGAAAAGCCGGATCGGGCGCCGCGCCCGCGGCCGCGAGGAACGTGGGCATCCAGTCCATCGTGATCCCGACTTGATCCATAGTGCTTCCTGCGCGAATATGGCCGGGCCAGCGAACCAGTGCGGGGATGCGCAATCCGCCCTCCAGCAGTTCTTCTTTCTTGCCGGTGAAGGGCCACGTGTCGGAGAAGCGCTCCCCGCCGTTGTCGCTGGTGAATACGACGATGGTGCGATTCGCGAGCCGATTCGTGTCCAGAGCCTTCAGCACGCGGCCCACCTGCAGATCCATCCGCGTGACCATCTGCGCGTAGGTTTTCATCGAGCCGCCGTCGCGATCCACCAGCGCTCTGATGCGCTGCGATTCGGCTTCGTCCCCCGGCCCCTCCCAGGGCCAATGCGGCGCGTTGAAATGCAGGCTCAGCAGGAACGGCTGTCCGGCTTTAGCGTAATCGCCGATGACCCGCACGGCACGATCACCCAGAAGATCCGTCAAATAGCCCACCTGGTGGATCTTGGCGTCGTCATCCCATAAATCGTCGGTGTCGCTGCTGGCGTTGCCTTCCTTGTGCGTGAAGTAATCGAGCGCGCCCCAGCGGAATCCCCAGAAGTGGTCGTAGCCGCTTTTGAGTGGTCCGAAGTCGGGCAAGCCGCCTAGATGCCACTTGCCGACTAGCGTCGTGCCGTAGCCGGCTTTCTTCAGCAACGACGGCAACGTGGGGTGATCCGGAGGCAGGCCCTGGACGCTGCGGTACTGAATCGGTTCTTCCAGGCCCACCTGCAAACGGTACTGGTATCTTCCGGTGATGAGGGCCGTGCGTGTCGCCGAGCACACCGACGAATTGGCGTACGCCTGCAGGAACTTCACCCCGCTCGTGGCAATCGAGTCGATGTTGGCGGTTTTGTATTCACGCCGCCCGTAGCAGGACAAGTCCGCGTAGCCCAAATCGTCGGCCATGATGTAGACGATGTTCGGCTTCGCCCCGGCGCCCTGCGCCCGTGCGGTTCGTGAGGAAAGCGCCGTCGCGGCCGTGACCGCCAGGATTTCGCGACGCGTGAGGACAGAGGGCTTCGACAAGGAGTATCCGTCCGATTCTACACCACGATTCTTGTTGCGTACCAGGGCTGGCGGCGAGGTCAAGATCGACACCGGAAGAGATGAACCTATTCTTTCGTGCTTCTCCTGGGTCAATCACCGCCGTCACAGCTCATCGGTTGGCACTCCCAGACCGGCCACGCCAGGGCGAATCCCTGGCGAAGATTCTATACCGTCCATAGATCCGGTATATACTTTCCATATTGCCGTATGCCCGAGGCTGAGTAAGACCCTCAGCGCCTCCCAGTCCCCAACGTAAGTCTCTGATTCTTATCCAGTCGCTAAGACAACAAAACGAACCCAAGGGCCAGTCCTGTCCGTCGGCAGCTGCCTTTTGAAGCGACTCCAGTCTGCCCATCCCTACCTAAATTACGAAACAAACCCAACGCTGCTGAAGCGCCTTCACCCACCGTGAATCGGGGAATTCATCGCCCAGCCTCTTGGATTGAGGTGCTAGCATCAGGGCGAGCAACGGTTGTCCACTACTCGGTTCGGCGCCCGGATCGCCATTCCGATGGGCGGACCCAGCTCTTATCGGCGGCGATGAACGGAGATTTTTTAGCTGTAAGAACGACAGTCACAGTACGGATAGACCCAGAATTGTACCGTCGATCTATTTCGCGTCGTAGAGGGGAACCCTAAGCTGCTGATATGCGAGCCATTCTTATCTGCCCCAACGAACTACTACGCAAGCAATTCGAAGAAGCTGTCGTCGACTCGACTGTGCGAATCGCGAGGACTCTGAACAGCTATCCGCCCAGCGAAGATCTCCGTCGAGTGGTGCGGGCGTGGGCGCCTGAGATTGTCTTTCTCGACATTGAGAATGAGAGCATGGCGGAAGCCGTGGCCGGGCAACTGGAAGAGGAGTTTCCGGCCGTTCAGCGCGTGGCCCTGCACCCGCTGCAGAACGCCGCTGTGTTTCGCAGCGTGCTGCGGATGCACATGGGCCAGCTCCTGTCCGCGCCTTTCGATAGCGTGGAGGTTGGTCAGGTTTTGAACCAGCTGCAGCAGGATCTCGAAACCCGTCCGGCTACGATCAATTCCACCGATCGCTTCTTTGCGTTCATGCCGGCCAAGGCCGGAGTGGGAGCCTCGACCCTCGCGGCCAACGCCACGTGGGCCTTTAGCCAGCCGGAGGGTTCGAACGTCCTCCTGGCGGATTTCGATATGGCCTCCGGTGTGACCGGATTCATGTTTGACGCGGAGCATGATCAGAACCTGGTCGACGCAGCCGTGTGGGGCAAGGAAGTGGACGAAGAAGCCTGGCGGCGGCTGGTCAAGACCGTGGGCAATATCGATTTGCTTCTATCGGGCGCTCCACACGTGGGAGAAGGACTCTCGCAAGGCCAGGTGGCCCAACTGATCGAGTTTGCGCGGCGTAACTACAACGTCGTCAGTGCGGATCTTCCGGATACCTTCGATGCGACGACGTTGACGGTGCTGCGAGAGGCGAACCGCATCTTTCTGGTGACGACACCGGAGCTTTCGGCCCTTCGTCTGGCCCGCTTGAAGATGCTGTTGCTCCAGAGACTGGAGCTGACCGACAAAGTTTCCCTGCTGGTAAACCGGGCCTCGGCGCGCATGGAACTCAGTGTCGAGGAAATCGAGAAGACCGTGGGACTCAAAGTGTTCATGTCTTTTCCGTGCGACTACGCCGACGTGACGAAGGCGATTCGCGCAGGCCGGCCCGCGCCTAAGCTGGCCTCCAGCGTGCGGAAGTTCCGGGAACTCCTGGATACCAAGGTTCGGAAGGAAAAGGCCCCTCGCTTCATCGAACGCTTTGGCATTATTCCGATGCGTTACGGATTCCGGTAACCGGATTCGCACAACCCGGTGAACACCGAGGCAGGCCGAGCCAGCAGCGTCGTTGCGTAGGAACCCACCTCATACACGCGCTCGAAATTCAAAAAGCGATACCCTAAATGGTATGAGGGTCCGACTTCTTCCGTCGTTGCTGGTGGGCTTACTCGCAGCCCAGCTGGCTTCCGCTCAAAATCTCAAAGACTTCGAGAAAAAGGTCACCGAGTTCACTCTCCCGAATGGCCTCCACTTCATTCTGGTGGAGCGCCATGAGGCGCCGGTGGTCTCCTTTCAAACCTACGTCAACGCCGGATCGGTGGACGATCCCGGAGGGCGCACCGGCCTGGCGCACATGATGGAGCACATGGCGTTCAAGGGCACGCCCACCATCGGGACTAAGAATTGGCCGGAGGAGAAGAAAGCCCTGGACGCGATTGAAGTGGTGTACTCGCGCCTGGAGCAGGAACAGAACAAGTGGTTTCGCGCCGACCCGGCCAAGATTGAGGCGCTGCGGAAGGAACTCGACGCGGCCATCGAGAAAGCCGACAGCTTCGTCGAGGAAAACGAATACGACCGCGTGGTGGAGTCGAACGGCGGCGTGGGCATGAACGCCGGCACCTCGGAAGATTCCACTGAGTACGTCTACAACTTTCCGGAGAATCGCATCGAGCTGTGGTTTCTGCTCGAATCCGAGCGCTTCCTGCACCCTGTATTCCGCGAATTCTACAAGGAGCGCGACGTGGTGCGCGAGGAGCGCCGCATGCGCGTCGAATCCAATCCGCAGGGTCAGTTGGTGGAGGCTCTTCTCGCCGCCGCCTTTGAGGCGCACCCATATCACAACATGCCCGGCGGATGGGCCAGCGATATCGAGAGCTTCCGGCGTCCCGAAGCCGAGGTGTTTTTGCGCGAGCACTACACGCCCGGCAACATGACCATAGCCATCGCCGGCGACGTGAATCCCGTGCAAGCCCGCCGCATGGCTGAGAAGTATTTTGGCCGACTTCCAAAAGGTCCGTTACCTCCGCTGGTGCGCACCGTCGAGCCTCCGCAGGATGGCGAGCGGCGCGTGGCCGTGGCTTCGCCCGCGCAACCATTCGTGGGCGTAGCCTACAAGCGGCCGGATCAATATTCGCCCGACGATGCGGTTCTGGATGTGTTGAACGACATTCTTTCCGACGGCCGCACCGGCATGATGTACAAAGAGCTGGTGCGCGACAAGCAGATCGCTCTGGGCGCGGCCAGCCAGTCCACGTTCCCGTCGGGCAAATACCCGGCTCTGTTCCTGTTTTTCGCCGTGCCCGCAGCCGGCCACACGGTGGAGGAGAACGAAAAGGCGCTTTACGAGATCATCGAGCGGGTGAAGAGGGAGAAGGTGGATGACGCTTCCTTGCAACGCGTCAAGACCAAACTGCGGGCGGATCTCATCCGTAAGCTGGACAGCAACTCCGGGCTGGCCGGAGAGCTTTCTACATTCGCAGCTAACTTCGGCGATTGGCGGAAGCTGTTCACGCAGCTCGATGAGTACAACAAAGTGACCGCGGAGGATGTGCAACGCGTGGCCCAAAAATATCTGGTGGACCAGACGCGCACCGTGGCGTACACGTTCACGCCGCCACCGGGCGCTGCTGAGCAAGGTGCCCCGGCGCAAGGAGGTGCGAAGTGATCCGCCGCACCGTTTTCGCTGTGCTGAGTGTGGCCGCTCTCGCGGCGGCGCAGACGCCGGCTCCGGCGCCCGCCGTTGGATCCTACAAGGACCTGAAGTATCCGCCTCTGCCGCCGATCAAGGTTCCCGAGCCCGCGCAGTTTACCCTCTCCAACGGAATGCGCATCTTTCTGCTGGAGAACCACGAGCTGCCTCTGGTGAGCGGCATCGCGATGGTTCGCACCGGCAATTTGTTCGACCCCGCCGATAAGCACGGGCTGTCGCAGATCATGGCTGAAGCGATGCGCTCGGGCGGGACGAAAGACAAGACCGGCGATCAGATCGACGAACAGTTGGAAGACGTGGCCGCTTCGGTCGAGAGCTCGATGGATGAGACCAGCGCGATCGTGAGCTTTTCCGCGCTGAAAGAGACCTCGGATCGGGTGCTGGGTATCTTTCACGATGTGCTCACCAACCCCGAGTTTCGCCAGGACAAAATCGACCTGTCTCTGACGCAGATGCGGGGCGGCATTGCGCGCCGGAACGACGATGCCGAGGGCATTCCCGGGCGCGAACTGGCCAGCATCCTTTACGGCCGCGATACCTCGTATGGCTGGCAGATCGAATACGCCGATTTGGACCGCATCAAGCGCCAGGATCTGATCAACTTTTACCAACGCTACTACTTCCCCAAGAACATCATGCTGGCGGTCTACGGCGATTTCACGGCCGCCGAGATGCGCGACAAGCTCGAAAAACTCTTCGCGGCGTGGACCGTCGATCAGCCGCCCGCGCCGCCGTTCCCGCCCGTTACCGCGAAGCCTGCGCCGGGTGTGTACTTCGGCGAAAAGCCCGACATCACGCAAACGTTTTTCGCCATCGGGCACCTGGGCGGCACGTTCCGCGACAAGGATTACGCCGCGCTCGAGGTGGCTGCCAACATTATGGGCCAGGGCTTCACCAGCCGCCTGGTGTCGCAGATCCGCACCAAGCTTGGATACGCTTATAACATCGCCGCGGTGTGGAGCGCCAACTACGATCACCCCGGCACGTTCCAGATCGTGGGCTCGACCAAGTCCGCCTCCACCGTCGACGCTCTGCAGGCCATCAGCGTGGAGTTGAACAAGATGCGCATGGCCGAAGTGACGCCGCGCGAACTCGAGGAAGCCAAGCAGGGCGTCCTGAACGGCTTCGTGTTTAACTTCGACAGCCCGGCCAAGACGCTCAACCGCGTGATGCGCTACGAGTATTTCGGATACCCCAAGGACTTTCTGTTCCAGTACCAGAAGGCCGTCGAAGCGGTGACGCGCGCCGACGTCCTGCGCGTCGCCAAACAATACTGGCATCCCGAGGAACTGGCTACCGTGGCCATCGGCAATCCCAAGGAATTGGGCAAGCCGCTGAGCGCGCTGGGCAAGGTGACGGCGCTCGACTTGACGATTCCAGAACCGAAACCCACCGCGTCACCTACCGCATCAGGGGCGCCGGCGGGTGGCGCGACTGTGCCAGGCGAGCGATCGGCCCAGGGCCGCCAGTTGATCGAGCGCGCCCAGCAGGCCATGGGCGGAGCAGACAAGCTGGCCGCGGTCAAGGATTTCCGCTCCACCCGGGAGGTCAAGATGGCCGCGGGCGGCTTGACGGTCAAGCAGACCAACTTGTTCTTGGCTTCCGGCTACCTGCGCCAAGAACAGGAATTGCCTTTCGGAAAAATGACCGCATTCAGCGACGGCAAATCCGGGTGGCTGGCGGCGCCGCCGCAGGGCGTGATGCCTATGCCCGCGGAGGTTGTGAAGCAGGCCCAGGGCGCGATCTTTCGCGACTTGACGGGTTTGATGCTCTCTACACGCGACGCCTCGCGCAAGATCAACGCGGTGGGCGATAACGCCGTCGAGATAACCTCCGCGGACGGTCAGAGCGTGAAGGTCGACTTCGATCCGGCCACCGGGCTTCCGCTCAAAGAAACCTATGCGGCCGCCGGCATGGCCGGGGCTACGGTCGTCGAGACTTTGTCGGATTGGAAGGACGCGGGCGGCGGGGTGAAACTGCCGTTCCACACGCTGCTGGAGCAGAATGGGCAGAAGGTGGCCGAGAGCACGGCGAGCGAGTTCAAATTCAACGTAGGGCTGACGCCGGAGGAGTTGGGCAAGCGTCCATGAAGGTTGGAGTCATTCGCGGGCTGCTGGTGGCGGCGGCGCTGGCTTCGGGCCAGGCCACTGCTCCGGCAAGCGCGCCGACCAGCGCGGAGGTCCGCGGCAAGCGCGTGGTCAACGACGCCGTCAAGGCGCTGGGCGGCGAGAAGTTTCTCCAGATGGAAGACCGCATTGAAAGCGGGCGCGCCTACTCGTTTTACCGCGAGCGGCTCAGCGGATTGTCCATCGCCAAAATCTACACCACTTACATAACTGTGGCCTCCGGGCACACCGCCGATGACCTGGGTCAGCGCGAGCGTCAGGCCTTTGGCAAGAACGAGGACTCCTATGTTCTGTTTCGCGAGGACGGCGCCTGGGACGTCACCTTCCGCGGCGCGCGCGAGTTGGAGCCCGACCGCATCCAGCGCTATCACGATGCGACGCTGCGCAACATCTTCTACCTCCTGCGCCAGCGCCTCGAGGAGCCCGGGTTGATCATCGAATCGCGCGGCGTGGACGTGGTCGATAACCAGCCCGTGGAGATCGTCGAGATCACCGATGCGCAGGATCGGGTGATCAAGGTGTTCTTCCACCAGAGCCTCAAGCTGCCCGTGCGGGAGGAGTGGAGCTGGCGCGATCCCAAGACCCGGGAGCGCAACGACGAAATGGAACGCTTCGCCCGGTATCGCGAAGTCAAGGGCGGCATCCAGTGGCCGCACGAGATCACGCGCGAGCGCAACGGCGAGAAGACTTACCAGATTTTCTCCGACGCGGTATCCTTCAACCAGAATCTGACGGACAATATCTTTTCGCTTCCGGCCGGACAGCCCAAATTTGGACCGGCTAAGAAGAAGTAGCCTCGACAGCGGTCTCTGCGATCCGCGGCGGCCGGATCGACCGGACGCGCTCGACCAAAGCCTGACCGCTGAACGGACGCCGGATCTCGAACAGGAAGCGCTCCGGAGTATCCACAATCTTCAGAGCCTCGATCGTGGGATGTGCGGCTCGCACGGCATCGAGCAGGTTGTCGGCGACACTGGCGTCGGCCACCACCAGATCGAGCGGACCTTCGTGCAGTTGCGCCAGGGCCATGGCTTCCTGGCAGTCCGCGGCTTCGAGCAGGTTTAGGCCGGCGGCTTCAAAGAAGTTGTGAAACTCCGCCCGCACCTCTTCCCGGGGGTCTACCAGCAACACGGCCAGGGGCATCGCAGGCGCTTCGTGCCCCGCCGGTATCGGCAGGTCTTCGCAAGCCAAGGGCAGCAGCATCTCCACACACGTGCCACCCGTCCGGGCTGCGCGCGCGGTCAGAAACCCGCCGTGCTCCTGCACGATCGAGTGCGCCACTGGAAGCGCCAGACCGGCTTCGCCCGAGGTGGCCGGGTCGAACAAGTGCTCCAAGTCCGGCTCGGCGGCAGCATACTCGAAGGTTAGCGCGACAAACGCCGCGGCATGGGTGCGCTGCGCCAGTTGGGTTCGCCGGGTGGCGATCGACAACCGCTGGAGCTTGAAGAGGCCGTCGATGGCCACGTCCGTGAAATCCTCGGAGTGGCCGTGGCCCAATTCCACGGACGCGATGGCGGCGCAGGCATGCAGCACCAGGTTCATGATGGCTTGCTCCATCAGCGCCGGATCCACTTGCACTTGTCCGGCGCCGGGTTCCAGGCGCAGCGTTACTTGCGCCCGGCCGCGCGCCACCGACTCGATCAGCTTGGCCAGATTCCGCAGGATGCGGTTCAAACTGACCACCTGCGGCGCTCCGGCCTGGCGCGGGCCGAAGGCCGCCAGACGGCGCGTGAGCTGGTCGGCGGCGGAGGCGGCCTGGTGAATCTCCTCGGCGGCGCGGCGGGCCGGAGAGTACTCGCCAAACTGCTCCAGCAGGTGGCTGGCCTGATTGCGGATGGATGCGAGCAGGCGCCCATAGTCGGCCGCAACCGAGGCGGCTAAGCGTCCCGCGGCTTCCATGCGCTGGGTCTGACGCAATTGCTGTTCCTCCCACCGCCGCACGCCGACGTCGCGCAGCGTCAGGACGGCGCCCAGGATTTCCTGCGAGGATTTCACCGGCGCGGCTTCGCCTTCTACAGCGGTGTCGCGGGCCGGGGTTTCGCTTAAAGCGGTGTCCGCTGCCGGCGGATGCGGCGCCTGCGTATCGCGCGCGGCTGTGTCCAGCGCCGCCGCGCCAGCGTCGGGCTCGGTGGCGCGGGGCACCAGGCGAGCACCCGGGGGAAGCGCCACCGCGGCATCGCGCACCAGCGCCACTGCTACGGGATCTCCGGCGTCTAATCCCGTACGCTCATCCACAAATCGCGCGATGGCCGCCAGGCGACGGCCCTCGGCCCGGTCTTGGCTCCAGCCCGTGAGCGACTCCGCAGCCCGGTTGAGCGTGCGGACGCGGCCCGCGGGATCCACCGTGATCACGGCGTCGGCGGCCGAGTCGAGCGTGGCCCGGTACCAGGCCTCCCGCTCCTCCAGTTGCCGCTCGATCCGGTGCTTGTAGGTCGCCATTTCGATGGCTGCGTGCAGCGCCCCTGCCCCCAGCGGTTTGACGACATAGCCGAATGGGCCGGCCAGTTTGGCGCGGTCGAGCGTAGCCCGGTCCGCGTGCGCCGTCACGAACACGACCGGCACGTGATGGCGTTCCCGGATCTCGATGGCCGCCTCAATGCCGTCGCGGCCGCCGTCGATGTGGATGTCCATCAATACTAAATCCGCTCCGGTCGCTTGCTCGACGGCCTCCTCGGCGGTCGAAACCGTGGCCAGCACCTGGTGTCCCAGCGACTCCAGCCGGCGCGCGATATCGTGGGCGATCAGCCCTTCGTCTTCGACCACCAGGACCTTGTAGACGGGCGTTGGTTGCATTACAAATTCCTTTCCGGAAAACGAACGATGAAGGCGGAGCCGGCCGGGCTGCGGGAACCCGCCCCGGAAGCCACTGCTTGGCCGCGTTCGGTCTCCACCGTACCCTTCAACTGGCGCGCCAGGATGCCGACGATCTGCAGCCCCAGCGAGCGCGGATTATGAATGTCGAGGTCTTCGGGAGTGCCCACTCCGTTGTCGCGGACCCCGATCACCACCGACCCGTCGCGCACGCCTCCCGATACGGTGAGGACCCCGGCGCGTCCGTCGACAAAGGCGTGCTTCAGGGCGTTCGAGATCAGTTCGTTGAGAATCAATCCGATGGGGATGGCCGCGTTGACGCCCAGCACCAAGGGCGCTCCGGAGGCCAGCGGGGCGATCTCCACCCGGCCCACCATCCGCGCCGCGCCGGTAATCGCATCGACTCCGTAGACTTCGAGCAAGTGCGACAGCAGCATGCCCGCCTGGCGTGCCAGCTCCACCCGCCCGATGCCCGATTGGTACAGCTGCTCGTGGATCTGCGCCATGGACTCTACGCGGTCCTGGCTGTGGCGCAGCGCCTCGGCCACTGCGGAATCCTTCACGGCATCGGCCTGCAGCCGCAGCAAACTGGCGATCACCTGCAGGTTATTCTTGACGCGATGCTGCACTTCCTTGATGAGCACTTCTTTTTCGGCCAGCGACTGCGCCAGCCGGTCGCGCTCCCGCTGGAGCGTCCGCTCTAGGCCAGCCTTCTCGACTGCTTTGCCTACCGCCAGCCGCAAGCCTTCGGCCGTGATGCGGTCCTTCACGAGGTAATCCTGAGCGCCGGCTTTCATCGCGTCAACGGCGACCTGTTCGCTGACCAGACCGGTGAGCATCACTACCGCCACGGGTCCCTCCCCGTTTTCCCCCGCGCGGAGGTGCCGTAGAAAATCGAGGCCGCTCATACCGGGCAGCTTGTAATCCACCAGCACACAATCCGGGGCAAACTCGCGGCAGGCGCTCAGCCCTCCGGATGCGGAGGCAGCTTCATGAAACTCGACCTCGCCGCCTGCGCTGCGCAGCAGCCGCTCGAGCAACTTGCAGTCCGCCGCGGAGTCATCCACCATGACGATTTTCATTTGCCGCCCGACTTTGAGGCCCGTGGCTTTGTGCCTCTTGAAATTGTGCGGCCGGAGGGCAATTCCTCTCACCCGCCCAGTGCGGCTTATGGACCCGTGCGCCTTATCGGGGAGCGCGGGTTATAGCGGAAGGGCGGCGGCCGGCGAGAGCGCCGGGGCGCGCTGCAGGCGGTTCACCAGGGGCCGGCCAAAACCCTCCCAGGCCACTGTCATCTCGTCGCCGGTCTGGAGGCGGACGCCGTGGGAGTAACTGGAGGCCGGGCAGCCTAGAAAATGCACGTGCACATCGCCCGGCCGGCGGTGGCCCGGGTGGCGAAACAGGCTGGTTTCGATTTCCTCCAACCGGTACCGTGTATGGCGATCTCCGGTGACCAACTCCGCCGACCACACCGGTTGGCCGCCGCGGCGAATGCTCACCGAACCGCTAATCTCGTCGAAGGCCGCGTCCAGCCACAGCTCGGGTCCGATGGCGCAGGGACGGAGCTTGGAATGCGCTTGGGCGGCGGGGCTCTCTTCAGCCTGCGCCGGGTCGCAGAATTCGTTGCCGGTAGTCAGCCCGACGCGCCGCGGTGTTCCTTGCCAGTCAATGATATACACGGCGGCGATGCCGGCTTCCTCGGCCCCTCCGTGGGCAAAATTGGGCGCGGTGAGCGGATCGCCATGCCCGCACAGGCTCACCCCGCTCCCCTTCAAGAACCACGATGGGCTACCGCCATTGCCGCCAGTCCCGTGGGTCAGGCCCGCACCGGATACCAGGCAGCGCCCCGGCTCGCCGGGATGGTCGAAGCTGGGCAGGAACCGCCACTCGGTTTCGAGCGCCCACACGGGCTCGTAAGCGAGCGCAATACCGGTGAGATCGGTACTCAACAGATCCCGCAGCTTGTGCCCGGTTTCGAGCGTCACCTGTGCGAATTGGTAGGCCGATCGGTAAGTGCCCAGCAGATGCAAGTCGTCGCCATCGACCAGCGCCACGCGCCGCCCGAAGCCGGGATGATCCAGTTGCACCAGCCGGGTCTGTCCTGCCACGCTTTCAGGCTAACAGGAGGCCCGCCTAGGAATGAGGTAAGGCGTTCACCGGATTGCCAGAACGCAGGATTCCGCTTAGTCTGGAAGCGTGAGATTCCTGTACCTGAGCTTGGGAGTAACCCTGGCGGGTGCGGTCGCGCTGGCGCAGCCGTCCACCACCACCACTTACATCAGCGACATCAACGGCGGCCGCGAGGAAGCGTCCTCCGTTCAAACGTCGGGTCAGTCCTCCGATCACACGCGCACGGAGCGCTGGCAGTCGATCAACGGACGCTCCGTTCCGCTCGAACAGGTGGAAGAACGGGTGATCCAGGAAGGCCCGGCTGGTAAGGTGACGGAACGGCTGGTCAAGAAGTTTAGCCCCACCGGAGAGCTAGCCTCGACCGAACGCCTGGTCACCGAGGAACGAAAGACGACGGGTGGCTCGACGATGCACCAAACCGTCTTCCGCAGCGACATCAACGGGAGCATGCGCCAGGAAGAGCAACGTACTACGGAAACGCGCGGTACCGGCCCGAATACGACCAGCGAAACCACCATCGCGCGGCCCACGCTCAACGGCGGTCTGGAGACGGTCGAGAAGCGGTCAGTCGTGACCACCGGCACGGATGCGGCCCAGCGATCTAATGAGATTGTCTACCGGCTCAGTCCCAACGGCGGGATGGTCGAAGCCCTGCGGCAGGTGACCGTATCCACCAAACAGAAGAACCAGAGCACCGCCAACACATCGTTTTACGAACCGGGCGTTTCAGGATCGCTCGAGCTGGCGCGGCAGAGTGAGAGCACCACCACGAAGGCTCCCGATGGCCGGGAGACCACCGAGGTGAACCTGTATGCGCGCGCAGTCGACGGACGCGTGCAGGAAAACGGCGCGCCCCAGCAAATCAAGGAACAGCAGATCATCCAGCGGCGGAAGAATTCCGACGGGTCGGTAACCGAGACGCTGAGCGTCCGCCGGCCGTCGATCTCCGATCCCGGGTTGTTAGGCGACCTGCAGAAGATTTCGGAAACCCGGTGCACCGGTAAGTGCGACTAACGCAGCCGCGTGGAGCACGCACTCGTGCGTGCTATGTCGAGACTCGTCTCGACACCGTTGGGCGCTAACGCCGGAAAGTCACCTCACCAACCGCAGCACCATATGCAGTTCGGTGACGAACTCACCTGCGACGATCATGGAGTCCAGCTCCTCGCCGTACACTTCAAACCCAAACGATTCATAAAGCGCCCGTGCGGCGGTGTTGGGCCGGGCCACGCCTAATTTCACCTGCCGCACGCCTTCGAGAGCCGCGGCGCGTTCCAGGCAGGCTTGCATCAGCGCGCGTCCCGCTCCCTGGCCTCGCAGCCGCGGACTTACGTACACTCCCCAGATCACGGCTTTGTGCCGCAGCTTCAGGCGTTGATCGCGGGCGAATCCCAGCATGCCCTGCAATTCTCCGTCCGAGAACGCGCCCAGCACAAAGGACCCGCCGCCCGAATCGGCGAGTCGGGCGGCTAGCGAGTCGACCGCAGTCGACCGATGCTCCTCGGGTGCTTCGGCGAACGCCAGCGGTTCCCGTTCCAGGGCTTCCAGGCGCAGGCGCCAGGCGGCGGCCGCATCGCCGGGATGTAGGGCGCGAATCTCCATACCTCAAGCCTTCGCCGGAGACCAGTATCGGGCCATCAACTCGGTCGACCAGCGCGGCTGACGAACCGTACCCCGGGGGGCGAACTCGCGGATGTAAGGCTTGATGTCCAGTACCGGAGTCCCGTCGATCGCGTCGAGGCCTTCCACTTCGATGGACGTTTCGCGAACGGCCAGCAAGCGGCACACCGTGACGCCGATCCGGTTGGGCCGATTCCTTCCACGTTGGGCGAAAATGCCCACCGGCGGGAAGTCGGACCGGCCGCGCGGATGGCGTGTGCCGGCACAGACCTCGTCTTCGGGCACGCGATGGAGAAGGAACACGACCTCGACATGCGAAAACTCGTCCAGGCCCACGAGACACTCGGCCGTGAACCGCGTTTCGTCCAGATCGATCCGGGACTGGACGGAGTCCCAGCCATCGTCCACCGGATCTGTAAGCGGGTTGTGAACGATGCCAACAGGAAGCACCACAATTTGTTCGGACATGGAACTTCACTCCCGATGCCGGGGACCGCGCCTAGTTGACGATCTGCGGCAAAAAACTTACGCCTTGAACGATTCGCGTCCCGAAGTTCTCGGCCACGGTCTGGCCGATATCCGAAAGCGTGGCGCGCAGGCCCAGGTTGACGCCGTGCCGGGCTTGCTTGCCGTACACCAGCAACGGCACATACTCCCGGCTATGATCAGTCGAGGGCGTAGTGGGATCGCACCCATGATCGGCGGTGAGGATCAACAGGTCTGAATCGCGCAGCGCGCCTTCGAGCTGCGGCAGCCAGGCGTCCACTTCCTCCAGCGCCCGCGCGTAACCTTCCACGTCGTTGCGGTGGCCGTAGAGCTGATCGAAATCCACTAAGTTGACGTAGATCAGCCCGCGCTCCACCTCCGCCATGGCCTCTAGTGTCTTGGCCATTCCGTCGGCGTTGGACTTGGTTTTTTCGTGCGGGCCGATGCCGCGTCCGAGGAACACGTCGAAGATCTTGCCCACGCTGTAGACTTCGACGCGGCCTTCCGCCAAGCGGTCGAGCAGCATGCCCTTAGGCGGCGGCACGGCATAGTCGTGGCGATTGGGCGTGCGCGCAAAACTCCCCGGCTCGCCCACAAACGGCCGGGCAATCACGCGGCCCACTTCATGCCTGCCGCGCAGAATCTCGCGTGCGATTTCGCACATCTTGTATAGCTCGAACAACGGGATCACGTCCTCGTGCGCGGCGATCTGAAACACGCTGTCGGCCGAGGTGTAGACGATGGGCGACCCCGTGCGCATATGCTCCTCGCCCAGTTCCTTAATGATCTCGGTCCCGGAGGCGGGTTTGTTGCCAAGAGTGGAACGGCCGATGCGGCGCTCGAACTCCTCCATCACCTCAGGCGGGAAGCCGTGGTAGTAAATCGGGAACGGCTTTTCGAGATGAATCCCCACCATCTCCCAGTGGCCAGTGGTGGTGTCCTTCCCTGGTGAAGCCAGAGCGCAACGGCCGTAATCGCCCAGCGGCGCAGGGTCAGGCGTGAGCCCCGCCAGCGGTTTGATATTCCCGAGCCCGAGCCGGCAAAGGTTAGGAAGGTGCAGCGGCCGGCGCCGCGCAATGTTGCCGAGCGTGTCGCTGCCGCGGTCGCCATACTTGTCGGCGTCGGGCATCTCACCGATGCCGACGCTATCGAGGACAATCCAGATGACGCGCTCGAAGCTCATGGCTCCGCCAGCGCCGCCGCGATTCTCTCCGTCAACTGATCTGCAAACGAACTAGGGGCAAATCCGGTCATACGGCTGGAAATCAGGCCGTTCTTGCCGAACAAGATCGTGGTCGGAATGGAGTTGACGCCCAGCATGCGGCTCAAGCCGTCTTCGTAGTAGACGTTGCGGTCCCACTTTTGCTCTGCGAGGAACGGCTCCACCAACGAGCGGTCGTCGTCCGCGTCGATGGTGAGAAACACCAGGTCGTTTCGCGGGCCGAACTTCTGCCTCACTTGCTCGTACAGCGGATGTTGCGCGCGGCATGGCTCGCACCAGGTGGCCCAGAAATCCATCACCAGCACCTTGCCCTTGAGCGTCGCCAGATTCAGCTTCTTGCCGTCGATCGAAGAGATGGTAGCTTCAAGCGGCGACTTCGCCACCGAATTCGGATCCAGCGCAGCCAGCCGTTGCAGCCGGGTTTCGACCAGCGTAGTCATGCGGTCGTAAGCCTCCAGAAGCATGTCCCCCAGGCCCTTCTGCGAGCCGCCGTGCAGTTTCGCGTATAACTCGCCCAGGTGCTGCCGGTCCTGCTGGCGCTGGACGGGGAGGGCGTACTGATCCGGAATAGAGAAGGCATCGGCCAGGCGCGCCATCGCGTCCTCGGTCCGGCCCAGGGCCAGCAGCGACTCCGACCACGCCCGGCCCGTTTCCTCCGATGGGTACTTGGCGAATGCGCGCGCGGCCACGCGCTCGGCATCGTCGGTTTGGCCCAGAACAGTGCGGGCCGTCGCTTGATAGGTCAGCGCCCGCCCTAACGCCCGCTCGCGATCGTCCTGCCGTTTGGCGGCATCCCGGCCGGTAGCCGGTTCCATGCCGTCGATCAAATCCTCAAACGCTCGCGCAAACCTTAGCGCCTGCTGCGCGCGATCGGCGCCGCCGAGGGCCAGCAGCGAGCGTGTGACGCGGTCCAGCAGAATTGGGTCGTTGACGGGATCGGTGCCCGTACCCAACCCCTCCAGCGCCGGCACGCCATATTTCACGATCCGCGCGTCGTCTTTAACATCGATCGCCGCGCGCGTCAGCGACCGGTACAGTTCGAGTCTCTGCACCGAATTGGGGTACTTCGCCAAGTACCCTTCGAGCGCGCGCAACATATCGACCGAGCTATTTCCGCCCTCGGAGACCGCCTTCATCAGGTCGGCTTGTTCTTCAGCGGAAGGAATCGCGTGGGCTTGTTGAGCGTCCTGGGCGCCGGTCAAGGAAGCGGCGAAAAACAGGAGCCGGACGGCGCGCACCATCACCCCTTGCCCTTTTGCGCCCGGATCGCAGCAGCAAGATTCGCCGCGCGCTCCCGCGCCATATGCAGATAGGTATCGTTCTGCGCCACGCGGTCGAGCAGCGGCAGCATCTGCGCGGCCCCGGCCAGGCGTTTGGCGTTCCAAATGGTCTCGATTTTCAGCAAGGCTTCGTACACGCCCAACTTGTCGTAGCGCAAGGCGTGCTTCAGTTCCAGCATGGATCGCTCGGTCTCCGTGATCCGCTCAAACCAGTCCTGGAGCTGACGCGCGTTGTCGTCCTGGGAATAATTGAACTTGGCTTCGGAAGCCGCGCCCGCGTCTTCCCAGCGGAAAGTTTTCTGCCCCAGGTTGGCGACCTTCAGTCCGCTCTCGAGCTTGCGGTTGAAGTGATCCAGCTTTCCGGCCAGTTCGAAGATGGCGGCTGTGGCGGCGGGTTCCAGATCGAATTTCTCCGGCTCTTCTTCCTCTGCCGATTCCTTGTAGGAAACCGCGCCGCTCTGGTCCACCGTGATGGACACGTAGGCCGGTGCGGAACCCGGAAAAACTTTGGTATAAACCACGCGGGGCTCGCCGGCTCCCCAAGCCGCAGCCGCGAGCATCCAGAACACTACCAGGGAGGTTGTGGGGCAGGATGAAATCCTGCGCGCCGGTTGGTAACCGGCGCTGGGCGGCATTTCGCCAGCATCCCCAGGCGGGTTAACAACCCGCCGCAGGTTGTCAACCTGCCCTACAAGCCAGCAGCCCCTCGATGGCTTCATCTACCAGCCCCCGCCACCTTCCGGGCTCGCGGCACTGGTACAGCCCGTGCGCAAGTGGTCGCGTGACAAATGGCCACGGCCAAGGCGTCGGAGGCATCCTCGGTTTCGATGACACCCCGCAAGCCCGTCAGTGTGCGGACCATCAGTTGCACTTGGCTCTTTTCCGCGCGGCCGTAGCCGACCACGCTGGTCTTGACTTCCAGCGGCGAGTACTCGCCTAACGCGACCCCGGCGTCGGCGATGGCGGCCAGCACCACCCCGCGCACATGCGCCAATTTTAGCGCGGTCTTGACGTTCAGCGAGAAGAACACCTCCTCGACCGCGGCCGCATCCAGCGAATTCGCGGACAGCAGCGCGCGAACCTCCCGGCCGATGGCCGACAGGCGTTCCGCCAGCGGCTTCGCGGAGGAGGTGCGAATCACCCCGTGCGAGACCACCGTGTGGCGGCGGCCGTCGCTATCGATGACGCCCCATCCGGTGCGCTCCGTCCCGCAATCGATGCCCAGAACGCGCATGGGCCGCCCTAATCCTTTCTCGCCAAGGCGGGCTCGCTAAGGCCCCGGCTTACTGCGCCAGCGCCTCCAGCTCCTGCTCGTCGATATCGAAGTTGGAGTATACGTTCTGCACGTCGTCGTGTTCCTCCAGCGCTTCGCTCAATTTCAACATGCCGCTGGCCGCCTTGCCTTCCAGCTTCATCAGGTTCTTGGGAACCATGGCGATTTCGGCCGATTCGGTGCCGATTCCAGCCTTCTCGAGCGCTTTTAGAACGGCTTCGTGCGCTTCCGGAGGGCTCAGCACCACCCAGTTGCCGCCTTCGTCGCGCAGGTCGTCGGCGCCGGCGTCCAGCACCAGGTTCATTAGTTGATCCTCGGTGGCCTTTTCGCCCTCGATCACGATCTGGCTCTTGCGTTCGAACATCCAGGCGACGCTGCCCTGCTCGCCCAGGTTGCCCCCGTTCTTCGAGAACACGTGGCGGATCTCGCTGACCGTGCGGTTGCGGTTGTCGGTGGCGACGGCCACCAGCACGGCCGCGCCGCCCGGACCGTAGCCTTCGAACATGATTTCGTCGATCTGGCCGCCTTCGAGCTCGCCCGTGCCGCGCAAGATGGCGCGCTTAATGTTTTCGGCGGGCATGCTGGCGGCTTTGGCCGCGGTGACCGCGGTGCGCAGCCGCGCGTTGGAGTCGGGATCGCCGCCGGTGCGCGCCGCGATCATGATTTCCTTAAGCAGACGCGTGAAAATTTTCCCGCGTTTGGAGTCGAGAGCGGCTTTCTTGTGCTTGATCGTCGCCCATTTGGAATGGCCGGACATGGAACCTCTAACGTCGATTTTAGGCTAACTTCGAGGATATCACCGCTGCAGGAAATCTTCCAGGTGCGATACCAGTTCCGGATAGGCGTTCGCGCCCAGTTCGTGCAGATCCATGCCCTGCCGCTCGCCATCCGGGCCGACGCGTTGCGGAGCGATGCGATCCAGCGCCCAGTTCAACCCGTAGGTCAGCGGAAACACAAAACCCAACAGTGTCGCGACGCCCACCAGTTGCGCCAGCCACTGGCCGCTGCCGCTCGATCCGGGCAGATGATCGAAAGCCCCTAGCGCCAGCAAGCCCCACAGCCCGCTGACCGCGTGTACGGAAATCGCGCCGCCGGGATCGTCGATGTTCAGATGCAACTCCAGCCACTCCACCGATAGCGTGACCAGCGCGCCCGCCACCAGCCCGATCAACACCGCCGCCAGCGGCGGCAGGAACGCGCATGACGCGCTGGAGGCCACCAGTCCGCCCACCCAGCCGTTGGCCGAAAGCGAGGCGTCCGGCTTGCCGAAACGTGTGCGAGTCATGAGCGCCGATCCCAGCGCCGCGGCGCCGGCGGAGAGAAACGTGTTCAGGCCCGCCAACGCCAGCCGCGGCGTATCCGCTTGCGCAAACAGGATCGCGCCCGCTATGTTCAAGCCTGTCCATCCCGCCAGCGCCAGCAGGCACCCGAACAGGATGAACACTGCATTGTGACCCGGAATGGCCGAAGGCATCCCGTCAGCCGAGAATTTGCCCCGCCGCGGCCCGATGATCCAGGCGATCGAGAGGGCCGTGAAGCCTCCGGTCACATGAATCGCGCCGGCCCCGCCGAGGTCCACGAATCCCCGCCCCAGGCCGAAATTAGTTCCGAGCGTCGCCAGCCACCCGCCGCCCCACGCCCAATGCGCGAATAAGGGATACGTCCATCCCGCCAATAACGCGGTTGACGCCGAGATGCTCATCAGCCGCCACCGCTCGCCACCCGCACCGATGGGGATCAGGGCGGCCAGAGCCGCCCCGCTCAGTCCCATCCATGCCACTAATCCTGAGGTCGGGAATCCAGCGCTGTCCGCATTCACGCCGCGCATGAATAGAGGTTCCGCCGCGATCCAGTTCCACAACGTCGCTCCGGCGCGCACTCCGTACGCCGGGCCGCCCGCGACGCCCTGCCAGGAGAAGCCGAAAACCATGTACGCCACCGCCGCCACCGCGACTGCGACCATCGACGCCATCATAGAATGCGCGGCGTTGCGCGACCGTCCCAGTCCGGTGTTGATCAGCGCCAGCCCTGCCAGGGCGCAGGGCGCCAGCATTAGGCCTGCGACGCATGCCGCCGGCAACAGGCTGGAAAGGGGACTCACCGCGCGGCCTCCCCGCGGCCCGCGCTGGCGTCCCCACGGTCCAACTCGCGGGAACGGTTGTCGCTCTTGGGTGGCAGGTGTGCCCGGACAGTCATCACCAGGCCCAGAACTTCCACGGCCACGCCCGCCAGCGCGAACGCGCTCCGCGGACCTGCGGCGGAGAGCATCCCCAGCGCGTTCACCACCAAACCCCATCCCGAAACCAGCAGCAAAAACCCTACGAGCCGCATGCGTGTAAGGCTTAAAATAGCACAACGCTTGTCTCATGCCCGGAAGCACCCTTAGCACTTCGATGCCGCTGCCACTGGCGATGCTGATTTTGTTCGGCTCGGCCAAACTGCTGGCGGAGATCTTTGTGCGCCTCGGCCTGCCGGCGATCGTGGGAGAAATCCTCGCCGGAGCCGTGGTGGGTCCGCACGCGCTGGGCTGGATTGCGCCCAACGATACCCTTACCGCGCTCGCAGACCTGGGCGTGATGTTCCTGCTGTTCGACGCCGGTTTGCAGCTTCGTGCGGCCGATCTGCTGGGTGTAGCGGGCGTGGCCGCGGTGGTCGCCGCGGTGGAAGTTGCGGTAACGTTCGCCGCCAGTTGGGGAGCGATGGCCGGTTGGGGTGCGGCGCCCGCCGCCTCGCTACTGGTGAGCGCGGCCTTGGTAGCCACCAGCGTCGGCGTTACCGCAACCGTGCTGGCATCGCGTGGCTTGCTCGACCGCCGCGCCAGCCGCATCATTCTCGCCGCGGCGGTGATCGACGACGTGCTCGGGTTAATCGCACTGGCCGCCGCCGGAAGCGTGGCCCGCGGACGCGTCAACATACCCGAGGTCCTGCTCACCGCCACGCTGGCGGCCGTTTTTACCATCGCGATTGCGAAGTGGGGCGCCACTGCGGCCGGCCGCATCCTGCCGCATTTCCAGTCCCGAGCCCGAGCCGAGGAAGCTCAGTTCCACATCGCGCTCGCCTTAATGTTTGCACTGGCCGCTTTAGCGATTTACGCCGGAGTGGCCGCCATCGTCGGAGCCTTTCTAGCAGGCATGGCCGTGGCCGAATTCTCCGGAGCGCGGGTCCGCGACCTTACCCGCGGCGTCACCGAGTTGTTGGCGCCCTTCTTCCTGGCAGGCATCGGACTGAAACTGGACGTGACTCTGTTCCGTTCACGATCGCTGCTCGGCCTCGCGGCGCTGATGCTAGCCGTCGCCGTGGCGGGAAAGCTCTTGGGATGCTTACTCGGCGCGATCCGTCTCGGCTGGCGCGACGGTCTGGCCATTGGCCTGGGCATGGTTCCCCGCGGCGAGGTGACGCTGGTCGTGGCCCAGGTCGGAATTTCGCTCTCTCTTATTGGTCCGGACGTCTACGCAGCCCTGGTGTTCGTGACCGTGGCGAGCGCCCTTCTCACGCCGTTTCTGCTCAAAATGGCTTTTCCCCGGACCCAGTAAAAACGGAAACAACCCGACCTCAACCGGATGTGGAGGTGGCCGTTGGATGTGGCGTGAGTCGGCAAATCGGTGGTGATATGCTGGCCTCGGAGGCGACCCGGATCAGGGGCAGGCCATGAACGAAATTGCGAGCAGGTTCAGGAACCTTGACGCGACGCTTCAGCGAATCGCTCGATCCCCCAACACTGAGGCGAACGACGCGCCACTGTTAGCGGACGCGCGCCTTGCCTGCGATGTTGGAATGGAACTGGCGTGCAACAACCGCATTGTGCAGGCGCGATACGCGTTGTTTTACGGGGAAGCCTGCGCGGCTGTGATCCAGACCGATCTGCGCGGCACTGAGATGCTCCGGGAACTTCTCTATAACCTGTTAACGGCGGGGACCCAGCTTTAGTTCCCAACTGAACCCATCGCTCGTTCGCGACACGTTGTGGACGTGTTTGGTTGGCGCGGCTGACTTTGAAGCTGCGCGGTCAGCTGGCCCGATCCGTCAGCGCGCGTAGTACCCGGTACGGGCGTGAACCTGTACCTGAGCCCGGTCGAGTTTGACCTGGACCCGGTGCCATTTCCCGGAGGTTCCAGAATCGGCGGGTTGATATCCGAGCACGTATTCGCTGCGGAGGGCTTGACCAGTGTTCGTCACAGCTTCGTTCGCCTCGGCCGCGTTACGTACATGAAAGTGAAGTCCGCCGGTCTTATCCGACAGTTTTTCGAGCATTTCAGGTCCCTGCTGCTCTGGCCCGCGGGCACCTGGTTTTGCGATCATGCTGGGCCGAAACGGAACCGTACCGGCTGCCCCGCCGGCTGCACCGGTGTCGAAGATGACCGTGTAGATCTGCACGTCGGCTTCGAGCGCCACCCGCAGCAGCTCGCTCTCGGAATACCGGCTCTGGTTATCGATTCCATCGGAGAGAATCAGCAGAGCTCTGCGGGGCTGCCGGGCTTCCTTCATGCGGTTTAAACCGAGATAGACCGTATCGATGAGCGCCGTCATCCCGCCCGGCTTGACCGTCCCGATGCTCTGTTCGAGGTCCGCAACATCGGTCGTGAATCCGGGGGTGGCCTCAGGTTGCGTGGAGACCGTGAGCAACAGGAACTCATCCTCCCTATTTGCGGTTCTCAAGAAAGCCTGGACAATATCTTTCGCGGCGCCGAGAGTATGTCGCATGCTGCCGCTGATGTCGAGCACCACGCCGACCGAACTCGGAGTGTCCTCACTGCTGAACGAGACAATCTTTTGGGGAACCTTGTCCTCCAGCACGGTGAAACTCTTCTGTTCGAGTCCGCTTACAGGGGCGCCTCGGCGATCCGTCACCGTTACGGGTACAAGAACCATCTTGACGTCTGCCCGCAGCACAGTGGATGGGCCGCGCCTGGTTTCCTGAGCGCGAAGATGCGGGACGAGGATAAAAATTCCCGCTGCCAGCCCAAACCTCATTGTTTTATTGCGTTTCATTTGGTTCCGTCCACTTTTCTCTGCCACCCCGTCTGCGCCTCGACAACGACATGGTGTTGCTGGGGACGGTGAATGTGATTCGTGTCACTCAGAGTGTGGAGCACGAAACATGAAAAAGGCATAAAATGCCCAGCGACTGATGAGATGAGGCCTTTTAACCTCAGCTGGCGTGCTTCCGCATAGTTGGAGCGTCACCTTGCGTAATCGAATCGATCCAAAAAATCTATTGGCATTTTTGCACTGGTGGCGCGTAGACTAGCACCTAAGCCCCGTCGGCTTTGAAACAGGACTAGCTTCCGCCCAGTTCGCTCGGTCCTAAACCCTAACTACGCCAAATGGAGGAAGTCAAATTGAACTACCGCCTGAAGTGTGTCTACGCGTTTGTATTTAGCGGACTGGCCGCAATGGCATTTGGACAGGACGCCGCCCCGGCGGGTCAGGCTCCGGCTACAGGCCAAGCTCCGGCAGGAGAGACGCCTGCAGCTCCGGCGGCGCCCGCAGCCCCGGCAGCGCTTCCCACTCCTGCCATAACCGGCCCGCTGTCGGGCCTTCCCCCAGCCCTCTTCGACGCCGGTCCATTCGGCAAAATCGCCGTGAACGGCTTTCTCAGCGGCTATGGCATGCTACAGAACAATCACGTCCCAGGTGACGACACCAAGCATGCGGATCTGAGCAACGGGCAGGTCTTTATTCAAAAGACCGACGGCTGGTTTCAGTTCTTCCTGCAGGCGGGCGCCTATAACATTCCGGACCTGGGCGTGCCGTGGGTCAGCACCAAGGATACGATCAGCAACCTTTACGGCCCGCTGCCCGTCGCCTTTGTGAAGCTGCAGGCGGGGAAGAACACCTCCTTTCTGATCGGTTCCCTGCCTACCTTGATCGGCGCGGAATACACGTTCAGTTTCGAGAATGTGAACGTCGAGCGCGGCTTGTTGTGGAACCAGGAAAACGCCGTCAATCGCGGAATTCAGGTGAATCAGACCATGGGTAAATTCGCCGCCTCGCTGAGTTGGAACGACGGTTTCTACTCCAACCGCTACACCTGGCTGTCGGGTTCCTTGGCCTATACCAACGGGCCCCATGCCCTGTCGTTCGTGGGCGGTGGAAATCTGGGGCAGACCGCCTTTCAGACCTTTGCCACGCCGGTGCAAAACAACGGCAGCATCTACAACGTCATCTACACGTACACCAAAGGGCCCTGGATCGTTCAGCCCTACTTCCAATACACCGATGTGCCGACCAACGCCGAGATCGGCATCGTGAAAGGTGCGTCGACCAAAGGCGGTGCGATCCTGGCGAGTTACGCTTTCAAGCACGGCTTCTCGCTCCCCTTGCGCTGGGAATACATCGGGAGTTCGGGGAACGCCGCTCAGAACGCGATCAATCTGATGTACGGTCCAGGGAGCAACGGCCAGTCCTTCACGGTGACGCCGACATTTCAGACCGGAGGCTTCTTCGTTCGCGGGGATATTGCTTGGGCCCACGCGGGGAGCTTCACCAAGGGTGACGTCTTCGGTCCCCTGGGCCTGAACAACAACCAGACTCGGGTCGTCGGCGAAATCGGCTTCGTGTTTGGCAACAACATCATGGAGAAGAAGCAGTAAGTCGGTAGCGATCACAAATCGCGCAAGGAGATTTCGGTGGTCGAAAATAATCCTGCACATCAAATACAAGCCACACCAGGATTAACTGGAACGAAGAGCGCCATGTCGCTCATCGCACGCGGCGCCTTTCGGAATCTCGCACGCGGTGATCGGTCCGGATGTGCACGTGCCGTTGGTATTCGCTCCTGCGGCCAGCGCCTTTCAAACTCTGGTTTTGCCGACGCTGGCCCGCACCGCAACCACTTCGCAACATCCGTCTCATCAAAAATTTCTATTGGCAATCGACCCCAATTCGCTTGTAGACTTACACCTAAGCCCCGTCAGCTTTGGAACAGGACTAGCTTCCGCCCAGTTCGCTCGGTCCTAACACCCTAAAACGCCAAATGGAGGAAGTCATGGTTAGCTACCGCTTGATGTGTCTCCACGCATGCATGTTTGGCGATCCGGCGCGGTAGGACGCGCATAGAGACGAAAGGAGATTCTTCAATGGCCGAAAAAAATGATGCACCACAAATGCAAGCTACGTTAGGCTTAACCGGCCTGACGATGAACGCCATGGCGCTCATCGCGCCCGGCGCCTTCTTATGGCTGACCTTCTTCGCCCAAGCCACTGCCGGTAATTCGCCGCCCGCAATGTGGGCCGGGATTGTGCTGGCGCTTCTGCTGTGCCTGGCAACCGCCGTCTGCTACGCCGAAATGGCGAAGCTGTGGCCCGGAACCGGTAGTTCGTATTACTTTGCCGAACAATCTTTTCTGAACCACGAAGAGCACTTCAAATACGCGCGGCTGGCCAAGTTTATTGTCGGCTGGGGCTCGCACCTCTACTACTGGATTTATCCCGGCTTTATGTGCGGCGTCATGGGCGTTCTGTGCGGCTACCTGGCCGGGCAGCTATGGCCGAACTTCATGAACGCTTCTCTTCCCGGCCCGGTGTTCATGGGGCTGGTCGCCGTGGCGACCTCGTTCCTGGTGGCCTGGATCGCCTACCGCGGCGTTCAGGGTGCGACCGCGGTGAACATCGCGGTTAATGTGATCCAGATCAGCGCGCTGCTGGTGTTCTCGTTCATGGCGTTGGGCTATCGCATGAACCATCCTCCGGGAACCGTGGCATGGAACTTCGATTCCAATTCGGGCGACGCCTACACGTATGAGTTCTCCAGCCACCAGGAGCAGCAAGTCGTAGATGGCAAGCAAGCGCAAGTGGACGTGATCGACCGTAACGCCGACGGCACTCCCAAGCCCAAGCTGGACGCCGCCGGCCAGCCCGTGCCGTTCAAGATCGATTATCCCGATCATGACGAGAAGGGCAATTTCTTGAGCCATGCCAACGCCGGTTCTGTCGTCGGCATTCACAGCATCGGCTTTACCTTCGTACAGGCCACCATCGCCATTCTGATTCTGGTCGGATTCGAATCGGTAACCTCGATGGGCGGCGAGGCCAAGAATCCCAAGCGAGATGTGCCCATTGCGGTGATCACGTCGTTGTTGGTGCAGGGGGCCTTCTGCTACCTGATCGAGTATTTCTGTGCAAACTACTTCCTTAACAGCGGCTATACCATGCAGAGCGCCACGGGGTCGGCCGCGCCCATTGGGGACATGATGATCATGGTCGGCAATGCGGTGTTCGGCGCCGGCCACGGGAAAACCTTCATGCTGGTTCAGGCCTTCACCGTGTTCCTGGCGATCATCGGGACGACGCTTTCCTGCATGAGCACCGGCGCGCGCGTGACCTACGCCATGGGCAAAGACGAGGAACTCCCGGATCACTACGGCGCGCTGCACGCCGAAAACCTGACGCCGCACCGCTCCATCTGGATGCTGGCGGTCATTTCGGCCATCATCGGAGTCCTCTCGGTATCCATCGCCTTCGGCGACGGGTCCGCGCCCAAGGATGCCGACATCAAGGCTCTGCCGCAGGGTATCTTGTCCAGCTTCGGATATACCACGCACGACGGGATGGCAGCCATGCCCAATACGCTGCTGCTGATAGCGCTGGGCTCCAACTTCGGCACCTTCATGCTGTACGGGTTGAGCTGCGTCATTTGCATGGTGGGTTTTCCCAACAGCCATCCTAGCTTCAGCGCCATCAAGCACCGGGCCATCCCCGTATTCGGTTTGATCGCCAACCTGGGCTGCATGCTGGCGTACCTAGTCTTGCCATTCATGGGGATCGGCACCAAGATGGAGCCGCTCGGGGCCCTCGGTATCGCCGCGGTGTGGGCGGTTTACGGCGGGATCTACTTTGTCAAGAGCAGCGGATCCAAAGGCCGCTCCACACTGGTCGAGCGCCGGGCCCACGGCACCGCCTCGTAGTTGCCGCGCATCGAATCTTCGTTGTTGGGACGCATGGTCAAGGGGCGGGCTTCGGAGTTCCAATCCGAGGCTCGCCCGATTTTTGGTCGCACTGCCGTTCTTTTCTGACTTTGGACCATGGTAGCGGCCGCGGTTGGCCGCTGGGTCCGTGTCCACCAATCGATCCGTATGGAAGGCCCGTTTGTCTCGATGGGCGGGCGGAGCATGATCTGTGAGTCGTCTGGCGACGAGTTTACGGGACGTCCACGCCGCGGTCCTGGGACTCGAAAGTTCCCTTCTTAACCAGGGGGATTCAATGTTGGTAGCGGAGGCCCGGGTCGCGTGTGACCTGGCAACCGGACTACTGCTCAACAACAGCGTTGTACTAGCGAGGTACGCGTGTATATACGCGGAGGTCTGCGTAGCTGCGATCCAAAACGACGAGCGCGGTACCAGTAGGCTGCGGAAGCTCATAGAAGAACTATTGCAGCCGGAGAAATTGATCTAGGCGTATTGCCAATGTCCGCGAGTTCCCAAATGCCGGGCGGTTCCACGCTGGAGCTCGAATTCGCGCAGCTCTCCGACGTAGGAAAAGTGCGCGACCACAACGAAGATTGCTGCGGCTACTGGCTTCCGGAAACGCCCGAGCAGATCCAGTCGCATGGCTGGCTCTTCGCCGTGGCCGACGGTGTCGGAGGGCACGCCCTGGGAGAGGTGGCTTCGCGGCTGGCCATCGAGAGCTTGACGGAGGGCTTTCGACGCGCCAAGCCGGGGGAGCCGCACACCACCGTGCTCCAGCGCCTGGTGCAGGCCGCCAACACCCGCATCTATGAAGCGGGCAAGGAGGCCTCGCCGGGCGGTGTCAACATGGCCACCACCATCGTCGCGTGCGCTCTGCGGTATGACCGCGCCGTGGTGGCCCATGTGGGCGATTCCCGCTGCTACCTGATCCGCCGCGGCCACACCACGCAATTGACTCGCGATCACACCGTGGTCGCCGATCAGGTCCGCCTGGGAGTCATGTCGGCCAAGGAAGCGGCGCAGGCCGAGACGCGCCATCTCCTGAGCCGTTCGGTAGGCCACGACCTCTTCGTCGCCGTCGACACCAGCGAGCTTCAGGTGGAAAGCGGGGATGTGCTGATGCTGTGTTCCGACGGCCTGCATGGCCCCATTCCCGTCGACGAACTGGCCGACGTCGTCTCGAGCCATCCCAATCTCGAATACGCCGCACGCAAACTGGTGGATCTGGCCAACCAGCGCGACGGCGCCGACAACGCCACGCTGCAATTGATTCACATCCTCCGCGTCGAGCGGGTCGGGATGTATCGCGGGCGCCCCTATAAGCTGCGGACCTGAGGCCGATTCCAGTAAAATAAGGACTCCGCGCCTGGCGGTGCATAGCGACTGCGCCGCGCGCCCGTTAAGAAATGCGTTAATGACTCCTCTACGCGTCGGCGAACTGCTCGACTACTACCGTCTGGATCAGCTCATCGCCCGCAGCGGCATGGCCTCCGTCTTCAAAGCCACCGATACCCGGGACGGCCGCACTGTCGCCATCAAAATCCCGCATCCCGACATGGAAGCCGATCCGGTGCTGTACGAGCGCTTCCAGCGCGAGACCGAGATCGGCAAGATCATGGACCACCCCGGCGTCATGAAGGTCCTGAACGACGGCGAAAAGCGCAGCCGCATCTACATGGTGATGGAGTGGGTCGAAGGGCAACTGCTCCGGCAGATTATTCACGACCAGAAGCCGCTCTCCGAAGAACGCTCCCTGCGCATCGCCGCGCGGATCTGCGCTGCGCTCGAACACATCCACAACCGCGGCGTGGCCCACCGCGACATGAAACCCGAAAACGTGATGGTGGATTCCGAGGACAACATTAAGTTGATCGACTTCGGCATCGCCTCCAAGTCCGGCGCGCGCCGCTTGACGTTCGCCAAGCTGTCGCAAGTGATGGGCACGCCCGACTACATCGCGCCCGAGCAAGTGAAGGGCAAGCGCGGCGATGGCCGCAGCGATCTGTACGCGCTGGGCGTGATTCTGTACGAAATGCTCACCGGCAAGCTCCCCTTCCAAGGGCCCAATCCGTTCGCCATCATGAACGACCGCCTGCTGAACAATCCCATCCCGCCCCGCTCGGTCAACGCCGAAATCCGTCCTGAAGTTCAAGAGATCATCTACCGCGCGCTGGAGCGCGAGCCGACGAATCGCTACAAGAAGGCCAGCGAATTCCAATGGGACCTGGAGCACCCCGACCAGGTAGGCGTCTCCGACCGCGCCGAGCTCACCGACTGGAAAGAGCGCAGATCCCCAGTGGCCCGCCAAGTCGGCTTCTACATAATGATGGCGCTGATCCCGGTAGTGATCTTCGGTTTGCTGTTCTGGGTCGCCCGCCATACGTAGGCTGCTTGCCTTAGCCACTCAAGTAGACTAAGCTTAGTCTAGTCATGGAAGTCACGAATATTCACGAGGCCAAGACGCATCTCTCGCAACTGATTCAGCGCGTGGAGAACGGAGCCGAGGTGATCATTGGACGTGCCGGCAAACCGGTAGCGCGGCTGGTGCCCTACAAAGAGGCGGCCAAGCCAGTTCGCAAGCCGGGAACTTGGAAAGGCAAAATCAAGATCAAACCCGGCTTTTACAAGGCGGACAAGGAGATCGAGAAGATGTTCTACGGCGAGGACGATTGAGGCTCCTCCTCGACACCAACATTTTGCTGTGGTGGCTGACCGACGATCTTCGTCTTTCCAAGGCGGACCGCACGTTGATCACGGACGCAGCGGCTGTCTTCGTCAGTCCCGTGTCCGCATGGGAAATCGAAATTAAGAAAGCTATCGGCAAGCTCTCGGCTCCAGACGACCTCGACGCAGCGATCCGCCGTTCCAATCTGTCGCCGCTCGACGTCACCGTCGCCCACGCCATCGCCGCAGGCCGTCTACCCAGGCATCACCGCGATCCATTCGACCGCATGCTGGTCGCGCAAGCCGCGATGGAATCATTAACTCTGGTCACCTCGGATGCAATTCTCAAGGCATACCAGGTGCCTGTGATCCTGGTCTAGAAGTGAGATTTCGGATATCCAGGCACGCAACGGAGGAGATGGCGCGGCGCAAGATTCCCCTGGAGTGGCTGGATTCAGTCCTTGCTAGCCCACAACAAAGGATCCCCGAGCTAGGCGGCAAGGAAATCTTCCAGTCGCTTCTTACCACGGAGGATGGGACACTATATCTATTGAGAGTTGTGCTGGCGACAGAGCAGGAGCCGCCGGTGGTCGTGACGGTTTATCGGACGAGCAAGATCGAGAAGTACTGGAGGCCGGAATGAGAGTCAAGTACGATCCCGAGGTGGACGTGCTCAGTATCGTGCTGAGCGATGCTCCCGTCGAGGAGAGCGACCAGGACAAGCCCGGCGTCATTCTGGATTATGACAGTAATGGCAATGTAGTCGCCGTCGAGATTCTGGATGCCTCCAAGCGCATGGGGAACCCTATGTCGGTGGAATACGCGATTGAGCGATAACGGTTTTACGAAGCAAGCAACGGCTCGATACGGCGATTCACGACAAAGTCCGTGAATCCGCCAGGAGCCGCTTGGAAATTCCCCTTGATCCCCGCGGCGCGCAGTCGGCCAAGCGTCGCCTCGGCCTCATCGGTGCTACCGCACGCGGCGATTATCTGTACCGGATCTTTTAGGCCGGTTGCCAATAGGTTGAGAAAGTGCTGCTCCGCTGCCCGCCAACCCACAATCGCAATCTTGCGAATCTGGGGTATCAACCTGCGAAGCTCGTCAACGTGTTTCTGGGGGCAAACGAACGTGTGTTTCGAGACCGTTGGAACCGCGAGCGCTGGAGCGAAGAACATTATCTCGTGCATTGCCTGAGGTGGCTGGATTCCCTTGATTTCGATAATTTCGCTGTCGCTGACCATTGGTGCAGCGCGGATCAGATCCACCTCCTGAGGCTGCTCGTTCAGGCGTAGGGAGGTTGTCACTTTTCGAAGCCAAAACTGCCAATCGATTGAGCCGTGCAACTTCATCAAGCTATATTTCGCGTGCGACACGTAGTCAGTCATCGAACCCAGCGGCACATCAAGGGCTTTTAGCGCCCGTTCAATGAGTGTGTCGTAATTGAACGTAACGAAGCACACTCGGGGGCATGGCCGAATTTGATCCAGAAGGGTCTTGTAGCAAGAAAACTGGTTCGCGTGCCCCATCCAGGCGTTCTCGCAATCCTGAACGATGTCTCGTAAGTAGTACCGGATCGCCCAAAGCTGCCGGCGGCGCTCTTCATCGTGCTCGGCCTCTTCACGAAACCCCTCCAATACTGTCTCTATGTCATGTTGGGTTTCTAAATAAGACAAAAGAGGCTGGAAGCGGCCGCCGAATTGACTTGATCTTCCGCGGAACTGGGGCAGCGGAAGAAACAATTCCTTCGCAAGGGGAGGACGCAGCGCGAAATCTTGACGGGGCAATCGATCTGGCGGGAAGGAAGGACAGGAGTCATACGATGCCCCCGCTCCAAAGATCACCATCAGCACTGTGAGCTAGTCCTCCTCGCTCGACTCCCCCACCTTCAGCACCGCCAGGAACGCCTCCTGCGGAATCTCCACGCGCCCCACGCGCTTCATGCGGCGCTTGCCCTCTTTCTGCTTTTCGAGCAGCTTGCGTTTTCGCGAAATATCGCCGCCGTAGCATTTAGCCAGCACGTTTTTGCGCATCGCGGCGATGTTCTGACGCGCAATGACTTTCGTCCCGATAGCCGCCTGCAACGGCACCTCGAACATCTGCCGCGGAATCAGCTTGCGCAACCGCTCGATCAGCAACTTGCCGCGCTCGTAGGCGAAATCGGTGTGCACGATCATCGACAGCGCATCCACCGGCTCTCCCGCCACCAGCACGTCCAACTTAACCATCTTCGACACGCGGTAACCCGCCAGATGATAATCGAGCGACGCATAACCGCGCGAAGCCGACTTCAGCCGGTCGTAAAAATCCAGCACGATCTCGTTCAGCGGCAATTCGTACAACAGCATCACGCGCCCCGCGCCGATGTACTCGAACTTCTTCTGCACCCCGCGCTTCTCTTCCAGCAGCTTCAGAATCTCGCCGATGTAATCCTCGCGAGTGATCACCGTGGCATCGATGATCGGCTCCTCGATCTGCTTAATCGACGAAGGATCGGGAAATCGGCTGGGGTTGTCCACCTCGATCACGTCCCCGCCGGTCAGCGTGATCCTATAGCGCACGCCCGGCGCGGTGGTGATCAGGTCAATGTTGAACTCGCGCTCCAACCGCTCCTGAACAATCTCCAGATGCAGCAATCCCAGAAACCCGCAACGGAATCCAAAACCGAGCGCCACCGAATTCTCCGGCTCGAAACTGAACGCACTATCGTTCAAGCGCAGTTTTTCCAGCGCATCGCGCAGCAGCCCGTGCTCATGCGATTCCACCGGATACAATCCCGCGAACACCATCGGCTTCAGCGGCTCAAACCCCGGCAGCGGCTCCGACGCGGGATTGTTGTGATCCACGATGGTGTCGCCGATCTGTGCATCGGAAACGGTCTTGATGTTGGCGAACAGAAACCCGACCTCGCCCGCCGCCAGTTCTTCGCACGGGATCGGCTTGGGCGCCTGGTACCCGATGCCGTCCACTTCAAAGACCGCATTGTTGGACCACAGCCGGATCTTCTGTCCCTTGCGCAGCCGCCCGTCCAGCACGCGCGTAAGGATGATGACGCCGCGATACGGGTCGAACCAGGAATCGAAGATCAGCGCGCGTAGCGGCAAGTCCGGCGATCCTTTAGGCCGCGGCACCAGGTGCACTATGGCTTCGAGCACTTCGTCGATCCCGATGCCGTTCTTGGCGCTCACCAGCAGCGCTCCGCTGGCATCCAGGCCGATCACCTGCTCAATCTGCTCCCGAATGCGTTCCGGCTCGGCCGACGGCAGGTCGATTTTGTTGATGACCGGAATGATCTCCAGGTTGTGGTGCAGAGCCAGGTAGGTGTTGGCCAGCGTTTGCGCTTCCACGCCCTGCGAGGCGTCCACCACCAGCAGCGCGCCCTCGCAGGCTTGCAGGCTGCGCGAGACTTCGTAGGTGAAATCCACGTGCCCCGGCGTGTCGATCAGGTTCAACTGGTACATCTGCCCGTCGCGCGCTTTGTAGTTCAGGCGGACGGCGTGAGCCTTGATGGTGATGCCGCGCTCGCGCTCCAGGTCCATAGTGTCCAGCACCTGGGCCATCATTTCCCGCTCGGAAAGCGCGCCGGTGTGCTCCAGCAAACGATCTGCAAGAGTCGACTTGCCGTGGTCGATATGCGCAATGATACTGAAATTGCGGATAAACTCGGGGTCCATTAGGTTAGGGCCATGAAGGTTTACGGTAAGATGAAGCCAGCCGGAACCTTATTATCCCACGAGCGCACAGGCGTGAGTCCCCTGTGCGCAAGCGTATGGAACGCGAGCGTAGAGAACGCGAGCGTATAGAATGTGATGTCGGAACACCAGATGGCATGGAGCGGCGACGCCCACGGATTACGCTTAGCTGTAGTGGTGGCGCGCTTCAATAATGACATTACGGAAAAGCTCCTGGAAGGCGCGCGCCACGCGCTCCGCGAAACCCAGGCCGAAACAGGAGATGTCTTTTATGTTCCGGGCGCGTTCGAGTTGCCGCTGGCCTGCAAGCTCCTCGCGCCCCGTTACCACGCCGTGGTCGCACTCGGCGCCGTAATCCGCGGAGGCACCCCGCATTTCGAGTTCGTCGCCGGAGAAGCCGCCCGCGGCTTGCAGCAAGTGGCGCTCGAAACCGGCGTGCCGGTGGCCATGGGCCTGCTCACCACCAACACTCACGAACAAGCCCTGGAGCGCGCCGGCGGCAATCACGGCAACAAAGGCTACGACGCGGTGATGACCGCGATCGAAATGGCGCGTCTGGTCTCCGCTACAAAAGTGGAGCGGGCGGGATAGCATGCCGGCACGCCACAGGTCCCGCCAGCGCGCGCTGCAAGTGATGTTCCTGTGGGATATGCGGAATCAGCCCATGGCCGAGGCTATCCAGAGTTTTTACCAAACCTTGTCGTCGGAGGAAGACGATCCCCAGCCCATCCCGCCGGATCCCTTCATGGAGACGCTGGTGAATGGCGCTTCCGAAGCGGCCCCGGAGATCGACCGGCGCATCACCAGCAAGAGCGAGCACTGGCGCCTGGAGCGCATGCCCGTCGTCGACCGCAATATTCTTCGGCTGGCGATCTACGAAATGACCCAGACCGGCACGCCCGCCCCAGTGGTGATCGACGAGGCGCTCGAATTGGCGCGCCAGTTCTCCGGCGACGAGTCGGTATCGTTCATCAATGGCGTGCTGGACGCCGTGCATCGCGGCAACGCCCGGGGCAGCGCCGGTTAATGGCGTCGGAAACGCCCGCGAGCCGGATCAGCGTGGTGCTGGTGGCCCCGCGCAATCCCTTGAACATCGGCGCAGCCGCGCGCGCCATGAGCAATTTCGGCGTCTTCGATCTTCGCCTGGTGAACCCTTACGAAGTAGCGTTCCGCGAGGCGCGCTCAGCGGTCAAGGCGCGGGACGTGCTCGCCCGCGCCCGCGAATTCCCCACCCTCGCAGACGCCGTCGCCGACTGCGCACTTGTGGTCGGAACCACCTCCATCGGCCATCGCGTGCTCGAACATCCTCTGCGCCGCTTGGAAATGGGCGGCCGGATCATCCGCGCCAAACTCGCCCGCGCTCAACCCACCCGTGAGCAACTCACCCAAGGTTCCGTCGCGTTATTGTTCGGATCGGAAAAGTTCGGCCTCTCGAACGAAGACTTGAGCCATTGCCATTGGCTCATGCGTATTCCCACGCGCGCCGAACACAGCTCCATGAACCTGGGCCAAGCCGTAGCGGTGTGTCTCTACGAAATTGCGCGTAGCCCCACAGCCGCCCGTCAGGGAATCGAGACCCGTGCCGCGGCCAGCGCCGCCGAGTTGGAGCGGCTGACCGCTCTCCTCGAAGAAGTCCTGGCGGCCTCGGGGTACGTGCACAAGCGGGTCGAAGGCTCCACCGAATTGAAGCTCCGCCGCCTGGTGCGAAGAATGCAGTTGAGCGCGCACGACGCTCAGGCATGGCTGGGAATGCTTCGGCAGATCCGGTGGAAGTTGCGGTAGTGGTCAGTTTCCGATTTGCCGACCACCGTGGGCGGGGACTCTCGAAAGTTCTTAAAGGGGAAACGGGCAAGACCAATGAGCGCGAGTGCAATTCAGTTTAGCCTGAGCATGCCTGGCGTGACCGTGTCACACTATGAGGCAGGCACAGGTGTTGCCGCACGGACATGATTCTACCGACGAGGGACGTTGATTTCGTAGCGTACGACGATCGCGGGCAAGCCGTGCTGCTGGTTGAAGTGAAAAACAGCCACGAGACTTCGGAGCCCTGGGCCGCGCGCTTCAGGAGGAACATCTTGGCGCACGGGACACTCCCTATAGCGCGCTTCTTCCTGATTGCTACCCCGGAACGGATGTATTTCTGGCGTCAGGACGATCTAGGTCCGAAAGAAGAGCCGCCGCAGTTTACCATGGACGCTACGAAAGAGTTGAAACCGTACCTCGATAAGCTCGGACAAACACCAGAAAAGATTAGCGGGCAAACTTTGGAGCTGATTGTCTTCTCTTGGCTAAACGACGTCGCAGAATCTGGGGAGTCGAGAGCCAGACAAGATACTTCGCTCCGATGGTTGTCTGAGTCGGGCCTGCTGGAAGCTCTGGGAAGGGCTCGCATCGAATTGAGCCCGGTGCAATGAATGTCTATGTTGAATCAAATTTCGTGTTGGAACAGGCGCTCGAACAGGAGCAGTGCGAAAGTTGCGAGCAGCTGGTCAAAGTCGCTTCGACCGGTTCGATTCGGCTGGTGATCCCCGCATTCTCGCTGGCCGAACCGCACATCGCGCTTCAGCGCAAGGGTAACGAGCGATCCAGGTTGAGCTTGGAATTGCAGAAACACCTTTCTGAGCTGGGCAGATCGAAGCCTTACCGCGAGGCGCCAGGGAGCTTCAGTGAACTTGCGGCTGTCCTGATCCGGAGCGCCGAGCGTGAGCGCGCAGGGTTGGAGCGGGCCGTCGATGGGATGCTCAAGGCCGCGGAGGTAATCCCCCTTGACTCTGATATTTTCCATCGCGCTAACGCTTTCCAGTCTGCTCTTGACATGTCGGCGCAGGATGCGATTGTCCTTGCCTCTGTTGTGGCCCATCTCTCTGAGACTGAACCAGCGGAAAGCTGCTTTCTGAACCGGAACTCAAAGGATTTCGACGACCCACTGGTTCGGGAATTATTGGATTCGTTCCGTTGCAAGTTCTTCGCTCGATTTGACGATGGCCTTAGCTATATCAAGGCACGCCTTCGCCTAGAAGGACCTTGATCTGAGGCAACAACCCGCGCCTAGCTGGAAACGGATACACCAGCGAAGTTGTTATCCTGAAGCTTCAACCAACTATGACCAAGGTCACATTGCACTACGATCTCGACCGTCCGCTCAGCGACGAGGACTTCGAGCAGATTGCCGCCCTGCACGGAACGTACGGCCTGATGCGCGTTCAACTAGCTCCGTCGCTCGACAAGATCACTGTGGATTACGACGCCTCCCGCCTGATGCGGAAAGACGTCGAGGCCGCTCTCGCGCGTCACGGTGTGCCGATTCGCATATCGGCAGCTGCCTAAAAGGAATACTGCCGCCCGCAGGAACTCGTCGTTGTGGCGAACACAAGGCGAATTGCACACCTTAGTGATAACCTCCGTGGCCGAAATATCGTCTGTTACGTGCGGTCGAGCATTCATACGGAGTCATAAAGCTTGAACCTCTCGGAAATCTTCATTCGGCGACCCATCGCCACCAGCTTGCTGATGGCGGCCATTGCACTGTTCGGAATCGTGGCGTACCGCACGTTGCCGGTGAGCGATCTGCCCAGCGTCGACTTTCCTACTATTAACGTCAATGCGAATCTGCCCGGCGCCGATCCCAACACCATGGCTTCATCGGTGGCGACGGTGCTGGAGCGGCAGTTCACCACCATCGCGGGCGTGAACGAAATGACCTCGCAGAGCAGCACCGGCAGCACGCAGATCACGCTGCAATTCGATCTGGACCGGGACATCGACAGCGCCACCGTGGACGTGCAAACCGCCATCGCCGCGGTCACGCCGCTGTTGCCCCAGGGCATGCCCACTCCGCCGTCGTTCAAGAAAAACAATCCCAACGATCAGCCCATCCTGCAGTTGATGCTGACGTCCAACATCATTCCGATGAATCAGTTGGACGAGTTCGCGGAAACCATGATGGCCCAGCGTATCTCGATGACACCCGGGGTAGCCCAGGTGAACGTGCAGGGCTCCCAAAAATTCGCGGTGCGCGTGCAATTGGACCCGGACAGACTGGTGGGCAAAAGGATTGGGCTGAATGAGGTCTCGACCGCGCTGCAGAACTGGAACGTCAATCTGCCCACGGGAACGCTGTTCGGCGCCGACAAAGTGTACAACATCCAGGCTAACGGGCAGCTCATGAACGCAGCCGCATTCAAACCCATGGTCGTGGCTTACCGCAACGGCGGGCCAGTGCGCCTGGAGGAGATCGCCAACGTCGTCGACAGCGTCGAGAACGACAAGAATGTCGCCACCCGCTACTCTCCCGACGGCAACGAACGCGGCATTCAGCTCCAGGTGATGAAGCAACCCGGATCCAACTCCGTGGAAGTGGCCGACCGGGTCAACTCGCTGATGCCCCAATTCGTATCCAAGTTTCCGCCCAGCGTGCACCTGCAAGTCCGGTCGGATCGTTCCAAGAACATCCGCGAAAGCATCCGCGATATTCAGGCCACCATGCTGGTCACTCTCCTGCTGGTGGTCCTGGTGATTTTCGCGTTCCTGCTTAATGGTTCCGCGACGGTGATTCCCAGCTTGGCGTTGCCTTTCTCGCTCCTGGGCACGTTCGCGGTTATGGCCATGCTGCACTACAGCCTGGACACCATTTCCATGATGGCCTTGATTTTGGCGATCACCTTCGTCGTGGATGACGCGATTGTGATGCTGGAAAACATCGTGCGGCACGTGGAGCAGGGCGCGAGCCCGTATCAGGCGGCGCTCGACGGTTCGAAGGAGATCGGTTTCACCATCATTTCGATGACCGTCTCGCTGTCGGCGGTGTTCATTCCGGTTTTGTTCATGGGCGGCATTCTGGGCCGCCTGTTCCGCGAGTTCGCGGTCACCATCACCACCGCGATTCTGGTTTCAGGTTTGGTGTCCATCACCCTGACGCCCATGCTGTGCAGCCGGTTCCTTCGGGTGAGGGCACACGGCGCCAAGGGATGGTTCACGCGGGCGATGGAATGGCCGTTCGACCAGATGGCCAAGATCTACGCATGGACCCTGCGCGGCGTGCTCCGGGCCCGTCCCCTGATGGCGATCCTCTTCGTCGGCGTCCTGGTGGCCACCTGGTACCTGTTCGGCATGGTGAAGAAAGGTTTCATTCCCGACTCCGACACCGACTTTCTGCAGTTGAACATGATTGCCCCCCAGGGGACCTCCTACTACCAGATCGTCAAGTATCAGGAGACGGTGGCCAACCTTGTCCGCAAGGATCCCAACGTGGTTTCCTTCATGTCCAATCCGGGTGGCGGCAACCGGTCCTTCATGGGAATTCAGCTCAAGCCGCGCCGGGAACGCAAACAGGGCGCCCAGGAAGTAATTCAGAATCTACGGCCAAAACTCACCAATTTTCCGGGGTTCCAGGTCACGCTCAGCATGCCTCAGTCCTTGAAGGTCGGCGGCCGCAACACCTCCAGCTCCTATCAACTGGAGGTGCGCGGACCGGATACGGCCCAGCTCTATGAGCAAGCACAGATTCTGGAGCGGGCCGTGGCCCGCATCCCGGAGGTATTGGAGGTCAATTCCGACCTGGAGGTGAAGAGCCCCCGCGTGGATGTGATGATCGACCGCGAGCGCTCCGCCGTTTACGGGTTGACCGCGAACGACATCGAGCAAGCGTTATACAACGCCTACGGCCCCAGCATCGCTTCGACCATCTATGGACCGGCCAACCAGTATCACGTCATGCTGGAGGTACAGCCCAAATATCAGGCGTTCACCGATTATCTATCCAAGGTCTACTTCAAGGCGCCCGCGGGCCAATTGGTGCCGCTCGATTCGCTGGCGAGCATCAAGCAGGACGTGGGCCCACAGAGCATCAACCATTCCGGCCAGCTTCCCTCCGTCACCATTTCCTTTAACGTCAAGCCTGGCGTCTCCCTGGGTGAAGCCGTGGACAAGGTCGAGGTGGTGGCCAAGGACACGCTTCCGGCCAATATGGTGGCGCATTTCGCGGGCAACGCGCAGGCCTTCCAGGATTCTCTCAAGAACCTGACGTTGCTGCTCACCGTGGCCGTCCTGGTGACCTACATCGTGCTGGGCATTCTCTATGAGAGTTATATCCAGCCCTTGACCATTCTCTCCGGCCTGCCTTCCGCGATGATGGGAGGCCTGCTGACGCTGTACCTGTTTAAGGCCGAGCTCAATATATTCTCCTTCGTCGGACTGATCGTGTTGATCGGCATCGTGAAGAAGAACGCCATCATGCAAGTGGATTTCGCGCTGTCCGCGGAACGCACCGGTCTCAGTCCCACGGAGGCGATCTATCAGGGCTGCCTGATCCGCTTCCGCCCCATCATGATGACCACGGCCGCCGCGTTCCTGGGCGCCATTCCCACGGCCCTCGGTTATGGATCGGGCGGAGAAGCCCGGGCCCCCCTGGGACTGGCGGTCGCTGGCGGCTTGTTCTTCTCCCAATTGATGACCCTGTACCTGACGCCGGTGGTCTACACGTACATGTCGGCTATGCTAGCCTGGCGCAGGAATCGCGCGGCCGCGGGAACAGTGACGCCCGCCCCCGGCTTCGGCGACTAATCAGGTGGCTTCCTGAGCCATTCGCTCGGCCCACCTCCCCCGGCTGCAACCGGAGCCTCTTGCGTGTAATCTGTTAAGCTCTCGGGAAATTGATATCCGCACGGAGGTAAGGGTGAACCTCGCGGAAATTCCCATTCGCCGTCCCACGCTACCAGTCTGCTAATGGCCATCGTGCTGTTCGGAATTTGCCGGTGAGCGACCTGAGTGGAGCACGTACTCGTACGTGCCACGCCGGCACTCGTGCCGGCGCCCGGCGGGACCAGCTTAACGCGCCAAGTCTAATGCGCCCTACTCATTATTCTTCTGAGCTCGAACCCATCTGTGCCTTCACCGGACTGTTCTCAATATACGCCGCGATCCGTGACCACTCCAGCTAATCCCTTATCCAATGACCGTAAGCTTCCGGTAGCCCGACCCGCTCACCGGTGCCGCCCCAACGGCAGAGCAGATCCATCCACACGAACGCCCGTCCTGCCGACGCGTGGTGCGGAGGCGCGTAGCGGGTTTGCGGAAGGCTTCCGCACAGATGCCAGCTCAGAACAGCCAGCGGCCCTGCCGATGGATGTGAGGATGTCTGCGTCGAGAACTCACGCCAGGGTGGTAAACCGGGAATCTCCTGAGGAGCGACACTCTGCGCTCGCCGCGCGTCGGCATGAGTGCCGACGTGGCATGTACGAGTACGTGCTCAACAGCGGTTATTCGCAGTGGAATTGAACCTGCTTCTTCCCCTGGTCGACATCAATGCTCAAGTCGTCCAGATCCCTGAGCGTGCGCTCCAGTTCCGCCGGGCTCAGCTTAGAGAAATCGACATGCCCGCCCCCGAAGTGGGATTTGTGCCATCGTTCGCCTAACCCCGGCACCAGCGCACCCAACCGGATGCCTCCCCGGATCAGGGACATCGGAACACGGATGTTGACCGTCTTACCTTTGGGCTTGAAATCGTTCGGCGCCTCGGTTACGGTGATCCGCAGAAAGCGCGGCGCCGGTTTTCCCGAGCCGCTGGCGGACTCGCCCGCCGGAGCACTATCGGCGCCGGCAGCCGGTTCCTCCAGCGCGCTCATCAACTGCTGGGCCTCGTCCACTGTGATCTTCCCCTGCGCCAGCAGGTCCAGAATCCGGCGTGTCTCATCATTGCTGCTGTTCATTTTGCATCTCCTTTGGTCTTCTTCAACCGAGCCAGAACTTGTTGCACCGACATTTCCCCGCGCTCCAAGCTCGTGAGTAAATCGCGCGAGTTTGCGTCACCCTGCACCGCCGGTGGCGCGCCCGTCCCGCCTTCCTTCTCGCCTTCCTCGTCGTCGGCCGTTTCAATTTCGGCAAAGGGCAGCAGCTCGCCGACTCGGTTCAAACGGTTCTTGATCGTCGGATAGCTCACGCCGAAGAACTTCTCCATCTGCTTGATCGATCCGTGGCAGCGCACAAAAGCCGCCACAAAGATCTGGTCCTCTTCGGCGAGTTGCGCCAGCGGTGGCGGCTCGAACTGCCCTTCGATCGCCACCCCGGTCTCTACCAGCCGTGCTCGCTCGACGAAGAAGGCCGCTCCGGCGGTCAGCTTAGTTAACTCTTTCCATCCTTGAATCATCTTTGCAAGTAGATGATGCCACTCTTAATTCATAAAGTCAATACTAAACTTAATAAAGTTAATTACAATACCGGCCTTACGCGGTAGGAGTATAATCGATAAGACCATGGCCGTGACGCTGAAACCCGTTGACGTGGTTGTAGTTGGTTTAGGTGCCGCGGGGGGCGTCGCGGCGCTTCCGCTGGCCCGGGCCGGGCTCAAAATCGCGGGCCTCGAAGCCGGCACCTGGATGGACCCCCACCGCGACTACCACGCCGACGAAATCCACAACAACGTCCGCCGCTTGGTGACGTCTTCGTTCAAGGCCCAGCGCGAAGTCCCCACCATCCGCGCCACCCCCGCCGATCCGGCCCGCAGCGCCGGCGTGCACCCCATGATGAATGCCATCGGCGGCACCTCGATCCACTATTGGGGTCAAAGCTGGCGCCTCAAGGCTTGGGATTTCCAGACCCGCACGGAAGCCATCCGCCGCTACGGGCCAAGCGCCATCCCCAAAGGCTCGACGCTGGAGGACTGGCCCCTCACCTACGACGAACTCGAACCTTTCTACGACCTGATCGAGCACGAAGTAGGCGTCTCCGGCAAAGCCGGAAACCTCCAGGGGCAGATCGATCCGGCGGGCAACGTCTACGAAGCGCCGCGCCAGCGCGAATACCCCATGCCACCGCTGCGCGAGGCCGGGTTCACCGAGCACATGTTCGACACCGCCAAGAAGCTAGGCTGGCGCCCGTTTCACCCGCCCGCCGCGATCAATTCTCAACCCTATCGCGGACGTCCCGCCTGCGGCTATCACGGCTACTGCGCCACCGGCGGATGCCACTTGAACGCCAAGAACTCGACCGCCATCACGACCATTCCCGAGGCGCTCAAGACCCGTAACCTGACGATTTTTGACAAGGCCCATGTCACTCGCATCGTCGCGGACGCCAAGGGCAAGGTGACCGGAGTTCAATATCTTCGCGGCGGCAAAGAATACTTTCAGCCTGCGAAGGTGGTGCTGGTAGCCGGCTACACCTACGAGAACTCGCGGCTGCTGCTGTTATCCAAGTCCAAGGCCTACCCCAACGGACTTTCCAATCATCACGGCCAGGTCGGTCGGCACTATTTCAGCCACTGGACCAGCGCCGTTACCGCGCTATTCCCGTCCGACATCAACGTGTGGTACGGACTCCCCGCGCAAGGCGTCACCGTAGATGAATTCGCCGACGACAATTTCGATCACACCGGCCTGGGTTTCATCGGCGGCGCTACACTGCACGTCTACACCGAGCGCCATCCCATCGACGCGGCGGCGATGAACACTTACGGGCGCGCCCCGGCGTGGGGGCCGTCCTGGAAGCGCTTCGTCCACGAAAACGCCGGCCGCGTCGCGATCAGCTACCTTCAGACCAACACCTTTCCGTACGAAACCGGCTACCTGGACCTCGACGACACCGTGCGCGATCCGCTAGGCGACCCGGTGTGCCGCATCACCCTGGGCGGCGTCTCCCCAACAGGCGCCAAGGAAAACGAGCAGCGCGCGCAACAGAACGCCCACAAAAAGATGGAAGAGTGGTTCCGTGCCGCCGGCGCGATCGAAGTGACCGTCCCGCCTTCCACCGGCCCCGGCATATCCACGCACGCTTTCGGCGGCACACGCATGGGCGACAACCCGGAAACCAACGTAGTCGACCGCTGGGGATTTTCGCACGAGGCTCCGAACCTGGGAGTGCTGGGCGCGTCGGTAATGGGTACCAGCGGCGCGCGGAATCCGACGCTCACGTTGCAGGCGCTGGCGTGGCGCACGGCGGATCGCTTGGTCAAGAACTGGAAGTCGATCGCGAGTTCGTAGTCGTGCAACCCAAGTGTGGGGCGGGTAGTCCTGCCCGCGCAGGGCTGGACCCGCCCGCCGGCAACCCTCTAACTTTTTCTGCTGTGCCCCTTGACTTCGCGCGCTGCCTGTATATACTCGTCCTGCTAACTTTTCGGGGATGTTCGTCTCGCGGGTGAGGAATCAGTTGTCAAGACTAGAGGGAAGAAACAGGAGAACCTAATGCAGAAGCGTAAGGAAGTACTTAGTTGGAGCTTGACTTTGGTGGCGTTACTGGCTCCGTCCGCGAGCGTTTTCGCTCAGACGACGCCGATAACCTACCAGCTCATCACTACCATTCCCCTCCCCGGCGGGTTGGCCGGCTTCGATATCAGTTGGGTGGATCCCGCCTCCCAGCGTTACTACCTAGCCGACCGCACCGCTACCAAGGGGACCGGACGCATCGACGTGATCGACACGCAAGCCAACACTTTGCTATACACCATTCCAACCAGCAAGGCGGAAATCGGATTTACGGGAACCGTTGCGTCGGTGACTCCGGGTTGTACCATCAGTGGGCCCAACGGAGTTGTCGCGATCCCGCAAAAGAACCAGTTGTATGTGGGTGACGGCGACAGCACCGTTAAAGTGGTCGATCTGGACGCCAGAGCCGTGGTGGCGGTCATCCCGACCGGAGGAAAATGCCGGGCGGACGAGCTGGCGTACGATTCGCTGGATCACATCGTCATGATCGCCAACCCCAGCGACAATCCGCCGTATCTCACCTTTATCTCCACCGACACGCAAACCGTTTTGGGCCGCTACTCGTATCCCGGGAGCCAGGTCGGGATCGAGCAACCGGTCTGGGACCCGTTTACCAAGCGCTTTTACGTCTCGATTCCCGCCACGACCGGCACCGTCGGAAGCGTCGATGTCATCAATCCCATCACCATGCTGAAAGAGGCCAGCTATCCAACCTCCACCTGCAGCCCGGCGGGCTTGGTTTTGACGGCGAATCACCACTTGATGACCAGCTGCGGCGTCGTGCTGGACGCCCGCAGCGGCGGCATCATCGCCACCGTAGCGGGACCAAGCACGGATGAACTTTGGTATAACCCGGGCGACAACCGATACTATTACGGGGCCCCCGGCGTGGCCGTGGTGGATGCGGACACCAACCAGATCGTGGGTACGTTTCCCAGCGCGGCGGGTCACACGCTAGCCGTGGATCCGAACAACAATCACGTCTTCGCACCCGTGACCGGAGTGGGCATCAAGGTATTTGGCACTCCGTAGTAGTCCACACAACTCGAGCCAGCGCGACATGGGTCTCGCGCTGGCTCGTTTTCGATTCGGGGAGGCACTTGGTTACATTGGTCTGGAGAGGTCGCTGTCCACCTAAACCATGTCCGATCCCAAGAAGACGCCCGTAGGACGACGCCGATTTCTGAAGGGCGCGGCAGCAGGCGCAGCCGCATTGGTCGGCAGTCCAGCGGGCCCACCCACAGCCCTCCCCGCAACAGCCCACCCCGCGAGGCAACGCCACCGCTCCCATTCCCACCGACGCGCAGGTCGCGGCTGAGGCCGGACAGCGGCCCGGGCCTGCGCCGCCTCCGCGCGTGATCGAACGCCCCGGCTCCGATTTCATGGTGGACGTTCTCAAAACCCTCAACATCGAGTACCTGGCCGCCAACCCCGGCTCGACCTACGAATCGCTGCACGAGTCGTTAGTGAACTACGGCAAGAACCAAATGCCGGAGTTCCTCACCTGCACGCACGAGGAGTCCGCGGTGGCCATGGCGCACGGCTATTACAAGATCGAGGGCCAGCCCATGATGGTGCTGATCCACGGCACCGTGGGCTTGCAGCACGCCTCCATGGCGATCTACAACGCCTACGCCGACCGCGTGCCGATCTACATGCTCGTCGGTAACCACGCCGACGCGGGCGAGCGCGGCTCGGGCGTCGAGTCCTATCACAGCGCCAACGATATGGGCGCGATGGTCCGCGATTTCACCAAGTGGGACGACGCGCCGCAATCCCTGGGCGCTTTCGCGGAAGCCGCCGTGCGGGGCTACAAGATCGCGATGACTCCTCCCATGGGCCCGGTCCTGATCGTCGCGAGCCATGAGACCCAATCGCAACCCGCGCCGCGAACGAATCCGCGCATTCCCCGGCTCACGCCGACCGCGCCTCCGGTAGGCGAAACCGGAGCGGTGAATGAGACCGCACAACTGCTCGTCAGCGCCGAGCGTCCGCTGATCCAAGCCGCTCGCGCCGCGCGCACGCCCGAAGGCATGAAGTTGGTGACCGAACTGGCCGAATTGCTGCAAGCCCCGGTCAGCACGTCCGAGCGCGTCAACATCGCCTCCAACCATCCGCTCACGGGCAACGGTGGGCCGGGCTATCAGCCTGACGTGATTCTGTGCCTGGAAGTCGGCGACGTCTCCGGAGCCTCGCGCCAGGCCCGCGCGCGCGGCGCGAAAGTGATCAGCATTACCGCCACCAGTCTGCTCATGAAGAGCAATCTTCAGGACCAAGGACATTATGGCGAAGCCGACATCGAGATGGGCGCGGACGCCCAAGCCACGCTCCCCTCGCTGATCGAAGCCTGCCGCAAACTGATCACCGCGGACCGGCGGCGCGCGTTCCAAGATCGCGGCGCGAAAGTAGCAGCGGCCCATCGCCAAGCCTGGACGCGCGGCGTCGAGCAGGCGCAAGCCGGTTGGGACGCAAGCCCCGTAAGCCTGGGCCGCATGTGCGCCGAGCTGTGGCCGCTGATCAAGAACGAAGACTGGTCGCTGGTGAGCTGGGACGGCTTCATCGGCAACTGGCCCACGCGCCTGTGGACCTTCGACAAGCATTACCAATACCTGGGCGCGCGCGGCGCGGCGGGCATCGGGGGCGGCGCTCCGTCGGCGGTAGGCGCGGCGTTGGCCAACAAAAAGCACGGGCGGCTGTCGATCAACATTCAGACCGACGGCGATCTGAACTATGGCCCCGGCGTGCTGTGGACCGCCGCCCATCACAAGATTCCGCTGCTGACGATTATGCACAACAACCGCGGCTACCACGCCGAGCTGATGCTGATCCAGCAGCAATGCGGCTTGCACAATCGCGGCGAGGACCGCGCCCACATCGGCACCAAGCTGTGGGAGCCGAACATCAACTACGCCAAGATGGCCGAAGCCTACGGACTGTACGGCGAAGGCCCCATCACCGACCCGAAGGATCTGCGCGCGGCGTTCCAGCGCGGGATCGAGCGCGTGAAGCACGGCGAGCCCGCGCTGATCGACGTAGTGACGCAGCCGCGCTAGATTTCTTCGCCCGCGAATGACGGACATTCGCCCGGCGGCAGCTCCGAAGGACCGGAGCCAGAGCCCGGAGAGCTTCGTTGACGGCTGTGCTATCGGGAAAGACATCCAGCAGCTCGGGATCGATGACAACCACGTTTGTGCCGGAGGCGAAACGTGCCGCGGTCACGCCTCGCACAGCTTTCGAGAAATCGTACTCGCGGCGCATGGTGTCACGGTCGCCTTTGCCGGCACGTGGGCTAACCTTGTTCATATACTCGCCGCTCCTTCCGGGTTGCCAGCCTGGCCGATATCAGTCTCGTCCGCGTCTGTTCCACAAATGCCACCACCAGCAGCCGGCTCTGCCGGGACACTCCGAGCAAGACAAACCGCTCCTCGCTGAGTGAATGGTCCGGGTCTGGCATTAGCATCGCAAGTGGATCGCCGAATACGAGATCGCCTCTTCGAATTGGACCCCATGTTTCTTCGCGTTGGATTCGCCTTCTTCGGGTCCCACTCAAATATGTAACCCAAACAACCAAGTATACCGGCGGCGTTCCAGCTCTGTATTGATCGGGTGAAGATAGGGCGATGCCGTCTTGATCGACGTAGTGACGCAGTGCGCAGCCGGTTAGACCGCTTTAGGAAATTTCCGTAACTATCGCTTTGACACAGTAAAAGGGCGGTGACAGGCCAGACGCGCAGGTGATTTTACGAGTTCCCTGCGACGAGTTCATCGCGAAGCTTACGAATTAGTGGAAGTGCTTCCTTCAGGAGAGCGTTGTTCTCCTGTCCTTCGGGGAGTACCGGCGGAGCGGGTAGTTGTCCTGGCGGAATGCGGATCTTACCATTCTCAACCTCCTGAAGGACTATGGCGGTGGCGAGGAAATATGCGAGCATCTTCGCCTGTGCCCATGGGATCGTGATAGGAGTGTGTTGTAGGATCGTTTCTGGCGGTGAATTCGCTAGGTCACTTTGACCGAACAACATTTTTAGATCAAAGACCGTGGACTCGAACCTAACATGGTTGGAGTAACGCGAAACAAAATCCGCAGTCTTCTGCAGTTGTACTGGGGGAGTAGCCGGATTTTTATCTGTCGTAGGCATATCTATATTTCCATTCCTCTGGACTGATGCCCGGTGAAGATCCAAGGGTTGAGGTTTCCACAACCGCTGCGATTTCCTTCTTCCATTGGATTGAGATTACCCGGTGCATTGTTCCCTGGTACCACAGAGACGATTCCGGTATAAGCCAGTTCGTTACCGAGGACATGTCTCGCCGTAGTCCCGACAATAGTTGCGTACATCGATGGAACGAGTAAACTGACCGTCCCGATTGGAGGTTGGTTATTTCCTGCTCGTTCTGCAGAAGCTGGATCAGCCAGTTCGATTGCCTCAGGCTGCGCGCCTATTGTTTCCGCAGTAATTGGCTCTACCGTTAGACGGAGTCCCATCACTGCCAGGACAGCCCAAAGACTGTCAAGTCTGGGATTCCCTTCTTCAGACAGCATCCGGTATAGATTTTCGCGATTTTTATCCGCCGCCTTAGCCACCTTGCCCATACCTTTGGTAGCTTCAGCAAGATCTCGCAAAGCAAGCAGAAAGCCCTCAATTGAATCTTCTGCCGCTGCTTGGATATAGCTAACGGCATGAGAAAAATCCTTCAAGCGTTCCTGCAACCCAACTTCGTATGGTCTCGATTTCCACGCCATAGCTATTTATCCTTCTTGTAGCTAGTCCACAAATTGCGGGAACGCTCAATGTCGGAGGTCTGTGTGCGCTTAATGCCCCCGCAAAGAAGCATGGTTGACGATCCATCGTCCACGCAATAGATTCGGTAGCCCGGCCCCGTGTTGTCTAGGATCAATTCGATGACTCCATCTCCTACCGTGTCATATTCTCCAAGCAGTCCACGGCGCAATTTGTTAAAGTGGGGTATTTACTTCACTCAGGTGACCCCTACCGGTTGTGGTCGGCGTCTGAGCCGACGGCGGCACACCTGACCAGAGATTTGTATGGCACTGGATCGACGACAACCGCCTGCTGCACGAGGCGGT